>OGJU01000639.1_pt1 | contig 33458 bp, 36 predicted proteins | sample 1572251 | NCBI WGS metagenome assembly OGJU01 (sample SAMEA2582144, study PRJEB24529) | metagenome | biome: Human gut stool | place: China | collected 2011
GAAGAGAGAAAGACTAAATTCAGCATAGATGTGGAATTTAAAATTTCATTCAAGGTGAAGCTAAAGAGAACCTAAAATTATATTGACTTATATAGATGGACAATATATACTATAGGTAACCAATGTATAGACTATCTACATAAGGAGGTTAGATATGGCTGTTGATAAGGCATTAATTTCTGGAAGTATGACAATGCTTCTACTCAGATTACTTGCAGAAAAAGATATGTATGGTTACGAGATGATTGATACTCTGCGTAAAAAATCCTGTAATGTGTTTGAATTGAAAGCAGGAACATTGTATCCTTTATTGCATGGTTTAGAAGGAAAAGGATTGCTTAAGGTATATGAGCAGGAATATGTTGGTAAGACGAGGAAGTATTATAGCATCACGAAAGAGGGAAGAGCATTGCTGGAAACAAAGAAAGCAGAATGGAGCGAATATCAATCTGCTGTAGCCAATGTTCTTGCAATGGGGGTGTAAATATGGAAAAATATTTGGAAAAACTGTTATTGCAAATTCGTTGTAAAAAAGCAAGACCATATATTGCCGAGGAGATAAGGGGACATATTGAAAGTCAGATAGAAGACAATATTGCTGATGGAATGTCATATGAAGAAGCAGAAAAAAATGCTGTTGCAGATATGGGTGATCCGGTTACGGTTGGTATTTCATTAGATAAAATTCATAAGCCCCAGATTGCTTGGAAATTACTTGTTATTGTAGGAATATTGAGCCTGCTAGGAATTTTGCTACAGCAGTCTATATTTTATCAAAGTGGATATAGTAATTTGGAACCGTTTATGCAGGAGATGTATCAACTTGAGACGGAAAGTTTTGTTTATTCTGTTTTTATTGGTTTTGTCTTAATGTGTGGGATTTATTTTATTGATTATACTGTAATTGCAAAATACTCCAAGATAATAGGTTTATTCATAATTACTATGGGGATTTTGCTTTTGGCCGGTTTCTTTGGTGGCGATATTAATGGAGTACGGTATAGTATCGGATTTGGAATGTTCAGAATCTCTGCTACTTCGCTGATGATGTTTTATGTACCAATTTATGGAGCAATTTTATATAAATATAGAGATGGTGGTTTTTCTGCATTGTTAAAGTCGATTGTTTGTCTGATTATTCCTGTTTTTATCACTTTTCGAATGCCGAATCTTATTGTTGCGATAATTATGATGATTAGTATGCTAATTCAGCTTACGGTGGCTATTCTAAAGGGGTGGTTCAAAATATCGGTAAAAAAGACAATTGTTAGTCTGTGGGCAGTTTTCATGTTTTTGCCTATTATGTTGTTGTTTGTGATGTACACATTTCATTTGTTGGCAGAGTATCAGGAAGCAAGGATTCGCTCCTTTTTTTCTGCTTCAAGAGAAGGATTTTATCTTACTTCAATGCTCAGAACATTTAGCAAAGATATTTTGTTTGTAGGTAATAGCGGAAATGATGTGATTGGCAGTCTGCCGGAGTTTAATAGTGATTACATTTTTTCTTATATTCTCAATAGCTATGGAAGTATTGCCGGAATCGTTGTTGTTGCTGTCTTGGCAGCACTTGTAATGTTTATTTTTGGTGCTTCTATTAAACAAAAAAATGAACTTGGCATGGTTATGGGATTCGGTTGTGGAATGATAATCCTATTAAATATTTTATTAAACTTGTTAGGTGCTTTGGGGATAATTCCACCAGCATCCTCCTTCTTGCCATTTTTATCCATTGGCAGAAGTAATATTTTATTGTGCTATGCATTGGTAGGAATTATTATGAGTATTTACAGGTATAAGGACGTGTATCCTAAAAAAATCAGAGCATCACAGGTTTCGTTTCAGAAAACAATATATAACGTGAAGATGGATTAGTGGCTTGACCTTTCTGTAGTCAATAGTTATAATTTGTTTCATGGCAACACTTTAGCAACAGAAAATCAGTAAGCCAAAATAAAATGTGCAAATGAGGTAAAATATCAGCAGATTTTAAATAAAACTTAAACAAAATAGTTTAAGTCAAAGCGACAACTTGCCGAGTTTGAATAGCGGATATTCCTGGGGCAAAGCTTTTATCCTCATTTGGGGCAAAACCTTTAGCCTGTGAACTGAATGAAATTTGTGGCAAAACACGAAGCAAATATGTATAAGAGAACGACTTTGTTGGTTCGGAGTTCCTTCCGGACTGGCAAGGTCGTTTTTGCGTTCTACAGTGTAGATGTGGAGAAAAGCCTGTGTATATGCGGTTTGTAGCGACATCGGTAACGATGTCCGAGAGAAGTAGCGGAGAACCTGTAGTAATTATATGCGATATTAGCGTTAAGGTGTTGCGAGGAAATCTGTGTCGAGATTTGGAGAGCCGAAACCGGTGGAGAGGATAAAAGTTTTGCCCCAAAAGACGATAAGGAAGGTTGCCTCGAAACATTTCAAAAGCTCGCAAAGCCTAGTAAAATGGGCATTTGCGAGCTTGTTTTTTGCCTTGTGGTACTATGTATGAGGATATTCCGAAATAAGAGTATTTAGACAAGAAGTTCTATTTTCAATCCATTTATTTATGTTAGTCAAATATGCAGTATATGTTTGAAGTTCAGAAGGAACAAAGCGGTAGCTATTTTTAATTTTTTTATTGTGCAATTGGAATGCTAAAAATTCTTGCTTTATTTTACAGGTTTTTAGATTGTCAAAAGTATCATTAACAAATAATGTCTGTAGTTGCAAATTATTAATATTTTGATTAAACCATTCTATCCAATCACAATTTCGCTCTCCGATGAATTGAATTTTATCATATTCTTTGTTTATAAAAGCGTTGAGTATTAGTTCTATTCTGTCATTAAAAAAAGTATAACCAGATAATCCTTTAATTGTGTTATATTTGTTATCAGGACAGGTCATATAATTGCCTAGAGTATTTGTGTTACTTGCAAATCGCTCTTGTTGTATTAGACAATTTTTTAGAATCGTTTCATCAATAGAATTTTTGTGACAGAATTCTGAGATATTTTCATGAGAAAATATCTCATCAAAGTAAAGTAGTAACCATGCATATGATTGCACAGTTTTTATATTGTACATTCGTAGGAACATATTAAAATAGGTTTTCATAGAAAAAATGCAGTCTATATAGATATTTTTTCCATGTGGCCATTTAAGCTGTTTTAATAAGTCGGAATCTTTAAGTATGTTATCGGCATCTTTACATGGAAAAAGCTGATATCGTAACCAGGTTTTAATATTATGGAAATCTTCAGTGCTGCTAATTGAATTTCCTAAGTCGAAATTTTTCAAGACGATATTTTTAAAATCATTCTGATACATAACAGTCAGTCCTTTCTGTGAAATACTTTATGCATGAGGCCATGTTATTTTCCACTCAAAATATTCATTTGGAGAAATCTCTCCGTTATTTAATTTCGTTTTCATTTCACACCATTCCGAAAGGAAATCATTTACCAATCCATATTCAAAAGTTAATGCAACAGGTGCACCTGCACAGTCATAATCATCTTCGTTATAAGTTGGTCTGGCTGTTTCAGATGGCTTTGCCGGAGTCATCGCAGTTAAGTGAATCAGATTGCCGGGAGCAGTGTACTCAGGAAATCTGGTGCCTTTTCCTCTTGCTGGAAGTGAAGCTGCACTTTCTTCAAGCCAGAAAAGTGTTTCAATGATATCCTCAGCAGCACCGAGACTGTAATCAGAGATAGCCTTGTAATTGCAGTGCAAAGCGGCGGCAAGTTTTTGAATCATGTCTTCGCCGGGAATACGTGCACCAGTTTCGTATTGTGATATACGGACTGACATATTTTTTCCTTCAAAGCCAAGAGCACCGCCTAGATCATCCATTGTCATTTTACGGAACACCCGTATTTTCTTTATTCTTTCACCTATTGTCATAGTGTAGTTACCTCCATTTTGTGATCCTGTATGGACTGTTGAACACAGTATAACACGAAAAAAATGAAAAGGGAAGTTTTTCTATACGAGAACATTAGAAAAAGTTCTTGGCAATTCAATACCATAGGATATAGAATAATCATAATTCATTTATCTATACGATATAGTATTGAAAATAACTGAATGAGCGGTATCAGAAATCTAACAGGCATTTGCCATGACATTTGTGTGAAATTCATTTATAGAATTAAATGTGAAGCGAGCGAGTGTAGACACTCCCCCAAGTGGACCGAGTACCTCGAGCAGGAGCGGGCGGTATTATAGGAGATTATCTCAGGTAAGGAGGCTGGTTGTGACATCAGCAGAACTGGTATGGAGAAACGCCAAAACAAATTTATAAAGGAAAGGTGGTGAAAGGGCATGAACGAAAAGTTTTTAGAAGTACGAGATGTGATGCAGATTCTTGGAATTTCAAGATCAGCGGCATACAAGCTTATGAGACAGATCAACAGTGAACTTGAAAAGAAGGGTTACATTGTGATCCGTGGAAAAGTAAGCAGAAAATATTTTGAAGAACGCATTTATGGTATGAGTGATGCAGGATAAGCAACAGGTAAGAAGATTAATGCGGAGGCAGGTGCAGGAGCGATACGGCTTAGGCATCTGCTTCTGCATATGGAAAGAAGGAGATGATGAATATGCCAGCTTATAAAGACAGTAAGACAGGCACCTGGTTTGTCAAATTCTATTGTAAGGACTGGACTGGGGAAAATAAACAGATAAAGAAGAGAGGATTTGCAACAAAGAGGGAAGCACTTGATTATGAGCGTAATTACAAAATACGGCAGAAGAATAATCTGGATATGACATTCGGAGAGTTCTGGAAGCTGTATTCAGAGGATGTGAAAAATTATGTCAAACTCAATACATGGCTTACAAAAGAGCACATTGTGGAGACAAAGATACTTCCATATTTTAGGAATCTTAAGATGAATGAGATTACACCGGGAGATGTACGCAAGTGGCAGAATAAGATGGTTGCATTCCGTTATAAGAATGGGAAGAGTTATTCCCAGACTTACAAGAAGACAATGCATAACATCTTAAGTGCGATATTCAACTATGCGTGCAGGTTTTATAATCTGAAATCGAATCCGGCAAGACAGGCTGGAAATATGGGCAGGGAAGAAAAGAAGGAAATGCTTTTCTGGACAACTGAAGAATATAAAAAGTTTTCAGAAGCGGTGATTGACAAGCCGGTTTCATTTTATGCATTTGAAATGCTGTACTGGACAGGAATGAGATTAGGTGAGCTGCTTGCACTTACGATGGAAGATTTTGATTTTGAAAAGAACACAGTCAGAATAAATAAATCGTATCAGCGGCTGCAGGGGCAGGATGTTATTACAACACCGAAAACACCTAAGAGCAACAGAACAATCAAGTTGCCGAAGTTCCTTACCGAAGAAATGCAGGAATATTTTGCAATGTTATATGACCAGACACCAACAGACAGGATTTTTCTGGTTACAAAGAGCTTCCTTCATCATGAGATGGAGCGTGGCTGCAAATTATCCGGTGTGAAGAAAATCAGAATCCATGATCTAAGGCATTCGCACATTTCACATCTGATCGACCTCGGGTTTTCCGCAGTTGCAATAGCTGACAGGGTTGGTCATGAGAGCATTGATATCACATATCGTTATTCGCATCTGTTTCCGTCAAAGCAGGTGACAATGGCGGACAGACTTGATGCTGTCAATGCAAGCTTTGAGGATTGTGAAGAGCAGGATGATGATGTAGAAATCATGCAGACAGAGGAAACAGCACCTATGATTGATATGGATGCGGCTACGGAAAAGATTATAAGCATTGATAAGTACAAGGCAGTTTGATAATGCGGGTACAAGTTTTGCTGGATATATGAAGCAGAAATTAAAAGAATAGATTTTATATCGGAAGGAGCAGATTATTATGAGCGAGAAAAGGCTGGATGCCAAGAACAGATGGAGAAATGTTGTAGTAGCGTTTCGTATGTCACCGGAGGAAGCACAGGAGCTGAATGTGAAGGTTTCACTCAGCGGACTTTCAAAACAGGATTATATCATCCAATGTCTTCTGAAGCATGAAATCAGGGTTGTTGGTGGAATGAAGGTGGCAAAGAAAGTACAGGTGCATCTTGATACGATACTGGAAGAATTACAGACATTAGATGAAGCAGACAGAGATGTTGAAGAACTGCTGGTTCCATTAAAGCATGTGCTTGATATTCTGCAAAGTGATGAGAAAGGCGGTAATCAATATGAGTAAGACAACATTTGAAAAGCTAGGTATCCCATATGAAGAAAGGGATGGAATCTTCTATCCGGTTCTTGTCGCAGGAACAGAGAAGGCAGATATAGATGCAGGAAAGTATGGGCGTATGTGGATTAAATATATCAGGGAAGAATATCCAATGAGATATAAGAGTTTGGTGCGGTTCGGTGAGCTTGAAGAGAGAGCGGATGAAGTCAATGATACAGCATATGAGCTGCTCGATGATATTGAAGCTAAGTGGCTGAAAAAGCATAAGCCAAAGAATCCCAATTCCTTTACGGAACAGTTACAGCTAAGAACACAGACCAGGATGATGGCGGAGGAAATCGTTATTATGGATGTGGTAATGCAGTTTCATTAGTGTGGGGGCAAAAAGCGCCGTCAAAACATGAAAATGGGGGCAAAAAGTGCCCCCAAAACACGAAAATGGGGGCAAAAAGCGCCGTCAAAACAGTAAAGTGACGGCAAAAAGCGCCACCATATCAGTAATTATGGTGGAATATTAACCACCACATATCATATACAGGGTGCAGGTGCTCCTGCCAAGACGAAAAATTATGTAAACGCTGATGGCGTTTATATTTTTTCGGGAAAAGGTCCGACCTTTTCCGCATCTTGCAAAACCAGTGAACACTACTTTTAGAAAGGATGAAAAAAGCAATGGTACAGATAAAAAGAGATTGGTTTGATACAGCATTGAAGAATTACGAAAGGGGAGAAACGTATGGTAGATGGAAAGCGAAGATACAAGTCTGACAGGAAAGATCATAAGGTATCTGTGAAACTGTCAGAAAAAGATATGGATATTCTGAAAGCGGCACTTAATCGGACTGGAATGACAGCAAGTGCCTATATAAGAGAATTGATCCGGACAGGCGGTAACATAGATACAAGTTATCCTGAGGACAGGGCAAGAGTAATCCGTGTTATTGCCGGTATTGCAAATAATATTAATCAGGCAGTAAAGCTTGGCAATTCACAGGGAAGGTTGTATTACAGCGATATTGACAAGTTGCAGGACAGTCTGGATGATGTAAAGAAAACATTCGGGGAGGTGTTGGAAGCATGGCGATTACAAAGATCCTGAATATCATGGAATCAGAGGGCAGAAATCCGGCATCGCATCTGAAGAATGCTTTGGAATATATCCAGAATCCGGATAAGACAGAAGAATGTGTACTGGTGGGCGGGATTAACTGCCTGCCGGATACAGCATTTGAGCAGATGGAGGAGACAAAGAATATTTTTCATAAGACAGGTAAGAGACAGGGGTATCATGTGATCATATCGTTTTCGCCGGAGGAAAAAGTAACAGCAGAGCTGGCAATGTATGTGCTGGAGCATTTTGCGAAGGATGTGCTTGGTGATGATTATGAGGCTGTGTATTCGGTTCATACTGACAGGGAGCATATGCATGGGCATCTGATCTGGAACAGTGTCAGCATGACAACCGGGAAGAAATACAATTCACCGAAAAGCAACTGGAAGAATCATCTCCAGCCGATTACGAATAAATATTGTGATGAGCTGGGACTTTCCATCATGCCGGCAGAGTACAGCAGAAATCCGAAGAATATCAGTAGGGACAAGTGGGAAAGAGAAATGTCCATGAAAGAAATAATTCTTCGTGATGCCAAGATGTGTGCATATGCAGCCGGAAATGTGGAGCATTTTAAATATCTGATGAAAAGACTTGGATATGTATTCAAGAAAAATGCGTGGATGGAAGTGCAGGCACCGGGATTTCGGTATTATCATAAACTGGCAAAGCTAGACGAAATGTTTTCAGAGGAGACGTTAAGGCATCATGTGGATATGCCCTGGATGGCAAAGCCTTACTTTTATTCGTCGGATATCAGAGGATTGCACAGGACGAAGCTGTCACCATTCCAGAAGAAGTTTTATGCAAAGCTGTACAGGTTAAGGATTGTAGAGCAGAAGCGCTTTGTAGTCGGCGGAGCAAAGTATACAGAGGATTTGAAGAGGTTTCATCGGTTGCAGGACGAATATCTGCTACTTGTAAATAATGACATCAAAAGTGTTGTGGATCTTGTGGATTTCATAGGTGAGCAGGAAGAAAAAATCCAGCAGATTGAGGACTGACAGCATGAGATATACAGAGAAAGCTCTAGTCGGAAACGCAGTATAAAGAATGAAGAGCAGTACCGGGAATATCAGATATGGCATGTGGAAGTGCAGGAAGAACTGGACGAGCTGAAGCAGGAGAAAAGGGAGCTTAAGAGACAGTTGCAGCTTGCTGATAGCATTGTGAAAGAAGATTTGTATACGGCATATTATGCGGTGTCGGAGAATGAGAAGATTGTTGCTGACAGGGATATTGAGATACCGGGGATGGAAGATGAGGCTGTGTCCAAGAAAGATGTGGCTGTTGAGCCGGGGACGAATGTTGTGGTAATAAATCCAGACAATAATCAGAATGAAATAGGCAGACAGAAAGAGCCAACTGATGGAGTTAGAAAACAACAGACTAATTTAGATGGCATAGGAATACCAGAGCCTCATAATTCGCCTGATGTGAATGTGGTAAGAGTTGGCGAAAGTATGACTGATGTAACAGATAAAAGTGAATTTGTGGGAACTAGAGAAACTGAATCTGTGGACAAAGCTGACTGGATTGTCAGGAGAATATCAGAGCTTGGTGGTTATGAGAATGTCAGTGATTCTGTTAAGGCTGATATATTCGGATTTGATATTGCTGATGTAAGTGGAAGTATGAGACTGTTTTCGGATGTAATGAAAAGGATGGGGATAAAGCTGGATGGTGATGAGCTTTATGAGGAGTTCCAGAGGATTTATGATGAGAGTGTTGATAGAGATGCCTGTAAAGATAAGGCGGAAGATAAGATGTGGAATAGGGGCAGAGGAAGGTAATTCCTCTGTCTCTTCCAGTTATGTATTAGATAGAAAAATATTGATTCATTAAGTTTTATATGCTTAAAAATTATTTTGACATTATCAAAAAATAAGTTTATAGTATAAAAATAGATAGTAAGCAGGAGGATTGGTGCATGACAATATCAGAACAAATAAAAGTATTGTGTGTTAGATGTGGTGTAAGTGAAGCTGAATTGGCAAGGCGGCTGGGAAAATCGCCACAAAGTTTTAATTCGAAAATGAAAAGAGAAAGTTTTACAGTAGACGATTTAGAGAAAATTGCAGATGTATTGGGTGTCGGATTTAACAGAGAATTTATATTAGCAAATGGAGATAAAGTTTGATGAAGAATATTGTAAAAGAATTTAAACTTGGAGAATTATTTTGTGGTCCTGGTGGATTGGCATTGGGAGCAACGACAGCGAAGATTGAAGATTCAGATTATAAGATTATTCATAAATGGGCGAATGATTATGATAAAGACACATGTAATACATATACGAGAAATATCTGCCCAGATGATGGCGAGAGTGTTATTTGTGGAGATGTAAGAAAACTTGATATTGACTGTCTTGGAGATATAGATGCATTAGCTTTTGGATTTCCATGCAATGATTTTTCTGTTGTAGGTGAGCAAAAGGGATTTGATGGTGTATATGGTCCTTTATACACATATGGGGTAAAGGTATTAAAGAAATATAAGCCTTTGTGGTTTTTGGCAGAAAATGTTGGCGGACTGAAGAGTGCTAATGATGGAAAGGCATTTCAGAAGATACAGGAAGATTTGAAGAATGCAGGATATAGAATATATCCTAATTTATATAAATTTGAGGAATATGGTGTGCCTCAGGCAAGACATAGGGTGATAATTGTTGGTATCAGGGAAGATCTGCCATATGAATTTAAAATACCTAGTCCAAAACCATATAAAAATGTTGATGTTACTTGTAAGAATGCAATAGAGAATCCTCCAATCGGAAAAGAAGCTTATAATAACGAGTTAACAAAGCAATCCGAAATAGTTGTAAAGCGATTGAAATATATTAAACCGGGAGAAAATGCGTTTACTGCGGATTTGCCAGAAGAATTGCAGCTTAAAGTGAAAGGGGCAAAGATAAGTCAGATTTATAAGAGATTAGATCCAGATAAACCTGCATATACAGTAACTGGTTCTGGTGGTGGTGGAACGCATATGTATCATTATTCAGAGCCAAGAGCATTGACTAATAGGGAGAGAGCAAGATTACAGACATTTCCAGATAATTATATTTTTGAGGGGTCTAAAGAGTCTGTTAGAAAACAAATCGGTATGGCGGTACCTGCAAAAGGAGCTAAAATCATATTTGAAGCTATTTTAAGAACATTTGCGGGAATTGACTACGAAAGTGTAGAACCAAGTATAAAGGAGTAAGGTATGTATACTGATAATTTTGAAGAAGAAATATTATTTACACCAGCCAGAAAAGATGGTGAAGCATGTAATCATTTGAAAATTGTTACAGCATTTACCGATGTTGAGAGAATATCAAGTCACTTGATAAAACTATTTGATGGCAGGAATAAAGAATATGTGTCTGGAATAAAGGTGGACATTATACTTGGAATGACAAAAGGTACGGGTCTGACACAAAAGAAACATGACAAGATATGTTCATTGATAAAAAGATTGAATAGTGTATCTGGAATGCCTCAGATATCATGCAATTATATTGTGGAAGGTAAACAGGTACATTCGAAGGTGTATGTATGGTGCAGGGGGCGAAAGGCAATAGAAGCTTTTAATGGTTCAGCTAATTACACTATGAATGCATTCTTTGTAAGAAGAGAATGTATGGATGCATGTAATCCTAAAGAGGCAAACCATTACTTCAACAGTTTATTGCCTGATACAATAAATTGCTTTGATGGTCAGATAAAAGATAAAGTTTTATTTTCTAGCAAGAAAAATGTAGAAGATGATGTTGCAGATACTAATTTGGAAAATTTATCTTGGGAGAATTATCGGGCTATTGAGCCGGTAGATACATTAGAAGTATCTTTACTAAAAGCAGATGGCAGCGATACGGGATATGGTTCCGGTGTAAATTGGGGAATACGTAAAAATGGCTATAAGAGAAATAGAAACCAGGCGTATATTCCATATAATGTGGCAGATCATAAAGATGGATTTTTCCCAGATGTAAATGCTGATGGAACGTATCCAGTGTTTAAGGTTGTAACAAAGGAATATGATGCTTTTTATATGAGACAGGCACAAGCAAAGGGAAAGGCATTAGAAACTCCAGAAAGTAATGCGATAATAGGAGAATGGATAAGGCATAAACTTGGAGTGCCGGATGGTACATATATTACGAAACAAATGTTAGATCAATATGGAAAAACAAAGGTTTTGTTTAAAAAGTATGAAGATGGCATATATACTTTGGAGTACTAATTCTGGCATTAAGGAGAGAACAATATGGAGCAGAAGATCAATATCGATAATTTAGACGATTTGCAAAAACAGGCGTTAGTCTGCATGTATTATGCTATGCTTCCTAAAACAGACGCAAGATATAAGCAGAGAATGCATGATTGGGAAGTGTTAGAAAAGAGATTTGGAACAAAGAAAACAACATATAAACATGCAAAGGATGCTTTTGATTTTTATTTTCCTAACAATGGAAGAAAAGGCTGGAGTGATGATAGAGATTTAAAAAGACGAGGACATGCATATCAGGAAGTGTTTGAGCTGTATAAGGATTATTCTGCAGACCAATTGGAAAAAGCTGTAGCGGAGATTATTCATGGATATGAGAATGAAGAACCAACATTTGTATCTATGAAATGTGGTTTTCCAGATACAGTACATAACATTCTCAATGGCAACAAAGATATAACAGTTGATGGCGTTTATACTCTGAAAGAGGAATTGAATATTGGAAAGCATGTATTTGTTACATTGGGAGGAGACACAGGAAAATCAGAGGTTGATTGGGTTCCAGGGTTTATAGGAGTAGCACATGTAATTAGAGAACCTTATGATTTTGGATATAATGGTAAGGAAAAATACTTTAAGTTTGATATAGAAGTTGACTGTGTTTTTGAAAAGCCATTTAAAAGGGAAGATTTTTTAAGCTATAGAGAAGCATACGATGCTCCATATATAGGACCGGAGTTATCAAGAGATCCGTCACAGGCATTAAGTACTTTGGATAAGATAAAGGCTGTTGCTGTTATACGTGCAGTACTTGATGAATTTCCAGAAATGCTTGAAAAATTCAAAGAAATTTTTGACAGAGAGTTTATGGATAGGGTGCTTGGAGCAGTTACTGTAATGATACCAACATCTGTAAAATTTGGAGAAAGCAAAGAGGATGCAGTAAATTCTATTCAGGAAGAAATGAGCATAGAGAATGAAGGCTCTGAGGAGGAAGAAATGGAATCTAAGCCATATATTGAACCTGATTATTATACAGGGTGTTCACGCAAAAATAAGGATACGGGGAGTGTATATGCACACAATAGAATTGTATTTGGAGCACCAGGAACAGGAAAAAGTTTTCAGCTGGATGACGAGCAGAAGGATCTCATTTCAGAAGGTGGAGAGTACGAAAGGGTTACATTCCATCCAGATTATTCATATGCTAATTTTGTTGGAACATATAAGCCAGTACCTACAAAAAATGGAATATCATATGAGTATGTTCCTGGACCATTTATGCGGACATATGTAAAGGCAATAGAAAATGGACAGTCGGAGAATAAGGAAGATGTAAAACCATTTCTGCTTCTTATAGAGGAAATTAATAGAGCAAATGTTGCAGCTGTATTTGGAGAGGTATTTCAGCTTTTAGATCGCGATGATAGAAATGCAAGCCAATATCCAGTTAAACCTTCTGAAGATATAAAGGCATATTTGGCAAAAGAACTTGGTGGAAGGCCAGAGCAGTATGATGAAATAAAGATACCAGATAATATGTATATCTGGTCAACTATGAATAGTGCTGATCAGGGCGTATTTCCAATGGATACAGCATTTAAAAGAAGATGGAACTTTGAATATATAGGTATTAACCATAAGGAAGAAAAGATTAAAGATACATATTTAGTGTGTGATAAAGCACAGGTGCCATACAGAGTTGACTGGAATGAGCTTAGGAAGGCTATAAATACAACACTTGCTTCTAGAGATTATAAGATAAATGAAGACAAGCTTATGGGACCATTTTTTGTATCTAAAAGCATTTTAGAGAATGAAGATGCGTTTAGAGAAACTTTTAAGAGTAAAATTATTATGTACTTATTTGAAGATGCAGCAAAGCAGAGAAGGCATATGTTGTTTGAAGGCTGTGATGAGGATATAAGAAACCAATATTCAGCGATTTGCGAGGAATTTGATAAAAGGGGCATAGATATTTTCTGTAAAGAAATCCGAGACAAAATCAAGAAAGAATATTTGAGTGAATTAGAATGAGAAGGGAATGTTACTGGATGATTTCTAAATATGTCAAAGAGCAGAAGCGGTATACTCAAGATGAACTTAGAAAAATATTTGAATGCACTGCTGATGAAACAGTGCAGATTATAAGAAAGTTAAAAGAGTATGGAATTGTTAAAAATGTAAAAAAAAGTGATAGGCAAAGTATGCTCTCTGACTTAGTTGAGGAAGATATCAGAGTAACAGATATCGAAAGTGGAGAGCGGGAATTGTATTATGTGTTTTCATTTGTTGGAGTAATTGTTGTATATGGACGGGTATTAAAGTGTTATCCTAAATATATTAATTCTTGTGGTAGTCCAATAGCGCAGATGAAGCAGATTATGCGTGTTTTGGAAAAATATAATTCAAAAGAGCAGGTAATAAAACTGTATAATGAAAGTGATGATGGAGGATCGTTTAACTTATTGGCAGTAATGCTGTATTTGCTGCAGGATTATTATGATAATGGAATATATGCTAATGACGTTGAGATTGTTGAGACTAATGGCACAGGAGAAATACTGTGGGACAGAACAATCAATGAAACATTTTCATATATATCAAATAACAGGCCATATTATACTGAATTACAGACAAAAAAGCGAACTTCTGATGAATATGATTTTATCAGACGCTTATATGCATGTGTATTGACTAAATTTTCAAAGGAACTTGAAGAATCCGATCTGCCAGAGTTGTTTAATATTGTGACAGTAGAGCTGTCGGAAGAACAACTGGAAGATTTGGGGGATGAAGATTATATTTTATATAGGATACAAAATGAACTTAATGTGCAGTACAACACAAGAAAACAACTGGTGTTGAAGGCAATGTATGCGTATATAGCACAAAAAGCAAGCTTTAATAACATTGATAGTTTTAGCATATATGGTACCAACAGCTTTAACTTAGTATGGGAAAAAGTATGTGCACAGAATTTTGGAAATGTTTTAAATATAAAATTATCAGAGCTGCCACTTGGAGTTTGTGATGATTATAAAGAAAGTAAAGATAGTACTTTAATAGAAATAATTGATAGACCAGTATGGCATAAGACTTCAGATAATATTAGTGATGAAAAGTCAGATACACTAAGACCAGATTTGATTCGTATTTATGAGTGTGGTGAAAGTGGAGAATATTGTTTTGGCATATATGATGCAAAGTATTATAACATTAATTTTCATAAGCATGCGTCAGAATACAAAGTTATAGGACAGCCTGGAGTGGCAGATGTTACAAAGCAGTATTTATATCAGCTTGCGTACGATGATTTTATAGCAAAGCAAGGATACAAATATGTGCAGAATATGTTTTTTTGTCCTGATGAATCTGGGGATAAAGAATATGGATGGGTGCAGATGGATATGCTTCATCAAATTGGAGATAAAAAACTCGAGAATGTAGCAGTTGTAAAGCTTTGTGCATCAGAAATGTATTCTTTATATTTAGCAGATCATATAGTTAGTGAAAATGAGATGGACAAATATATTCCAGTAATTGGACGACATGAAGTAGATAGTCAAAACTTTGCAAATAGGATGATGGCATATCTAACAAGAATCACAACTGCCAGCAAATTGGCTGAAAAGAAACTGGAAATGAAATCGGACAGAGGCAGGCTTATATATCCGAAACAGATAAAAAGAGAGTTGGGTGCCAAAATTATATATGATGCTATATGCCCTGTTGCAAGTAATGCTTTTTATGGATTTAATCCATATGAAAAAGAAGACCATGAAAGTATGGTGGCAGAGGATATGGGCGATTCTTATAATCGTTGCAGTCAGATTGCGGATGCCTCTATTGAGATAGAAGAAATTATAAAAGATTTATCAGAAGCGGAGCTTAGAGATGAAAAAGTATTTAAAGTAGTACTTAAAAAATGTATTGAAAGTAAATCAGATATTAAACCTATGGCGGATGGAACATCGCTTGATATGCTGACAGACAAAATAATGGAGCTTGTTAGAGATGTGTATTTATAGTGTGCAGCTAATGTACAGTTATAAGTATAAATGTCAGATAAGAAGTAAATGAGAAAAGAACTGGAAAGCTAGGAAACAACAGATTGTTGAGGTGATTTTGTGGCAGATGATTTAACAAAAGAACAGCGGCATAAAAATATGAAAAATATTCATGGGAAGGATACCAAAATAGAAGTTATATTAAGAAAGGCTTTATGGAACAAAGGATATCGGTATCGCAAGAATTATAAAAAACTTCCGGGAAGTCCAGATATCGTGCTGACAAAATATAAGATAGCTATTTTTTGTGATGGAGAATTCTTTCATGGAAAAGATTGGGATACTTTAAAAAAGAGACTTGAAAAGAGTAACAATAGTAAGTACTGGATTAACAAGATATCCCGCAATAAAGAGCGGGATGATGAGATAAATAAGAAATTGGACTTTGAGGGCTGGACTGTAATCCGGTTCTGGGGTGAAGATATAAAGAAACATACAGATGAGTGTGCGAAGGTTGTGGAAGAGACAATATTTGATAATATAGAATTTGAAGAGTAGAGGTTTGATTTAATTATAATGTTAAATGACCGAAAAGAGGTGGACAGATGAACCTTGAGAATATAATAATTGAAAATTATAGACAGTTTGATACAGCGGAATTGGCGTTTGATCAAGGAATAACTTTTCTTGCCGGGGCTAATAATAGTGGTAAAACTTCGCTTATCAATTTGATTAGGAGTGTTTTTGTTGATGAAAAAAATGACTATAGTGTATCGGACATTCCAGCTAAAAATATGCAAGAATGGATTGATTGGGGATATCCTGTATTTGCTGATTTCTTTAAAAGTGGTAAAAGCGTTGATATAATAGATGCAGAACTTGTCAATTTGATTATTCCGGAAGATGATACAGTTCCATCACATTTAATGAATACAACATGTGTAAAGATTCATGTTTCGTATGATCCAGATATAGATGATATAAAAATGTTTGCTGATTATATTATGGATCTTGATGAAGAAGTGCATGATTTTTATTTTTTGTTTGATTATGAAGTAACACGTTCAAAATTTCTCAGAGCAATAACGGACAATTATGATAAGTTAAAACGGCGATTTGATGAAATAGAAGAGGATAAAATTAAATTATTGAGTTCTTCAGATAAAAATCTGGAGAACAATATAGAGGTTAAAGAGAGATATTTGAAACAGTTGATAGTAAGTATTTATGTCAAATCAATGGTGACTTTCGGATATTTTTGCGATAAGGAATTTAAAAATAAATGTAGATTTGACGATATAAAGGAATTTAGAAAATTGTTTCATTTTTGTTTTATCAAAGCTAGTAGGCCTTTAGATGATGATGAATTAGATCATTCACATATGCTTAGTAAGCAAATGATTAGGATGGTAAAGCTAGATGATGGGTGGAATGAATTAGTTGAAAGACTTCCTGACGAATTACTTAAGCCAATTCAGGAAAAGAACATAGATAAGACCGTCCGGGATACTTCGTTAAAATCTCTTAAAGATACAATAAATGCATTAGAACAGACTAATGGGGGCAAATCTGGAGAACTAATGTTGGATATGCAGGTTACAGAAGATGATATAAGTGAATTATTGCAACGGATAACAACAGCTACCTATAATGTGGATGGTTATTATCTTGGAGAATCATCGCAGGGACTGGGATATAGTAATATGATATATATTCACCTGCAATTGAAAGAATATGAAAAAGGAGTTGATCCGTTAAAAGTAAATATGTTTTTTTGGAAGAACCTGAATCTCATATGCATCCTCAAATGCAACAAGTATTTATTAAGTATCTGATGGATTATTATCATACAAAATTACAAGGGTTAATTACAACTCATTCCAATGAAATGGTTCGTACTGTCGGGCTTTCTCATTTAAGGGTTATAAGGCATGCAGGAAATTTTAAAAGCAAATTATACGACCTTTCTACATTATTAAAGGATTTGAAAAAGTCAGAAAATCTATCCGATAAGGAATTGGCAAATTTTTTTGATTGGTTTTTTGAGATAGGATATTCAGAAATAGTTTTTGCTGATAAAGTTATTTTTTATGAAGGAGATACAGAGAGATTATTTATTCGTAAGGCTATGACATTAGAAAAATATAAAAAATTAAGTCAACAATATGTTGCATTTATTCAGGTTGGAGGGGCATATGCAAAAAACTACGAGAAGTTAATTAGGCTATTAGGCATAAAATCATTAATAATTACAGATATAGATTACGAAAAAGAAAAATTAACAGTTGCAGATATAGAAGATTCTACAATAACTAATGCTACCATAAAGCATTTTTATTCTTTAAATCATCCAACTGATAATGCTTTGGTAAAAAATCTTTACGCATGGAAAAATACAAAAGAAAATATAATGGATAATTTAATATATATATGTTTTCAAACCGATCATGATGGATATGCGAGGACACTAGAAGAAGCTATGCTTAATAAATATTTTTCGATGAGTGTTACGGATTTATATAAAACAAGCGAGTGGGTCCAGAAGAGAAATGATTCGAAATTAGATTTTTCAATTCCAAACAAAAAGAATGACAAAAAAATTTCTGATGAAGATATGGTTTCTATTAGGGACATTTTGGCATCAACTTCAGGAAATAAGACAGATTTTATGTATTCTGTTATTATGAATGGATATGTAGAAAATATTATGCCAGAATATATAGATGGAGGGTTGTTATGGCTGATGCAATAGTTGAGAATCTCTTTTTAGTAAATGCACCTGCAGGAAGTGGAAAAACAACTTGGATAAGGAAGAATGTTAGGAAATACCTTTTGCAAAATCCAAATGATAATGTTTTATGCATTACTTATACAAATCGTGCGGCAGAAGAACTTGGAAAAGATGTAGATAGTAATAGGGTGTATTTTGGAACGATACATAGTTTTATTAATGATTTTATCGGGAGTTTTTTTTCACATGAATCAATTTTGGAATTATATTGGGAAGTATATAAAAATCAGATTGTGGAACGTATAGAAAATATTTCACAGAATGGCAATTGGGCGGAAAGTAATATGAGATATATAGAAAAATATGGTGGTTTGACACCTGAAATTGTGCGTTCTAATATTACTATGATTTCATATAATCAAGCACCATTTAATTCTCTGTATAGGGGAGCTTTAGGGCATGATGATTTAATTTCTTTTACAAGATTGGCCGTTGAAAGATTTCCAGTAATAAAGAAAAAAATTTCTGATAAATATCAGGTGGTATTTATTGATGAATATCAAGATACTGCAACTGATGTATTGCAAATATTTTATTCTTCTATGATAGGAAAGAAGAGTAAATTGTATTTGTTAGGGGATAAGATGCAGCAAATTTATCGTAATTATAATGGAGAATTTGAAACTTATTTTAATATTTTCAACAAATCGATAAATCTTTCGGTGAACTATCGTACGACTCCTAAAATAGTAAGTATTTTAAATAAAATTTATAATGATGAATGTTATAAGCAGACAGCATATGAGAAAAATAAAGATGAAAATATGGATTTCTTGCCTGAAGTTAGAATTGTAACTGATATAGAAAAAAATGTATCTGAATTAATGGAGCAGTATAAGGATTCATTAATATTGTATTTGTCGAATAAGTCAAGATTTTATAATATAGGAGTTGGAGAATTGTATGATGCATATTCTGGAATGGAAAAGTATAGTTTTGGGAAGAAATATAATGCTGTTGATGTTTTGACTAAGGAAGAAATTAGAGAAAATGATGCATTATTGAGCTTTTTGTTTACGGTAAATATAATAGTTGATTATTTTACGAAAGAATTTTATGGTGAAGTGTTTAGGATAATTCGCAAAGCCGGTACATATTTTAATTGCGAAGAATTTAGTATCAGAAAGCATATTGATAAGCATCTTGTAAAAGATAAGTTAGATGACATTGTAGCATTATATAATGAATTATCAACAACAGTGGATGATTTCCTATCATTATGTGTTGAAAAAAAGTATATTAGAGAGGAATTTTATTCTGCTGTTGTTGAAGAAAATGATTATCAATTGGTGAAAAATGTAAAAGTTCAAGAAGTGAAAGTGTTAGCAGACTATATGTCAGATCCTAAGATATCAACTCAGCATGGGGTAAAAGGCGAAAGCCATGATACAGTTGTGTTTGTTGCAGATAATAGTAGATCTAATCCAGTAGTGCATATGTCAAAATTTTTTGAAATGTGGAGCAATATTGATATTACATTATCAGAATTCGATGCCTTTTATTATATTTATAGCCAGATGCTTAATCAGATTGAGAATAAAATTGGTATGAAGTGTTCACAATTAAAAGCTGATACATATATATCCGTTGCTAGTATAATAGATGAGGAACTTCAAGCATTTACAAAAAAATGAAACAAATCCATATTACATTCAGTTGCTTAAAGTTAAAATGGATAAGTATTTTGGAAAGAAGAATGTTACTAACGTAAAAGAATGCTTAAAGGAAGGGACGGTATATGGACCACTATGTGCATATAGATTGTTTTATGTAGGATGTTCTCGTGCGAAAAGAAACTTAGTTATTATGATTAATAAAAAAGATATTGAGGGCTTTGAAGACAAATTACGTAATAAATTAATGATAACTGGTTTTAATGTATTATAAAATAAAAAAGTGACAGATGTAGTTTATGATAAAAAGACTTTAACATAGCGGCTGTAATGAAATTATCTCAATAAAGTCTTATGAGATTTGTTGCTTGATGAGACTGCATAAAATTAAAATCATTGGTAATGGTTCTGAGTAAATAGTTGGAGAAAATATATGAACGAAATAAAATTGATTGAAGAAATAGAAGATGCGATACATAATAAAAAATATGATGAACTTTTATATAAAGTAGAATTAAAATTGAAAAAATTGTTTTATAAATATACTACAGAAGATGTGCTGACTTTGATAAATAGGACTATTATATTTCACAATTATAATATCAATTGTAAGGAAGAAAATTATTCCGAATATCAAAGAGATAAGCATGTTTCATTGAAAATTCTATTATCATTGCCAGAGTATTATTACAAAAATATATCAGAAAAAGGAAAAGACGCTATATATGATTATAAAAGTGTCATTGACGAACTGGTTGGGATAATAGCGGAACTTGAATATGTATATTATTATTATCCGTATAAAAACAAAAAAGATTTTATGCTTAATAATGAAAATCAATTTTATATGAATTATTTTAAATCATACTACTTTGATTATCCGGCTATAGAGATAAGAGATTTTTTGGAATTTTTTAAATCTAATATTAATTTATGTGAGGAAGTGTTAGACGATAATAATTTTAAAGAATCACTCGAGTTAATGCTATATTTACAGGAATTTGAAAGTAACTTAAGAAAAGAGAAACTTTCACTAAATTTATTATTAGATAAGGATATAAGAAGAATAATTAATTCTGAAAATATATATATTCTTTATCCGCTAAGAACTGTAAAGAAAATATGTCGTAAAAAGAAAATTAACTTTAAAACTTTTATGAAAAATTATGCATTTGATTTAGAAGATAATGAAAAGAAAGAAAGTAATTTAATAGATATACTTGCTAAGTCTAAGGATAAACGTTTTATGTTCATAACTTCGAAATTTCTATTCTTTCCTAGAAATTATTATTGGATGTACAAAATGTATGACATAGTATGGAGAAGTGCTAATATTTCAAAAAAAATAGATTATGGAAAAACAATAAAAAGTTTGATGCATGAAAATACGATTTTTGAATTGTTAAAAGAATATTTTGGAGAAAATAATGTTTATGCAAATGTGTATTTAAAGAGAACAGGACGCCAATATGCAGAAAAAGATTTTGTTATTTTTTATCAAAATAAAATTTTATCCTTTGAAGCAAAATCTAATTTGTTGCCTAAACCAGAATTAGATGATAGTATTGATAATCTAAAATTAAAGTGTGAGGAATGTATTAGAAAAGCATATGCCCAGAGTTTAGAAGTGAAGCAGAAGGTTATGAGTGGTACAGCTGTATTTTATGATGGCTCAAATAAGAAAAATAATGTAGTATTAGACTTGAGAAATTCAAAAGTTGATGAATGTTTACAGATAATAGTGATGTATGAAGAATATTTGGGAATTGAAACTAATATTGAACATATATGTCCAGATTTTGATGCATGGATAATTGATATTAAAAACTTGAAATTTATTCTTGCGGATACAATTGGAAAAGGAAAATTTGAGAGATTAATTGATTATGCAAAAAAAAGAAAAAATGCATATGGTCTAGTTAAAGTTCAATCAGGTGAAGAATTAAAAGTTTATAATTTATATAAAAGTATGCCCTTTTTCTTTGAATATGATTGTAAAGATAGAGGAATAAGTGTACATATATAATATTTTGAATATTAAGCCTATCATAAATTTATGTAAATTATAAAAAAATAATAAATTGCAGAAAATTTAAAGTTGAATGAAAAATAAGGTTTGAGTATTTTTGTATCAGTTAATTATAATTAAAATGATGTAATTTCATTTTGTAGTAGTAAAAGAACTTGCAAGCCACCAGAACTACACACGATAATGGAAAAATGCAATGGTACTGGATTGGTACTAAAAATATGTGACAACTGAGCCATTATACTTGTGATGAAGATGGAAAAGGAATCTGATGATAAATCAGCAGATTTAAAAAACAGGGAAGGAATGATGTTATCAGAAAGACATCAGCAGATTTTAGCCATTATGGAGGCTGGTGTTGAATATAGTACGGAACAGGTGGCAGAAAAGATAGGATTAAAAGGTCCAAGGACAAGACAATTATTAAACGAATTAGAGAATAAGGAGTTATTGGATTGTATTGGAACAACTAAAAGAAGAAGATATATTAAGCCTGTGGATTGAAAAATTCCAGCCTTATTATTGCTAAATATGAAATGCTGATAGATGATGGCTTGCCAATAATAGATAGGTGGTGGATAAGTGACAAATTCAGAAAAGCTGTTGAGTTCTTTTTCGGAAAATTATTTTTATAAAGAACTTGTGTATGCAGATTTAAAATTTACTCCTACAGGTGGAACAGAAATAGAATTAGCGGATTTGATAATAAATCTCGAAGATATTATTCTGGCGATTTAACTACAGGAGCGAAACTATTAAAGTTGGAATAGAAAAAGTTCCGTGTATTGATGAAAAGGGAAGAGAGAATCATGTACTTGTAATGGATATTGATGCAAGTCCACAAGTGCATGCAAATCAGGCAGATGATGTATTCTTAATAGTTGGTGATAAATCTAAATTACAGACTTTTGAAGAACGCCTTCAGCTTAATTATGACAAGGGAGAACGATACTTTGAAGATAAGGCTGTGCCTGATGCTACGATAGATGATATAGATATGGACTTTGTAAAAGAATATACAGATGAGATTGATTATGGGAAAAGTCCATTGGAATATCTCAAAGAAAACAGAGGCTTCATAAAAGAAAAAGATGGCGAGATTCAAATCAGTACCGCTGCAATTTTGCTATTTGGAAAGAATCCTCAAAATTTCTTTCCCCGTGCTAGGATCCGTTTTATACGTTATGAGGGAACAGAAGAAAAATTTGGAACAGAAATGAATGTTATAAAAGATGTTATCTTTGAAGGTACACTGCTTAATATGATAAATGAAGCAATTGCATATTTGGATACACAGGTAAAAGAAAAAACGTATCTTGGATCGGACGGAACATTTGTTACAGATGCGGAATATCCTAAGTTTGTCAGACAGGAATTGATCGTAAATGCAGTTACTCATCGTGCTTACAGTATTACCGGTACGGATATTCAGATAAAAATGTTTGATGATCATATAGTAGTTGAAAGCCCGGGAAAACTTCCGGGGCTTGTAAGAGCGGACAATATACGTTTCACACATTTTTCCAGAAACCCTAAGATTGCAGAGTTTTTAAAGAATTATAAATTTGTAAAAGAATTTGGAGAAGGTGTCAATCGTATGTGTAATGAGTTGGAGCAGGTGGGATTAAAAGATCTGGTTTATCATACAAATGCTTTTATGTTGCAGGCGGTTATTTATAATTCAAATGTTGGAAAAACTATTGTTGAAAAAACCGCTTATTCATTAATAAAATTGGCTGTTGCAGTCAATAAGTCGTTGATTGATTACCAAAAGCCGGCGATTGGAGAAGAAAAGTCGGCGATTGACGATAAAAATCGACGGTTGATAGGATAAAGTCGGCGATTGAGCAACAAAAATATAATGAACCTTCGAAGGCAAATATTCTTAAGGTGTATGATGAAATAGAGAAAAATCAGATTATTGGAACAAAAGAAATAAAAGAAATTCTTGATTGCTCACCATCCACAGCAAGAGCAGTCATGACAAAGCTTAGAGACATGAAAGTTGTTAAAGCGGTGAATGGTAAAGGAAAGGGAAAGTATGTATTCATAGAATAAAAATGAGATATAGAGTATTCCTGAATGTAAAAGCTTTATGTGTGGAAGTCAGGAGAAGATAAAAACTGAATTGGTTAAAGGCACTAATTTGGTTTAAGTAACTCTTATAATGAAGATGAGAAATGTCACAGAAAATGTCGTAGAAATGTCATAGAAATTTTGAGAAAAATCAAGTGGCTAAAATCAGAATATTTTAAGAAGAATCTTTCTAAAGCGTGAGAGACGCTTAAAGAGCTTTCTGAAAACAAATATTTCAAAGTCAGACTCATTTCTGAAATTGTTTGTTGAGACTAACATGAGACTGAGGAGGTTCAAAATCATGGACATAAGCAAAAAGGATTGGAAATTATTTCGAGAAAGATTATCAGGCTGGCAGGAAAATTATATGGAAGGTCTTGTTAAAGAGTATGCAAATTTTCTGAAAGATGATAAAAAGCCTGCATCAGAGAAATTCTGGGAACTTGAAAAACGGATAAAAGAAGATAAACGTCATCCGGGAGTTGTCATGGAACTGAAAAAATCAGAGGTAATATGGGATATCGTTCGTCTCATTAGACTGAAAGTAACTACATATGATGATTTATCAGACTTTAGTGATGAATTACAGAATGAAGTAAAAAGAATACTTGAGATGAGCAGGTGATACATATGGAGATTGGTGCAACAAAAGCAGTTCAAGATCGACTAAAAACAACAAAGATTGAAGAAAGCAAAGGTGCTTCACTTGTGTTCTGCTGGGACACACATTTGGCGAAAATAAAAGGAAGAAATGTCTTGTTTATTGTAAATGCCAGCAACCGCAATAGCTATGACAGATATTGAAACGAGAAATTGGAAGCACTATACAACGTATATCAGTCGGGTAATCCATGGTGTGATGCAGGAAATGGGATATTCTGAAGAACAGATAGCACAATATTTTAAGTTGTCAGGCGATATGATTGTGACAAAGACACATGGGAAGAAATCGGTTGGCGGCATTAATCGAATGGTAATGGATGTGCAATATTTTGACAAAAAGCTGGAGAAAAATACAAAATACCAGTGGGAACTGAGTGAGTATCTTAACAGAGATATTTGTCAGCCAGAGGGATTCGATGCATATGGATATCCCAGTGAACTCTTTAAATTAGACATGGAACGATTAGGAATTATTCCTAAGAGAAAGCCTGCAAAGATAATTGATTTTACCAGGTACATAGATAATAATCGCAGTACTAACCATTAGCGCAAAAGAGTTGTTAAAGCAATTGTTTGGGCATAAGAAGTTAGTTTACAATGACGAAAAGCAAGATGTATAAAATAATTCGTTGCTAAAAAGGTGACGAAAAAAGCGATGGAAAAGGAGAACATTCATGAGCATAACATTTGAAATAGTCAAATTTAAAAAGCCAACAAAAGATGATTTGTCTAATTCGCATATGTTTAATCCTTATGGTTCTATTCCAATATTAGATGATGATGGCGATAGCACGGGATGGAATATTTATATGTTTAGGGCTGATGATAAGGGTATACAGAATATTATAAATAGTTGTTATGTAGTCAAAATGGAACTCCCAGAATACATTACAGATTATGATGGCTTTTTTGAAGATTTGGGATTCTCTAAAGAGGCAGTAAGAAATGGAGATGTTCGCATTATAAAGTCCAATTCCAGATATATTACTATTTCTTATAGTGACAAATTAAAGGAGATAGAAAAAGGCAGACTTGAAAAATATAAGGTGACTGTTCAAACAAAATGTGTTGTTTTGAAGATTAAGGCTTTATGGAACAGCAGTGAAAATAATCTATATGGTATAGATAAAAAGAGAGCTATAAAGTGTATACCAGATATTGAAAATTATGAATATGTTCCAGTTAATAATAGTATGCTGGCAAAAGCAGAAATTCCCTTCTTGATATTTGAAAGAAACCGGGGAAAATGTTTTATAGAGATGTATTGATAGAATCTAGAGAAAGGACTTCTTATATGAGCAAAGAATTACAGATAAGAAATAGCACTGTTGATTTCTTGGTTTTCACACGAGATGCAGGAGAAGATGGAATAGAAGTCAGGGTTCAGAATGGCGATATATGGATTACGCAGAAAGCAATTTCGCAGCTTTTTGATGTAGATAGAAGTGTGATTACAAAACATCTGAGCAATATTTTTAAAGAGGGAGAATTAGATCAAAATTCAGTTTGTGCAAAATTTGCACAAACTGCGGATGATGGGAAAACATACAATTATAAGTTCTATTCATTAGCAGCTATTATTGCTGTGGGGTATCGAATTAATTCAGAACGGGCAACGCAGTTCAGGACATGGGCAACCAAAGTGTTGGATACATTTACAAAGCAGGGTTATGTTCTTGATAAAAGCAGATTGATTAATGGACAGATTTTCGACGAAGATTATTTTGAGCATCTTATTGCTGAGATTCAGGAAATCAGAGCAAGTGAGAGAAGATTTTACCAGAAAATCACAGATATATATGCAACATCAGTTGATTATGATAAGAATTCACAGATGACAAGAGAGTTTTATGCAACAGTTCAGAATAAGATGCATTATGCAGTTCATGGTAATACAGCGGCAGAAGTGATAGTGGCAAGAGCTGATCATAATAAGGAACATATGGGACTTAAATCATGGAAAAATGCGCCTGTTGGTAAAATAGTAAAAACAGATGTGTCAATTGCAAAAAACTACTTGGAAAAAGAAGAACTTACAGAATTAAATGAGATTGTGACAATGTATCTTGATTATGCAACAAGACAGGCACGAAGACATATTCCTATGACTATGGAAGATTGGAAAACAAAGCTTGACGCATTTCTTAGATTTAATGATGCGGATGTACTTCAGGATAAAGGAAAAGTAACAGCAGCTATTGCAAAGGAATTTGCAGAAAGTGAGTTTGAGAAATACAGAGTTATACAGGATTCACTATATGAAAGTGACTTTGATAAATTGATGAATGATATGGAAAAGAATGATGCTATCCATTAGTACCTCAAAATTTCTAGTTGCAGAAACATCGTCCGGAGATTATAATTTCCATAGGTGGACTTACAGACTATCAGATGATTATTCTCTGAATAGTAAACAAACCTGCAAGCTACCAGAACTACGCACAATAATGACAATATAGCAATGGTACTGGATTGGTACTAAAAATGTGTGAAACGAAAAATAATGTGTGGAAAAGGCTTGAGTTATCAATACTAAATGGTATAGATAACTACATTAAAATAACCAAAATCTAACCAGACTCTGCGAGTTTAAATAGCGGACAGAAATGCCGAAAGCCTGTATTTATGCGGACTTCCGGCATTTACTTTTCCTGATGAGTTTATGGTAGGATAGGAGGATGAAAATGATAACAGATGCATTTGATAATTCAGAGGTTTTATTTGGAACAAAAGATTTTTATGGCGAACAAAAACATTTATGTGATAAGTGTATGATCGTATTTTCAGAACTGATATTTGAATACATGCTTGATACATATGAGCATCAGGAAGTTGGTGTGATAAGATGCTGCAATGGGATTACACCAGTGTATGTTTTTGACATAGAGGGAATGAAAATTGCCGGATATTTAAGTCATATCGGTTCTGCGCTGGCAGGTGGAGATGTAATAGATGTAAACTGGCTTACTGGTGCTGTGAAGTTTATTATGTTTGGCTCGGCAGGATCATTAGACAGTGGGCTGACAACAGGTAAATTTGTGATACCGACACACAGTTATCGGGAAGAGGGACTAAGTTATCATTATGCGCCTCCGGCAGATTACATAGAGGTGAAAAATGCAAAAACAGTCAAAGCGATATTTGATGAATTAAAACTTCCAAATGTTTTGGGAAAAGTCTGGACAACGGATGCAATATATCGGGAAACAAAAGCCAAATTTGATGCGAGAAAAAAAGAGGGCTGCATTGCTGTGGAGATGGAACTTGCCGGAGTTCAGGCAGTCTGTGACTTTTATGGATGGGAGTTATATAATTTTCTAGTTACCGGGGATGTATTAGATCAGGCAGTTTATGATGTTTCCGGGCTTGCGGATGCCAATCATAATATGGATAAACTATATGTTGCAATCGAGATTGCGAAAAGAATTTGAAATAGGGAAGGAGCATCAACGAATGATAAAGAAGATCACACGTGATCCAATGTTTCTTGCGCAGAAATCAGTGGACGCGACTGAAGCAGACAAGCAGGTGATCTCGGATCTGCTGGATACTTTAAGAGCAAATTTAGATCACTGCGTCGGGATGGCGGCGAACATGATCGGAGTGAGCAAAAATATTATTGTAGTGGCAGCAGGACCATTTCAGTTTGCAATGATCAATCCGGTGATCACAAAGAAAATGGGGACTTTTCAGACAGAGGAAGGCTGCCTTTCGCTGGATGGAGTAAGACCATGCACAAGATACAAAGAAATTGAAGTAGACTATCTGGACACAAATTTTAAGAAGCAGCATGGTAAATACACGGGCTGGACTGCCCAGATTATCCAGCATGAGATAGATCACTGCAATGGGATCGTTATATAATTTTGATAGAAATTCAATCAGAGGAGGAAAATCACATGTTATTTATTTGTTATCCAAAGTGTACCACATGCCAGAAGGCAAAGAAATGGTTAGAAAGTCAGGGCATCGCATACACAGAGCGTAATATCGCAGAGGAAAATCCAACTTACGAGGAATTAAAAGAATGGTACGAAAAAAGTGGGCTGCCATTGAAAAAGTTTTTTAATACGAGCGGACTTTTATACAAAAGCATGCAGTTGAAGGATAAATTACCGAATATGAGCGAGGAGGAGCAGTTAAAACTTCTTGCAACAGACGGTATGCTTGTGAAGCGTCCGCTGGTTGAGGATGGAGATACTGTGCTGACCGGTTTTAGGGAAGTGGAGTGGACCGAAAAACTGCTCTCATAAAAGAAAATTTTGATGGAAGGAATGAATATGACGACGAATCATCTGATTTTAGATTTTTCACATGTCTATTGTGACGAGAAGATACCAAAGAATGATAGAGTTCACTGGCTGGACTGTTCTGATATTGCGGAATGTGATTTATATTGTTCTAAACGTGCAGAAGAAGAGATCAGAGCGAGGATTGAACCGTATGGAATCCGCGGAATTCATTTTCTGGATTCTGGAAATTATCACTATGTGACGGGAATTATGACGGAACAGATCAAACAGGGGTTCTCACTGATTCTGTTTGATCATCACACAGATATGCAAAAACCGATGATTGGGCATATGACAAGCTGTGGCGATTGGGCAGGAAAAGTATTAAAAACAAATCCATGGTTACAGCAGTTGATTTTGATCGGACCGCAGGAGCGTGATATCCGGCAGATATACAGTGAAAAAGAAGGTCTGGTCACCAGCACAGAATTGAGGGAAAAACTAGTTACTTTTTCGGCAGAAGAGATTCAAAGTGGAGAAGCTGGAAATAAAATTTCGAAAATAAAAAAGAACTTTTCGGTTTACATTTCCATAGACAAGGATATCTTGGATGAAGAATATTCAGAGACAAATTGGAGTCAGGGAAAAATGTCATTGCCTGTGTTGGAACGAGTGCTGATGCCATTTTTAAAGAGTGGAAATATTTTAGGCATTGATATTTGCGGGGAATGTCAACAGGGAATACCATTGCCGCAGTATTTGGAAGCTGAGGAGATTAATGGGGAAACAAATAAAGAATTGTTTGATTTTCTGATACATTACTCGCATATGTAAAGTGTGAATAAGCAGTGTATTTTGTAAAAGTTCTTGACAACTTCTGATTTTTGTATAAGATAAAGGATAGAAAAAAGAAAGGCACGCATGTGATGGGGAATGGAATGATTAACAGATAATTTGATTCAGAAGAAGGAAAGTGAAATCTTTCTGCGTAAACAAGACAGACAGTTAGGAAACCCGGGGAAAGGGTTTGTTTGTGTGTTTCTGAATTAGGTTATTTGAAAATCTCATTTGCTGACATCGGTGTGGAAGATAGATATTACAATGTAGCATGTAATGCGGGACATCATGGATTTATGGATGAAGATGGTATTATGTAAACTAAAAGCAGATACCGTGATATCCATCCAGAGTGATCGTAACTGCCAGAATAAGAGATTTCAAAAAGTCTGTTTCAGGAAACTGGAACAGACTTTTTTTCCCTTCGGAAAACGAGGGAGAACAAATCCTCTGCTCACCAGAGGGTTCGCATTTTCCTGCGGAAAACAAGGAGGATTACATGTTACAGATTAAAAATTTAAGCATTATTCATAAAAAGGACCTGCGTGTTATTTTAAATGATTTTTCCTGTGTGTTAAATGACGGCGATAAGGCGGTCATCATCGGGGAAGAAGGAAATGGAAAGTCAACACTTTTAAAATGGATTTACGATGAAAAGCTGGTGGACGATTACTGCGAGACAGAAGGAGAATTGGTTAAAACGAAGGAGCGTATCGCTTATCTGCCGCAGGAATTGCCGAAAGAAAAACGGACATTATCAGTCTGTGAGTTTTTTATGGAAGAGGAGAGCTTTTTGGAGCAGACACCAAAAACGCTGGGGCAGATGGCGGCAAAATTTCATGTCCCGGCAGATTTCTTTTACCGGGAGCAGCCCATGGAAACACTGTCGGGTGGAGAGAAAGTCAAGGCGCAGATGATGAAACTGCTTCTGACGGAGCCGACAGTTCTTTTGCTGGATGAACCGTCCAATGACATTGATGTGGAGACGCTGGAATGGTTAGAGCAGTTCATCCAAAATTGGAAACATATTGCGCTGTTTATTTCGCATGACGAGACATTGATTGAAAATACAGCGAATATGATCATTCACATTGAGCAGATCCGCAGAAAAACTGTGAGCAGATATACGATTGCAAAAATGTCCTACGAACAGTACCGAAAAGAGCGGCTGCGCAATTTCGAAAATCAGGAGCGGCAGGCAGAGAGTGAAAGACGTGAAAAAAAGATACGCGAGGAAAAGTTGAAGCGCATTTATCAGAGTGTGGACTATGCACAGGAGACGATTTCAAGACAGGACCCGGCAGGCGGGAGACTGTTAAAAAAGAAAATGCACGCGGTAAAATCCATGGAGCGGCGTTTTGAAAAAGAAAATGAGAACATGACAGAGATGCCGGAGCAGGAGGGCGCGATCTTCTTTAAGCTTGGAAATAAGGAGGCGGCAATTCCGGCAGGAAAAACAGTGATCGAGTACGAGTTGCCAGAACTGTGGACGCCGGATGGGGAGCGCATTCTGGCTGAAAATATTTTTCTCCGCATACGCGGTTCTGAAAAGATTTGCATCACCGGGAAAAATGGAGTCGGTAAGACGACACTGCTTCATAAAATAGCAGAGGAGCTGTTGAACAGAAATGACATTCACGCGGAGTATATGCCGCAGAATTACGAGGAACTGTTGCAGTTACATGTGACGCCTGTGGAATATTTAGATCAGACCGGGAAAAAAGAGGAGCGGACAAAAATCAGGACATTTCTGGGCGCGTTAAAATATACGGCAGATGAGATGGATCATCCCATCGCAGAGTTATCTGGTGGACAGAAAGCAAAAATTTTTCTTCTGAAAATGAGCATGTCCGGGGCGAATGTACTGATTTTGGATGAGCCGACGAGAAATTTTTCGCCGTTGTCCGGCCCAGTCATCCGTAAAATGCTAAAAGAATTTCCGGGTGCAGTCATCAGTATCTCGCACGACAGAAAGTATATTGATGAGGTATGCGATAAAGTATACTGTCTGACGGAAACAGGGTTACAGTTGCAGGAAAAATAAAAATCATAGACTTTTGACAAAACTTTAACACTTTAAACGAAAAAAGTGCTTGCCAATCCGAAAAAAAACGTATATCATGTTTGATAAATACAGAAAGCGAAACAAGGAGAGGATTAGCATGGAAAAACGTATTTCAGGTCACACAGGTTTACTGGCATTGATCGGATCACCGGTCGGACATTCGGGATCACCGGCAATGTATAACTACAGTTTTGAAAAACTTGGTCTTGATTATGCCTATGTGGCATTTGATATAAAAGAAGATAAGGTGAGAGATGCGATCGCAGCGATGAAAACATTTAATATGCGCGGGTGCAATGTGACGATGCCGGACAAGGTAGAGGCAGCAAAGTATATGGATGAACTTTCCCCGGCGGCGCAGATCATCGGTGCAGTCAATACGATTGTCAATGATAACGGAAAACTGACCGGATATATTACAGATGGCGAGGGATTTGTCCATAATTTAAGAGATCATGGAATTGAGATCAAAGGCAGGAAAATTACAGTAGCCGGAGGCGGTGGAGCAGCGACTGCAATTCAGGTACAGTGTGCATTAGACGGAGCACGTGAGATTTCGATTTTCAATATCAAAGATGCATTTTTCGAGCGCACTTTACAGACCGCAGAAAAGATTCGGAAAGCAGTACCGGAGTGTGTGGTCAATGTATATGATATTGCGGATACAGCAAAAATGACGGAAGAGATTCAGTCCAGTGATATTTTTGCAAATGCTACAATTGTAGGAATGAAACCGATGGATGACCAGAGTGTTGTGAAAGATCTGTCTGCATTCCGTCCGGGACTTGTAGTTGCAGATGCAGTTTACAATCCGGAGGAGACAAAGCTTTTGCGGGAAGCAAAAGAAGCAGGATGCACCTGCATCGGTGGAAAAGGCATGTTATTATGGCAGGGTGTTGCAGCATTTAAACTGTACACAGGCCAGGATATGCCGGTGGAAGATGTGAAGAAATTGTTCTTCAGTTAATATAGAAATGGATTTATTGAAAAATGAGCCGGCAAAAGTGAAATACTTTTGCCGGTTCATTTTTTCGATTCAGGCAACATAATCAATATTATTTCCGGTGAAACGCAGAGCGTCCTGAGATTTCCGCTCCTGCTGATAGGGATTGGATTCATTCGGATATTTGATCATTGTGTTTGTCGTGCCGCCAGATACATAGGTGCGTCCACATTCCGGGCAGACCGAAGTATGAATGGACACGGAGGCGGAAATGACTTTTCCGTTGTTCTGTGAAGCTTTGGTATAGGCATTGGATACATGCTCCCCCTCATGGGCGCGTACTGCATTTCCGGCTGCACCCGGAGCAATGTGGGCGGCTGATTTGTAGGAAACATTTTCATCGGATCCATCTGCATATTTCCGATTTTTGCAGGTCTGGCATTCTTCCGGGGAGCTTGGACGGTTTGTGGAATCCGTTTTATTTGGATCATCGGAATTTTTGATATTATAATGATTATAATAATCGGAATCTGCATAAGTGTTTATGCTTGCATTCGTGGATATATTCATGAGGATGCCTCCTTTTTGCAAGTGATTGGTGTTTCGTATCTTTTCTTTATCATAACACAGCCTGCAAATAAAAAGTCAAGGCTAAAATGAAAGAACTTTGAAAATTTT
>OGJU01000652.1_pt1 | contig 32939 bp, 28 predicted proteins | sample 1572251 | NCBI WGS metagenome assembly OGJU01 (sample SAMEA2582144, study PRJEB24529) | metagenome | biome: Human gut stool | place: China | collected 2011
GATGACTCCCACCGCCAGTCCCCACAAAAACTTCTGTTCCCGCATCCGTTTTCCCATCAGAAAACCTCCGCAAAGCCCGGAAATCACATAGACCGCCACAATTCCGATCTTAATGACGGATTCTCCCGGCTCCATCTTGTATAAGAGAAGTGCCAGAAGAAGCAGCAGAAGACCGCTTATAAGGAACATCACAAACACGGCTGCAAGGATGGCTGTCGTCGGGTTGCTTTTTGCATCTCTCGGTTTTATTCTGTATCCCAGCTTCATAGATAGACCTGCCTGATTCTTTCTATCCTATCTATATGCCGGTTCGCATGCGGCTATGCAAACACGATTGCGTACTCTGCATCAAAACTGCCTCCGGCTGCAAGCGCATTCTCGTACGGGCGCTCCGCCAGGCTTCCCTCAAAGTCAACCGCATCACATCTTCCATACCACGGCTCAATGCACAGGAACGGCGCTTTCTTTCCTTCCGGAGACCACAGAGCAAACAGCGGCGCATCAAAGCGTACCGTCACATAGGCTTCGCCGTCGCGGTCCAGGATTGACACCTCTCCCGTCTGCGCTCCCTCCACCATGTAGGTGCACTTGTCAAAGAATCCGGGCGTAATCACAGCCTCTCCATCCTCCAGTTCCAGCTCCTCATCCGTCATGACTGCCATGCCGTCCGGCGTGTTGCCGTGATGATGCAGCTTGTCGGTGAGATCTCCGAACCGGAGACGATACCCCGTCTTATCCTGTTCCCCGTTGATCGGGCACAAAAATGCCGGATGCGCGCCGATGGAAAAATACATCGGCTTCTCATCAGTGTTGTCCACCTTCCAGTGAACGGAGACTTCATTTTCGTCCAGCATATATCCGATGTGCAGCCGGAACCGGAACGGATATTTCGCATAGGTCTCCTCTGTGGATGAGAGCACAAACCAGATGCTCTTTCCCTCCTGTGCCTCCAGCGCAAACTCCATATCGCGCGCGAATCCGTGCTGTCCCATCGGGTAGGTTCTGCCCTCATACCGGTATTCCTTGTTCTTTGGCGCGCCGACAAACGGGAAGAGCACCGGCGATGTTCTGCCCCAGTATTCCGGGTCTCCGCACCACAGATATTCTCTGCCGTCCGCCGTGCGTGTCACAGATTTGATCTCCGCGCCGAACGATTCGATCTCGACCCGCAGCGTGTCATTTTCCAAAATATATCTCATGCTTCACCTCAGTCTTCCCACTTACAGTTCACAGTTGTTGACCGTTCTCGGGAACGGAATGACGTCACGGATGTTGGACATACCGGTCAGATACATCACGCAGCGCTCAAATCCGAGTCCGAATCCATCAAAAAAATGCCACAGCGCTGCCATGACGCCGCCCCCGCCCGCCGGATACCACGCAGATGCGCCGAGACGGGTCAGCACTTTCCGCTCTTTATGTGCAGCAAATGCCTCCAGAAGCGGAGACGGATTCCATTTCTCATAGAGATTCTGGCATTCTCTCACATACCGTGCAGAAAATCGGTTCAAAAGCGCCGCCTCGCCGCTTTTTGCCGCCATCGAGGTACCAAGAAGCGCGGTGTAACCGACCGCCAGAAGATCCTGCTCGGCTTTCATCTCCCCGTATGCCTCGAAAATTTCATCTTTTATGTTCATTCTGATTCCTTTCCCAGCTTCACATTCAAGTACAGTAATTTTCTGCGTTTACCACGCCATGTTACCACAAATCTCTGCTCTCATACCATCACTATATATGATCCGATATAAGCTATCACTCCATCGGCGGCGCTGCTTCCTGCGCCGGACCGGCTGGTCCCTGCGGCTGTGCCGGGGTCGGCTCCTGTGCTGCCGGTGCTTCCGTCGGTGCCGGAACCGGATTTTCCGGCTGTGGCGTCTCAGGCTGCGGTGTCTCAGGCTGCGGTCCAGCCGGAACCGCCGGTGCCGCAGCTGCAACGGCCGGACCTACACGGTAGATTGCCTTCGATGCCATATAGGTATCCGTCTGCAGCAAGGTTTTCTCCATCTCCACGCCGTCCACGTAGACGTATTTCCAGAGCCGTGACTGCAGCCCATAGTGCGCCGACTGTTCCTTCACCCTCGCACCCGGCTTCAAAGATGCGTCCACCTTTGTGATCGGCTCGCCCGGATCCTTCTTCGACAGTGTCTCCGAAACGTATTTGATCGTCCGGTTTGCCGGTCGTGTCTCTTTTCCATATATCGTAAATGAAATAGTCCCGCCGTTCACTGCCCCTTCCATATAGATCGGGGTATCGTATGGATTTTTAAATTTCAGATCCTTATAAGTACCCGCGATCGCCGAATCCTGCGATGCCGGAACGTAAGTAACAATCATCGAATGATTCTGGCGCTGGGTGATATCCATCTCCGCCAGAAGCGCTGCATTGTAGAGCGTCGTGCAGATCTGGCAGGCGCCACCGCCGACCGTATCGACTACCTGACCGTTCGCATAGGAACCTGCCGATGCATAGCCATTTTCCACCGTAAATGGGGTCAGCCATGTATAAGCCGAAAATTCTTCTCCCGGCATCAGAACCGTGCCGTTGATCTTCGCCGCACCGTTCCGCAGATTCTTGGAACGCGACACATTTCCCGGGTTGAATCCGGTACTGAATGTTCCAAGTGCATCCTGAATCGTAGATAATGCCTCTGTCGTGCGGGTCGGCTCTGCATTTTTGACTGTTGCATCCACCGAAACCGGTTCCGAAAGACCGCCCGCGAGCGCCTCATTCAGTGCTTTTGTCGTCGCATCTATGTCCACTTCCTGTCCCGCCGAAGACTGGCTGACCTGAAAGACTCCATTTTCATGCGTGATCACGGCGTCCTGCGGCGCTGTCGTAAATTCCGCGCACCGGGTCTGCACAAACTCGGCAACCTTCGCTTCATCGACCGCTGTCTCAATCTGCAGATCCACACCGGACTGCTCTAATTCCTTCTGATTCAGATACCGGCGCAGAAGATTTCCGCCGGAAAGTTTCTCCACTTCCTCATCAATCTCGTTCTGGTTGACCCAGGAAAATCCCAGCTCCGCCGCCTTCGTCTGAACCTCATGACCTTCTACCCGGATCGAAATGGTCTGATTTTCCATCTCCCCGATGGATTTTTCAATCGTCTGATCCGCCTCTTCCCGCGTCATCCCGAAAAGATCAAACCCACCGACCTGAAAACCCGTGGGAATCGTCCCCGCTGACGCGGTGCCCGTACCGGCTATAAGCAGTCCCATCACTGCCGCACCGCATACGCCTGCCATCCAATTTCTTTTTTTCATCATCTACCGAACCTTTACATCATAAGACCTGCCAAAATGGTTCCCGCTACCATCGCTACTACTACGATTATAATAACAACCGCTGATACGATCTGGCGTGTTTTCTGATTTGAAAATTTAAACATATCTCTCACCTCTTCTGCATTCTGCCATGCTGCGCGATAATCTGATCCGTAAGTCTCGAAATCTCATTTTTCGAAAGCGAATCAATCTGCGCAGATAAATTTATTCTATGATATTTTAGTAATTCCCGCAAGACTTCTTTTTGCTTTTTTGACGCGGGCTGTTCGCGTTTTACCTTGTAAATCAAAGGCTGCGGTGCAAACACCTCCGGCACTTCCAGAAAATACCTGTTTTTAAGCTCCTGATACAGATGGTGCGCCGCCAGCGCATCCGAAAGCGCCCGATGGCTCTCGCCCGGATCCACCGCAAAATACCGACACGCGGCTGCCAGATTCTTTTTTTCCTCCTCTGGCATAAAATGGCGGCAGATTTTCAAGGTATCAAGCCCCGCATGCTCAAATGTATACTTCCGGTTGACCGCCGCCCGCTTGAGAAAGCTGAAATCAAAGATAACATGATGCCCCAGAAGCGGCAGCTCCCCGCAGAATGCCAGAAGTTCCGGCAAAACTGTATCCAGCACCGGCGCATCCTTCAAATCATCGTCACAGATTCCCGTCAGCTCCCGGATGCGCGCATCCAGTTCCCGCTCCGGGTTGACAAACGTCGAATACGTCTGCACCACGGTTCCATCTTCCACCCGCGCCGCGCCAATCTCGATGATCCGCTCGGTTTTGGGATTTAACCCTGTTGTCTCCAGGTCAATCGCTATATAAGAATTGTCTGTTTTTTCCATTTTATTTATCCATCGTAACTGTTCAGTACCTTCACAGTCACGCGCAGTAAATGCACAGACCTACTGAACAGTTTACTATCCATCTAATTTAAAATATGGCTGTCCTACATTTCTTCTCGTTCGCAGATGTTCAGACTGCCGCCATCCGCAATTTCTTTTTCCTGTCTTTCTCTGGAAAATCCCATTTCTCACTATATTTCATCCTGTGAAATGGAAAATGCCGCCGCATTGCCAAACAGAGCATCCCGGTTTTTGTAATCAAACAGCACAAAGCTTCCGTCTTCCATCCGCTCTAAATGCGCCATTTTCGCCATCTGCCTGGAATCGTATGCCTCGTAGCCCTTCAAATAACGGCGTTCCTTCGCCTCGCGCATGAAAAACTGCTTCGTCTCGTTCTTCCACTCCGACGGATCCGGGGCAAAAGATGGACGGCTCTTGACGTTTTCACGGAGGTAGAGGTCATAAATGAGAAGATCCTGATAGGAAATTTCTTTGTTCCCCCATTTCTGAATAAACAGATACAAAATCTCATACCGTGCCAGCCGGTTATGGCTCACTCCATTCAGTCCCTCTTCCTCATAAAATGCCGCCAGGCGGTCATACAAATCAAACGCATCGCCCCATTCCTGCGACAGGCATTTCATCGTGCGGCGGAACTGCCCGCTGTTGTAATAGACCTCGACCATCTCTTCCACACCCTTGAGACGGATCACCTCTTCATAGGAAAGCCAGTTGGTTCTAAGCACCTCATACGGCGGCTTGCTCTGGCTGAGCAGACCGTATTTCTGCTTCATTTCTTCCATATAGGAACCCTTCAGCACCTTCAGAAAGCCAAGCTGAAGCTGTTCCGGCTCCATTTTGTATACATCGTTGAAGGAACGATGAAAGCTCTCGATATCCTCATACGGAAGCCCCGCAATCAGGTCGAGATGCTGATGGATGTTGCCAAAGGTGTTGACCTGCGCCACACGGCGCGCCACCTTGTCCAGATCCATCGTCCTCCGGATCTCCTTCACAACCACCAGGTTCGTCGTCTGCACACCGATTTCCAACTGAATCAGCCCCGGACGCATCTGTTTCATCAGCGCCAGCTCGTCATCATCCAGAAGATCCGATGAAATTTCAAAATGGAAGTTGGTAATTCCATTATCATGTTCCAGCAAATACTGCCAGATTGCCATCGAATGGCTCTTTTTGCAGTTAAACGTCCGGTCTACGAACTTCACCTGCGGCACCTTCCGGTCAAGGAAAAACTGCAGCTCCCTTGTTACCAGCGAAAGGCTGCGGAACCGCACTTTTTTGTCAATCGAAGACAGACAGTAACTACAGGAAAATGGACATCCACGGCTGCTCTCATAGTAGATAATGCGGTGTTCCAGCCCGCTTAAATCTCCGTAGGAAAACGGAATGTCGTCCAGATTCATGAGCGGTGCCGGGCGATGAACCTCGACGGTGTCGTCCGAACAGCGTAGGACAATGCCGGGGATCTCTGAAAAACAAACTTCCGTCCCGCGCTCACACGCCTCCACCAGCCGCGTAAATGTCTCCTCGCCTTCGCCCTGCATGATCAGCTCGACCTCCAGCAGCTCATCCATCAGGTGAACCGCGTCATAGGAAGCCTCCGGACCTCCCAGCCAGATGCGGACTTGCGGAAGAACCTTCTTCAAATCGTGGATCAGTTCCTTCACGTAAACGATATTCCAGATATAACAGGAAAATCCCACCACATCCGGTTTTCTCCGGTAAATATCCTGCAAAATCTGATCCATCTGGTGGTTGATAGTGTACTCGCCGAGATCGATCTGGATTTCCGACACGGTTTTCGTTCGATTCGCGCCTTCTGCTGCCTCCGAAACCATTTCCATTCCAACAGCCGCACCCTGCTCATCCTTCTGTCCCAGCCCCAGCCGCTCCATCGCATACCGTCTCAGGCTGTAAATCCCCAGATTTGAATGTATATATTTGGCATTAATCGCCGCCAATAAGTACCGCATCGTCTCACACCTTCAAAATATGATAGCCAGCCGCCTTATTGAGCCGGTTCATAATCGCCCGTCCTAAATTGTCTTCCGAAAATCCCTCCGAAAAGATATATTCCGCGCCGCGATCGTCGAAATCGCGCAGAACCGCATACAGGTTGTGTGCAACAGTCTCCTGACGCGCCCGCGCACCGATGCTTTCCAGCATCCCCGCCGGGTAACGGTCTTTCGTCTCGTCCGTGCAGATAATTCCAACCTTGCGCCCTTCTGCCAGCTTTTCGCCTGCCAGGCGGTTGATCGTCTCCACAACTGCCTCCGTCTCGCCCTCGACCAGTGTCAGATCGGCTTTCGGTGCATAATGGCGGTATTTCATTCCCGGTGCTTTCGGGCGCACATCCGCGCTGACCGGTCCTAAAATCGCCGGATCAATGCCGACTTCCCCGACCGTTTCACGCAGCATCTCCACGGTGATCGCACCCGGTCTTAAAACCATCGGCATTTCCTCCGTAACATCCACGATCGTCGATTCCAGACCAATTCCAACCGGACCGCCGTCGATGATCGCATCGATCTTTCCGTCCATATCCTGAAGCACGTGATCCGCGCGCGTCGGGCTTGGGCGTCCCGATGTATTTGCACTCGGAGCCGCGATCGGCACGCCTGACAGACGGATTAACTCTGCCGCGATCGGATCAGACGGCATCCGGATTGCCACCGTGTCAAGCCCGCCGGTCGTTCCATACGGCACGATCGCGCTCTTAGGAAATACCATCGTCATCGGTCCCGGCCAGTATGCCTTTGCAAGCTTTTTGCCATTTTCCGGCATATTCGATACCAGCGGCGCGATCTCCTCCAGACAGGACACATGCGCGATCAGCGGGTTGTCAGACGGGCGTCCCTTCGCCGCATAAATCTTCTTCGCTGCCGCCTCATCCAGCGCATTCGCCCCCAATCCGTACACCGTTTCCGTCGGAAATGCCACCAGACCGCCCGCGCGGATGATCGCTGCCGCCTTCTCAAGCACCTCCCGGTCATGCGCCGTAAAGTCCTTTGGATTTTCTATCTTCCACATCTGGGTGTGAAGTTCTTTTTTGGTTTCGTTTTGCATATTGATTCTTCTTTCTACTATCTTACAATGAATAAATCTATCTTCCGTACTAAGCTCGAAAATACCTCGCTAAGTACTCCTAGTATGCGCGGCATGACTCGTACTAAGCTCGAAAATACCTCGCTAAGTACTCCTAGTATACACAAGATTCCTCGCCAGTTCAAGGTTTCAGCGCCCATTCAGATACTCCATGATCCCCATATGCAGCGTATACGCCACGCGGTCCTGATATTCTTCTGTTTTCAGCAGTGCCGCCTCTTTCCAGTTAGACAAAAATCCGCACTCGACGATGACAATCGGACATTTGACGTGGAGCAAGAGATAATAGCTGTCATTCGGTTTGGCTTTTCTGCGGTTCTGGTCTCCCAGCGCATAGTCGAAGCGCTTCTGCAGTATTTCCGCCAGCCGTTTCCCCTTCTCTGACTTCCGGTAATAAAATACCTGCGCGCCAGATACGTCCTCCTGGTGGTAGCTGTTCTGGTGGATGCTGACGACCAGATCCGCGCCGGATTCCTCGACGCGGGCGCAGCGGTTTTTCATGTCGGACATTTTCCGGCTTCCGGCTGACGTATCGTAAAGTCCCCGGTCATCCTCCCGGCTCATCACGACCTCCACATCCGACTGCTCCAGATACCATTTCAGGCGCTTCGCGATTGCCAGATTGATGTCCTTTTCCAGGCTTCCGTCCACACTCACCTTTCCCGGATCAAAATCCCCATGCCCGGCGTCCAAGAAAACAACCGGCTTTTTCTTTCCAAGCACAGCGTCCGCCCCCGCTGATGCCAGCCCCGCATACCGTGCCGCCAGAAAGACGCCGCAAAATAAAAGAAGGCAGACTGCCAATTCCACTGACAGCCGCCTTCGCATTTGTTTTAGAAACGGGTGTGTTTCAAACCATTCGTTCAAGTGCACCGCTCCTGATGCATTCTTATGATATCTATATTCGCCTTGTTCGCGGCATATCCCGCTATTTTCTAATTCTAATCCCGGCTCCTACTGCTGTGCCTCCGCTACATCCTTAAACCCAAGTCCAAAAATGCCCGAGGTTTCCTTCACAATCACAAACGCATTCTCATCCGTCTCCGCAATAATGCGTTTTAAACGATTGAACTCCGTTTTGCGGACGGTACATAAAACCACCGTCGTGTCCTCGCCACTGTAGCCGCCCTTGCCCGGAAGCAGCGTTACCGTACGGTCAATTTCCTTAATGACACGTTCTGCGATTTTCTGCGGGTATTTCGTCACGATCGACGCCTCGCTTCCGGCATCATTTCCGTAGATGATCATGTCGATGACCTTCGTCTGCGCGTACAGGGAAATCAGTCCGAACAGTGCCGCATCAACATTTCCAAAGACGAAGATCGAGGTGGAGAGGATGATTCCATCGATCATCATCAGGGCGCGCCCGATCGAGACATGCGGATATTTCTTCTGGAGCAGGTAGCCGACCACATCGCTGCCGCCCGTCGTCGAACCGGACAGAAAGATGAACGCCATGCCGACGCCGACCAGAATGCCGCCGTAGAGACTTCCCATAAGCTGGTCGCCCATATAAACCGGAAAGACCGTGGCGATCACGTAGTCAAGCACCACCGAACAGATTCCGCACGCAAACGCCGTCCGCAGCGCAAAGGCACGGCTCAAATGAAACCACGCCAATATTAAAAGCGGCACATTGACCATCAGTGTCAGCCGTCCGACCGGCAGGTTCGTCACATGGTTTAACATCAGTGCCACGCCGACCGCACCGCCCGGCGCAATATTCGCCGTCTCAATAAAGCTGTGCGTGCCGATACTGTAGATAAATGCGCCCAGAATCAGATATAAAAAATCTTTTACAGAATATTTTCCAATGTATTTCTCCATTTCTGCATTTCCTCCTGTTATTCTGTCTGAGCGTTCCATCCTTTCCGGGCTGATTCTGCTGGTTCTGCTTCCCGCATCGTCCTCAAATTTCCGTATCTATCCTCCATCGCTCAGATTTCTTTTTCCTGTTTTTCCTTCGCCTTTTCGCCCCGCAGCTGGCTCGCCTTTCTCTGCAGCGTCTGCCTCGGCACATCCAGAATCCGCGCTGCCTCAGATATATTTCCGTGCGCCGCCTCCAACGCCTGCCAAATCAGTTTTTCCTCATAGGCAGCCACCGCCTCACGAAGCGACGAGCAGAGTTTTGGAACTTCTTCCAGGCTTTCCGGTGTCTTTTTCCTGTCCGCCTGCTTTTCCAGCAGAAGCTTTCCCTTGATGTCTTTATACTGGAGCAGGGCGCTCGTCTCGTCCACCATGCTCATGCCGTAAACGATCACGTGTTCCAGCTCCCGGACATTGCCCGGCCAGTCATATTCTTCCAGTTTTTTTAGCAGATCCTTTGACACATACTGAACCTGCTTGTGGAACGTGCCATTGTGTTTGTTTACATAAAACTTGACAAAATGTCCAATATCCGCCTTCCGTTCCCGCAGCGGCGGAATCCGGATCGACATCATGCTCAGACGATAATAAATATCGCGCCGAAGCTGTCCTTTCTCAATCGCCTCAAGTGGTTCCACATTGGTCGCCGCAATGATCTTCACATTCGTGCGTTTCGTCTCACTGCCGCCCAGGCTGCGGAAACTGCCGTCCTGCAGAACCCGCAGAAGCTTTGACTGCAAAAACAGAGGCATCGAATTGATCTCGTCGAGAAACAGTGTTCCGCCGTCCGCCAACTCAAAGAGTCCCTTATTTTCCATTGCCCCGGTAAACGCGCCCTTGGACGTTCCAAATAAGATACTTTCGAGCAAGGTATCCGGCAACGCCGCACAGTTCTGCGCGATAAACGGTTTATCCCTCCGTTCACTGGCATTGTGGATCGACTGTGCAAACACCTCTTTTCCGGTTCCCGTTTCCCCATAGATCATAACCGGCAGATCGCACGCCGCCACCACCGGTATATAGTCTCTGGCATTTTTCATTTTTTCATCCACTGCGATGATATCTTCCATCGTAAAAGATGCGCCGCTGTGTTTTTTCAACTTTCCAGCGCCGCCGACCGGGATCTGTTCCGAAGTCAGTTCCACACTCTCCGGCTCTTCCTCGCCGTCTGTCATCTCCTCCATCGACAGATCGATCGCGCCCACCACGGCGCGCCCGCTCTTGATCGGAATCGAAAGAGAGCTGATATGGATGCCCTCCTGCCCCTTGGTCTGCAGCAGCTGGTTTTCCACGTAAACCGGCAGTCCGACCTCCATCGCCCGGATCATGCTGCTGTTCTTAGCGTTCAGGTTTTCAAATACATCGAAAAAATTTTGTCCCACCAGCGCCTGGTAAGCTTCTCTCTCTTTCCGGTTTGAAAATTTACTATTTAACTTTGCTGAAAACAGAATCTCGCCATCCAGGTTGATGATCGTGATTCCGTCAATATATCCTTTTCCATGAAATAACTGTCTTAAAAACTCCATGCATTTCTCCCCTGTCTGAAACACCGCTGACCGGAATCACGCGCCAAGTCTCACGGACGTTCGACTTGAATCTGCGTTCATCCGGCCGGACAACGGTGTTATGTTTACACCTGTTCCAAGTGTATCAGAGGAAACAGGCAAAGACAAGTTTATCCGATCTCCTCCACACCTGGGCGATCCAGCGGAAGTTTCAGCCACCACCATTTAAATACGATATTTGCGATGATGCATGCTGCCATGATTACCAAATAGATGCCGATAAACTTCCAATGGCTGCCATTTAAGAGCATCATCGGTCCCATCGACCACGCAAACATCTCTGCCGGAGTTGTAAACGGCGCTGCAAATGCAGTATCGTTCAGCGTCTTGGAGCGGTTTTCCGGATCAACGATTCGAAGAAGGATGAAGCCGATCGCAAAAACGCCCGTTGAATAGCCAAATACGAAGATCGCGCGCTCAAACCAGCTGCCGCGGTTCATCGCCGGACCAAAGAACATCAGAGTTGCCACTACGATTACAATACCGCAGAGCAGAAGAAGTGCCAGCGGAGCTGCATATTTAACGATAACTGCCAGTTTGATGGAAGCGATTCCGAAAAACACCAGATAATCCGTCGCAGTACCGGAGATACGTCCCACTACATTTTCATCAATATAATCACCGACGCCGACTTTTCGGAAAACGAGGAACATCACGATCGCGGTCAAAAATGCCATCAGGTAATTCGGCAGATCCAGACCGATCGCTGCATAGATTCCCTTGCTGAGTCCCACACCGATACCGGATGCGATCAGCATCACTGCCAGATGCCATGCCAGCGGATCCAGGACGTTGGATGAAATAGTTTCCTCGCCCATCGACTTGCGCTCATTTTTGGGCACCAGACCACAGCGCAGATCATCGGAGATCTGATTGAAGCCTTTCATATATTTGGTCCAGCCCTTTTTCGTTCCCAGCTTGATGAAGAACAGACCGCCAAAGATACCCGATAAAATACCAACAGTTGCACAGGTCATCGCGATATCCATTGCATCCAGATCACCCAGTCTCTCAAACGCGGTACCAACAGCCGCTGCCGTTCCGTGTCCGCCGGAGAAACCAGCTGCCAGCAGCAGACCGAAGCCATAGTTAATGTTCGGGAATAATTTCGAAATTACTAAAATACTAAACAACGGTGCCAGTGAGAACTGAATCGCCTGTGCCAGCACTTTATAGGAAAAATAAGAACCAATCCGGTCAATTTCCGCTTTAAAATCTTTCTTATTGAAAGAAAATCCATTAATTCCGACACCTGCGAAAATCAGGATAATCAGAACACTTGCATAAGAACCAATATTTTCAGAAAACGGCAGGATTCCCAGTCCCTGCGCCCCGAGTGCCAGCGCGATAAATCCGGCAATCATGCTTGGCGGAATGAAAAATTTCTGTACCAACGGCACTTTTGCACGTAAAAGCTGACCAACCGCGATAAAAAACGATGCGATCGCAAAGTCCACTAAAATGTCTGTAACACTCACAGATACCCCTCCTATTCTTCTGTATCAAATGCGCCTCCAGCTATTTCCCATCCGGAAGCGCTTCTATTCTCCCCTCAAATGGCAGAGCGCTTTTCATCCGTATCCCCATACGTTTCACGAAAAGCGTTCTGCCGGTATCCTTTATCTGAAAATCACTTTTCTAATTTGATAAAGTTATCCGAATGGCTATTGGTTGCCGACGGAGCCAGATCCAGTTTCTGATCTGCGATCTCTAAGATGTCTTCCGGACGAACCCACGGTCTGCCCTGGATGGCACTTGTCTCCTCATGGGTTAAGTATCCCTTGTAGGTGGTTAAGCTGCGGCGCAGGAAACCATCCTTTGCACATGCCTGCGCCACGCCATTGTTGATGATGCTTCTGAAGTGCGGCAGTACGGATGCTGCGTATGCGATCGAGGTAGACTGGGAAATTGCACCCGGAATGTTGCTTACGCAATAATGTACGACGCCCTCTTCGATGTAGCGCGGATTTTCATGGGTGGTCTCATGGAACGTCTCGATTGCACCATAATCGTTGCTGATATCTACGATAACGGAACCTTTCTCCATCGAGCGGACCATCTCGCGGTCGATCATGTATTCTTTGGCATCCTTCGGCCATCTAACACAATTATACACGACATCGATCTCCGGTAAAATCTTTTTCAGATTATAACGGTTGGAAATCTGGGTATTGACTTCCTCATTGAACTGTTTTCCGATATCACGCAGGGTTCCGATATTAATATCCATAACCGTTACCCACGCGCCCAGCGCATGAAGAACAGAGATTGCTGCGCGTCCTACCACGCCGCCTCCAATGACCAGCGCCTTAACGCCCGGAGCACCGCCGAGACCGTTGACGAATTTGCCCTTGCCGCCGTTGATGGAGAGCAGGGATTCCAGACCAAAAAGTGCGCCCGCCTTACCAGCTGCCTCGCAGTTCGGTGAACCGTAACGGTGGGAATCTTCTGCGGTAAATGCAATACACTTGCTGTCGAGAAGTGCCTGTACCTCCTCCGGATGTGCTGCCGGATGGATGCAGGTAAATACGATCTGGTTTTCACGGAGCAGCTTGTACTCGCACGGTTCAAACTCTTTTACCTTTGCGACGAAATCGCAGGTTGCATAAATTTCTTCCTTTGTATCAACCAGCTTCGCGCCCTCTTTCACATATGCCTCATCCGGGAATCCAGAACCTTCGCCCGCGCCCTTCTGAACGTAAACCTCATTGCCGTCACCTACCAGCATGCTTACCTCTGCCGGGGTTGCGATGACACGGTACTCGCCTACTTTGATGTCTTTCAATACGCCAACTTTCATAATGTGTTCCCTCCATGTAATATATTTTTCTTTTTGCTTGATACTCATATATACAGCAAGTTCCGTGCCAACTTTTACGTTTTTCGATTTTATTTAATATTTTTCTTTTTTATTTTCCAAAAAATTCGAGGTTTTCCTTGTAAATACAAGGTTTTTGTCGAATTAAAATTTTTATTTATTTTTTTGATAACCTTCCAGGAATGACTCGTTCTTGTCTCATTTTTTTCATAATGCAAAAAATGACCCATTTATGAGCTTTTATGTGCTCATAAATGGGTCATTCAAATTTTATTTTTAAGTCATATGCCGATTTTTGAGTCTTTCATTTCCAGGGTGCTCATTTTCATTTCTGCGCTTTCGCTGATAAACTTTTTATTTTTTCGCACCAAGTTTAATTCCTACTGCCCGACTTCCGCCGCTGCCAGCTTTCGCGACTCCGTCAGCGTCTTTCCCTCGCGCAGATGAACCGCCACGCGCTCCAGTTCCGCCGGATCTGCATAATTCGAATGGTTCACTGCATTGTACAAACTCCGCAGACTTTCCCTCGTACTGAATATCATCCGAAATAACGTGCCCTTGTGATCCCGCCTTGCTCTTGCGTAAGTTCCTTTTTTCATAAATCCTCCTTTCTGTCAGGAGAATTTCTTCTGCTTTGTAACACTCCCGTCACCTCACAGTCAGAGCAAAATCCATCGAAAATCTCCTGCTTTTCAATTGTTTCTTAATTGGATAAGCATATGATTTTCTCAGATTCATAATTAGATTGGAATGTAAGATATACTTGAAATGTTTACAAAGAAAAATATATGCTTGATATGATAAATGTAACATATCCGAACCCATGATGCAAGGTATATGGTTCTAAATTGTCCATCCGTTCAAAAGATGGATTTGCCGGATTCGGTCATTGCATCTGCAAAAAAGGAAGCAGGTGAGCAAACCATTTAAGACCCCCTCACCTGCTTTTCTTATACCTTGATGTTGTCTTTGAAGTATTTCTCCCAAGAAATCTTGAACGCTTAATGGGGTCTGACCCCACTAACTTCATTCACTTTTTGGCTGTGTAGCTAAGGATACCGCAATTAATATAATCAATGCAATCGGGAATGCGACAAAAATTGTCTGTAATCCAAATGGAGAACCGGTTGCCTCCCAGATAATACTTAATCCACATCCAACAATCATGGATGAAATACCTCCCGCTTTTGTAGCTTTTTTCCATATAAGCGCTCCAACAACTGCTGGTGTAATTCCCGCTCCATATATTGTATAGGACCAGTACTGAATTGCCAGAATTGATGGGAAGAAAGTCAGAATAACATAAGCGACAATACCCGCAATCAAAATAAACGCACGGCTGACTTTAAGTTCTTCTTTTTCAGTTGCATTCGGATTGATTTTACTATATAAATCGATGCAGAAGTTAGCTGCTGCAGATAACAGATATGAATCACCTGTTGTAATGGTAAATGCTGCTGCTGCGGAAAGTACGATGCCGCCCACAATCGTAGGAAGAAGTGTTGCCGCACCGATCAATGCCTGTCCTGCTGCAATACTGGTTCCAAAATACTGACGTGAAATGAATGCATAGCATGCAACAACCGGCATAATAACAAAGCAAGCAAGCATAGTGCCCATCAGACCAACACGAGCTGTTTTTACATCCTTCGCTGCAACAATTCTCTGATAATAGTTCTGATCGGAACAAGTCAGAAGAATCAGCGGAAGATATCCGCCAACCCATTTAAGAAGCGTCTGACCGCCGAAGAACGTAAGGCTTTCCGGATCGTTGGCCTGTGCAGAAGAAATAACCCAATCCCAGCCACCTACTGTACTAATTAAAACAGGCAAGCCAATTGCAAGGCCACCTACCATCAAAAATGCGGACATTGCATCTGTCGTAGCAACTGTCTTCAATCCACCAGAAAGGGCTAGTACAATAACAAGTGCACAACAGATTATTGTACAATAAGTAGTTGGAATACCAGTTGTAGCGTTTAAAATAAATCCAAGACCTCGATACTGATAAGAAACGATAGAAACCATCGCAAGTGCTATGATAACCGCTGATATTGTTCTAGCTTTAGAACCATATTTCGTTTCAAGAAGCTGTGATACCGTGTAGCAGTTGCTTTCCCGGATTTTAGGGGTCAGATAACATAAAACACTCATACTGATAACCGGACAAATCGTAAAAAACAAACCACTCCACAATCCATAATTAAAAGCTAGGCTATTTCCACCACCGGTTACTGTACCACCACCTGTATATGTAGCCAAAATCGTACCAACTGCTACAATCTTTCCAAGGCCTCTTCCTGCTAAGAAAAAATCTTCTTTTCCTTCTTTTTTTACAACTGCTTTCTTTGCGAAATAAGCTCCCGTTCCAACCAGAGCAAGTAAATAAACAATAACAACCAGAAGCATTTTAGGCTGAGCAATTAATTCATGCATAATGTATCCTCCTTTAATGTCAATATCATTTTCCATATTCTATACTAAAAGACCTTCTTTATATACCGCCGATAAATGTTCTGTAAACGCATGTAAATCTACCAATGGATTGGCATCCAGAACTACAATGTCTGCAATTTTTCCTTCTTCTAAAACACCTCTGTCTTTCACCCCAAGTTCCTCCGCAGCAGCCAAAGTTGCACAGCGAATCACCTGAGCAGCTGACATTCCATTTTCCTGCATTGCAACTAATTCTTTAAATATGGATGGGTGCGGGCCGAAATTCGGAGAACCTGCATCACTTCCCGCAACAATCTTCGTACCGATTTTCATGGCTGCTGAAAAAGCCTTTTTTTGATTTTCCTCAACAGCTGATGCCTTCTCTACGATAACATCTGCGATCATTCCTTTTCCTCGAGCCAGTTCTTTATATACCTGCAGAGTCGGAACCCACACCTGCCCATTTTCTTTCATCTTATGAAGAAGTTCTTCATCTAATGCACCTCCGTGCTCAATTGTATCAATTCCGGCATCAATACATTTTGAAATAGCATCTCGTGAAAGCGCATGTGCTGCGACCTTCATATTTAGACGGTGTGCTTCATATGTAATCGCCTTCAACTCATCCGGTGAATACATACATGGACCTACATCTTCCAATCCAGCTGCGCCTCCACTCGCCATGATCTTAATCCAATGAAGTGGTGGAATGCTCATCTCGATATTATAACCTTTCAAACGTTTAATTTTATCAATCAACTGCTCCTTTGTATTCGCAATATAGCCAATCATCGGACAATGTCCATAGGAACCTTGAATTGCACTTCCCGCCGGAACAATATGACTTCCTTTAATCAGTCCAATATTCACAGCTCTTGCCAGAGGAATCGAGCAATCATCATTACAGCCCAAATCGCGTACAGTCGTTACCCCGTTCTTTAAGGATTTTTCCGCCGAAGAAACACCTTTGGCAAAATTTAAATAGTTTCCGTCCCGTACAGTCTCATACATGGGGTCCTTGGCTGTTCCTTCCCATACAAGATGCACATGAGCATCCATAATACCTGGAATCAGATATTTTCCACTGCAGTCCACCTTCTTTGCTTCAGTCGGCGCCTTTTCCTGAACTGATGCAATTTGCTTACCAGTAATTTTTAAATCTGCCTTGATAAATTTTCCTGTTCTTACATCCAGAATTTTACCATTAACCAAATAGAATTCTTCCATACTTCCAACTCCTTCCTGATTTTTCAATCAATGTTGAATATAAATATCCGTAGCTAAAATCAAAATAATGTAATAAAATGAGGATTAAGAATAATTATTTTGATGAACAGATTATAAAAAAAATATAAACTGATTACTTCGTATATCTGATACAATATCAAAAAAACATCTTGTGCAGAATGCACAAGTAGAAAGGAGTCCCTTATGCTATCATTCCTATCATTCATGCAAAAGCTTTCTGCTTATCACGCTTTAAAAAAAGAAAGCATCCTCTATCCAGATTCCCCAATTTTTCACGTTCAAAACAACCTCCCTGTAAGAGAAACATTTACAGAAGCTACCGCATATATTATTCATTCTGATGATTGCCTTCAAATCCCCAAAGACAACCAAAATATACTTTGGATCATTTTGCCGAACGGCACAGATGACACAGAAATCCCTGATTGGATCGAAAACTATGTTATGCTGGCTGAACCTACCGTTCAAACTGAGCTTACATTCCAGCTGCAGCATATACTAAAAGTAGAGCGACGAATTGAAGAAGCTCATTACAAACTCAGCCAATGCCTGATAAACCGTAAAGATGTGAATACCATCCTATCTACAGGTGCAGAACTTCTCAAAAACCCCTTATTTTTATCGGATACATCCACCCGTGTTCTTCACTGGTCTGATCTGAAAGAACTAAAGAAAGTTGATGACGAACTGATTCAATGCATCATCAAACACAATTTTGTAACCTCCGATCTATTCGAAAAATACGACTATAAAACTCTTCTGCCCAGTATCGAACAAACCGAACATGCCTTTATTGAACATTCTAATTACCAGAAGAAGAAAGAACGTCTGATTGTAAAAATTGTTATTGAACACCGATATTTTGGCTGGATCGTAGTGATTCCACAGAAACGTCCCTTTGAAGACGGCGATTGTCAAATACTAGATATTTTAGCAAACGTCCTATCGTTAGAATTAGAGCGAAATAAAATAGGCTTTGCACTCAGTTATCGTGAAAATCTTCTATTTGAACTTATTTCCGGACGCATCCGCAATCAGGAAGAATTTAATTTACGGGCAAAAGGATTTGGCTGGATTCCGGGAGAACACTTCTATACCATGGCTATTGGCTTCCGGGATGCGTACCAATCGGACAATCAAGAACGTTCCATCACTGCTTACAAAAATCATCTTGGTATGATTTATCCAACCTATAAAGCAGTCTGTATCGGCAATATCTTATATCTGCTTCTTGAAACCAAAGATCTGGAATCAGTTGCCAATAACTTGGATAACTTCTTTCAAACTTATCATCTGGCCGCTGGTTGCAGTCACCATTTTTCAAATATCATTGAATTTAGTGCATCTGTAGAACAATCCTTAGAGATTCTACGAATTGGAATGAAACAGAATCCAAGGCAGAATATCTATCGATTTCAGGAATACAATATGCCTTACCTGGTTTCCACTTTGAAAAAATATAGTCAGCCGAACTATTTCTGCCTTCCAGAAATACTCAGATTACAGGCCTATGATCAAGAATTCGGAACCGATTATTTAGATACATTACAAACCTACCTCTTCTTCCGCAATGTAATAACTGCAGCAAATCATCTTCACATTCACAGGAACACTATGAATTACAGAATCCAAAAAATCATTGAAATTACGGGGTTAAAGCTTACCGAAGGCGAGGATTTGTATAAAATATGGCTTAGCTGCCTCATTCTTGGTGTTAATGGGTTCTGCCCCCATTAACTTTGAATCACTTTTTCTTTACCATGCAGCGTTTCTTAAAGAATGAAATACCATGCAAAGAATCTGACCAACGCCCCCACTGTGTATCACACACAGCGAGGGCTTTTTTTGCACTCCAGGAGTTCATTTTATTTCCGTCATAAACTATACACTTCCACCATAAGCCGTATCCCGACTTTCAGACCTTCCTGCTCCGGCTTCAGCTTCTTCCGGTCTCCACCGGGCTTTCTGACTTTATATGCTCTTTTCTCTCCCATAATTATTCGTGCAGCTCCAGCGGCAATCCGTCCGGGTCAAGGCAAAATCAAAATATAAAATTCTAAACTTGAAATTTCCAAGGTAATTTTGCTTGAGTAATTTCACAAAAAGCCGTTTTTCTGAAATTTCTTCCGTTCTTTATTTTCACAATAAGTTGATTTCCTGAAATTTATATGCTAAAATAGCCTCAAAAATTTCAATTTCCATTTTTCGGAGGAAAAAAACAATTATGACAAACCGAGCAGGAACACTCGTGAGTAATCTGTCAGGCGAAATGGCGTATGAATCCTTTCGGCCAGCTCCGCTTCCACCAAATCCTCCTATTGAGGTATCTGGTGAACTTCTCACGAAACTTATTGATGCAAACAAGAAAATAGCAACACTTGAAGGGCTTTCCTCCCGTATACCAAACATGGGACTTTTTGTTTCTATGTATGTCCGTAAAGAAGCCCTTCTTTCCTCACAGATTGAAGGTACACAGTGCACCCTTGAGGATATCTTGAATCCCCTGATTGAAGACAACACCAATCGAGATGTTTCCGATGTTGTTAACTATATCCGTGCGACTGAGTTTGCGCTTGAGCGGCTGAAAACACTACCTCTGTGCAATCGTCTAATTAAAGAAACTCATGCAGTTCTTCTGGAAAGCGCGCGAGGACAGGAAAAGAATCCTGGCGAATTCCGGTATTCACAAAACTGGATTGGCGGTCAGGGAAGTACTCTCAAAAATGCTCGATATATTCCGCCAAATCCTGAAGATATGCTAACAGCCATGTCCGACCTTGAAAAATATATCAATAGTGATGATACTCTTGACCCTTTGATTCAAGCCGCATTAATCCACTATCAATTTGAAACCACTCACCCTTTCCTTGATGGTAATGGACGTGTTGGACGACTTCTCATTACGCTCTTCCTAATGGAAAAAGGCATTCTGTCTACTCCCGCACTCTATATTTCTTATTACCTCAAGATGAACCGTATTGAGTACTATGACCGTATGACTCAGGTGCGACGTACTGGTGATTATGAGCAATGGATTTCTTTTTTCCTTCAGGCTTTTGCAGATTCTGCAGAAGATGCGATTCATACAATTGATTATCTTACTGCATTACACGATAAAAGCACAAAATTATTTGATGCTCTCACAAAGAGACAGCGTACCAGCGTTCTTAAAGTGTTTGCCTATTTGGAATCAAATCCTATTATTGATATTCAGAAAACCTCTACAGCTCTTGAAATGTCCTATAATACTGTGTCAAAGGTAGTCTCCATTTTGGTCAATGATGGAATCTTGAAGCAAACAGACAAATCTGGAAAGGCTAAGATATATTCTTATACCGAATACCTCGATATTCTCCGTAAGGACACTTAACGCCTTGACTATCACCGCAAAAAGCGCTCCAAACAATGTCTTTTTCTCAATTTCTTTCACAATTTTCACTCTTATTCTACCACAAGATTACTACAAATGTCTTTCTTCCGTCAAGTCGCACGAAAAAGCGCCTGCACATCCGCACAGGCGCCTTTTCCCAAAATAAATAAGTTGGTGAATAAGTAGTTATTGTATATAAAAATATAATGGAGGCATAATTAATAAATGACTACGCTTCTTTCTCTGCTTCCAGCTGTTTTTTCAGTGTCCTCAGCTGTCCGCCATTTAAGACAACTTCGATTTCTTTATCCGTCAATTCTAATTTAGCCCAGAAGGAGAATCCTTTTGTCTTATCGGTAATCTGTACACGGCGTGCTGCAATCTGCTCCCGCAGGTTATCGATATGAAGCTCATCTGTCTGCTCCAGGAGGTCATAATCAGCTCCATCCTCAAACAACATTGGAATTACGCCATGATTTACCAGGTTTCCCTTATGGATACGGGCAATACTCTTGGCAATGACCGCTTTTACACCCAGATACATGGGATTAATAGCCGCATGCTCACGGGAGGAACCCTGTCCATAGTTTTCACCGCCGATGATAACGCTCTGTCCCATTTCTTTTGCGCGAGCTGCAAATTCCGGATCATATCGATGATAGCAATACTGGGACATCAGCGGAATATTGGAACGCATACTGCTGAACTCAGCACTTGCCGGTGTAATATCATCGGTGGATACATTATCACGGGCTTTTAAGCTGATAGGAGCATCCAGTGTCTCCTGCGGCGGCTCCGGAACCGGAAGAAACTTGATGTTCGGTCCGCGGACAATCTCCACCTTCGCAGCTTCCTCCGGAGACAGCGGCGGAAGAATCATCGAATCATCAATATCGTACTGATCCGGCTCGTGAATTGAATCCAGGATCTTCACATTTTCACCCATAATATCTTCTGCCGTTGCGAAGGTCCCCATAATCGCTGTCGCTGCAGCACTCTCCGGGCTTACCAGATAGATCTTGGCAGTCGGATTCCCGGCACGTCCCTTGAAATTACGGTTGGAGGTGCGGACTGCCACACCGTCGGTCGCCGGAGTCTGACCGATTGCGCAGCACGGACCACAGGCAATCTCCAGAAGACGGACACCTGCATCCAGAAGCATCTCCACATATCCATCGCGCATCAGCTGACGGTACACCTGCTTGGAAGAAACCGCACAGGTACAGCTTACATCCTCATTCACATGATGTCCCTTAAATACAAGTGCTGCTTTTGCAATATCGGCATAGCTTGCATTGGTACAGCTTCCGATAAATACCTGCTGTACTCTCTTCTTTTCCGCCTGATGCAGCGGCATAACATTGTCCGGCTGGTGCGGACATGCGATCAACGGCTCTAACTCGCTTAAATTGATATCGATCGTCTCGTCGTACTCGGCGTCCTCATCCGGAAGAAGCTCTGTGTATGCTTCCGGACGTCCCTGTGCAGCCAGAAATCTCTTTACCTGTGCATCTGCCGGGAAAATGGAAGTGGTCGCGCCCATTTCCGCACCCATGTTTGCGATAGTCGCACGTGCCGGAATCTCCATCTCGGCAACTGCCGGTCCCACGTACTCATATACATTTCCCAGACCGCCCTTGATGGTCACGCGGCGAAGCATTTCCAGGATAACTTCCTTCGAGTTGCAGCCCGGTCTTAATTTACCGGTCAGGTTGACACGGACGACTCTCGGCATCGTCAGACGCATCGGAACACCCGTCATCGCCGTTGCTACATCCATGCCGCCGACACCGATACACAGCATACCGATCGCGCCGCCATGCGGTGTGTGACTGTCTCCGCCCATCGATACCTTGCCTGGCACACCAAAACGGGATACATGAACGGTATGGCAGATGCCGTTGCCCGGTCTGGACACATACACGCCGAATTTCTTTGCTGCGGACTGCAAATAAATGTGGTCGTCCGGCGTCTTATTATCTACATATAATAAATTGTGATCGAGGTAGCTGACGCTGCACTCCGTGCGGACACGGTCCAGCCCGATCGCCTCGAATGCCAGATAAGTCATAACGGCATTGATATCGTGTGTCAATGTCTGATCCACCTTGATAAAAATTTCTTTGCCCGGCGTCATATCGCCCGATACGAAATGTGACTCAATAATCTTTCTGGTAAGTGATTTCCCCATGTTTTGATTTCCTCCATTTGGTTTGTCATATTCTCTCGGAGTCTTTCCTGCACTCCGCCATCTCTATCAGCCCCGCAGCCTTGACCCGGCTGCCCGTCTGTTTTTTCCGTCCTTATTGTAACGCCTGCCTGCGTGGAAAATCCAATTAAGAAAGGGAATGAAGGTATAACTTTCTGTTATCAGGGCTTTTCCCCGTACTCCTCCCTACTCAATTCTTCGCTTCCATTTACGCCTCCTTATTTTCGCTCATTTTTCGTATATCTACAAAATTATATTATATCTTTTATGTATCATTAAAAATTATTTTATTTTATTATGTAATTTTATGTATCTTTTTGTATTTTTCTGACTGTTTTATGTTAGAATCCAGCCATGTTTGGGAGGACAATTTGTATTAGGGAGGAAATTCGAATGAGAAAAATTAAAATGATGACCAGTGCAGTGCTTCTTTCTTTATCCTTGGCTTTTTCTTTAACAGCTTGTGGAACAAAGTCTGAACCGGCAGCCGATACAACAGCGGCTGAAGCCGAAGTCACCGAGACAGAAGGCGAAGCAGAGACTGCCGAAGAAGCGGCGAATGACGAAGAAGAGAAAGTCAAAGTCGGCGTTTCATGGAATGCAGACGAAATCGACGAAGATGCACAGTTATATATAGATGCCGTTACCAAAGCTGGCGGCGAAGCAATTTATCTTCCTCAGATCAAAACCGAGGATGACGCGAAAAATGCTCTGGCAGAAATCGATGCTCTGGTTATGACCGGCGGCGAAGATATTGATCCGAGCTACTACGGCGAAGAGCCAAACGAAAAATTAGAGACTGTAAACGAAGTCAGAGATACTTCTGATTCTCTTTTAATCAAGGCAGCTCTCGATGAGGATATCCCGATGCTCTGCACCTGCCGTGGCATGCAGTTCTTAAACGTATTAAGCGGCGGTACCTTATATCAGGATCTTCCGACTCAGAATCCGTCCGATATCGAACATCGCGATCCGGACCGTAAGGTATTCGCAAAACATGAGATTACCGTAGACAAAGATAACATCGTTGCTGCCGCATTTGGCGGAGAAGGCACCTACACTGTAAACTCCTGGCATCATCAGGCAGTCGATCAGTTAGGTGACAACCTGAAAGTCGTTGCTACTGCTCCAGATGGAATCATCGAAGCAATCGTCAGAGAAGATAAAGACTACGTGATGGGCTTACAGTTCCATCCGGAAGCTATGATCGCTGAAGGTGATGACAGTTTTCTTGCTTTCTACACCAACCTGATCGATCAGGCAAAAGAGGCAGAATAATCACATTTCTCCCAGACAAAACAATATTTTTGATGTTTTAATAACCTCCAGGCGGATGAATCAATCTTTCCGCCCGGAGGTTTTTTGTCCAAGACGCTCTTTTTTATAAAGAAGAATGTGCCTTGGCACATTCTCGCGCCGAGCGCGGTCGCTTGCGACAAACTACATCTTCGCGCGAGTGCGCATCATTGGCACGTTAGTGCCTTTTTGTGTAATAGGGGATCCCAAGGAATTTCCTATTACATAAAAAAGCAGAAGCCCCACGCTCCCGCATGAGACTTCCACCCTACTTTGAATCATTGAATCTTAATTAAATTGTCTCTACTCCCAGCCAATCACATCCCAGACGTCGCTGGTTTCCAGCCCCAGCCGCCATCCGGCTACGCCTGCCAGGTCGTATTTCTTGATTAAATCCATCTTGAGTCCCAGAGACCTTGTCTCCTCCATCCAGAGCTGCTGTTCGCCGTTCTGGCTGTCCAGCCTGCCGTAATACTGACCAGCCGAATCATCCCAGGTCAGATCCATGCCGCTCTCCGACACCCCTTTTTGCGCCTCTTATATTCCCATCGCACGGGAGGACGCATTGTCGCCGCTTCCCGTCCAGAGCCTTGTGTAGAACGGGACTGCGTTGATTACCTTTTCCTTCGGAACCAGGGAAAGCATATCTTTGATGCCGTTTTCGACATATCCGATCGAAGAAACAGAACCGGCTTCGCCGCCTGCATAGTGCTCATCATAACCCATGATAATCACATAATCTGCGACGTTGCCCTGCTCTTTCTGGTTGTAGAAACGGTTATATACCGCCGGAACATAGTTATCGACCGACAGCACCAGCCCTTTCTTACGGCAGGCCACCGACAGCTCGCGGATAAACTCAATGTAATGGACACCCGCCGCCGTCTTCAAACTCTCAAAATCCAGATTGATACCGTCAAATCCATAACGGTCCGCCTCTGTCATCATATTTTCAATCAGTTTTTCGCGCACAGACGTCCTGGAAAGAAGCACCTCCGCCTGCACGTTCTTGCTGCATTCGCGGCTGAAATTGTCGAGTACCGCCCAGACCTGCAGACCTTTTTCATGCGCCCGATCCACATAGGACTTATCTGCCAGAGATTCATACGCGCCGCTGTTGCTGCTAAGCGTAAACCACGTCGGCGCGATGACATTGACACCTTTCGTCTTTGCAATCAGAGAATCCATCGCCTGGTTTGCCGCCGCGATCGTTACCTGATGCCAGACCATCACAATCTTCTGATCCAGTGAAATATTCTGGTAGACCGGAGCAGTAAAATCACTCTTTAACGTCTCCTCATGCAGATTTTTCATCTTCCACTTGTGCATATATCCGATATGACCGTCCGGTGTCATGACTCTCGCCCAGTTGTCATACTGTTCCAGCACCGTCACTGTCCCGCCGCGCTTTATCTCAGTCACAATCGGGCTTTTCAAGCCGCCTCTTAAGCGGATCTTGGCGCTCCACGCCGCATCTGCCACCGTGACCGGATCCCAGTTATTTTCCACGAAAACCCGCTTCTGTGCCTCACCATCATACGCCTGCAGACGCACATCGGTGTATTTCTGAATCAGAGCCAGTGAAAGATAAACTGCATCGCCATCCCGGTAAAGGATCTTTTTTCCGTCCTCATCCACTGTCGTCTCGTCGCTTTTCACGATCTCCTCCGGCAGGGCGTCCACCAGTATTTCCTCATTGGCATCCCAGTAAAAACGTTCATTTAAGTTCGCATCTACCCACGTAGCCGGCAGATACGTCTGCCCGTCCACGTAGACCCCGCTCTCCTCCTGACGTTCATAGTTCAGATACAGCGCCACCCGGTCGCTGCCGCCCGCCGCGTACAGAGCATCCAGATCCGCCCTCTCCCGGCTTGGCATATATTTGACCGCTGCAATCACACCAACGGCTGCCACGATTAAAAACAGCACAAACCCGAAAATCCGTCCCAGACAGCCCGAACGTGCTTTCCTTGATCTTCCTCTTTCCATGTTTTCCTCCGGTGTATGTTAAGGTAATACCATAAGCACTAAGCTCGAAAATACCTCGCTAAGTGCCCTTATTATATCACACCAGCTCCATGGAATGTTGACTTTTTTCTTAACTCCTCTTTCATTTTCCCTGTAATAGGTTACTGTTTACGCATACGTGCCCAGTAACTGTAATAGCACCATCTAAACAGTTCTCACCATTTTCTCCGAAAGAAAAATCCGGCGGACTGTCCAGATACGGACAAAACGGCACCTCTCTTATCACCGGTTGTAAACCCGGTCAAAATGTATCTCTGTCAGCACTCCTGTCTCCGCTCCGACGTAATCAGCCATATAAAACGAGCCGTCCTCCCGGAACTCACACAGCTTCCTGTATTCTTCTGGCCTGCACTCCCTCCCATCAATTAAAATCTGGATTCCTTTGCTTTTATATCGCTGTAATCCCTCGACAAATATTCTCTGCTGTTCCCTACGCCTCCTCTCTGCCTCTTCTTTTTTACTTTTTCTCACTACCATTCCACACCTTCTCCATTCCGCGAAAACAGCCCCTTCTAACTTTTGACCTTTCGGAGATAATCGGTAATTTATAACCCCAGGTCTGCCTCGCTTATCGTAGGAATTTTCCAAAAAAAGTCATGGACTCTCCCGTAACCATCAATGCGTTCTTCTGCAGTGGGATTCGCCGGATCCGGATATCCAGATATTGCTCTGCCATTTTTACAGCTTCCTCTTCTCCAAATGAGACGAAATACTCACACCATTTTTTCCATTTTTGCTTTTCTGCTGCCAATGCCGCAAAATCTGCCAGCTGCCATCCGCTGACCGAACCGACCAGAAAACAGCGGCTGCATCGAAAAAAGGCATCCTGATTCTTCTGTGTCAAGGCTCCGAAGTCGATCACCATCGCCTCCATCCCCCTTTCCGAACAATCGTACCATTCTGCACGTTCAGCCTTTTGATAGAAAAAAATTCCCCTAATTTCAAACGGCTGTCCTGCCCCGTCTATAACCGGTTTTTCCCTTCTTTTTCCCGTCCGGAATATCTTTTCAAGCTGTGCAAATGAGCCGCTCTCATTTTGTTCCAGAACCGCCGTTCGCCGGCACAGAACCCCGGACAGATATGCTGCCGTCATAAGCGAAAAGTGTGTCACCCCAACCGATGGTCCGCTCCCGGCTATCCCGATACATTCCAAGCGTTCTGTCCCGACCTGCTTTGTGTCTGGCACTGGTTTTTGCCTGAATTTTCGCCCCACTTTTGAGCTTTCGCCCCGTTTTCCGATTTTAATCTGTATTTCCTCCTATTTCCACTGCCACGGGAATCCACCCATAAAGCGCTCCCACCTTCGCCGGATGTTCCGCCAGAGTCCCCCTTCTTTTGCTGCCTGCCTGGTCCCCCGTCCTTTTTTGAGAGCTGCCTCCCGGAAAATCCTTTCAAAAAATTCTGTCTCCTCCGCTGCCTCATTTTCCTGCCCCCGCCTTCCGCCTGCATCGAACGGCGGGGTTAAAAACGGAAGCCGCAGATACCTAAGATGCCGGACCTCCTCCGGAAGATAATCCCGCCCGCATTTTCTGTGATTTAATAAAATCTGGAGTCCCTCTTCTGCTCCCAGAAACCGGATCGCCCGCAGAGAATCTTCTTTCTCCCACGGATTCAATCCACAGACGAAAAGAATCAAATCATACTCCCACTCCAGAACCGTCTGGAGCTCGGTTCCGCAGTCATCTAAAATCACTTCAAACACTGGCTGTTCCAGCTGCACCACATCGCTGTATCTGGGTTTCAACGCCAGACCGTCCATGTAATAAATTCCATGTTCATCCGGCGCCAGCCCATACCAGGATGCCAGCCTGCGGACTGCCCCCGTGTCATTCTGCTCCCTGTAAAGGCAGGAAACTCCTTTCTGCCGCAGATATCGGACCGCGCCAAGTGCGGTATGTGTAACCCCGATTCCGCTCCGGCTGCCTGCTGCGGCAATCCTGAGAAGTGGTATATGACGTTCTGCAAATATGCGCGCCTCCAGTTTTTCCAATGCCTCTAACACTTCCCGGACACTCTGGCAGCGCTCTTTTTTCTCTGTTCTGAGACATCGCCCCATAAGAATGTACAGATCTCCCCGACAGCTTCCCTGTCCTGCTTTTATCTCCCCCTCTGGGGCATGCCCTGTCCCCATATAGTACAGGAGGGCGCCAATGGCATAGATGTCGGTCCTCTCATCCAGAGTCCCTCCCTCGTACTGTTCGGGGGCTACAAAGCCTTTTGTTCCATAGCAAACAGATCGTTCCTGGCTCAAAGACGCCAGTGCCGCCTGATCAAAATCAATCAATTTTAATTGTTCCCGGCAGATTAGAAGATTCCCGGGGTGGAGATCTAAATATAAGATTGGATTTGGTTTGAATGAATGCAGATAATTCATGATCCGGCAAAGCTCAATTCCCAGACGGATAAGCTCTCCCGTTTGCAGACTGCCCGTTCTCTCAATTCGGGCATACAACGACTCACCGCACAGATATTCCTCGATGAGATAATAATAATTTTCGTCAATTTCCAGATCGTAGATGATCGGGATTCCCGGATGGCGCAGCCGCTTCAAAAGCGCTGCTTCCTGAATGAAACCGCTCTCTGTCCGCCTGACACGCTTAATCGCTCTCTCTTCATCAAGCCCCAGATGCCTGGCTAAAAAAACAGTTCCGCTCCGACCGCGTCCGATCACACGTTCCAGCTGGTATTTTCCAAATAGAACGGCTGCTTCCGTACCGCGCCTCCTTTCGGTCTATACCACCTCTCAAGATTCATTGTATACGATCCCCTCGGTTCCCGCAACCGTTTTTAGAAAGATTTTATGCTTTTTTTTCATATTCAAATTGCCAAGTGATTATATTATATAGTATGATGAATACCAAGGTTCCAAAGTCCAAAACATGAGTAAGCAGCCTTTTTCCGCAGAAAAATGAGCGGCTTACGAATGTCTTGCAAAATTGCGGAAGTGCGAAGCACGAAGCATTCGGTATCTTAACCACCCAAAAGACAAGGAAGTGAAAATCCATGAAAATAGAACGCATCAACGAAAACCAGATCCGCTGCACCCTGACAAGCAGCGATCTGAGCGCCCGCAACTTAAATCTGGGCGAACTCGCCTATGGCACGGAAAAGGCGAAAAAACTGTTCCATGAAATGATCCAGAAGGCATCGAATGAAGTCGGCTTCGAGGCGGACGATATTCCTCTGATGGTGGAAGCAATTCCGCTCTCCAGTGAGAGCATCATGCTGATCATTACCAAGATCGAGGACCCGGAAGAGCTGGACACCCGCTTTTCACGCTTTTCCCCGGGAAACGAGGACGAGCCTCTGACAGCACTTGCCAACGAGCTTTTAGAGGGCGCGGACGGGCTTTTAAGCCTATTTACTGACAATGGCAAAAATACCGCCGCAAGCCCGCTGACCGGTTCGGACGCGCCTTCCACTGAAAATGCAGAGCCAGGTTCCAAACTGCCGGCAGCGCGTATTTTTACTTTCGGCTCCCTCGATGAGGTCTGCCGGGCAGCGCGCATCGCAGCTCCAGTCTGCGAAACACCGAACACGCTTTATAAACACCCGTCCGATGGTCGTTACTACCTTGTTGTCCGCCAGACAGCCGACAGCACCGACGCATTCAACCGCCTGTGCAATCTCCTGTCCGAGTACAGCGAACCATTAAAGACTGCCGCTGCCCCGAATGCATTTGAGGCATACTATGAGGAGCATTATGAGACGATCGTCCGGGAGCACGCGCTCTCAACGCTCTCGACCCTGTAGGAATACTGACTTCCAGAAAAATCGGTTTTTTCCATTGCTTTTATTTTAGAACATGAAAACCATCAATTTCTCCTTGAATATTTCGCATTTTTAGTATAGAATATAGCCAAACGCATAAATATAAAAGGAGGATTTTATCATGGCATTTGTAATTACTGATTCTTGTGTAAGTTGTGGTTCCTGTGCTGGCGAATGTCCAGTTGGAGCAATCTCTCAGGGAGATGGCAAATACGATATCGACGCTAACAGCTGCATCGACTGCGGTACATGTGCAGGCGTATGTCCGACCGGCGCTATCGAGCAGGGCTAATTAAACACAAACAAAAACGAAATATCTACATAAAAAAGCCTGTCGTTTCCGACAGGTTTTTTTATGCCCTTTTGCAGAACTTATCACATCTTATTCCCATTCCGTCCAAATTTCTTTTTCTTTACACGGGACCGGAAAAATGGAAACCGCCCTGGCGCAGCCGCTGCTGCTTCCGCTCGCCCCTGGTTTTCCCGCTGATACGCGCGGATGACCTCGTCGAGGCGCTTGAAGCGCTCTTCCTCCCGCTCATCAGAGACCCGCATCAGGTATTCCAGCTCCTTCATCAATTTATCATGCACCAGATAGCTAACATCCTGGCTCAGTTTTTCACTGTTTTCCTCGATCGCGCGCCCGATGACCTGGTTCATGATCTCCTGAAACTGGCGCATTTTCTCCCCCGCCAGAGGCTGGGAAACCTCTGCCTGCGGCAGTTCTGTTTCCTTGTTTTCTACCTCTGTATTTTTTTTCATTTCCATATTTTCCTGCCTGCTCATGTTACGCTCTCCTGTTCCCGTTTCCCGGAAAACCGCCTGTGCCTGCGCTTCCAAAAGCGCTTCCGGTTCTGTTTTCTGATTTTCTTCCACTTTTCCGAGGATTCCCCGTATGGCTTTCAACTGGTACCCCTGTTCCTTCAACTGCTTGATCTGACGGAACAGCTGGATATGAAACTCCGTATAGTACCGATGCCCCAGTTCATTTCTCGGAATCGGAAGCCCCAGCTCGTCCTCCCAGTACCGGAGCACGTGAGCCTCCACCTGCACCTGTCTGGAAGCATCCGAAATCAGGTAATGCTTGTTCTTATTCATTCTGCTTGTCCTCCCCGGTACCTTACTACTACTATATGCGGGGTTCAAACTAAATATGAATAGCATTTACATAAAAAACAAGTTCCGGAACTCCTTCACCATCGATCGGAACGATTACCATATCGTAGCTAAATGCCAGCTCGCTGACGGTAGAAGGCGAATGAATGACATAAATAAAAAGAGGGGATTAAATTTCCCCTCTCCATTCTACAGCTTCTTCTCAAAGCACCAGTAATCATGCCCCTGCAGCACATACTCACCGACCTTCTCAAAGGCCAGCTTCGCGTATGACCGCAGCGCTTTCACATTATCCTTCGCCACCAGCATATGGGCACTCTTGCAGCCGCGTCTTCTAAGTTCCTCCATCGCGCCTGCCAGAAGCTCGCGTGCGATGCCTCGGTTCTGGTACTTCTCCGCCACACCCAGTCTGGAAATTTCTGCCGACGGCTGCAGCTCTTCCGACCAGCACGGAATCGATTCCACCTCCGGATCATCATCGATCGAAACCAGCCCCGCGATCTCCCCCGACACATCATCCCGGATACAAAAAAGCGAATCCCTGGAAAAATCCGACTGAAGCTCCGGCTCCCCTGGATAGATGTCCGTCCAGGCACAAAACTCGGTTCCAGCTAAGGCACGGTAAAAATGGCGGACGGTGTCCAGATCCGATTCTTTTATCAATTCAAACATTTCTCATATTCCTTTTTACATAATAATCTTTTATCAATCATATATTTATCCGGTCCCGTCCCTTACACGATTCTATCGTTATTTCGCCAAATTCGCAAACTTCGTCAGCTCCGGTCTCCACATCAGCTGCACCGTTCCTATCGGACCATTACGCTGTTTGGCAATGATTACCTCCGCGATATTCGGCGTATCCGTATCCTTGTTGTAATAATCATCACGGTACAAAAACATAACCACATCGGCATCCTGCTCAATCGCACCAGACTCACGCAGATCCGAAAGCATCGGGCGATGGTCCGGACGTGTCTCGCAGGCACGGGAAAGCTGCGACAGGGAGATAACCGGCGCATTCAGCTCTCGCGCCAGCGCCTTTAGTGAACGGGAAATCTCCGAAATCTCCTGCTGGCGGTTCTCTCCGCTCTTTCCGCTGCCGCTCATCAGCTGTAAATAGTCGATAATGACAAGGCTTAAACCGTACTCCAGCTTCACCTTGCGGCATTTCGAGCGCAGCTCCGAGATCGAGATACCCGGCGTATCATCGATGATCAGCTTGGAACTTCCGATCGTACCGATGCCTTCCACGACGGCATCCCAGTCGGAATCCGTCAGCGTACCGGTACGCAGCTTCTGGGAATCGACATTCGACTCCATCGACAGCATACGGTTGACCAGCTGTTCCTTCGACATTTCCAGGCTGAATACCATGCACGGAAGCCCTTTTTTGACCGCCACATGCTCGACGACATTCAGAACAAACGCCGTCTTACCCATCGAAGGACGCGCCGCAATCAAAATAAAATCGGACGGCTGGAATCCCGACGTCCGGTAATCCAGATCGATAAATCCGGTCGGAATACCCGTGACGGTGCTGTTGCTCTTCGACGCCGCCTCAATCTTTTCCAGAACATTCAACGCCACCTGGCGGATCGGCACAAACTCTCCGCCTCCGCGGCTCTGGAGCAGGTCAAACACCGATTTCTCCGTGTGCGCCAGAATATCCTCCAGCTTGTCCCTTCCGCCGTAACAGAGGTTTTCAATCTCCTCATTCACTTTTATCAAACGGCGCAGGACTGCCTTTTCCCGCACGATATTGGCATACGATTTGACATTGACCGAGGTCGGCACAGATGTCATGATATCCCGGACAAAGTCCAGGCTGCTGACCTCCGGCGGAACATCTTTTTCGCGTAGCCGATTTTGAAGCGTCACCAGATCGACCGGCTTCCCTTCATTGAAAAGTTCCACCATAGCCTCAAACAGAATGCCATATGCCGTCTGGTAAAAATCTTCCCGGC
>OGJU01000657.1_pt1 | contig 32782 bp, 27 predicted proteins | sample 1572251 | NCBI WGS metagenome assembly OGJU01 (sample SAMEA2582144, study PRJEB24529) | metagenome | biome: Human gut stool | place: China | collected 2011
GATGGCTTTCCTAGGGACGCGGATCTGGTGTGTCCTTCCTGTCTCCAGGAGGAGGCGGATGAAGGAGAGGTCAGCGTTCTTGTTGTAGGCAAATGTCCGGTAATGGGTTACAGCGGTCTCACCCCGCTCTGGATCCAAGACCCGCTCGATGGTGGAGCCGTCCTTTCTTGCGATCGGAAGATCGATGGTGCCGGATGCGTCCGTCTTCCCGGAGACGATGGCGGCGTACTCCCTGTGAATCGTGTGGTCCTTCACGGCATCAGAGAGAACGCAGGAACTGTAGGGATTCTTTGCGAGAAGCACAAGCCCTGATGTGTCCCGGTCCAGCCGGTTTACGGCCCGGAACACGAAAGGAGACTCCTCATTCCTGTAATACCATGCAATCCCGTTTGCCAGGGTATTCTCATAGTGTCCCTGGGACGGGTGGACCGGCATTCCGGCAGGTTTATCGATCACGAGAACATGTTCGTCTTCAAAAACGACGGAGAGGTCCATGGGAACAGGGACAATCTGGTCGGAAGTTTTTTTCTCCGTGACATGGACGCGCAACTGATCTTTCGGCTGAAGGACTGTGTTGGAAAAAACAGTTTTTCCGTTTAGGAGAAAACTGCCCTCGGTGTTTCGAAGATGAACCACCAGGCGGGAAGAATAGCCGGAATCCATGAGAAAGGCGGCGATGGAACGACCGCTGTCGGCTTCTTTAATTGTGTAAATCAAAACTATATTCATGATAAATCCCTTTTTATTTAAAAATATAATAATTCAACACACCAGATGTCCGCAGATATTTCGGCTGCATAACATCACGGACACGTAGAAATGATCTCAAAGTTATTTCAGCGTATTTCATTGTATCATAGGAAAAATTGTCCGGCAAGTCTCAGAAAACATCCGCATATGCTGTTACAAATATGCGGCGGAAGTTCTGAAAAATGTGGAAAAATAAAAATATAGCAGGAATGGTGCTGGCGCGGCTCAGTGAATGGACCTTGGGGAAAGAAAAGGAAAAACGCAGACCCGGACCATCCCCGATTCTGCAGTTGTGCCTGGGGGGACTCCTGCTTTTGGCAGCGGCAGTTCCCGGAGATCATTTATACAGGGAAAGCAGCGGGCTGCAGGCTGCACAGGATCCGGTCGTATCGGTGATCCGGTCCGAGAATGGGGAGACGCTGGAATCAGCGGTGGTGCGATCGAAGGTGAAGACCGATCCGCTGAACCTGAATTCTCACTCCGCTGTCCTGCTTGACGGCGATACAGGGCGGATTCTGTACGGAAAAAACGAGATGGAAGTCCTTCCCATGGCCAGCACCACGAAGATCATGACCTGCATCCTTGCCCTGGAGAATGCCGGGCTGGACACGGAAGTCGGGATCTCAGACCGGGCGGCGACCATGCCGGAGGTGAAGCTGCATGTGAGAGAAGGGGAGAAATACCGACTGGAAGACCTTCTTTACTCCCTGATGCTGGAATCCCACAATGACACCGCAGTGGCCATCGCGGAAGCGGTCGGGGGCAGCGTGGAAGATTTCGCGGACATGATGAACAGGAAGGCAGCGGAACTTGGCTGTGATGATACATATTTTCTGACGCCCAACGGGTTGGATGCGGAGGATAAGTGGGAAGATTCATTCCACCACTGCGGCAGACCTGGCGCGGATCCTCAGATACTGCATCGTGCTCTCCCCGGCAAAAGAAGAGTTCCTTGCCATCACAAGAGCACCGTCCCACGCCTTTTCCGACCTTTCCGGGATACGGAGTTTCTCCTGCGTCAATCATAATGCTCTCCTGACATCCATGGAAGGTGCGGTCAGTGGAAAGACCGGATTCACGGGAAAGGCTGGATACTGTTATGTTGGTGCAGTGAAAAAGGGGAAGAAGCTGTTCATAGCGGCGCTTCTGGGCTGCGGGTGGCCGCCCCACAAGACCTATAAGTGGCAGGATGTGCGGAAACTTGTGACATACGGGGATAAAAACTTTGAGTATAAGGAGATAGAGAAAAAGGGACTCGGGGAGGAAACTGCAGTTCCGGTGGAAAATGGCGTGGGGTACAGGGTTAAGGTAGAGATCGGGACTGAAAACGCGGATAAGACCCCTCTCCGTGTTCTGCTGGGAAACGATGAGAAGGTCCAGGTAAGGACAAAGATCGCAAAATCGCTCCATGCTCCGGTCCGGGAAGGAACGCCGGTGGGACAGCGGGATTACATGGTCGACGGGATCGTCATCGACAGTGATCCGGTGGTGACAGCCGGGAATGTTGAACTTTGGGACTTTGAGTATGCGGAGAAGATCGTGATGGAAAAATTCTGGATGTAGAGGTCTATTTTTCCAGACATGAATCGATGAATGGGTTTTAAAATGTTATAAAAATCCTACTATCATACTTGAATTATAGGAATATTCTGTTATACTGATAAGAAAGATAATTGGTAACTATGAAGGTACATATCAGTTACAGAAAATTTATAAGTATGGAGGCATAAAATCATGCAGACAAAACTGACGAGAGAGGACGCCATCGCGCTCCTCAGAAAATACAACAAAGAGCCATTCCATATTCTCCATGGCCTGACTGTCGGGGGCGTTTTAAAATGGTACGCGAATGAACTCGGATACGGAGATGAGGCCGGATTCTGGGAGATCTGCGGAATCCTTCATGATATCGATTTCGAGGAGTATCCGGAGGAGCACTGCCTGATCGCGCCGCGTCTTTTAAAAGAGGGCGGAGCCGAGGATGAGGTGATCCATGCGGTCTGCAGCCACGGATACGGAATCCACGAGTGGATCGACGCGAAGCCGGAGCACGAGATGGAAAAAGTCCTCTTCGCGGCAGATGAGCTGACTGGTCTGATCTGGGCGGCAGCGAAGATGCGCCCATCAAAGAGTACGAAGGACATGGAAGTGTCCAGCTTAAAGAAGAAATTTAAAGATAAGAAATTTGCTGCAGGATGTTCCAGGGACGTCATCACAAAAGGTGCCGGGAATCTCGGCTGGGAACTGCCGAAGTTAATGGAAATGACGATCCTCGCCATGAGATCCTGCGAGGATTCCGTTGCGGAAGAGATGAAGAAGATGGGGTTGGCGGAGTAAGAGCGTATTGCTGACCAGTATAATAAAAACCTGAGGAGCTGTGTTGAGACCTCTCAGGTTTTTTGCCTTCCGGCTTATGTTTTCTTACAGTCAGCGCAGTAAGTGCGCAGACCTGCAGAACAGTCACAATTTCAGACTAATTGTTCAGCAATTTTGCACGCTTACCGCACTGACTGCACTGTCTATTTTCTGCTCTTGATCTGTGCCGTCATCTTATTGGGCAGGCAGACGATGATCTCGCCGTCCAGATGGATCTTTCCCTGGTGGACACAGATCTTGTCGGGGCATGTGGCCTCGGAGACCCACGCCTCCCCATCTTTGATGATCAGGTGGTTTGTGCCGCCGGACACGCTGTCTATAGTGAGTTCCTGATCTTTTGCGAGATCGAGGGTTTCGACTACTTTTCCATCGACGGAAACTTCAACGATCTCCGCAGGGCTTTTATGCATCAATTTTGCCCCGAGAAAAAGAAGAACGGCTGCCGCAAGTATTACGGCGATCAGGATCATATCCTGTTTTTTTAAAAGTTTCTGTTTCGTATCTTTGCTTTCTGTCATAAAAAATCCCTGAAAATAGTGTAATGGTAACTGTTTCGTGTTTTGCATCAGCGCCGGGCAAAAAATCCGGGAGACTGTCTGATCTAAATATTACTGTTTGATAATAAAGTCTTCCATTCCATCCGAATAGTAAACATTGTAATCCTCATCGATAAAGCATGCGTAGATTCCATCCAGGGAATTCGCAAGCTCCAGTCCTTTTTCCAGGCCAAGGGAAAAGCAGGTGGTGGAGAGACCATCCCCGTCAACGGACTCCTCGGAGAGGATCGTCACGGAGATCAGTCCATTATCGTAAGGATACCCGGTTGCCGGGTTTAAAATGTGATGGTAATTCTTTCCGTCGATCTCAAAATGCCGCTCGTAGACACCGGATGTCACGACGGAGAGATCCTTGATCCCAAGCACCTCAAATGTCTCATCCCTGTCCGCAAAAGGTTTCTGCAGCCCGATGTTGAATTTGCTTCCATCCGGCTTTTCACCCACGCAGAGGACGTTTCCGCCGAGATTGATAATGGCGCTCTTCACACCGGCATCCAGGAGCTGTTCCTTGATCCGGTCGGCGATATAGCCCTTCGCGATGGAACCCAGGTCGATGGTGGTATCCGGGGAGAGGAATGTCAGCGTATTTCCGGAGAGGACGAGGTTGTGGTAATCCACCTTCGGAATATCTGCTTCGATGTCTGCTTCATCCGGGATCACGGCCTCGCCGCTTGTGAAATTCCAGAGGGAACTCAACGGCTCGATCGTAATGTCAAAGGCACCGTCAGATTTCTCGCAGTATTCCAGACCTTTTGCCAGAAGCGCTGCCATGTCGTCGGAGACCGTGACAGTGTCGGAGGTCCGATGGTTGATCTTGTAGAGCTCGCTGGTCTCTAAGGTCTTGCTGAAAATATTCTCATACTCTTTACAAAGTGCCATCGAATCGTCTAAGATAGAGGAGTCGTCGGAATCGTAGAGCGTGATGGTGACGAAGGTGTTGAGCAGAAAATCGGAACGGCTGAGAGGAGTCTCCTGTGTGAGAAGTCCCGGTCCGCTGCTTGTTCCACACCCGCTCAATGTCATGCCGGAAACAAAGAGGAGACCGGCGGCACAGAGGCCAAATATTGTTTTTTTATTCATGTGTTATATACTTCCTGTACGATAAATATTATAAGCTCATTCGACAGCGGAAATTTTGTATATTAATACGAAAACGCAGACCGCAGCAGGCACTCGTGCCTGTCGTACAAAATATCAGAAGCTGCACTGCCGGATATCCGGTTTATTCTAACAAATGAACTTTTGAAAGTCAAGAAAGAGGAGAATAGATCCGATGAATCGAGAAAAAAAGGCAATAACTGTGGCATTGTATGGGCTCCTGATTGCCCTTGCCATGGTGCTGAGTTTTGTTGAGACAATGATTCCCATCCCGATCCCAGTCCCAGGCATAAAGCTGGGACTGGCGAACCTTGTAACGGTGGTGGGGCTTTATTTAATTGGAATCCCCGGAACCATCGCCGTGACCCTGATCCGCATCGTTCTTGTGGGACTGTCATTTGGAAATCCCTACAGCATGATCTATGGGCTGTCTGGAAGCTTTTTAAGCTTGTTTGTGATGGCGGTATTGAAGGAGACCGGAAAGCTCTCCCAGGTCAGCATCAGCGTTCTTGGCGGGATTGCCCACAATATCGGCCAGATCACCTTTGCGGCAGTTATCGTCCAGACACCAGGGGTATTTTATTATCTGCCATTTCTTCTGGCAGCCGGATGCATCGCGGGAACACTGATCGGAATCGTCGGCGGAATCATTACGGAGCGGCTTCAGCGTGCGATGCGGGGGATAAAAAAATAAAATAGCGATTGTATTAGGGTGGTAAATTTATTATAATAAAATGTAACAGGTTGCAGGTGCGGCAATTTGTTCTGCAAAAAACGCGCTGCAAGTTTACTTGTATAAGTGTTTTTGCAGAGCAGATTGATATAGGGCGGCCGCCCTGTGCTTCTTGTTTTTGTGCAGCGAAAACAAGAAGATACGCACGTTATACTTAAATCTGTCAATATACCGTAAAAAAACGGAGGAATTCGATCATGATTGAAATGTCAATAAAGAAACTGGTTCAGTACGGCAGAACGACCGGACTTATCGAAGCCGAAGATGAGATCTACGCAAGAAACCAGATCCTGGAAGTACTGAAAATGTCCGAATACGAGGAGCCGGGCGAGATTACAGACGAGATCAGCCTGGAAGATACCTTAAACGCGCTCACCGACTACGCTGCAGAGCAGGGGATCCTTGAAAACAACAGCGTCGTATACCGGGATCTTTTTGACACGAGACTCATGAACTGCCTGATGCCGCGCCCAAGCGAGGTCGTAAAGAAATTCCGCGGGGAGTATGAAAAATCCCCGGAGGACGCAACGGCTTATTTCTACAAACTGAGCCAGGACTCCGACTATATCCGCCGCTACCGTGTCTGCAAGGACTTGAAGTGGATCACGAAGACGGAGTACGGCGACCTGGACATCACGGTAAACCTCTCAAAGCCTGAGAAAGACCCGAAAGCTATCGCCGCTGCAAAAACCATGAAGCAGAGCGGATATCCGAAATGCCTGCTCTGTATGGAAAACGTGGGCTACGCGGGCCGAATCAACCATCCGGCGAGAAACAACCACCGGATCATTCCGCTGACCTTAAACGGCGAGTCCTGGGGCTTCCAGTATTCCCCGTACGTCTACTATAATGAGCACTGCATCGTCTTCAACGGAAAACACACCCCGATGAAGATCGACCGGAATACGTTCAAAAAGTTATTTGATTTTGTGACCATGTTCCCGCATTATTTCCTGGGATCCAACGCGGATCTCCCGATCGTCGGCGGTTCCATCCTGACCCACGACCATTTCCAGGGCGGAAGATACACCTTCGCGATGGCGAAAGCACCGGTGGAGAAAAGTTTTACAGTGAACGGTTACGAGGATGTGGAAGCAGGAATCGTAAAATGGCCGATGTCCGTGATCAGGATCCGCAGTGAGAAGAAAGAACGCCTTGTGGATCTTGCGGATAAGATCTTAACTGCATGGCGCGGATATACAGACGCGGACGCGGATATCTACGCGGAGACAGACGGGGAGCCACATAACACGATCACCCCGATCGCGAGATTCCGTGGCGGAAAGTTTGAGCTGGATCTGGTACTGAGAAATAACCGCACCACGGAGGAACGTCCGTTAGGTCTGTTCCATCCGAACCCGAAGCTCCACCACATCAAGAAAGAGAACATCGGACTCATCGAAGTCATGGGCCTGGCAGTTCTTCCGTCGAGATTGAAGGATGAGCTTGCCCTGCTTGCCGACTATATCGTGGAAGGAAAGGACATCCGCAGCGAGGAATCCATCGCAAAACATGCAGACTGGGTAGAAGAGTTCCTTCCGAAATATGCGAAGATCACAAAGGATAATGTGATGGAGATCTTACAGGATGAGGTCGGCCATGTGTTCGCGAATGTCCTTGAGGATGCGGGCGTTTATAAGCGCACAGAGGCGGGGCGTGAGGCATTTGGAAAATTTATCGAGACATTAAACAGGTAACAAAATTGTTGCCGGAACCGTTACATTTTCCTTAAAATTTTCATAAATGTAGGGACTTCGTCTCGCCAAGCGCGGGAAAGTGTGTTATATTGGTATTTGTTTCATAACTGCTAAGATTCTTCGCAGTTACAAGCAAAAATCCATTCCGGATCGGTTTTGCCGATGGGATTTTTGCTTTCCAGCCCATACTTTTTTACGGTCAGCGCAGCAAGTGTGCAGATCTATTGTGCAGCTGCTGGGCTTTAAATGATGGAAAAAGGAGACTGCCATGTTAAATGAGGAGAAGATCCGGCTGATGACGGGTATCGCCATGTTTGAAAAGAAAATGATGAAGGAATCCATCCCGGCAAACCGGTATTTCAAGAGCGACTACGTTGGAAGCCATCTGATCCGGTCTTTTATCGCGTACTCGCTGACCGTGTGCCTGTGCCTGGTGCTGTGGGTCCTTTACCGGTTCGATGATCTGCTCAACGTCATGGCGGTGGATGACCTGATCTCTCTCGGGGTGCGCCTTGTATTCTACTATGCTGCGGGACTTCTCGCATATCTTGTTGTGACCTGGAAGATCTATTCGAGACGTTATGACGAAGCAGCCGGAAGACTGAAGATCTATCAGGCAAAGCTGCGGCGCCTTGATAAAAAATATGACCAGTAGCCTGCAAAGGAAAACGGGGAGGAAAAGAGTAAGTGATCGGACTTTTAGTATTCAAGGAAAAACTGAAACAATTTTATGGAAAGTATAATATTTACATCGTACCGGTCGTAAAATTCCTGGTGGGATTCCTTACGTTCTGGCTGATTAACGCGAATGTAGGTTTTATGTCGAAACTTAAGAATCCGCTGATCCCGGTGGTGATGGGACTGGTTGCCTCCTTTATTCCATATGGAGTGACAGCGTTTCTGGCCGGTGTTTTTATCCTGATCCATGTTGCCCAGGTGTCTCTGGAGATCGCTCTGGTCATCTTTGTGTTCGTGCTGGCGGTGACCGTCCTTTACTACGGATTCCGGCCGGGTGACGGATATCTGCTTCTCCTGACACCGTTACTGTTCTTCCTGCGGATTCCGTATGTGGTGCCGCTTGTGGTAGGACTTTCTGGAAGCCTTGTGTCCATCGTTCCTGTGTGCAGCGGTGTCTGCATCTACTATATTCTGATGTATTTAAAGCAAAATGCGGGAACACTGACGGGAAGTTCGATGGCGGAGATGGCAGACCGGTTTATCCAGATCGTAAAGAATGTATTTGGAAATGAGCTGATGTGGGTCATGGTGGCTGCATTTGCCGCTGCGATCCTTGTGGTCTTCATCCTTAAAAATCTTTCAGTAGACTACTCCTGGTCCATCGCCATCGTTGCGGGAGTGATCACACAGCTTGCAGTGATCTTTATCGGTGATTTCAATTTCAACCTTCCGGTATCCGCAGGTTCCATGATCTTTGGAATCGTCGCATCGGTGGTGATCGCCCTGATCTACCAGTTCTTTGTGTTCGCGGTGGATTATACGAGAACAGAGTATCTGCAGTATGAAGACGATGACTACTATTACTATGTGAAAGCTGTCCCGAAGCTCACGGTGTCTGCACCGGATGTGAAGGTACAGCGGATTTATTCGAGAAAAAATGTGAGACATGAGAAGAACGAAACTCGTGAATAATTGTACGGAGGTAACAAAATGACAGAATTTCTTGGGAATATGTATTCCTGGTTTACATTTATTCCGAAGATCACATTGTCGAATCTTTTTGAAATTCTGATCCTCACAGTTCTGATCTATGAAGTCCTTTTATGGGTGAAGTCGACGAGAGCGGGAGTGCTTCTCCGCGGTGGTATGATCATTGTTGGTTTTTACCTGCTGGCGGCGATGCTCCATTTAAATACGATCACCTGGATCATCAACCATATGGGCCAGCTCGTATTGACAGCCCTCATCATTATCTTCCAGCCGGAGCTTCGAAAAGCGCTGGAGCAGCTCGGAAGCAAAAATATCATCACAGACCTTTTTATTTCTGAGAATTCCAGACAGCAGGAAGGATATACAGAGAAGACCGTAAATGAGATTACCCGTGCGGCCTTTGAAATGGGAAAAGTAAAGACAGGAGCCCTGATCGTCATCGAGCGCGACACTCCGCTTCCAGAGATCGAACGCACGGGAATCCCGGTGGACGGAATCGTCACGAGCCAGCTTCTGATCAATATTTTTGAACACAATACGCCTCTTCACGACGGCGCGATCATTATCCGTGGAAACCGCGTGACCTCTGCGACCTGTTATCTGCCGCTTTCTGATAACCTGAGCATCAGCAAAGACCTGGGAACAAGACACCGTGCGGCTCTTGGAATCAGTGAGAGCACGGACAGCCTGACTGTTGTAGTCTCCGAGGAGACTGGACGGGTATCCCTGGCGGAGGGCGGAAGTCTCAGAAGGATCAACAGTCCGGAAGAGTTAAAGCTTGCGATCGCTGCAAAGCCGGAGGAGGAGACGGTATCCGGCCCGTTCAAACTCTTGAAGGGATGGCATAAAAATGAAAGAAAAGCAGAATAGACGATGGGGACTTTTGCTGATTTCCTTCCTGTGTGCCTTTTTAGTCTGGCTGGGGGTCGTCAATGTGGCGGATCCGGTCATGACGGATACTGTGGAGGTGCCGGTAGAGATCATTAACAGCGACGTCCTCACGAAGAACAACCTGACATATGCGGTTGTCGGAAAATCGACAACCACAGTTCAGTATGAGGTAAAGACGACAAATGCGTATCGGATCCGTTCCTCAGATTTCCGGGCGTACGCGGATATGACAGACATGTGGTCCGTGACAGGCGCGATCCCGATCAAGGTCGAGGTCCTAAACCACTCCGAATACCTGGTCTCCATGCCGGTGAGCCGGACGGGAACGATCAAGATCGAGACGGAACCGCTTCAGAGGAAGACATTTACCATCGGCGTCATGACGACGGGAATGCTTGAGGACGGCTACCAGACTGGCAAGGTGACACTGTCACCGGAGACACTTACGGTTGAAGGTCCGGAATCCCTGATCGGACAGATCAGCAGCGTCGGAATCGAGATCAACTTAGACGGAAAGAACGCGGATTGGAGCGATTCGGAGGAACCGAAGTTCTATGACGCGAACAAAAACAGCATTACGATCAGCGATCGTCTGATCAGTAACTGCAAGAGTGTCGATTATACCATGGAGATCCTGAAAGTGAAGAATCTGAGCCTGGATTTCGATGTCACCGGTGAGGTGGCGGGCGGTTATCGCTACACAGGTGTGGAGTGCGGACTTAAGAGTGTCCCGGTGGTCGGATTAAAGAGCGCTCTGGCATCCTTAAATACGATCACGATCCCGAAGGAAGAGCTTGATGTTTCCGGCGCGAGGGCAAATATCGTGAAGACTATTGATCTGAATGATTATCTGCCGGAGGGAGTTTCCCTGGCTGGGAAGGACAGTTCCGAGATCACGGTGACACTTACGGTGGAGCAGTTGAAGGAACGGGAATATACGGTCCGCATCAGCGCTGCCAGTTATGTTGGGGCGGACAGCTCCTACAGCTATCGGGCAGACCCGGGAACGGTCACAGTCCGGATCCGTGCGCTTCAGGAAGAACTTGACAGCCTGCAGCTTACGGCTGAGGACCTGAGTCTGAATGTCTCTGGAATGGGAGAGGGAAGCCACCAGGTTCAGCCGACGCTTAACAGGGAGCTTGATTCTGCCTATGATTTGCTGGGAATTTCCAGCTGTACGGTAACTGTCGCAAAGGAACAGGAGTCTGCGACGGAGACAGAGCCTGAGACAACTGAGAAAGAGACAACAAAAGCGTCGGAAACTGCCCCTGAGAGCAGCAGCGAGGCGGAGACAGAGGGGGAGACCGCTGCGTCTGCGACAAGACACGCGGTGATCGTCCCGCCGGAGACGACGGAAGCACGTCAGGCGACAGGTCTTCAGACCATATTTCGAAATTAGGAGTTAAAAATACTTATGGTAAAGCAAAAAGTTACGATCGAAAACCCAACCGGTCTTCATCTGAGACCGGCAGGGCTTCTGTGCAAGGAGGCACTGCGGTTTCAGAGTTCGATCAAATTTGAATATGGAAACACAACAGCTAATGCAAAAAGTGTACTGAGCGTGCTGGGGGCATGTGTAAAGTGCGGAGATGAGATCGAATTGATCTGTGAGGGAGCGGACGAAAAGGAAGCTCTGGAAACGATCACGGAACTGATCAATGGCGGTCTCGGAGAGTAGGCTGATATGCTGGTTTATGTGATTTGTTACGGCGCTGCCATGCTTTTTGCATTCAGCGCCCATTTTACCTTATCAGGAATGTCACTGATGTTTGCAGCACTATATCTTTATCTGTGGGAATATGGGAAAAGCGGCAATCCGCTTCATCTCCGCGGACTGTTTTCCTTGTTTTATGTGGGAGGAGAAGGAATCTCCTGCCTGAAGCTGTCAAACCTTCAGAAGGACTGGAGTTTAGAGACCTGGGCGTGCTTTTTTGTAGCTTTTGCGGCATTCTGGAATGTGTACGCACTGGCAGAAAAGAAATTTGGATATGAGAAGGAAAAAAAGACAATAGATGGATTTTCCCTGAAGTTTACGGGGGAGACCCCGGAGAGATACGGGACAAGAATTTTCATTGCACTTACCGGGCTGACAATCCTGTCCCTGACTGCCTTTCTGTTTGAGGCATTCCGGTTGGGATATGTGCCGTTTCTCCTTCGGGGAGTGCCGCATGCCTACTCATATTTCCATATTTCCGGGGTCCATTATGTGACGGTGTCATGTGTACTGGTCCCGTCCATGGAAGTGCTGTTATGGTTCTATGACAGGGAGATGGGGAAGGCGAAAAGAATCGTTTCCCTCATTATGACAGGGATCGCGCTCCTGATCCCGGTGCTTTGTGTATCGAGATTTCAGCTGATCTTTGCGGTGATTCTCGCAGTGCTGACATTTATGATCGTCAGCGGATACAGGAAAATCAGGTATCTTTTCATGGCAGCGGCGGGACTTGTTCCACTCTATGTGATCTTAACGATTGCCAGAAGCCATGATGTGACGTATCTGAATGGAATCTTTGAGATGAAGAATGCGGCTACGCCGATCTTTATCACGCAGCCTTACATGTATATTGCAAACAATTACGACAATTTTGACTGTCTGGTACGGGAGCTTCCGGCCCATTCTATGGGACTAAAGGGAATGTTTCCGCTCTGGGCATTATCGGGGCTTAAGTTTATAAAGCCTGCATTAGTGGACTGGCCGATCTACGTGAATAAGGAGGAGCTGACTACGGTTACACTCTTCTATGACGCGTATTATGATTTTGGAATTGCCGGTGTATTTCTGTTTTCATCAGTATTGGGAGCGGCTGCCGCATGGCTTTCTGCAAGGACATACCCGGGAAGAAATCCGGCGTGGTACCTATTCTATTCTCAGGGAGCGCTCTATTTTATGCTCTCGTTTTTTACAACCTGGTATTCCAATCCTACGACCTGGTTTTACTTTGTGGTGACCGGTGCCTTTGGAATTTTTTTAGAGATTAAACACAACAGACGGAGGAGACAGCTATGATATCAGAAAAAATGAAACCATTTATGGCTAATAATTCCGCGATCCGCGCAATGTTCGAGGAAGGGAAAAGAATGGCTGCTGTTTACGGCAGGGAGAATGTATATGACTTCAGCCTTGGAAACCCGAATGTTCCGGTTCCGCAGGTGACAGAGGCGATCCTCGACGTGGTGAAGAATGAGGATTTCATGACACTCCATGGATATATGAGCAATGCAGGCTATGAAGATGTCCGTCAGACTATCGCAGAGTCCTTAAATAAACGGTTCGGAACGAATTTTTCCTTTAAGAACCTGATCATGACAGTGGGTGCGGCGAGCGGATTAAATATCATTTTAAAGAGCATTTTAAATCCGGGCGATGAGGTTATCGTGTTTGCACCGTATTTTGTGGAATATAATGCGTATGTGAGAAACTATGACGGAAATGTTGTGGTCATTTCTCCGGATACTGAGACGTTTATGCCGAAGCTTGATGAGTTTGAGGCGAAGATCACTGCTAAGACGAAGGCTGTTATCATCAACAACCCGAACAACCCGACGGGTGTTGTGTATGATGAGGCGACGATCAAGGCTATGGCTGCGATCCTGGAGAAGAAGGAAAAGGAGTTTGGCACATCGATCGTGCTGATCTCTGATGAGCCGTACCGTGAGCTGGCTTACGGCGGGGTTGAGGTTCCGTTTGTGATGAAGTATTATCACAATGCAGTTGTGGGATATTCTTACAGTAAGTCCCTCTCTGTTCCGGGTGAGCGTATCGGCTATGTCGTGATTCCGGATGAGGTGGATGATTCTGCGGCCCTGATCGGAGCGGCTACGATCGCGAACAGGGTGATCGGATGTGTGAATGCGCCGTCACTGATTCAGAAGGTGATCAAGTATTGCATTGAGCATGAGGTTACAGTGGATCTGGAGACTTATGAGAAAAACAGGAATCTGATCTATGGTGCGCTGACGGAGTATGGATTTACCTGCGCGAAGCCGGACGGAGCGTTTTACTTGTTTGTGAAGTCTCCGGTGGAGAACGAGAAGGAATTTTGCGAGGTGGCGAAGAAACATCATGTGCTGGTGGTTCCGGGCAGTTCGTTTGCTTGTCCGGGGTACGTTAGACTGGCTTACTGTGTGTCCTATGAGCAGATCGAGAGGTCGCTGCCGGCATTTAAGGAGATTGCAGAGGAGTACGGGCTTTGTAAGTAGTGATGGCGAGAAAACCGGTGAAAGGAGTACAGATCATTAGCCGGACTTTGTTTGAAAGCATATAAAGCCGTATGAGATCATGTGGAGTACTGAAAAAGGGGGATCGACTGAGTAAAATACTGCGGATGGAATGCAGCAGGATTTTTACAGGATTAGGAGGTCCATGGAATGAATTTCAGAAAGTATGCAGGGATTATTTTAAATATTCTGGTTCCTTTGCTCACAGTTTATCTGGTCTGTGTCTGGGGACTGAGACTGGTGGTGTTTTTTCTTCCGTTTGTGATCGGATGGATCGTGGCAGCGATCGCGAATCCGGTGGTGCGCTTTTTTGAAAAGCGGCTGAAGATCGTCCGCAGGCACGGCTCGATGGTTCTGATCGCAGGTGTGCTGGCACTGGTGATCTTTGGCATCTATGCGCTGTTTTCCTGGGTGTTCCGGGAAACGACGGAGTTTGGGCAGGCACTGCCCGGAATTTATGCGTCGATCCGGGAGGAGGTCGATCTGGCCTGCGAGCGGATCGGGGGACTTTTGAAGTATCTTCCTGCAGACACGGAGATGACGATCGTTTCCGATCTGGAGAATGTGGGTGGATATATCGGTGATTTTGTTCAGAAGATCGCAGCTTCCGCAGGCAGCCGCGTAGTGCGGACGCTGCCGGAGGTCTTTGTGAATACGATTATTGTATTTCTTTCTTCATACCTGTTTCTGGCAGATCATGATAAGCTTGTGGAGACGGTACGGAAGGTTATGCCGGAGCCTGTGATCAAGTATGGACGGATGATGAAGAACGATATCCGGACGTTGATCGGCGGGTATTTTCTGGCGCAGTTTAAGATCATGTTCGTGGTCGCAGTGGTGTTGGTGATCGGAATGTTATTCCTCAGGGTTCCATATGGAATTTTTCTTGGAATCGCGATCGCGATTCTGGATTTTCTGCCGATGTTCGGCACAGGAACGGCATTGATTCCCTGGGCAGTGGTGAGACTCTTTACCGGGGAGTACGGTTATGCGCTCAGCCTTATCGTTCTCTATGTTTTAACACAGGGCATCCGTCAGGTGATCCAGCCGAAGATCGTCGGTGACAGCATGGGACTTCCGCCGCTTGCAACACTATTCTTCCTCTATCTTGGTTTCAAGTTCCGCGGTATTGCGGGAATGATCATCGCTGTACCGGTCGGCATCCTGTTTATCCGGTTTTACGGATATGGGGCATTTGACGGCCTGATCAGGAATGTGAAGCTTCTTGCAGAGGAGATCAGGAAGCTGATGGAAGAATAGAAAGTAAGAAAAAGAGACAGGCATTTGGAAGCTTATCTAAATTTCCGGATGCCTGTTTTGGTATAAGAAAACAAAATTTATTCAGCAGATGAGCCATCGGCGGGGACAATACCGATATTGACGTCCGGGATATTACAGGATGCCGTGATGCTGGCATTGGATATCCGGAGGAAGATTTTCTGAAAAACTTTGCGGGTTTTAAACTCTGCATTTAAAGGTCGAAAATAAGTGTAGGAATGCATCAGGTGTGCATCCGCTGCATAAAATAGAACGATATTCAATCGAGCGAGGAAATTATGGCACAGGGATATTTGCAGGTGGATGTTGTGTCGGACGCGAACAGTTTTCCGGTACAGGATGCGGATATTGTGATTGCAAGGACGGAGGAACCAGATGAAATTATTGAGGAGACGAGAACGAACAGTTCCGGACAGACGGAGAATCTTCCATTAAATGCACCACCAGTAGAGCTTTCATTGTCACCGGAGGAGACGGAGCGTCCATATGCAGAATACACGATCCGAATCACGGCACCGGGATTTGAGCCATTTGTCGTTTCAGGAACGGAGGTTCTGGCGGACGTGACGGCGATCCAGGGGATTCGTTTGCGGCCTCTTTCGAATGCCTCGGCCGGAGAGCAGATAGAGACCGTGACGATTCCGGATCACACACTTTATGGTGATTACCTTCCCAAAATCGCGGAGAGCGAGATCAAGCCAGTTGTAGAGACAGGTGAGATCGTTCTGTCCAGAGTGGTCGTCCCACAGACGGTCGTGGTACATGACGGAGTTCCAACGAACACGTCCGCAGCCAACTATTATGTCCCGTATCGGGATTATATCAAAAACGTAGCCTCCAGTGAGATATACGCGACCTGGCCCCGCTCCGCGATCGTCGCGAATGTGCTGGCAATCATGTCCTTCACGTTAAATCGTGTCTATACGGAATGGTACCGCAATCAGGGATATGATTTTACGATCACATCATCAACCGCGTATGATCATAAATGGATTTATGGGCGGAATATTTTTGAGTCCATCTCTGTCGTGGTGGATGATATTTTTGATAATTATCTTTCGCGCCCGGGAGTGAAACAGCCGATCCTGACACAATACTGCGACGGGCGGAAGGTTCGGTGTCCGGGGTGGATGACGCAATGGGGCAGCTGTGAGCTCGGAGAAGCGGGGTACAGTCCCATCGAGATCCTGCGGAATTTTTATGGAGATGATATGTATATCAATACGGCAGAACAGATCTCCGGCATCCCGGCATCGTGGCCGGGATATGATCTGAAGATTGGTGCCACCGGTGATAAGGTGCGGCAGCTGCAGGAGCAGTTAGATGCAATCTCCAGCGTGTATACCGCAATTCCGGATATTTCCCCTGACGGGATCTATGGTCCGGCTACCGCGGAAGCTGTTCGGAAATTCCAGTCGATTTTTGGACTTCCCCAGACCGGAGTGGTAGATTTTGCTACATGGTATAAGATTTCCCACATATATGTGGGGATTACAAGGATTGCGGAATTATCGTAAATGAAATATGGATAGAAAGTGATATGTTGCCGGACATGGTGACAGGAGATGCCTGCCGATCCTGTCACCATGAATTCAGGAGCAGGCTTTTGCGGGACGGAGAAGTGAGGATTAACTGATACTATGAATAAAATGCAGTCAGAAGTCAAGAGACGGATATAGATATGTTGAAACGGTTGTCGGAAAAAAGAGAACGATTTCCTCGGATTTACCAGAAAAATCCTTGTAGAATCCACAGAAATGTGCTATGATATGAGTGTCAGAAAAATACATGCGCAGATATGGTTCATCGGTAGAACGCTAGCTTCCCAAGCTGGAAAGGCGGGTTCGATTCCCGTTATCTGCTTCCATCGGGGGATCCTTAGAAATTAAGGATTCCCTTATTTTATGCGGCTTTGCGGGATTTTTGGAATAAGCTTATCCTTTCGAATAAGAGGGTAAAAGTGCATATTTCCGGGGAAAGTATCACACGAAATATCACACGGGAAAACTGATTTCGTGTAATCCTACTGATAGCGATAGAGTGAGGCGATGATAATGAAGGAAATGGAAAGAAAATTTGAACTGACCTTTTTTAAAATGTAGTTATGCTGTCGGAGTAATCATATAATAATCTGATGGAAAATGTTTATATTATAGGCAGCAAGAATCGTTATGATTGGCCGATGGAATCCAAGACGCAGTTAGAATGGGGAAAACGTGTACTGCACGATTTTATATAGGATGAAATTGCTGTGCAAAGTAATCAGTGAAACTGCCGGATTCTTCGAAAAAAGAAGATCCGGCAATTTCGCTGTTTACAGACCGATTTTATTTAATGATGTCATGGAGAACAATAGAAAATTGCCTATCGTGCACTGATAAAACTTCCGCATGACGCTCCTGGAATCATGGAAACATTCCCGAATGCCAGGCAGTTCCCGCCAGTGCAGGAATTTAAACCGCAGTTTATTCCGGAAGAGCAGCTGCCTCCATTGAAGCCGTTTGCGCAGCTGGTGCCGCAATTATTTCCAGTCCCCCAACTTGGATATCCCTTCCCGGATACCGTATAAAGACCAATAGCATTTCCATTGGAAATCACGCATCCGCCCTGCGTCCGGACCATAGAAATGGCGTTGGTGTCAGTTGTGTATCCACAGTTGTTTCCCGGACGGAAGCCGGTCTGACAAGAGCGGGACGCAGCGAAGGACGCGAAAGGCATTGCGAGTGTCATCATGGCGGAAACTGCGAGAGCAGTCATCATCTGTTTTTTCATGGTAAAACCTCCTGTTATGTAAAAATGTTACAAAAATATTACAAGGAGGATTCTACCACAAAATTCCGCGCATAGAACTGGGAATGAATGGCAATATATTTTGCGATAAGAGCTGTATGATGAGAGGCAAAGCGCTTATTTCGCAGCAAGCGCCTCCCGGTCTTTTTTGATCAGCTTCCTCATCGCCTCCACCGCTGTAACAACAGCGGCTTCCGTATCATAGACCTGCGGATCCTCTAACCCAAGTTCCCGTCTTGTCTGGTTCGCGATCACGAGCATCACGGAACCGGTGCGGACTCTGCGGACGCAGCCGACGATGAAGAGGGCAGCGGACTCCATCTCGGAGGCGAGGGCACCGCATGCAATCCAGGCCTTCCATTTGGAGTTTAATTCATCTGCCACTGGCATGGAATCCGGGGAGTGCTGGCCGTAGAAGTTGTCCTTGCACTGGACGACACCGAGGTGATGGCGGTAGCCGAGTTCCTCAGAAGCTTCCTTTAACGCAGCAGTGACATCGAAATCCGGAACCGCCGGATACTCGATGGGTGCATATTCCTTTGTGGTCCCCTCAAAGCGGATCGCGCCGGTGGCGATCACGAGATCTCCGCCGAGCACTTCCTTCTGCATGCCGCCGGAGGTGCCCACACGGATGAAGGTGTCCGCACCGCAGTGGATAAGCTCTTCGACCGCAATGGAGGCGGACGGTCCGCCGATCCCGGTGGAGACAACGCTGACTTTTTCTCCGTCGAGATAGCCGGTGTAGGTGGTGTATTCCCGGTTCTGGGCGATTTTTACCGGGTTATCGAAATGTTTCGCAATCTTCTCACAGCGCCCTGGATCGCCCGGCAGGATCACATAGCGTCCCACATCCCCGGCGCCGACGCCGATGTGATATTCTTTTCCTTTTGTATAGACAAGTTTACTCATAAGCTGCCTCCTCGCATAAGAAGTTTATAAGCAGGAAAAAGCATTTACAGCCGATTTTCGGAATAAGAAAGGTACCTTCCGTCTGTATCAGGGCTGTTTTCAAATCTTTCCTTTATTAATATTCATTTTACCATTTTTCCGCAATAGAGACAACTCTTTATAATATCTGAACAGATACTTCCAACAAAAAATAAATCCAATATCAGAAGTCAGAAAAGTACGAGATACCGGTTGCTGATACTTATCTGGAAGAAAGACATCACGAAAAAATACAGAATATATTTTTGCTTCGCAGCAAGAAATATACCCATCAGTCGAGTTAACATAATTCAAAATTTCACTCCCGGACAACGCTGGTTAGCCTGTCATAACTTTCACAAACAATTTCTTGAAAAATTTCAAAAAAACCAGTTGAAAAATTTCTCACCGCATGATAGAATAGTGAAAATTTGGGCTGAAATAAATTTTCAATCCCAGATAGGAAACGAACACGAACACAGAAGAAAGGGTGGCGTCATGAAAGCATATTTAATACTGGAAGACGGAACCGTGTTTGAAGGAACAAGCATCGGCTCTACCAGGGAAGTAATCAGTGAAATTGTTTTTAACACATCCATGACCGGTTATTTAGAAGTCCTTACCGATCCGTCTTATGCGGGACAGGCAGTGGTAATGACTTATCCGTTAATTGGTAATTACGGTATTTGTAAAGAAGATATGGAATCCGGAAGAGCATGGCCGGATGGTTATATTGTCAGAGAATTATCTAGGATCCCCAGTAATTTCAGAAGTGGGGACACGATTCAGCATTTCTTAGAAGAACAGGATATTCCAGGTATCAGTGGTATCGATACAAGAGCCCTCACAAAGATTTTAAGAGAAAAAGGAACCATGAACGGCATGATCACAACGAACGGATCTTTTGATCTGGAAGAAGTGAAAGAGCGGATCAGTGCTTATCAGGTAACAGGCGTTGTATTAAAGACAACCACAAAAGAGAAATACGTTCTCCCGGGGGAAGGAAAGAAAGTTGCACTCATGGACTTTGGCGCAAAGAAGAATATCGCCAGAGAGTTAAATAAGAGAGGCTGCGAAGTGACCGTATATCCGGCAGATACTCCGGCTGAGGAAGTCTTAAAGACAAACCCGGATGGGATCATGCTTTCCAACGGCCCTGGAGATCCGGCAGAAAACACGGAGATCATCAAAGAAGTCAGAAAGTTTTATGAATCCAATGTTCCTGTTTTTGCCATCTGTCTCGGACACCAGCTCATGGCTCTTGCCACAGGCGCAAATACATATAAGCTGAAATATGGCCACCGCGGCGGAAATCACCCGGTAAAAGACCTTGAGACGGGCCGCGTCTACATTTCCTCCCAGAACCACGGATACGCGGTAGACGAACACAGCATGAATCCGGAGGTTGCCGTTCCGGCGTTCGTGAACGTGAACGATAAGACGAACGAGGGATTAAAGTACGTGGGCAAGAATATCTTCACCGTCCAGTACCACCCGGAAGCATGCCCGGGACCGCAGGATTCCGGATATCTGTTTGACCGCTTTTTACGCATGATGGAGGAGGAAAGATAATGCCTAAGAATCCAGAGATCAAGAAAGTACTTGTAATCGGTTCCGGTCCGATCGTTATCGGCCAGGCCGCAGAATTTGACTACGCGGGAACACAGGCCTGCCGTTCCTTAAAGGAAGAAGGCATCGAGGTCGTTCTCTTAAACTCCAACCCGGCAACGATCATGACAGATAAGGATATCGCGGACCGGGTATATATCGAGCCGCTGACGACTGAGGTTGTTGAGCAGTTGATTAAGAAAGAAAAACCGGACAGCATCCTCCCGACCCTTGGCGGCCAGGCCGGCTTAAACCTTGCAATGGAACTGGAGGAAGCAGGTATCTTAAAGGCAAATAACGTGCGCCTTATCGGTACAACAGCCCTCACGATCAAAAAAGCCGAAGACCGTGAAATGTTCAAGGAGACAATGGAAAAGATCGGCGAACCGGTGGCTCCGTCTGAGATCGTTGAGGATGTGAACACAGGTCTTGCTGTTGCAAAAGAGATCGGTTATCCGGTCGTTCTCCGTCCGGCTTATACCCTTGGCGGCTCCGGCGGCGGTATTGCCTATAATGAGGAGCAGTGCGCAGAGATCCTGGAGAACGGACTCCGGTTATCCCGTGTGGGCCAGGTCCTTGTAGAGCGCTGTATTGCGGGCTGGAAAGAGATCGAATATGAGGTTATGCGTGACGGCGCAGGTAATGTGATCACCGTCTGCAACATGGAAAATATCGACCCTGTGGGCGTACATACCGGTGACAGTATCGTTGTTGCCCCGTCCCAGACCCTTGGAGATAAAGAGTACCAGATGCTCCGTACCTCCGCGTTAAAGATCATCACAGAGCTCGGTATCACCGGTGGCTGCAACGTACAGTACGCACTTCACCCGGAGAGCTTCGAGTACTGTGTAATTGAGGTAAACCCGCGTGTAAGCCGTTCCTCCGCCCTTGCGTCCAAGGCGACAGGATACCCGATCGCGAAGGTTGCCGCGAAGATCGCTCTCGGCTACACACTGGATGAGATCAAGAACGCGGTTACAAAGAAGACCTGTGCAAGCTTCGAGCCGATGCTTGACTATGTGGTAGTCAAGATGCCGAGACTTCCCTTCGATAAATTCATCAATGCGAGTCACAAGTTAGGAACCCAGATGAAAGCGACCGGAGAGGTCATGAGTATCTGCACAAGCTTTGAGGGCGGCTTAATGAAAGCGATCCGCTCTCTGGAACAGCATGTGGATTCCTTAATGTCTTACGACTACAGCGGACTCACAGATGAACAGTTAAAAGAGCAGCTTCACAACGTGGATGACCGCCGGATCTGGGGCATTGCGGAGGCACTCCGCCGCGGCTTCGATTACGAGCTGATCCACGACATCACGAAGATCGATATCTGGTTCATCGATAAATTAATGATCCTCGTTGAGATGGAGAATGCCTTAAAGAAAGCCGGGAAGAACCTCGACGCGGATCTTTTAAAGGAAGCGAAGCGCATTGAATTCCCGGATCATGTGATCGCGAGACTCACAGGTCTCACGGAAAACGAGATCAAGGAGATGCGTCATGCAAACGGCATCCGTGCTGCCTTCAAGATGGTAGATACCTGCGCGGCTGAGTTTGCAGCTGAAACTCCATACTATTACTCCTGCTTTGGAAGTGAGAATGAGGCAGAGGGCGAGACTGAGAAGAAGAAGGTTCTCGTTCTCGGTTCCGGTCCGATCCGTATCGGTCAGGGTATCGAGTTCGACTTCTGTTCCGTTCACAGTACATGGGCCTTCGAGAAAGAGGGCTTTGAGACCGTCATCATCAACAATAACCCGGAGACCGTCAGCACAGACTTCGACATCGCGAATAAGCTGTATTTCGAACCGCTGACTCCGGAGGATGTGGAGAGCATCGTTGATATTGAAAAACCGGACGGAGCAGTTGTCCAGTTCGGTGGACAGACAGCCATCAAGCTCACAGAGGCTCTGATGAAGATGGGAGTCCCGATCCTGGGAACCGCTGCCGAGGATGTTGACGCCGCTGAGGACAGAGAACTCTTCGATGAGATCCTGGAGCAGTGCCAGATCCCGAGAGCAAAGGGACAGACTGTATTTACAGCAGAAGAGGCGAAAAAGGCAGCAAATGAGTTAGGCTATCCGGTACTCGTTCGTCCGTCCTACGTTCTTGGCGGACAGGGTATGCAGATCGCGATCTGCGATGAGGATATCGACGAATTCATCGGCATCATCAACCGGATCGCGCAGGAGCATCCGATCTTAGTTGATAAGTATATCATGGGTAAGGAGATCGAGGTCGATGCGATCTGCGACGGTACCGATATCCTGATCCCGGGTATCATGGAGCATATCGAGCGTACCGGTATCCATTCCGGCGACAGTATCTCCGTATATCCGGCGAAGAGCATCACCGAGGACAACAAGAAGACGATCGTGGAATACACAGAGAAGCTCGCAAGGGCGCTCCATGTAAAGGGAATGATCAACATCCAGTTTATTGTAAATGATGAAGGTGTATTCATCATCGAGGTAAACCCGCGTTCCTCCAGAACCGTCCCATATATCAGCAAGGTAACCGGAATCCCGATCGTACCGCTGGCAACCCAGATCATCTGCGGTCATACGATCCGGGAACTCGGCTACACACCGGGACTCCAGAAAGAGGCAGATTACTACGCAGTGAAGATGCCAGTATTCTCATTCGAGAAGATCCGTGGAGCTGATATCAGCCTTGGACCGGAGATGAAATCCACAGGTGAATGCCTCGGCATCGCAAAGACCTTCAACGAAGCTCTTTACAAGGCCTTCCAGGGTGCAGGAATCAAGCTTCCGAAGTATAAGAACATGGTCATGACTGTCCGCGATTCTGATAAGGAAGAGATGCTCGACATTGCTGCGAGATTCAAGGCACAGGGTTACCGTATCTTCTGTACCGCAGGAACCGCAAAGTATTTCAATGAGCATGGCGTAAAGGTCATTCCGGTAAGAAAGATCGAGCAGGAGTCTCCGAACCTTCTTGACCTGATCCTTGGACATGAGATCGACCTTGTCATCGATATCCCAGCACAGGGCGCAGAGAGAAGCCATGACGGCTTTATCATCCGCCGGAATGCGATCGAGACAGGCGTTACCGTTCTCACTGCGGTCGATACTGCGAGAGCGCTTGTGACAAGTATGGAAAATCGTGCAAAAGAACTTACACTGATCAATATTGCTGAAATCTGATATTGGTAAAAAAATAGAAGAGCAGCCCGTTTCACGATGGAGTGAGATGGGCTGCTTTTTGCGATGTCCCCCGGCAGCGTATGCCGGAAATGTATGCTGGAAATGTATGCTGGAAAATTGAAAGAGGTGCTGCGCTACACAAAAAAAGAAATGTTAACGCTTTACCAAGATAAATGTATGCATTGATAATGTATAAAACATTGGAAAAACTGCATGAAACGATATAATTATACACTAAAAGTTGTATATAATGCATAATCTGTAAAAAAAACATAAAAAAGTGCTTTACAAAAGAATAATTATACATTATAATGCGTATCAACATCACACATGTGAGACATAGAAAAAGATAGAAACAAAGAGGAGAGGATCGATTATGAAGAAGAACATCGTTTTAGCTATGACAACAGCAGCGGTCATTGCTGCCCTTACAGGATGCGGAAGCTCCAAGACCACTGAGACAACGGCAGCAGCAACAACGGCAGCTGAGACAACAACAGCCGACGCGACAACAGCGGCTGAATCAAAGGAAGCGGATAAGACAGATGCAGCAGCTGCAGCGGAAGGTTCCTTAAAGTCACTTGAGAATGTAGATCCGAATGGCCATCTCGGAAAAGTTCTTGCGGCAGGAAAGATCACAATGGGAACATCCCCTGATTTCGCTCCGTGGGAATTCAAGGATGTCAGCAGTGGAACAACCGAGTATGTCGGTGCCGATGTGGAGCTTGCAAAATACATCGCTGAGAAGCTTGGCGTAGAACTTGAGATCAAGCCGATGGAGTTCTCAGCAATCCAGCAGGCAGTTACTTCCGGAAACATTGATATGGGTATCTCCGGCTTCGCTTACACAGATGAGCGTGCAGAGGCTATGGGACTTTCCGAGCGTTATAATGTAAACACGAAGAAAGGTCAGGGCCTTTTAGTTAAGAAGGAACTTGCTTCCCAGTACAATACAGCAGAATCCTTCGCAGGCAAGAAGGTTGCTACCCAGAACGCAACCTTACAGAACAAGCTTGCTACAGAGCAGCTTCCGTCTGACGTTCAGATCCAGTTAGTGACAAATATAACAGACGGTGTTATGATGTTAACAACAGGCAAGGTTGATGCACTCGCTGTATCCGGTGATAACGGTGAATCCCTTGCAAAGACATATGATGATATCGCAATGGCAGATTTCATGTTTGACTATTCAAGTGAAGGTAACGTTATCGCGGTCAAGAAAGGCGATGATGATCTCTTAAATGCGATCAACGAAGTGATCGTTGAAGTTAACGAGAAAGGTCTCTATGAGCAGTGGAGAGAAGAGGCGGTTGCCCTTGCTGAGAAGCTCGGTATCGAGACGAACTAATTTCGGAGCAGATCGTTTCGTTCCGTGATGGAAGATCTGCGAAGGCCGGAATTGGTTTTCACTTCAGGTTACAGAAAATACAGAGCTCGGTCTTTCCGGTGAAGATGCCGGAAAGACCTTTGTCTGTTTTCAAGTTTATCTACGAAAGGAGTTTTCCAGATGGAGTTTCTTAACGTCATGTTAAAAGTCTGGATGAAGTACTGGAGCTTATTCTTACAGGGTCTTGGAATGACACTGTTTATGGGTCTCCTCACTGTCCTCATCAGTACCGTTTTCGGTTCTCTGATGGCACTGATGCGCCGCAGCAACGTGGGCATCGGAAAATTTAAGCCGCTCCGGCTGATCGCTACCGTTTATGTCGAAATTATCCGCGGTACGCCGATCCTGCTGCAGTTATATTTCTTCTACTTTATGCTGCCGACCTGGCTTCCGTTCTTCAACTTGAGCGAGTTTACATGCGTTATGACTGCTTGCTGCGTAAACTCTACCGCTTATGTCTGTGAGATCGTCCGCGCAGGTATCCAGGCTGTCGATGTCGGACAGACAGAAGCTGCCCGTTCTCTTGGCTTAAACGCGCGTCAGACCATGATCCATATCGTTCTCCCGCAGGCAGTTAAGAATATTCTTCCGGCGCTCTGCAACGAGTTCGTAGCGATCGTCAAGGAGACATCTCTGGCGTCCACGTTCTTTATCGGAGAACTTATGACCCAGTTTAAGACCATCAACGGTCTTACATTCCGTGTACTTGAGCCGTTAACCATCGTTGGTATCATTTACTTCGGCGTGACATTTATCATGTCCAAGCTGATTGCTTTACTGGAGAGGAGGATGAACGCAAGTGAGCGCTAGTGAAAAAGAACTGATTCGTGTAGAAGATCTGCATAAATCCTTCGGCAGTCTTCAGGTATTAAAGGGTGTTACCGAGCATGTCAATCATGGCGAGGTCGTTTCTGTTATCGGACCGTCCGGCGGCGGTAAAAGTACATTTTTACGCTGCTTAAACCTTCTTGAGACACCGACATCCGGAAAGATCTATTTCGAGGGAACCGATATTACCGACAAGGATGTGGATATCAACCTGCATCGCCAGAAGATGGGAATGGTATTCCAGCACTTTAATGTATTCAATAATCTTACAGTTGGAAAGAACGTAACGCTCGCCCCGGTCCTTCTCGGAAAGAAAACACAGAAGGAAGCCGACGAGATGATGCGGGAGCTTTTAAACCGCGTTGGTCTTGCGGATAAGGAGAACCAGTTCCCAAAGAAGCTTTCCGGCGGACAGAAACAGCGTCTTGCGATCGTGCGCGCGCTGGCGATGGAACCGGATGTTATGCTTTTTGATGAGCCGACTTCCGCCCTTGATCCGGAGATGGTAGGAGAGGTTCTTCATGTTATCAAGGACCTTGTAAAGACAGGAATGACTACTGTGATCGTAACCCATGAGATGGGATTTGCGAGGGAGGTCTCCGACCGCGTATTCTTTATGGATGGCGGCGTGATCGCGGAGAAAGGCACTCCGGATGAGGTCTTCAATCATCCGCAGAACCCGAGGACACAGGAATTTTTAAGCAAGGTATTATACTGATGAAAGAACAGCGGGAAAAGCTGTTTTAACAGGAGCCATATCCCGCTCAGGCAGACTTTTGGAGTTTTGCCTGGCGGGATTTTTGAAAGGAGAACATGACATGTCAGCATCCAAACAGACAGCATTCGATTATATCGACGAGAAATCAGGAGTGATCACCGACGTATCCGATAAGATCTGGGACTATGCGGAGCTTTCCCTGAGAGAGTACAAATCCGGTGAACTTTACGCAAAGGTATTAAAAGAAGAAGGATTTACTGTCGAACATCCTTTTGACAACATTGAGACTGCATTCCGCGCTTCCTACGGTTCCGGAAAGCCGGTGATCGGTATTCTGGCTGAGTATGATGCTCTGACAGGTCTTTCCCAGATCGCCGGATCTAAGACCAGAAAAGAGCTTGTCGCAGACGGAAACGGCCACGGCTGCGGCCACAACCTTTTAGGCGCGGGTTCCATGGCTGCGGCTTTTGCTATAAAAAAATATCTGGAAGAAAAAGGTGAGGGAAGCGGTAAAGTGATCCTTTACGGCTGCCCTGGTGAGGAAGGTGCCGCTACAAAAGCATTTATGGCAAGAGACGGCGTGTTCGCGGAGTGCGACGCGGCTCTTACCTGGCATCCGGGCAATGTGAATCAGGTCACTTCCGGTACCTGCAACACCTGTATCCAGACAGAGTATAAGTTTACCGGTGTTGCCTCCCATGCAGCGGGCGCACCGGACAAGGGACGTTCTGCCCTCGACGCGGTGGAGCTTATGAACATTGGCGTCCAGTTCTTAAGAGAGCATATGCCGGACAGCGCGAGGATCCATTACTCCATCACAGATGCCGGTGGAGATTCTCCGAACGTGGTACAGCCGAAGGCACAGGTCCTCTATATGGTCCGCTCCATCTGGGTAAAGGACGCGCTGGAGCTTCAGGAGAGAGTCGACCGTATTGCTCTTGCGGCATCCATGATGACAGATACAAAGATGGAGAAGAAGTTTATCGACGGCTGCTCCAATACCGTTCCGAACAAGGTCCTGGAGTCCCTTATGTGGGACAACTTCAATGATCTCGGTGTCTGCCATTACACGGAAGAAGAATTAAAGTACGCGAAAGCCCTCTACGATTCCGTTGAGATGAAGTCTGATAAGCTTCCGGGAGATGCGACGGAGGACAGCAGCGATATCTACGAATATGTTGATGAGAAGTCCAAACACGGCACAACACCGATGAATGAGTTCCTTGTCCCGTATCTCTACTATGAGAAACCGAGAATGGGATCCACGGATGTCGGTGATGTGAGCTGGTGCATTCCGACGGCGCAGATCAATACTTCCACATTCCCGGCACAGGCACCGGGACATTCCTGGCAGAATGTCTCCTGTGGACGTACATCCATTGCCCACAAGAATATGCTGTTAGCGGGAAAGGTCATCGCGGCTACCGCAATCGATCTCATGGAGAAGCCGGATGTTTTACAGGCAGCGAAGGACGAGTTCAACAAGAAGATGAAACGTTATGGCGGCTATACCTGCCCGGTTCCACAGGGCGCAGTTCCGGTCATCCCGGGTGAGAAGATGTAAGAGGCGACATGGCGGAGTCTCTGAAAGAAAAAGAATAGAATGACTGTAAGTCCGGCAGGACAGGGGAAGGCGGAGATACTCTGCAAAAGACCTGGCCTGCCGGGCTGTTTTATCTCAATGGGAGCTGAACGAAAAAATTTCAGAAATTTTACATATTTTTCAGTAAAAGGACAGGAATCGTGGTTCTAAAATGCCTTAAAATATGATATACTATAAAAGTATATTCTTAGGACGGAGAACAAATGTACGCCCGTGGGAATGACGGGCTGCGCCGGAAAAGGAGGCGGTCAGGTATGAATATCAGGGAAACGATGGAACAGTGGGAACGCCAGAATCTGAGTCCTTACGCGTCGTTAAGCAGTGAGACGCTGGGGCGTGACCGGGAGGAACCGCTCTGCGATATCCGCCCTGCCTATCAGCGTGATCGTGACCGGATCCTGCACAGCAAGTCATTCCGGCGCCTGAAAGACAAGACCCAGGTTTTCCTCGCTCCGGAAGGGGACCACTACCGGACGAGACTGACCCATACGTTAGAGGTATCCCAGATCGCGAGAACGATCGCAAAGGCACTCCGGATGAATGAGTCCCTGACTGAGGCGATCGCCTTGGGGCATGATCTCGGCCACACGCCTTTCGGACATGCGGGGGAATACATATTGAATGAGATCTGCGAGGACGGATTCGCCCACTATAAGCAGAGCGTCCGGGTGGTGGAGATCCTGGAAAAAAAGGGACAGGGGTTGAACCTCACAAAGGAAGTCCGCGACGGAATGTTAAATCACAGAACGTCCGGAAATCCGGCGACCATGGAGGGAAAGATCGTGCGGTTCTCCGATAAAATCGCATACATCAATCATGATATCGACGACGCGATCCGCGGAAAGATCATTACCGAGCGGGATATTCCGAGAGAATACGCGGATGTACTTGGGGATACCGTAAAGGACCGCCTGAATATCATGATCCATGATATTATTAATAACAGTATGGACAAGCCGTCGATCTTTATGTCCCCGGACGTAGAGCGGGCCATGCGGGGCTTGAGGGAATGGATGTTTGAACATGTGTACCGCAATCCTGCCGCAAAGGGCGAGGAGGGAAGAGCTCAGCAGCTGATCGTGACACTTTACGAATACTACCTGAAGCATGTGGACGAGCTGCCGGAAGAGTACCTGGCGATGATGGAACTTCGCGGGGAGAGGAGATAGCGGGTCGTCTGTGATTATATTGCCGGGATGAGCGACGGATATGCCATCGACCGGTTTGAAGAATTATTTGTACCGAAAGGCTGGAATGTCTGAGAGACGGATCCGGCGGATCTGCGAGGAAAGTGCAGAGCGGTTTTGCGGAAAATACATATCGCGGGAGGGATGAAGCGTGTATTACCCGGAAGAAGTGATCGAGGAAGTACGAACAAGAAATGACATCGTGGACATCGTGTCCCAGTATGTGAATTTAAAGAAAAAGGGCGCAAACTATTTCGGACTATGCCCGTTTCATAATGAGAAATCCCCGTCCTTTTCCGTTTCACCGGGAAAGCAGATGTATTACTGCTTTGGCTGCGGAGCAGGCGGAAATGTCATCACCTTTGTGATGGAATATGAAAATTATACCTTCGTGGAAGCTGTGAAAATGCTGGCGGACCGGGCGGGGATCGCCCTGCCGGAGGTGGAATACTCAAAGGAGGCGAGAGCTCAGGCGGACCTGAAAAATACGCTCCTTGAGATCAACCGTCTTGCGGCGAACTTCTTTTATTATCAGTTAAAGCAGCCGTCAGGAAAGGTCGGATATGACTATTTTAAGGAGAAACGCCGCCTGACGGACGATACGATCCGCCACTTCGGTCTTGGGTATTCCAGTAAGGTGCCGGATGACCTTTACCGGTATATGAGGTCGAAGGGATACAACGACGATATTTTAAAAGAGACAGGTCTTTTCTTTATCGATGAGAGGGGAGCCAGAGATAAATTCTGGAACCGTGTCATGTTTCCGATCTTAGACGTCAATAACCGTGTCATCGGTTTCGGCGGCCGTGTAATGGGGGACGGGGAGCCGAAATATTTAAACTCCCCGGAGACGAAGATCTTTGATAAGAGCCGGAATCTCTATGGGCTGAATTTCGCGAGAACGTCCAGAGCGAAATATATGCTGGTCTGTGAAGGCTATGTGGATGTGATCGCTATGCATCAGGCGGGATTTACGAACGCCGTGGCATCTCTGGGGACTGCGTTTACGTCCCAGCACGCGATGCTGTTAAAGCGCTACACGGATCAGGTAGTCCTGACCTACGACAGCGATGGGGCGGGTGTGAAGGCGGCACTCCGCGCGATCCCGATCTTAAAAGAGGTTGGAATGTCCATCAAGGTTTTAAATATGAAGCCCTATAAGGACCCGGACGAGTTTATCAAGAATCTTGGGAAAGAGGAATTCCAGAAGCGGATCGACAATGCCGTCGGAAGCTTTATGTTCGAAATCTCCGTGATCCGGAGCCAGTACAACATGCAGGACCCGGAGTCGAAGACAGGGTTTTATAACGCCATCGCGAAGAAGCTTCTGGAGTTTCCGGAAAAGCTGGAGCGTGATAATTACACGGAAGCCGTTGCAAGGGAGTATATGATCCCGGAGACGGATCTCAAAAACCTCGTGAACTCCATGGGCGGACTCATCGGAGTGACCACAAGGGAGCGGGAGTACGATAAGGAGCGGATCCGCCAGAAAAAGGAGAAGGAGGACGGGATCCGGAAGTCCCAGAGACTGCTTCTCACCTGGCTCATCGAGCGTCCGCAGCTTTTCGAAAAGATTCGCGGCATTATCACACCGGAGGATTTTGACGACGAGCTTTACAGAGAAGCGGCATCCATGGTCTTCGATGAATATGAAAAAACAGGAAGCGTGAACCCCGCGCAGATCCTGAATCATTTCATCGAGGGCGAGGAACAATACAGGGAAGTGGCGGCCTTATTCCACGCGAGTCTCAGCGAGTCCTTAAATAATGAGGAACAGAGGAGAGCACTCTCGGAGACCGTCAAAAAGATAAAGAAACACAGTCTGGAGGTAAAGGGAAAAACAGCAGATATCAGAGAGTTACAGGAAATCATCAGGCAGCAGTCAGCACTGGCTGTCCTGAATATCACACTTGACTGAGAGAAGCAGAAGCAAAAAGGCAGACACGAGGAACGTCAGGTGCCGGGAAGGATGGAATTATGGAGGAAAAGACACTTACATTTGAAGAGAAGTTATCAAAACTTCTGGAACTCGCAAAAAGTAAAAAGAACGTCCTTGATGAAAAGGAAGTTCTGGATGCCTTTGCGGGGGAAGAACTGACACCCGAGAAGCTGGACCGCATATACGACTTCCTGGATAAAAAACATGTCGACGTCTTAAAAATGTCGAACGATGATGATATGGATCCGGATTTGTTTTCGGAGGATGAAGATGCAGATCCGGAGGATGAGATTGATGTGGAACATATCGATCTCTCCGTACCGGAGGGGATCGGTGTAGATGATCCGGTCCGGATGTACTTAAAAGAGATCGGAAAAGTGCCGCTGCTTTCCCCGGATGAGGAGATCGAACTGGCAAAGAAGATCGAACTCGGTGACGAGGAGGCAAAGAAGAAGCTTGCGGAGTCGAACCTGCGTCTTGTGGTGAGTATCGCAAAGCGGTATGCCGGACGGGGCATGCAGCTGCTCGACCTGATCCAGGAGGGAAATCTTGGACTCATTAAGGCAGTCGAGAAGTTTGATTACAGGAAAGGCTATAAATTCAGCACCTACGCGACCTGGTGGATCCGTCAGGCGATCACCCGCGCCATTGCGGATCAAGCGAGAACGATCCGGATTCCGGTACACATGGTGGAGACCATCAACCGTCTCGTGCGGACCCAGAGACAGTTAGTCCAGAAGCTTGGCCGTGAGGCAACACCGGAGGCGCTTGCGAAGGAACTCGATATGCCGGTGGACCGCGTCCGTGAGATCATGAAGATCTCTCAGGATCCGGTGTCCTTAGAGACTCCGATCGGCGAGGAGGAGGACAGCCACCTCGGGGACTTTATCCAGGATAATAATGTGGAAGTCCCGGCGGATGCCGCGACCTACACGCTGCTCCACGAACAGCTGATGGATGTGCTGTCAACGCTCACTGAGAGGGAACAGAAAGTGCTGCGCCTGAGATTTGGCCTGGATGACGGAAGACCGAGGACATTGGAAGAGGTCGGACGGCAGTTCAACGTGACGAGGGAGCGGATCCGCCAGATCGAGGCGAAGGCCCTTAGAAAACTGCGCCATCCGAGCAGGAGTAAGATCTTGAAAGATTATCTGGATGAGTAAAAAGATATGGGAAGCAGGAAAAGATCTGTGCAGGAAAAGGCAGTCAGGGATGGCCTGTCTGTGTGCTCCGGGGCGAAGTTAAACTGCCGGGAAATACAAAAAGACGGCTGCGAAATCGAAAAGCAGTCATGTAAAAGAGAAATGGAGAAATCAATATGAAATTATCAGAACGCCTGGAGCTGGTGCTCTCATTTGTGGAACC
>OGJU01000675.1_pt1 | contig 31949 bp, 33 predicted proteins | sample 1572251 | NCBI WGS metagenome assembly OGJU01 (sample SAMEA2582144, study PRJEB24529) | metagenome | biome: Human gut stool | place: China | collected 2011
TAACGGGGTTCCGTCCCCATCAGGGGATTATTTTTTTAACCCTGTCTTTGAAACCGCAGGTATTTACTGATCGGAAAATGCCAAAAACGGCGGAGATCGTAAATTGACCTCTAAAGGCGCTTTAGCAAGCTAAAATAATGCCGTTTAACCGCACCACTATCACAACGGCGCAGATTTAGTTTTTCAAGGGTTAAATCTAGATCTATTATATCACAGCATCAATAGAAATGAAAAATATATGAAAACAGAGCTATCTCATAACAAGATAGCTCTGTATAAGAGTATAAGAGTGAAACCTTTTAAGTGTATTTATGATCACCTTATTTTCCGTATTATTTTTTTCTCCCTATAAGCCCTCCTTTTCTCTCCCCTCTAACCCCTACTTTCACCACCTAACTAATCGTTATCTCGTTAGGTCTCTCCAGGCGATAAATAGTTCGGCTACGACTTGTGGGTTTTGGCTGAGTTTGATGCGGGCTAGCATTTTGCGCACGTAGTTGCAGTGTTCTAGCATGGCTTCGTTCAGTTTGTGTTTGACGTGACGCGGGGATTGGTACACCAGAATCGGTGCGAAGTTCCCTACGTGAATATAGCTCGTATCGGGTTCCGGACCTTCCGTAACGATATATTCATAAGGTATAGCCACGTTAAAGAGGCCGTACACCACGTCTTTGCCGACAGGACGCCGACATTTAATATGGGCAAAGGTTAGATGCGGACCATAGGTCTTAGGCGATGTATAGCTACTGCGCCGACCGTCGCTGGTCATAATGTAATTGGGCCTCAACCCTTCCTGTACCGCCAGCTCCCGCGTAATGGTGCGCATCGGCAGATGGACCAGTTCTTCACGGCCATCTACGAAATAGCACTTCGTACTATCCCCACCACTAGGCTGATAAGTAGGAATAAAACAAACAATGTGGTTCTTTGGATTCGTATAGATCAAATCCAAATCCTCTCCCTTAGATAGCCGAGCGGCCATCAAATCTGTTAATTCATCATGTGTTATCATAGGAATTCTCTCCCCTCTAATTAGGAACATTCCTTTCAACAATACAATGAACACGTGTTCTGTGAAAGCAGATTCGCATGCTTTAATCTGCTGCTGATTTAATTGTATACTATGTTGAATATTTTGTAAATATATACACAAAACTATAGAAATTTATGTATAATTAAAGACTTTATGATCTTGTAAAAGTTATGTATAACCTGATGTGTCAATATTTTCTCATTTAAATTGAGAAATGTATATTCTATGTATATCTATTAATCGAGATTAACAGAAATATACAGATTTCGGAATATAAATAAGAAATTAAATTATATTAACACAGGTACATTACAAGGGCTGATGGATTCTATACCTTCAAGGTAGTCCTCTTAGATAAGTCACGTTTCCACTATCACAATAACCGTGAGCTTAGAGCTAATGTATCCTATACATTCTAGGTAGATCTAATACAATAGACTAGAAAATTGGTCTAATGTACTTTTGTCTTATTAAAGTCTGTGGTCAAGTATCTCCGCAGCTTACGAATGGCTCGTTCATGGCGTCGCTGGATGGCTTGGCGACTACAGTTCAATTCTTCACTGACCGATACCAAGCTTTGGCAATCTCCATAGACACGACGCAATAGGTCACGCTGGTCGGGAGACAGTCTACCTAAAGCCCATACGAGACGGGCTCGTAACCTTTGTTCTTCATCAGCGGTCATAATCATGGCGGCTATATTCTCGCCAGATGCGAAGATATCCATACCCACCGCTACGTCTCCATCGTCGGTAGTGCGGTCTGGTATGTGAATCTCACGATGATAACGCAATCGCTCTCGCTTCCAGTACCGCATATAGCCATACATAATACCAGCTTTCACAAAGCCCGCAAATGGCACGGGACCTTCCAAATTAAAGCTATAAATGGACTCCATAAGGATGGCCCATAGATAGCTCTCTACATCCTCGCGGAACTCGCGGTTCCCCGTGCGATTGGTGTAGTGCAAGATGAGTGGTCGATACCTGCGACAGAGCTCGATTTGTCTGGATCCGCATATTCGGCTGTTGACAGATGGACACGAGGCTCTTGTCCGACAAGGACGTTAAGACTTGATGTCCACAAATGAGGGTTTGCAATTTCAGTTCCTCCGGAGGTAATGATTTTGGTCGTAACCCCTCAGGAGGTAACTCCTGTGTTTCTAGTTTGTCTGATGTGTTTGTATCAGATTGTAAGTTTGCAGTTTTTATACATGTTCTTTGTACTAAAGGTTCTTCGTTTTGGTATAACATAAATCCCCTTTCCTGCCATGGCATAGCGCTTAACTACACAATAACGCGGAACGGGGATTTTGACAAATCAGCAATTCCTTGGAATTCCTGTACATTTAATGATATCTGTAATGTAATTTCTATCTATACTATGTCATAACTATACAATCAATGCAGTAATTGCTAAAAATAGAAAATAACAAAAATCGACTTACTAAAGGCTAGTAGTGAATACTAGTAACAAATACAAGAAGTGAATACTAGTAGATACTACCAGCAGTAAATTAGTACTAGTAAAGAATGGTAAAAAATAGTAAGAGCAGTAAATTAGCATTATATACAAAAATAACACCACATACTATGATGTGGTGTCATTTTTAAGAGGAAATATACTATCATTGGGTAATAGTATTCAAGCTGAAATTGTCTGATTAAATCGCAATGCATGCGGCTTGCACAAAGTCTTTCAGTTGTGGTTTTACATGTGTGTGATACACATCAGCGCCGTTACCGCGCATGATGTCACCCCAGTATTTATACACATAGCGGTACCAGAAATGGAACATGCTATTGGTAAAGTGGTAATCTGCGTATTTAGCAGGCCCACGGCTATTGGCTTGAATGCGACCTACGAGCCCCATGGACATGAGATCGTTTAAGCGGGATGTAAAGGTGCCGCTTTTAATTTGGCTTGCTTGTAAAAGTTCCACGTAGTATGGTCTTTCAAGGGTAGCAAGGCCAGACAAGATAGCGTTAGCACCTGTTATATTTTTCATATCGCGATGCAAGATATGCTGTGTTTCTTCAAATAGAGCACCCGATACGGAGAAGAACAAATTGATGATATTCGTATCGATGCTTTCACCATTATCAAAGTACTGCACGTACGCAGGCAAACCGCCTGTCACGGCATATACAGTACGCAAATCGTCCTTGGCGTAGTGAAGGCCCAAGGATTTCATATCCACCAAGGAGAATGGTTTCACCTCGAAGTATTCGGACACGAACGGACCGATGAGGCTGCGCTCGCCAATGATGCGGCCATCCAGCTGTTCTAAGCCATTGGCCATCAAAATGATGTTCAAACGACTCGTATCTTTATATGTATCTAATAAATCACGCAAGTGAATGGGGAATTGCGGCACAGCCTCCACCAAGGAAGGGTAGTCATCAATCACCACGGTTTGCGGAGTTTTTACACTGCTTTCAAAAAGCCCTACAAAGGCTTGATGTAAGCTATCTACAGGCTCGAACTTGTCCTGATCATCAGTCGGAACAAAACGTGCCTCTAAAGCTCTATTCATATCAGCCACGTGGACTGATTCATTGGCCATGCGCCCCGCCAAATATAACGCCTTATGACGGCGTACAAGCTGGGAAGCCACATAGGATTTACCCCCGCGATGAGGACCGTACACAACACACAAGCTCATATTATCCTCAGCGATACGGGACTGGATACTCTCTATAATCTCAGCACGTCCCACAAAATTCATATACTCTCACCTCCAATTGTCTATGGAGATTATTATATCATAAATTTAAATCATTTTTAAACTTATTTTCATATCATTAACATAACTTTTGATTATGTTAAATTTTTTACGCATAAAATGTACTTATTTTATGGTTTGTTTTTTACGCATATCATTGTGAAAGCATAGATGTTTACTACATTTATAAAGGTATATAGGAATTGAAGGAGCATACAGGGTGCAGTATATAATCTGGATTTTACAATCCACAAATATAAAAAAATGACGTGCCTCCTAGAAGGTAAGACACGTCATTTGCATATTACTCATATTTAATTATTGTTGAATTTGTATTTGCATTTTCATGAACAGAATACGCTTAACGGCTTCGTTAAGGCGTTCATTAGTAATCGTTCCATTTGCCACCGCCTGTGTTAACGCCCGATGGACTTCGTCGATGTGAACGGTGTCCGCATCAACGAGGATGAGATCGCTACCAGCCACAACGGAGGCTACAGCGTAATCCCCTATCTTTTGGTTCGCTTGTAAAGCACCCACATCGATGCGATCCGTCATGACGATACCATCATAGCCGAGCTCTTTGCGAAGCCAACCTTGAATAACTGGTTTTGACGCACTCGCTAGGTGCTCGTTATCGATGGCTGGAATTTGAATATGACTCATGACGAGCATATAGGTATTGGCCGTCGTTTGTGCGATGAGTCGTCTAAAGACGGCTACATCATTATTGTTGAGGTAGTTTTTCGCCTCATCAGCGGTATTAAAGGATGCGTCCCCAAGACTCACCGCTGGGAAGTAGTTATAACCAAACCACATTTGATTGATTTGGTAACGTTCCGCCATGGCTAGGTCCATATGGCCTGCCCAAGTCGGGTCAGATGTGTAGGACACATTTGGCACCCCAAGATTCACATTGGGACCAATCACAAGGTTAAAGCCCATATCTCGCATTTCGATGGCCGACCGTGTGGTCAAGTTAATTATACGCTCCATCGGAAATTGACCTAACCGATTAGGTTCTGGCAAGCGCAAAAAACTATCATTAGTGCGCAACACTTTATCGCGATTCACCGCGATGTACGGCGTCACCATGCTAGCAGTCATCGTCGTTTGCATGATATCGTTGTTGAAAGCTTTCACTTGGTTTTTAGTATGTAGATTTTCATTGGTTAGCATAACGCCGCTCACACGATATTTCCTGATGACATCCTTTTGGGATTGCCCCAATGTGTCGCCATGGAGGCTGATCATCATCAGCTGCCCGACCTTGTCCTCGCGTGACATGGCTCCCAGCCAAGTGTTCACCTTTTCAGGGACGGGCTTGTTCGACTCCATGACGGCGCGGTACGATACGGTTCGTACCTCCTCTTGCTCTGCCTGACTCTCATGTTGGCATCCAGTTGTACCAACGGCAGCAACTATCAAGGCTATGCCACACAAGGCACGCCGTAAAAACTGGTTCATCTCTCCTAGAAACTCCTTACTGCTTATGCAATATGATAACTATGGGCCTCTCTATGTATTTCTCTCCACACACACCCATAGCTCTCCCTTTAATTCGAATAGTATGATTCTATATTATACACTATATAATTCATCTTTTCCTCATGATGAAAGCAAGTTCTTATACTGAATTCTCATAATAAGCTTATAAAGTGATAATAGTTGAATCCTATATAAATAAAAATCCTACGAATCGTTTGTAAGGTGATGCTTACAATAGCCAAAGCTATGAAAGTATCAAGTCACTCATGACTCGTAGGATTCTATTTTTATATTGTTATACCCTAAAGAGCTAATGCAAGCTTAACGCCTTTGATTACTAAACATTTACGAATTCAATAGTCAATCATTAAGTAATTGCTAATAATCTATACAAGATTAGCCTTTGAATTTAGGGGATGTTGGGCAAGTTTCAGGCGTTACGTCTTTGCGAGTACCAAGAACCGCGCTGCGGTCTGTGTAATGTGTATGCAAAAGTTCGTGCGCTTTGTGTCCCAATGGTTCACCTAAGAAGTCTTTGTACAACGCTTGGATTTCTTCGTTTTCGTAGGAAGCAACCCATTTGTAGTTTTCGTCAGCTTCGTAAAGACCACCGATACGTGCTTCTTTAGTTTTCACTGCTTGAGGCAATTTAGTGCGCGGTTGACCGCCGCCACCGATACAGCCACCAGGGCAAGCCATAACTTCGATGAAGTCATAGTGTTTGCCGCTTTCTTTCAAGCCGTTCAAGAAGTCACGAGCGTTTTTACCACCATGCACAACAGCAACGGACAATGTTAGATCATCGCCCAATTGTACAGTCGCTTCTTTTACGCCTTCCATACCACGAACTTCCTCAAGGTGAGTCAATGCGTGTGGAGGTGGCTCATTACCAGTAACGAGCTTGTAAGCTGTACGCATAGCTGCTTCCATAACACCACCAGTGTTACCGAAGATGATGGATGCCCCAGTTTCCATACCGATCAAGTCATCGAATTGGGAATCTTCAATAGCGTTGAAGTCGAGGTTTTCCTCTTGAATCCAACGAATGAACTCACGAGTTGTGATGGAAATATCTGTATCCATGCCAATGGAATCGTCGTTGTGGAAACGAGCTGCCGCATTTTCTTCTTCACGTTTTGTTTCTGCTTTTTTAGCCGTACAAGGGTTTACAGATACGGACACGATGTTATGAGGATCGATGCCTTTTTTCTCTGCAAAGTATGTTTTGATCATAGCCGCTTCCATAGCGATACAAGAACGTGTGGAAGACAAGTTAGGAAGCAATTCTGGGAAGTAGATTTCCGCAAAGCGTACCCACGCTGGGCAGCAGCTTGTGAACTGAGGAATTTGACCGCCTTTGTTAAGACGTTCTACAAGCTCAGATGCTTCTTCCATGATTGTTAAGTCCGCACCAAAGTTAGTGTCTACTACATAGTCTGCACCAAGTGCACGCAATGCGCCAACCATTTTACCTTCAAGGAACGTACCTGGTTCATAACCAAAGCCTTCACCGATCGCTACACGAACAGCTGGAGCTGTTTGGATAACAACGATTTTTTCAGGATCTGCAAGAGCTGCTTTCACCTTTTCAAGTTCTGATTTAGCATGCATGGAGTCGAATGGGCATGCAGCCGCACATTGACCACAGTGGATACATACTGGCACATCGCCGTTTGCATCAAGATCATAGTAGTCCAGTACGCTCATTACGTCCGCACAAGCGCGACGGCATAACGTACAGTTTTTACACTTAGAAATGTCGTGATAAATAGATGGATTGTTGAGTGCAATCGGTACACGTTTATCGATAAATTCGTATTGAGACATGAGGACCTCCTCTAACAAACTATAACTATCAAACCTTTTCGGACGAAATATGCCAAACTACGGAGCACTACGCCCTAACCATACTTCTTTATCGTATCTATAGTATACGCTATAGTGAAAGTTTATACTATGTAGAATTGTTACACTTTTATACAAAATCTATAAAAATCTATAATATAAATCACATTTTATCACGAATAGGCAAATAATTCACTTATTTTAAAGGAATTAAACAATAGATTTATATAAATAACAAATAGATAGTATGCTAATAATTAAAGCATATAGATAGTATGCTAATAATTAAAGCATAAACAATGAAGACGATTGTACATGTTAGATAAAAAAAGCACGCCCTCCATAGGAGAACGTGCGTGTGTGAAGCTTTCACAAATATACGATTAGATTATTTACCGCCCCAAATCAATTGGAATACTGCTTGTGCAGGAGTACCTGGCTCAACCTTACGGCTGCTTTTGTTAGGTTGTTCCTCTTTCACAACATAACCTTGTGGATCGTAAAGAGTAACCTTAAGGTCTTTTACTTCTTGTTTTTTGCGATTGAACTCTTCAGTCACGATGTAGTGGTAACCTTCGTAGTCCATAGCTTTAATATCCATTACAGCTTTTTTATCATCTTTTTTAACGGAATCGTTATCGATGGACCAAGTGATACCATTACTGTCAGTACCTACAGTGTACCAGTTAGCAGCATCAACACTACCGATGCCACCAATCAATAAAGCGCCTGCTGCCAAAACAGCTGCCAATGTTTTTTTCATATTGTACCTCTCAAACTTAAATACATGAATATGAAATCTAGTATATTCGATAAAGCTAAATATTTTATGAAAGACAAATGTGCTCAATTGTTATGCCTTCACATAATAGGTCGAACGGCCACCACCTTTACGATAAATACTGCCATTTTTCACAAGTGTACGCATTGCGCCCTCAATAGCACTATCACTAAGATTAGGACACCATTCCCGAATATGTTGCTTTGTGAAAGCCCCTAAATGATTGTCGATGGCAGTTTGCACCTGATGTATCGCAGAACCGCTATTTACCAATATAGAACTGCGGTCTTCAAAGTCATGATACGCAGCCAATACCATCTGTAACCAATACCGAATAAAAGCCGTAGGACAAGAGCTTTCACTATACCAAGCATCACTAGACTCACGTAAAGCCGCATAATACGTATCCTTGTTTGTGGCGATTTTAGCCTCTAAGGACACATATTTACCAACCATAAATCCGCTGCGATACAACAACAATGTCGTCAACAATCGACTCATGCGACCATTGCCATCGTTAAAGGGGTGAATACACAAGAAATCATGAATAAATATAGGAATCGCCAAGAGCGGTTCCACCTCACCATTACCGACAACGCGATTATATTCCGCACAAATCTGATCTAAAGCCTCCGCCGTTTCATAGGGGGCCAATGGAGTAAATAGGACTTCAGTATGGCCATCTGGATACGTGGCACTAATATACTTCTGCACACTCTTTAACTGCCCCCCACGAGCATTAAACTGGTACTGATAGAGAATCTTATGTAACTGCAAAATATGATTGCGTGACACCGCTATGGAATCATAACTATCATGAATGATATTCAACGCATCACGATACCCCATAATCTCCTGCTCATCCCGATTGCGAGGCGTCGTCTTATCCGCCACCAACTGCCGAAGGCGAGTACTCGTCGTCACAATCCCTTCAATCGCATTAGAAGCCTCCGTACTCTGCACCTTTGCCAACTCTACAAGAGACTCCAACACCGCAGGACTCTGAGAAAGCAAAACCTCCTCCTTGCCATTAGCCCGATAAATCCCTGCAATAAGACTTAATATATCCATATCCCATGACAAAGACCGAATCCGACCATACTCAAAACGACGCATACACACAACTCCATTCCGTTCTAATCCCTCACAAATAAAATTATTCCCTTATATTATACCATAAAATAAGGGAATAATTTATTCCCCTACACCGTTTTGGATAAATTTAATCATACGCGCAGAAAGGGTTCTATCTCTTTGAAACCGACTTAGGTCACTTTCTCCCGAAACGCCGTTTTGGATAAATTTCCTCATCAGGATATGAGAAAACGGTTGGATATATCTCTAAGGACGACTTAGGTCACTTTGAAAACTTTCCCTACGCAGTTTTGAGTAAATTTAATCATACGCTCAGAAAGGGTTCTATCTCTTTGAGACCGACTTAGGTCACTATGGAGGTCGATCGAAATGCATGGAAACATGATTGATGAGGAATTTAACCAAATCAAGTGATACACGTGATCTAGATTACTTCCTTCTTGTATTTGTATGTCTGTATTGTCGTATGTTTGGCCACCGATCATATAGCCTGCTGGATTGTATACTTTCATCTCGAGCAGTTTTGCTGTCTTTGCAGCACGGTTAAATTGCACAGTATAGATAGAGTGATCACCGCTAGGGTCAACAATCTTCAAATTCAACTTAGCCTGTGCATCGTCTTTCTCTACCGTATCGTTATCGATATAACCAGTACGACCATCCGCATCAGTGTTGAGAGGATACCAACTTTCAGCATACAACACGCCCACACCAGCACTGAATAATAACCCTGCCACCGCTAAACATGCAAACCATTTTTTCATAACCGTTCTCTCCTGATTAGAAAATCTAAACAACTATGCATTTTGCATAATACAATTCACTACGACTTCATTATAACACCATAATTGCATAATGCTAATAAAAACTCTTTGAAATGCATAAATTATATAGAACTCCCTAGGAATGTCTAGCAAGGCCCCTATGGGCTTTAAATAATCATATTGTAATAGGGATGCCCATACTGAGATTAACGTAAATTAGAAATAAAAAGGCCCAACACGTCTATGAAAACGACTTAGCTCGCTTTGGAGGCTTTCATAGACGTGTTGGGTCAGCTATCTAGACACGCAATCTAGAATGGGCATCCCTCACACGAAAGATTATTTACCCCATAGGGCCTGCATAACTTCCGCACCCATGGTATCTTCTTCAATTTTCGTAGGTTTTTGTGCTTCTTTGCTGGACAACAATGCTACGCCAGATGCACTGTATACTGTTGTATCTAGTTCAGTCCATGTTTTTTCTTTGCGATCGATGCGTACTGTGTAGATGTATGTGAAGCCTTCTACATTGTTAATTTTAACAAGTACTGTAGCCGCATCATCTGTTTTATATACAGAAGAGTTGTCGATAAACCATGCTGCATCGTCAGCATCAGCATCGATATAGTACCAATCAGCGGCACTGGCTTGGCCAAAGCCACCTACAAATAAAACCCCTGCTGCAAACAAAGCAGCTAACCATTTTTTCATTTCAAAACTCCTTAACGCTAGAGACGACCATCTAAGATGGCCGCCCGTAGTTACTTACATATTTGTATATTAATTACTTAATTATATTACTTATATTATTCTTCAGTTCCGTCTTCTTCGATTTCAGAACCTGGAATAACAGCAATGCTAGCTACTTTATCACCTTCGTCGAGGTTTTGTGTTTTCACACCAGAAATAGCTTTGCCTTTTTTAACAGCAATATCGTTCATGTTGAAGCGAATAATCTTACCTTGTTCAGAGATAAGCATAACTTCGTCATCATTATGAACAACCTCTACGGACACTACGTCACCAGTTTTGTTCGTAATCTTGAAGTTCTTAGAGCCTTTACCACCGCGTTTTTGCAATGTGTAAGCTTCCGCATCATTGCGTTTACCGAAACCTTCTTCGGAGATAGTAAACACTTGTGCTTCACTTTCATCAGTATTAAGAACACCAGCACCTACAACCACGTCGCCTGCATTGAGTTTGATGCCGCGCACGCCGTGAGCCGCACGTTTCATGAGACGAACGTCATTTTCGCTGAAGCGAATAGCGATACCCAATTTAGTACCTAGCAAGATGTCTTGATTGCCATTCGTTATATTAACGGAAATCAAGTGATCCCCTTCGTCGAGGTTGATAGCGTTGAGACCAGAACGACGGATGTTGCGATATTCTTCGATAGCTGTACGTTTAACAACGCCAAACTCAGTTACCATGAATAAGTTTACATCTTCTTGAACGCGTTCAAGGTCGATCATAGTCGTAACGGATTCGCCTACAGCTAGTGGCAATACGTTAACCATAGCAGTACCGCGAGAATTACGGGAACCTGCTTCTGGCACTTCGTATGCTTTGAGGCGATATGCGCGGCCTGTGGACGTGAAGAATAGCAATGTATTATGCGTGCGAACATGCATAATTTGTGTTACATAATCATCTTCCTTCGTCTTCATGCCGATAACGCCAGCGCCACCTTTATGTTGGTTGCGATATACGTTCGCGTTCATCCGTTTGATATAACCTTGTTTAGTCAAGGTAATAACCATCTCTTCGTCGGCGATGAGGTCCTCTACATCAAGGTCGGACGTATCGATGGTGATTTCAGAACGACGAGGGTCGCCGTATTTCTTCTTCATATCATCGAGTTCGTCTTTGATGATTTGACGTTGACGCGCTTCGCTAGCCAAAATAGCTTTCAAATCTTCGATCAATGCCAACAATTCCTTGTATTCGTCTTCGATTTTCTCGCGTTCCAAGCCTGTTAAACGGCGTAAACGCATGTCGAGGATGGCTACAGCTTGTTTTTCTGAAAGCCCGAATTTTTGCATCAATGCGTTACGTGCAATTTCGTCAGTTTGGGAACTGCGGATCGTAGCGATAACTTCATCGATGTGGTCGAGGGCGATCAACAAGCCTTCCAAGATATGTGCACGCGCTTCAGCTTTGTTAAGCTCGAATTGAGTGCGACGTACGATTACATTGAGACGATGATCTAAGTAGTAACCCAATACTTCTTTCAAATTCAATACGCGTGGATGACCATCTACAAGGGCCAACATAATCACGCCGAAAGTTTCTTGAAGTTGAGTGTGTTTATATAATTTGTTAAGAACGATATCTGGTTGCACGTCAGCGCGCAATTCGATAACGATGCGCATACCTTGACGGTCAGATTCGTCGCGAAGTGCTGTGATGCCATCGATAACCTTGTCGCGGCTCAAGTTTGCAATCGTTTCGATAACGCGAGCCTTGTTAACTTGGTATGGGATCTCAGTCACTACGATTTTATGCTTGCCCTTGGACATTTCTTCAATGGTTGCACGAGCGCGCATTTTTACGCTGCCACGACCTGTGGAGTACGCTTTTTTAATGCCTTCCCGGCCCAAAATGAGCGCCCCAGTCGGGAAGTCTGGGCCTTTGATTTGCGTCATCAATTCGTCCACAGTTACATCTGGGTTATCGATGAGCATAGTAAGACCATTACATACCTCGTTAAGGTTGTGCGGCGGAATATTTGTCGCCATCCCTACGGCGATACCGCTAGAACCATTGATGAGAAGATTTGGGATCTTCGCTGGCAATACTGTAGGTTCTTGCAAGCTTTCATCATAGTTCGGCATGAAATCAACAGTTTCTTTGTCAATATCAGCAAGCATTTCTTGAGTAATTTTTGCCATACGTACTTCGGTATAACGCATCGCAGCGGCACTATCGCCGTCGATGGAACCAAAGTTACCGTGGCCGTCTACCAAGAGGTAGCGCGTATTGAAATCTTGCGCCAAACGTACAGTAGCATCGTAAACGGATCTATCACCATGTGGATGATACTTACCGAGTACGTCACCGACGATACGAGCGGATTTCTTGTATGGTTTATTTGGCGTCATGCCTGTTTCGTGCATCGCGTACAAAATACGACGATGTACTGGTTTCAAGCCATCGCGCACATCTGGAAGAGCACGCATTACGATTACGGACATCGCATAATCGATATAAGCGTTCTTCATTTCTTTATCAATCTGAACGGGATGAATATTCCCGTGGGACCATTGTTGGTCTGCCACAATCTCACCTCATTTTACTAACACTGATTATAATACATCATAATATTATAGCATTTTTAAGGGCTAAAGGCTATAAACCCTTTATTATTAACTATATTCTTTCACAAACTTATCAAAATCAGAAATTACTTTCTGTTGTGTATTAAACGTTTTATATTCACTAACAGCTTTCTTCTGTGCTTGTGTCATAGAAATAATTCCTTTGTTTGTTAGAATTTGATACTCATTAAAGTCTAAAAACTTATCTACACTTTCAATAAACGCTTTCATAGTAAATGTTTCACGTCGTTCAATAATACGTTCTATATAATCAAAAAATGAGGATACCATTCGCTCAAGTTGTTCAATCTCTTCAACAGATAAATAATTTTTTGCTACGATTACATCCTTCTTATAAATCCGCCCTTCCGGTCCAGATTCCCACGTAGTCAATCCCATATGATCCTTTGTAGCATCTGCATGACTATGAATGATTTCTGCAGCAGTTTGACCAGTAATAGCATAATGAAACTTATTCTGTATCGTTCCAAAAAATTCTCTAGTAATAGGTGATTGTGCATCATAATCAATTGCACATGCAGCAAATATATCTGTTACTTGTTGATATATGCGTCGTTCACTAGCGCGAATTGAGCGGACTCTTCGTAGCAATTCTTTAAAATAATCGTGTCCAAATGAACGTCCATTCTTTAGCATAACATCATCAAGAGCAAAACCTTTGATAATATATTCCCGTAAAACTCCTGTCGCCCAAATTCGAAATTGAGTTGCCTTTTTGCTATTTACTCGATATCCTACCGCAATGATAGCATCAAGATTATAAAAATTAGTTTTATAAATTTTACCATCTTCAGCAGTTGTTTCCATTTTGGAAATAACTGCTGATATAACTAGTTCTCCACTTTCAAATATATTCTTCAGATGCTTACTAATAGCAGGTATATTAACATCAAATAGTTTTGCCATATCTTTTTGTGTCATCCAAAATGTTTCATCTTTGAATAGAACATTCGTAGAAACAGATTCATTCTCTGCTTGATATACAATCACATTTCCTGTAATCGCATTTTCTAAGGATGTCATATAATCCCCCTCTATATTTATATCTCATTTTATTTCATACTTATAAGCTATTCCTGCTTATTATTTAATGAGCTGCATGATATATCATATCATCCAAGACCTTAACAAAATCTCGTTCTACAGCTGTCGCATCATTACCTGTACTGCCAATGCCTGTTAGCATGGTTTCTTTCCAATCATTCTTTGCCTTAAATCTAAATGAGATCAAATACTTAGCTTTCGTTTTATCCGCTTCTCCTTTTGGCAAATAGTAAAAGCCTATGCTTCTTTCAGTAGGCAACAGTGCTGGATTATCTTGCGGTTTATATTGGCTATATATAGATTTCATAAAGGAAAGAACATCTTCACCCTTTACAGACGTATCTACAAAAATAATCTCATCGTAGGTAAATAAAGGTATCTTATTAGTACCAGCAACGCGTGTCGCTTTAGATTTAGCTAACTCCAACGCCTCCTCATGAGTGGCCATCCGCATGCCATACTGCTTGGCACGCTCCACCAACGAAGCGTTCAAATGAACTAAATACGCCTGTGAATAAGCAAAATCTGCATTATTATCCCTTTCTCCACCAGGTGCAGGCAAGGTAGGACGATGCACCACAGAATTTATGGTAAAAGAAAAACCGTTGCTTTCATCATAAAAAACATACTCATTCCGCTGTAAAGGCTTCTATTTTTCGACTACAGACGACTGGAGAACAAGATTAGGATGAACAACACTGAACTCCTTTTCCACGCTAGCCTTGATATCCTCTGGCGTGGCAGGATCACCGTTCTCCGTGGTCCAAACGAAGGAGCAACCGCTCAATAAAAATGTACATATACACACAACAATTAATAATATATACCTAATCAACTGCTTCATAGATACACCTCTCCCTAACCTATTTTCCTCGCACAGCCTGTTGTATTTCCCAATCAACAAAGGTAATTATATCTCGTTCAATCTGCTCAGAACTCTTATCTTGAAACCCAACACCACTCATTAAGGTATCTCGCCAATCTTCCCGTCCTCTAATTTTGAAACTTATTAAGTACAGAGCCTTGCTCTTATCTGTTTCACCATTTGGTAAATAGTAAAAGCTAACCTTACGGCCATACACGCTACTTACTAAGGTCTCGTCACCATTAGGTTTATATAGAGAATATATGTCTCGTAACATGCCCACTACACCAGCACCATTAGATGTTTGATTAAGAAATACAAAATCCCCTTCATCAAACAAAGGCACTGTACTATTACCATTTGGACGCATGAGCTTAGCACCAATCAGCGCCTTCTGCTCCTCATCATTAGCTATGTGAAAGCGATATTTTGTGGCAAGAAGAGCCACCTCACTATTTAAATGATTTAAATACGCATCTGCATACAAATACTCAGCCTGTGTTACTCGCTGACCACCTGGAATAGGTAACTCAGGAGTCTTCACATACACACTGGTAGTAAAGACAAAACCATTATTCTCATCTAAAAAAGTATACTCATTATGTTTATTGGGCTTTCTAGAAACAACCCTAGAAGACTGCAGCACAAGGCGAGGATTATAAGCCTTAAAATGCTCCTCAACCATTTCCTTCACATCATTTGGTGTATACGGATCCCCATCAGACGTCGTGAACCGAGAAGAAGTACAACCACCTAATACAACACTACAAACACACACCAAAACCAACAACACAAACCTAACAAACAAAGGCATACACAACCACACCTCTCTCCAAACATTCCATGTGTATCAAATAATTCTATCAAATACGTAGCCACAATTATTGATAGAATCAGCTGATTGTTGATACTCTACTTCACTACCTTTTCCCAATCAGGGGCCCTGCCCCATGCGAAAGGAAAAGGGCTTTTGTTGTTAATGGGTGAAGCAACTAGTTAATAGAAAACATAGGTATGGATGGGACGGATTCACATATAACGTTATAAAAAAGGGATTCCCTTATTGATGAGCGACTTAGGTCACTATGGAGCGAAGAGATAAGGAAATCCCTTTTTTAACAATCTAGCATATTTGTATTCGGGCCCCATCCATACTATTTTCGGTTATTCACCATTAACAACAATCACTTAACTAACACATCCAATGTATTCATTCGGAAGTCTTCTATTACATTCATAAAGGATTGATTATGTATCGGATTTTCCGTCATCCCAAATAGGTGGCTTTTACAGTCGCAATCGGAGGATCCAAATTTAGGCACGTCCCATTCGGCAACGCCACGGACCGCATCAGCGAGAGCGCATTCCGCATCATCTAGGCTAGTGCGAATCGGCAGGCCTGCTATCATTTCGCAGTGCCCCCGGAAGTAATCTAGATGCCAGTGCATTTTCTTCCGTTTTCGTTTATGGCGCTCAATGCGTTTCGTTAAATTCGCCTTCGCAGAGCCGACGTACATATAGTAACCCGCCTTGAAATGCATCAACCCTTTAGAACCGACCTCAAGATCTAAATCGTGGTCCAGATGCATAACCATCACGTACACGCCACTATCGTGAGCCTCTGTGTCGAGAATGCTACTCGGATAGGAACATTCATGGGTTACAGTAGGCATGGTGAAAGTCTCATCCCACGCCACAGCAACGGCTTTCCAGTCTAAAGAAGGGGCTACCTCTTTAAAGGTTTTTGCAAATTCTAAATCTGTATGATAGTCTGGCAAGAACCACTGCGCCCTATCCCATTGTACGAGGAATAAAACACCTGTGTGGTAACCTTCGTTTTGCAATTCTTTCAAATGTAATAAATGCTTGCGCCCTCGCTCTGTAATAGCATCAGGGAACATGGCACCAGTCTTGGAGAATAGCGTACAAGACTTAACCTCTAACAAGAACTCTTCGCCCGCATCATTGGTGAGGAGCAAGTCAAAACGTGATGATGTGCCATGTAGTTTAACCGTATACTCCCGCCGCACAACGCGCCACTCCTCCCAGCCAGGGATGAGTTTATTTTCAATCAAGTGCTGCGCTACATCATTGCTGTAGTTTGTATCGAGCATAATCACTACGCCATCGCGCTCAATACCTACCACGCGGTATTTTGTCTTTGCATCAGGCTTATCGTGCGGCACGATGTACATCGTTACACCGGTGAACAAGAGCTCCCACATGCGACCAGGATTTGGCAAATGAGCGAGCACGCTTTCACCATTTAAATCTAAGGTCACCACAAAACGGTTCGGGCGACCTGTATATTTTGCTTTTAAAATTGTATCGTAAAGGACTTTCATTGGTACTCCTATATCAAGAATATTCTATGTTTCTATTATACGCTATTTTGTTACAGGATGAGAGTCTTACGGATTGTACTTTGAAAGTCCTTACTGATTGTAGTTTTAAAGCCCTTATAACTTGCATGATGAAAGACCTAAAAAAAGCCTAAGAAGTAATACCTAAGAAAAACCTAATAGTTACACCTTAACTATTTACAAAAATGAATTAATAATTCACCACAGTTACAGGGTCATTATTACGGTATTTACGATTACTACGTTGATAATCTCTTTCTAACAAATTATGTAAAGCTTCTCCTAATAACGTCCAAAAAGCATCAGAATCTTCCGTTGGTATACCAAGAACAATGGAGTTTCCTTTGGAATATGTAATACATGTAGAGGTTATGTTATCAATAATTGGCAAATACACAATAATCACGCCACATGCTGCTAACATATCCTTGAGAGGCTCTTTCACAGTAATTAGAGGTTCACTAGAAAGATCCTTAATTTTGGGTATAAATTTTTCTAGTAACTCTGCATCGTAGGGATTTACTTCTACAAAGCGTGCCCTCCCTTTCGTAATTTGTACCAATGTATAAATCGCACTCTTTTTATCAGGCTCCATATCCTTAATATTTTCATATACTAAGGGCATAACCATTTCATTAGCTACATGTTTTAAAGAAGCTACCTCAAAAAACTTTTGTAAATTATTGACCTGCTCAGCTGCCTTTTTTGTTTCTGGCACAATACCTAACCGAGCGAGTTTAGCATAACCAAATGGCTTAGCAAAGTTGATTTCTTCATCAATAGAATTCTCATACTCTACTTTTAAAATAGCTTCTCTATATGCAGCCTCTAGACCATTCCAAAAACTAGCCTCAATATCTAAAACACGTTCTAAGCGTATCGCCACATCTTGTGTCAGTGGCACTTCCCCATTAATTAGTTTACTAATATGTTTTTCACTTAACCCTAAACGTACAGCCAATTCTTTTTGAGTCATATGATGATCTTCTAGTACTTCTTTAATAGTCATCCCTGGTGGGACTGCTGTAAAAGTTTTACTTCTATAAATTTTCATACTACTTACACTCCTTATCAATGATAGTCTACAATTTCTTGGATTTCTACAATATCTACAGTATTATCATATTGAGTAAAAATTAAACGATATGGGTGTATTAAGTCCATAGCATATTGTCCTAATCGGTCCCCATACAGAGGATGACAACGACCAATTCGTTTTTTAACTAACCAATCTATTGATGTTGCTACTATAAGTTGCTTAAGTCTTACCTCTAATAAATCCGCCATGGAAAGCCCATATTTTCTTCGTGCCAATCTGGCTTCTGTACATGCTTAACGAGATTTTGTATATTTCTCTTGTATATCCAATATGTCACCGACTCTCTCAAATCATAGTGAATGGTTGATACAATATAAATGGCCATTTATAATAATTTACCTAGTAGGTTAATTCTATTATACTCCCTCAAATATAAATGTAAATATATAATTTACCAATTAGGTAAATTATTTTATAATATCTAGTATTATAAATCATATATACTATTAATAATTAATATTAAAAACTTTCAATTTTGTAGCCTAGGTTACATTATTACGTGTTAAAATAGTTTATACTAGGAACATCGGGTCAGTATTTAATACCCATACTGATCGTTACGCCGGGTTTTGATGAGGCGTCGCCTAGTTGATCTCATCACGCTGTTCGTATACGTGCGAAGCTTTCACAAAACCCAATGGCGTATATATTTTACAAACAAAGAATCATATAGATTAACTAAGTAGTTTTAGCCACTATTCTCTGCAGAGAGGGCTCGAGAAAGGATTTAATATGGCACAAATTGCAGCAAATTTACAACGCATTAAAAACGGCCAACGCCGTTATGCAATTACACCTCGCATTCCTGGAGGTTTCATTCAACCTGAACAATTACAAAAATATATCGATGTAGCCAATGAGTTTGGCGCTGTTCTAAAATTGACTGCCAGCCAACGCATTATGATTACGAATTTGAAAGCAGAAGACGTAGATAAAGCTTGGGAGATGCTCGGCATGGAGCCAGCGTACACTGTATCTAACCGCGTGCGCAGTGTAAAAATCTGCCCTGGTACTACATTCTGTAAACGTGCTAAACAAGATAGCGTACATCTTGGCATGCAAATCGAGCGCAAATATTTGTCTCAAGAAATGCCAAACAAAATGAAAATCGGCGTGTCCGGTTGTCTTAATTCTTGTACTGAAAGTCGCCTGAAAGATGTGGGTATTATCGGTACTGTAGAGGGCTGGAACGTATACGCTGGCGGTAGCGGCGGTGCACACCCTCGCATTGGCGACCTCATCGCAGAGGTAAAAACTGAAAAAGAAGCTCTTGCATTGGTAGATCGTATCATTGCATACTATAAAGAAAATGCTCAAATCGAACGCATGGGCGAATTCATTGACCGCATTGGTTTAGAGGCTTTTAAAGCAGCTGTATTGGGCGACCTTGAAGGTGCTCCAGCTGAAAGCAAATCCGAAGAACCAGCTGTGTTCTTGCCTGGTCAAGGTAACGATCCTGAAGTCGAAGCACCTCGCCTCGAAGCAGGTTCCCCTATTACTCCAGACACAATCATTCGCGACATCGTGGAAACATATCCAAATGTTGTGCCTGTATTACAAGGCATCGGCATGGGTTGCTTCGGCTGCCCTTCTGCAACAGCTGAGCCATTATGGCAAGCCGCAGAAATTCACGGTTTTAATGTATACGATTTAGTAGAGAAGTTAGAAACAGCACGAAAAGGAGCTTAATATGTCCGCATTCTTAGGTCACATCCATTACTGGTTATATCGTAAAATTCAATTGCTCGTTGAGCGTGAAAACTTGATTGTAGAAAAAACAGCTAAAGTTGTTGATGATTTGGCAGAGGAATTACACTCTATCTCCGTAGATACATACGGCGAACCAATCAATCCAAGTATTCCTCTGGAAAACATCATCGATCACGGCAATATCCACGGTTGGTTGGCTAACCAAATCAACATCGCTTCCGTTCGCGAAGCAGCTTTCATCAAAGATTTGCTCGACACTAACTCCGGCGACGAAGCGGTGAACGTAGTAACAGCTATTCTCGATGCGTTTGCTGTACAAGGCCAAGCATGTGGCGTTGTGGCGCAAGACAACCTTGAAGAACACACTGCTCCAGCAATTTACAATGCGTTGCAAAACTTCTACGTAAATGGCATGCCTTGCGATGGCGGTGACCAAGTGGTTTCTGAAAGCCCAGACGAGTTTACATGGGTTGGTGACCACAGATTACAAGCAGGCTACTGGCGTACAGCGGGCGTTGACCCTAAATTCATGGCTGTAGCTTACCAAACATGGTTCGAAGCTTTTGTAAAAGCTATTGATCCAGCCTTTGAACTTGTAACGACTGAAGAAAACGGCACACGTTTGTACTCCATTCGTAAAAAATAATCAATGACTATCTGATTCTCAATGACTATCTAATCTCAGATATATGTACTGAAAGGCGAGCGTAATATACGCTCGTTTTTTCATGTCTGAAATTTTCTATATTTTTTTACAAAACTGTAGCTATAGGCACAGCATTGATAAGCAATATCATTTATAATATAATCATAAGGTAATTACACAAGTTAATTTAATTAAGTGATAGCGTTAGCTTTCAGAATATAAAAAGCTAGAATTAGGAGGTCTATTATGGCAGGCACAGTTAATCAAGAATTAGGTTTATTATTCCAAGGTCCTAACTATGTAATCGTTAAAAAAGGCGGCAAAGCTGGTGAACAAGTTGAAAAACACAATCACCCAGAAGCAAACGTAATCTTTACAGTAGTAAAAGGTAAAGTACAAGTGTTCCTTAACGAAACTGAAGAACACGTACTCGTACCAGGCCAAGTATTAGAATTCAACGGCGACAACTACATCCAAGCAACACTTGTTGAAGACAGCGAATTCGTAGTAAACCTTATCCACAAACCTGAATAAAACACTAAAGGACAGTTGAGTTAATCAACTGTCCTTTTTATATGTACTAACTTATCTATGTACTATCTAATCTGTGTACTATTTAATCTATATACTATCTAATCTATGTAATATCTAATCGGTATCTTTCAGCTAGAAGAACACATGATAAGCCCTATCATATGCATAATGTGCCGCTGTATAGAACGGGTCGCCGTACTCAAAGGCACCTTCATGCTTAACATTCACATTCATAGCCTTAAGGTCTGTTTCTAAGTTACCATCAAAATCATAATACTTAGTCGCTCGAGCAATCCCTTTTATACCAGATTCTTGTTCTTTATGTTTAATAATAATTGGTTTAGCCTGCTCACGAGAATAATCTTTTAGATTTTCCTTTTTCACAATCGAACTAACAGAATACTCATAATCATAGTCTGCCGTAACAACCCACTCAATAGTATGTTTCTTTTTATACTCAACAAGATATATATTAAATAGCAAGGTATAGTTTGGAGGATTATGCTCCACACTTCGTACGGAATTTAAATCAATAAACATCTCTGATTCGTCAGTTGATGAGATACATTTAAAATGCTCACCATGTTGTAGTGCATATAAAGATAAAACATTTGATGTCTCAGCACCTGTAGACACCGCTTCTTGTGATCCAAAGAATTTTTTTGCTAAATTTTTAAACATATTCTCTCTCTAACATACTCTATTCTTAATAATACATTATATAAATGCTTAGGATATAAATGATTAGGGCACTAAAACAATGCCGCATCACTTAAAAGGAATTATAGATTGTAAAAGTACTTACATCAAAGCGTTTTGTATGGCCTGGCGCAGGTACGCAATCAGGATGAGGATAACCGATTGGGAATATCGCTACTGGTATGATGTTATCAGGCAAAGCATGGGCTACTCGTACTTTAGCAGGATCAAAATGAGCAATCCAAGTTGTTCCTAAACCTATATCCGCCACAGTAAACATGAGGTGAGAGCCTACAATACTAGCGTCTACAACGCCCATATCCGCATCATCGTATTCCCGTTTCCAACTCACTGTATTATCATAACAAACAATAATCGCCAACGGCGCATTGAAGTGTCCATTAGTGCAGTCTTTTAGTTTATTAAGACTATCTGCCGTATTCAGTACGAGTAAGCGTTGTGGCTGATAATTATGAGCCGTAGGTGCTAATCTCGCAGCCTCTAACAAGATATCTAATTTCTCTTGCTCAACGGGCTTCGTATCAAATTTTCGAACTGAATACCGCTCTGTGGCTAATGCTTTAAAATCTTTCATTAGATCTCACTCCTTAGATGAAATAAGCTAATCTATTTTAAAGAAAACTCCTATATAATGCTTACCATATATTATTTCTATACAGACTACTTCTGTTAATATATTTCTCTATCTTACTATAAAAGTCCTTTAAATCAAAAACCCCTTATCCAAGATTAGATAAGGGGTCATGTTTAGTCGTATTATTTTTTAAGACGGCTAATTACTTCGTTAGTAATGTTCTCGATTTTGCTGTTAGCGTCAGCCGCACGGATTGTGTATGGATCATCCAATACTACGTCCATTTGTTTTTCAACGCGGATAGCTTCCACAGCGTTGTGAATTGCTTGCATCATAGGTTGAGCAATTTTGTTGATTTCTTCGTTTTCTTTTTGAAGCAATGGAGCTACAGTTTTGTTGAATTCAGCTTCTGCTTGTGCAGAGTCTTGAATTTTTTCAATTTCTTGTACTTTTTTCTCAATTTGTGGACGGTATTGAGCGTCTACTTGTTGCATTTTCATATCTAATGCACCGTAGCCAGGGTAGCTATTTACTACTTGGCTCATATTTACTAAGCCAATGTTAGCAGCACTTGCTACTGCAGCAGTAGCGGAGATAGCACCAACGATAGCTAAGGTAGTCAATTTTTTAGATAATTTCATCTGAAATCCTCCTCGATTAAAAGTGTCACTATACAATCCAATAGTGTACTATTTTTACTATAACAAATCTCGCTAACTTTCACAAGACTCTGTTACATAGGATAATAAAGCCCTATGAAATGCTTATGAATGTCTATAGAAATTAAAACAATACCCACAAGTATGCTCTGAAGCTCTTAGGGCAGTCATGACGGACATATTCAGAACACACATGTGGGTATTGAGGCTTTCACCTATTATTTATAATTCGGTACCGAATTATTGTTCATCGTTAATATAGATGTATTTATCAGATTTCAATTTGGACACGAGGTCAGGCACCAAACCGATAAGACGATCGAAGCTGCTGCTGTAAGGATTGCCTTTAATGTTGAACAACTCAATGCGTTCACCTTTAATAACGAGGATAGCGCTTGGTTCCATTTTGGCACCGCCGCCACCGCCGCCACATTCGTGGTTTTTGTTCGCAGTGTTGTGGTTTGTACCAGTACCGAAACCAAATGTTACGTCAACGAATGGAACGAGCGTAGTATCGCCGATTTGCACAGCTTCGCCTACTACTGTTTCCACTTTGATCATATTTCTGAATTTCTCGAATAGGACTTCCAAATTCTCTTTTACATTACTGTTTTCCATCACAGTACCTCCGCTTTTTGTGAAAGTATCATAGCTATATGTTCCATAATTATATTACATATACGTAGCCTTTATATTGTATATATGTAGCCTCTCTATTATATATATAGATTTGACATGCAATAGATTATCTGATACAGCTCATGTACTTAGTTTGACTTAATATATCCTTACGCTGTTTGGCCTTGTGCGGCTTTCAGCTTTTCTAACTGTTTTGCTTCCTTCCGTTTAACCCAGAAGACGCGAGCGCTTTCACCCAATAGAGAACGCATCGGTTTAGATACCAAGAATCTAGTACCATGCCAAGCTAATACAGCGAGAATTATGCGACCTTTGATGTGACCGCTGCCTTCGCCGGCCCAGTTCACATAATCTAGTTCAATGTTCTCTGCTTGTTCAGGCCAAATGCTGTACAGCATAGATGCGATAATCCCCATACGATATGGGTCACCGATACCAAATCGACCTTCTATGGCCACATCGCGTGGTTTAGAGTGGTCATAACATCGTTTTGACACAAGGAATAGCTGACGCCACAATTCTGTATTTTGGACATGTTTCATGAACCAGAATGTAGGAATTTTAGACTTGAATGATGCCACCGGATCGTTTGGATCTGGCTTTTCAAAACGTTTTTTCACTGTCGTTTTGATATCATTCACCTTCGTAAATACCTTTTCCTTAATGGAACCGTCACTGTTGAAAGTAACGCGACTTACCACTTCGTCATCGTCTTGAATATGGGCCGTTGGATCTTGCTGAATGGAGTCATACCGATCAGCACGAGCCTGTGCATCCATATCGTTAGAACCTGGTTCAGGACGTTCAACGCGCTCCTTTCGATTTTGGGAGCTACCCGCCCCTGGCGACTCTTCGTCACCAAAGGTTGTACTAGAACCTTGAGCGCTCTTCAAATCTTCAAAGCTAGTGCCATTAGAGCTTGCAGAAGGACCTTGTCCACCCCCTTGCATAGCTTTAGCAAAAGCCTCTGCTTGCGACATGTCCGCATCGTCGTCCATTACCTTGTGGTATTCTTCGTCTACGCGATTTTCAAGCCATTCTTCATAGTCTTTCACAGGACCTATCTTGAGCATGCCCAAAACGTATAATTCCTTAAAAAATGGTTTATCCTGTAAGTATGCTAGATGAAGTGAAAATACACGCCATAGCCATTTGACGCGCACCTCTGCGCGATACGGCGAGCGGCCGTCAACTTCGATGCTATATGTGATTGGTGTCAGTAGGATAATCAAGATGAGTGCTGCAATGATGGCCACGATAACGAGGGCCACAATAGCCACTGTACTCAACCACATCACCTCCTTAGGTGTTCCTATGATTAGTTTTCAATGCCTTTTCGAGCCATTACGCCTTGTAGGTAGTAATGTTTAACCTCTTTCATTTCCGTTACAAGGTCTGCCTCATCGATTAATTCTTGAGGAGCCCCACGGCCCGTAAATACGAGTTCCGTTTCCGGATGACGAGCATCGAGCAACGCCTTTGTCTTATCCCAAGAAATGAGTTCAAAGAAGAGTGCCATGTTGTACTCATCAAGAACGACGAGATCGTAATCACCACTGCCGATGGCAGCTAGAGCACGTTCGTAGCCTTTTTCAATGAGTGCTACATAATCCTTAGGCGGATTGCCAGATTCAAAGACAACCACTTCATCGCCCCATTTAGCGAGTTCATCCTTGCTCTTCATCCCCTCTTTGATGATAAAGAATGGCTTGCCCACAGTTTCTAACGTTAAATTAGTTAAGGTAGGTAAAATAGTATGTTCACTATATACTTTAGATTTCATAAATTGCAAAAAGAGGACTTTCTTGCCAGCGCCGATGGCGCGGATTGCAAGACCGATTGCAGCGGTCGTTTTGCCCTTGCCTTCGCCGGTATAAACTTGTACATAGGCCTTCATAGATATACCTCCGTTCATATACTTTTATTTTACAATATATATATGCAAAAAGAAAGAAAAAGAACTTGCTATTAGTGCATTTGCACGCATAACAAGTTCTTTTTGTATGACTTATATTGATTTTTTATGTGTCTAATTGCTTATTGGCAAGAAGATCATAGGGTCTACAGGGGCACTATTTAAGCGTACCTCGTAGTGAACGTGAGCACCCGTACTTTTACCAGTACTACCCATCAAGGCTATGGTTTGGCCTTGTTTTACGCTCATCCCTACCGTTACAAGTACAGCACTATTATGACCGTAACGAGTTACGAAGCCATTGCCATGGTCAATTTCAACGAGATTACCATAACCACCATTAGTATAACCAGCAAACGTAACTACACCAGCTGCGGTCGCCACAATTTGTGAACCATAGTCATCCGCGATGTCGATACCTTCATGGAATGCACCAATAGCACCTGTCACAGGGTCTACGCGGCTACCAAATGGAGATGTAATAACGCCCTTGCTCGGCCAGATGCTTGGTGTCGTACTGTTCACAGCGCCACCAGAACCAGCGGAGAAATTGATGGATTGCAATGCCATCAAGTCTTGTGCGCCACCATCGCGAAGGATGTTGCGCATCGTATAGAAGCTAACGAGCAATCTTTGCGCATCTTTGTCCATTTTAGACAAACGAGCTGATAATTGTGCCGCTGTTAGCGTCTTTACTTCGCTTTCATCAGCGGCTTGCTGCTTTGGGTCGCTACCATCCCCGCCACCTTGAGCCGGTGTGCCAGATTCAGCGCCTTTTAGCATTTGCTTATTTTCTTCGCTAATTTGATTTAAGTTTTGGATTTTCTTATCTAGAACCTCTGTTTTTTGTTGTAACAATTTCAGCTGTTCCGATTGCAATTGCGTTTGTTGACGTAATTGCACAACCTCAGCCTGGCGCACGATGCCCCAAATACCGAGTACCAATGCCAAGACCAATCCTACAGAACCAATAATGGCAACGCGTTTCGCTTGCTTGGTAGTTAATGTCAATATGCAGTTGTCACCATTTCTTTCAACTTTATTTGAAATGAATGCCGGTAAATTCAATATAACCCTTCCTTATTTTGAAACGATGGCGCTCGTCAACGCTTCCTCATTGGTACGTTCGCCCAACGCTTCGTTCAAACTTTCTAATTCTTCTTGTGAAAGACTAACAAGACTTTTACCTTTCACAATGGGTTTACTAAAAATACGGGATTCATTACGACCGTAAATACTGGAGATACAGATGCCGTTATTGTTGCCATCGAGCAATGTAAGCGCAAAGGACAGATCATTACCGATATTTTCAAAGGCGTTATATTTAATAAAGCCAATTTTTTGTATCGTATTGCTCTGCGTATTGCGGATAGCCGCTTGCTCGGTTAGGAAGGACTCAAGGCCCTTCGCAGCATCGCGAATTTCGCTAACCTCTACAGATAATTTACGCTCTAGGCTTGCACCATTATCGCCTTGCATAAAGAAATCGTATTTCTTCTTCAAGCTGCCTAGACGAATGTGTAAGATTACACAATACACCAGTACAGCGATAACAAGAACGATAGTTGCCATGCCAATCCACGGTTGAATCGATTCGAACATGTATATTCCTTCCTATACAATCATCAAAACTCCAACACTTAATTATACCATTCTTATTGTGAAAGTTAAATGACTGCATGCAATTTAATTTAATAACTATTCTTTTAATTCCTCAATAAATGGGCTTATTGCCCGTTCTAGTATACCATGTAGAGCCGCTATGAGTACACCGTAATTTACGATTGGCGTACCTTGTACAACGGCGCATTCAATACGTCGTAGTACTTCACGGCGTGTGAGCATACAAGCGCCACAATGGATGATTAAATCATATTGTGATACGTCTTTAGGGAACGCTCCCCCACTAGTAAATTCTAGCTGTAAATCTGTATGACCTTGCTTCTTAAGAAGATTAGGAATTTTTACAGTCCCAATATCATCACATTGACGACGATGTGTACAACCTTCGCTAATAAGAACCTTAGAGCCTGGTTTCAAATTCTTAATGGCATTCACACCAGCTACTAAGTCCTGTAATTTTCCTTTAAAGCGAGCCATCAAAATAGAAAAAGAGGTCAACGGAATTGTATCCGGTGTCAATTCATCAACGCGATCAAAGGCTTGAGAGTCACAGATAACCATTTTAGGTGGATGCTTAAGAGAGTTAATCATAGATGGTAACTCTTCTGTTTGACACACTAAGGCTAAGCCTTTGTAATCTAAGATTTCACGAATCGTTTGTACTTGTGGCAAAATAAGGCGGCCCTTTGGCGCTGCACTATCAATAGGACACACAAGAATGATGGCATCCCCCTCTTCTACGAGTCCTTGTAAAAGTGTTTGCTCCCCTTCTACATCAAGAGGTGTTAACCCGCCAAGTAAATCTAGTAATTCTACCCGTTTTTCATTAGACGTAAAATCAGCAGAGCCAATGACGGTAGCAAGATCACCTAAGCCCTTATGAGATTTAATATAATCAGATGTATTTGATTCAACTTTATCTGCATTATCTGTATTATCTGTATTGTCTGTATTAATTTCATTTATAAATAATGCGATAGGCACATTATTCTGTTTTAACAGCCCTAACCAATGCATATCATCAGAGGTTGGCTCTTCATCAGTACGAAGCACATAGACCGCAAGGTTAATCTTTTTTACAACCTCTTCTGTCTTTTCCATGCGTAATGCGCCGAGTTCAGTTGTATCATCAATACCTGCTGTATCAGTAATAACTACAGGACCTAGGGGCAAGATTTCCATAGACTTGCTCACAGGATCTGTCGTTGTACCTGCCACTTCAGATACTAAAGACACAGGCTGATCAGTTAACATATTAATCAATGTAGACTTACCAGCGTTACAACGGCCAAAAAAGCCTATATGCACGCGGTTTGCTTTAGGTGTTTGTTCCATAGTCTATCCTTGTAACTTAACGTATATATTTTAAAAAACCTTCTAGTATTACTGAAATTGTTTTCTATTACTGAAATTATTTTCTATTGCTAGAATTATTTTCTTTTGCTAAAACTATCTTCTTTTGTTAGAGTTATTTTCTTTTGTTAAGGTTATTATCTCTTGCTAGAGTTATTTTTTACTAAACCTGTAAATACAGTAAAAGCGCAGCCCGTAGACTACGCTTTCACCGTGGATTGTAAATTGTATTTACATTATACAGAAATATCATCAACTTGTCATTACTAATTTTACATAAGCTAATGCCAATTTTAGTATGTAGAGTATATTTTTAAATAAATATCCATTATATATAGTAACTACTTAAAATGAGTATTGAGAATACTACTAGTAAAAGCATTAAATATAGTACTAGTGCAAGTTTTAATATAATACTAGTAGAAGTTTTAAATATAGTACTAGATGATTACTGATAATAGAAAATTATACTCTAAACTCCATTGCTTCTGTATCTTCTGTTTGGTCTTGACCATCCATGTATGCGATGAGTCTTTCCAATTCAGCTTCAGAGGAGAAAGCAATTTCAATTTTACCTTGTACTTTTTTACCTGCGCGGAACTTGATATTTACAGGAGATCCTAAGCTTAATTTTAAACGGTCCATCAAGGCACGTACTTCTGCCGTACTTTGTGGTTTATTCGTTTTAGTCTTAGGAGCTTTATTTTGCATAGACTTCACTAAAGCCTCTGCTTGACGAGCGCTTAATTCGCCCTCTTTAATGCGTTCAGCTGCTTCAATTTGTTGAGCTGCACTACGAAGTGCCAACAATGGACGAGCTTGACCTACTGTTAGATCCCCTTCTATAAGATCTTTTTGTACAGAGTCACAAAGTTTTAAAAGACGAACCATATTTGCAATATAAGAACGACTGCGACCAAGACGAGCAGAAATCATTTCTTGCGTTTGTTTATAGGTATCCATTAAACCTTGGTAAGCCAAAGCTTCTTCAATTGGATCTAGCCCTTCCCGTTGCAAGTTTTCAACGAGGGCTACTTCTGTCATCTCTTCTGTATTATATTTCTTTACAATAACTGGAACTGTTTCCAAGCCAGCAATAATAGCAGCGCGGTAACGACGCTCACCTGCTACGATTTGGTATTTATTCTTTTGCTTACGTACTACGATTGGTTGAAAAATACCAAGATTTTTAATAGATTCAGCTAATGTAGCTAAACTATCCTCATCAAAACTTTTACGAGGTTGATCTGCATTCGGAACTAATTCAGAAATTGGTAACTCATGTATTTCCTTTTCAGGCAATACAGACTCTACAGAGTCAACTTTCATCAAATTACCAAGGCCCTTACCCAATCCGGACACTTTGCTTTTTTTACTTTTCACTTCTCTAGGCATATAACTAACCTCTTTCACCTTACATATAGTGTGCTATATATTAATTTAACAATAATGCTATATTAACTAATCTATTTACTAAGATTTTGAAGCCTTAATCACTTCTTTAGCTAGTTTTGTATATACATCGGCACCCTTAGATTTTGGATCATATACGATAATCGGCTCCCCATAACTTGGCGCTTCGCTAAGACGTACATTACGAGGAATAATTGTTTTATATACTTTACTACCAAAGAATTTTTTAACTTCATCAGCTACTTGAATAGATAAATTTGTACGACCATCAAACATAGTCAATAACACACCTTCAATTTCAAGGTCTTTATTAGAAGTTTGTTGTACGATAGTTATAGTTTTAACTAGCTGACTTACCCCTTCTAGTGCGTAGAATTCGCTTTGAATCGGAATCAATACACTATCTGCCGCTGTGAAAGCATTTAATGTTAGTAAACCAAGAGATGGCGGGCAATCGATAATAATAAAATCATATTCATCACGCACTGGTGCCAATGCTTTTTTCAACATTGTTTCACGTGAAACAACGGAAACCAATTCTACTTCTGCACCAGCCAACTGAATTGTTGCGGGCGCCACAAATAGCTTTTTAAGCATTGTAGGCTGAACAATATCAGCAATAGGTTCACCATCAATTAGAACATCGTGTACACAGAGTTCTAAATCATCCTTTTCAATGCCTAAACCAGAACTTGCATTGCCTTGCGGATCTAAATCAACAAGTAATACTTTCTTGCCTGCATCAGCCAAACAAGCACTCAAATTTACTGATGTTGTAGTCTTACCAACACCGCCTTTTTGATTAGTAATAGCTATAACTTTGCCCACTTAATTCACCTCGCATATTCGTTCAAAATAGTTCTTTTTCATTATAACATAAAACAACTGTAATTATGGTAATTACAAATCAAATTCTTTTCAAATTAATCTATTTATATATGTAATTGTAATCTAAAAATTAATTTTAATTATAATCAGTTAGCTTAGATATATAATTGTATTCTAAAAGTTAATTTATGATCAGAATCAATTAGTTTACATATAAAAATCTAACTTAATAATCTATTTTGATTCACAAGTACAATTGTTTCACGTGAAACAATCAATCTCTTTTTTGATTAAAAAAACAAAATATTATTTCCACTAAAAATGTTTCACGTGAAACATCTCATAAGCGAAAGAAAAAAATAATAGCAAAAATAATGATAGCAATCACAATAGTTGAAATTCTAGTAGAAATTGTAGTAGAAAACATAGTAGAAACAATTATAGAAATAATACTAGCAGTAATAGTAGAAATAGTTTTAACAATAATAATATGAACATAAAAACAGTAGAAACAAAAATTTTAAAGAAAACAAATCATAAAAAAATAATAGGTTAAAAGATATTATTTTGATACAAATGTATAGACAATCAAAAAATATATAAGATTAAAAATATAGTTTTTTAATCTAGATATATACTCAATGACAAAATTCACCTAAAAAATTTATTGATGCTTAGATCGGATTACCAACTTACAATACACTAATATATAAAACAATCTTTATATAAGGTTACAAAGCATATTAAGCAAAGAATACGTATAAATGTTTCACGTGAAACATTTATACACTTAGTTAATTAAGGATTAAATAGAGGAATCATAACAATAATAGCTAATTAAGATAAAGATATTACAACTACAACTACAACTACAACTACAACTACAACTACA
>OGJU01000699.1_pt1 | contig 30934 bp, 16 predicted proteins | sample 1572251 | NCBI WGS metagenome assembly OGJU01 (sample SAMEA2582144, study PRJEB24529) | metagenome | biome: Human gut stool | place: China | collected 2011
AAGGGCGGTAGTCCGCAGTTCTACGGCCCTTCGAGCGCTTGCATTTCAGGGATTTTTTATGATGGTATGCGTTGCAATCTATGCGGTGCTTGTGGCTGGTGTGGCAGTATCCGATAACCTGCATACGGCACTCTGGTCGGTGGCAGCATATACCGTGATTTTATGTTTTTCCATGTTTAAGACAGGTTCGCTGTCAAAATCTATCTGGAATGCGCACTAAGGGAGGAACGATATGGCAATATCCGTGCAGGTGCCAAAGGATTTGTCCGGGATCAAGACAAAAGTGGCACTGAATTTAACAAAGAGACAGATCATCTGTTTCAGTGGTGCGGCAGTAACGGGCATCCCTCTGTATTTTCTGACTAAGGGACTGATCGGGACATCAGCGGCATCACTTTTAATGATGGGAGCAATGCTTCCGTTCTTCTTTTTTGCGATGTATGAGAAAAACGGGTTTCCGGCGGAGAAGATTTTGTATTTTATGCTCCGGCAGAAGATACTCACGCCGGGAATCAGACCGTACCGGTCAGAAAACCTCTACAAGCAGTTGGAGGAGAAAGAAAAATTACGAAGGGAGGTTCGTTATCTTGAAGAAAAAGCAAAAGGCAGAACCGGAAAAACACAGAAAAAGCAGTTATCAGGGCAATAGCAGAAATAACAGCAAAAGTGGCGGTCTTACTTTTTCAGAGAAAAAGCGTCTTATGGAATTAAAGCATATTTTATCCGGCAGGGGCAAAGAGAAGGAAAAGCCGACTACCGCACAAAAGACGATTACTTTTGAGAAGATGTTCCGTGACGGTATCTGTCAGGTCAGCCACCATTATTATACAAAGATGGTGGAATTTTTTGATATAAACTATTCGCTTCTGGAAGTGGATGAGCAGGCGGATATACTGGCACAGTACAGTAAGCTCATCAATTATTTTGATCCGTCTGTGAAATTTGAACTGGTGTTATTCAACCGGCAAGTCAACGAGCAGATGCTTACGGAACAGTTTGACATTCCGTGGCAGGAGGATGATTTTAATGACATTCGTGAAGAATATACGGAGATGTTAAAGAAGCAGGCGGCAAAGGGAAACAATGGTATCATCAAATCAAAATATCTGATTTTTGGTGTGGAGAGCAATGGCTACAGGGAAGCCAAGAGCCGCCTTAACAACATTGAAAAAGATGTCATACGAAACTTAAACAATATAGGAACCCTTGCGAGGGGACTGGACGGAAAGGAAAGACTGCGTATCCTGCATGAATATTTTAATCAGGATACCATGGAGCCTTTCCGCTTTTCGTTTAAGGATCTGGCAGAATCCGGTAAGTCGGTCAAGGACTATATTGCACCGCCGGGGTTTGATTTCCGCTATCCGAACCGCTTCAAGTCGGGAAATATGTATGGCTGTGTGTCCTATCTGGATATTATCGCACCGAAGTTTACGGACGAGCTGATCAAGCAGCTTCTTGACATTGATGCAAACCTTACTATCTCCATGCACATGCAGACGGAAGATCCGGTAAAGGCAATCAAGAAGTTAAAAGCGGTCATTTCCAATATCCAGAAGATGAAGATTGAGGAGCAGAAAAAGGCAGTCCGGAGCGGCTACGATATGGATATTCTTCCAACGGATATTGTGACCTATGAAAAGGATACGCTGGAATTTCTGGATGATTTGAATACGAGCAATCAGAAGATGATCAACATGACATTCCTTATTACCTGTTATGGCAGAACCAAGCGGGAACTGGAGAGCTTAATGCAGAGAGTGTCCGGTATCATTCAGCAGGCAAACTGTGACCTCAGATGTTTACAGTATTTGCAGGAACAGGGACTTATGGCATCCGCACCGATTGGATGCAATGAGACAGGTATTGAGCGTACTCTTTCCACAAAAAGCACCGCAATCTTAGTACCATTCTGCACGCAGGAATTATTTATGCCTGCTCCGGCAATCTATTACGGGTTAAATGCACTCAGCAACAACATGATCATGGCAGACCGCAAAAGGCTCCGTACACCAAACGGAGTTATCTTAGGAACACCCGGAAGTGGTAAGAGTTTTAGTGCAAAGCGTGAGATTTTAAGTTGTTTTCTTATCACAAAGGACGACATTATTATCTGCGATCCGGAGGGCGAGTATTTTGCGCTAGTGGCAGCACTACATGGACAGGTTGTAAAACTTGCCACTAATTCCAAAGATTATCTGAACCCGATGGATATTCAGTTGAGCCATAAGGGGGATAAGGAAGCATTAAAACTGAAATCTGATTTTATCATTACATTGTGCGATCTGATTGCAGGTGGCAAGGACGGTCTGGAGAATGATGAGAAAGGTATCATCGACGAATGCATCCGTCATATTTACGATAAATATTTTGAAAATCCGGTGCCAGAAAATATGCCGATACTGGAGGATTTATACAACGCACTTCTGAAGCATAAGAATCCAAAGGCAGAGCGTATCGCAAACAGCCTTGTGCTGTATGTGCATGGTTCCCAGAATTATTTCAACCACCATACCAATGTGGACAGTGGCAACCGTATCATGTGCTTTGACATCAGAGACTTGGGAAATCAGTTAAAGGAACTTGGAATGTTGATCGTGCAGGATGCAGTGTGGAACAGGGTTTCACAGAACAGGGAGCGAAAGATTGCAACCCGTTATTACTGTGATGAGTTCCACCTTCTTCTGAAGGAAAAGCAGACAGCTATCTACTCTGTGGAAATCTGGAAGCGTTTCAGAAAATGGGGCGGTATTCCGACAGGTTTGACGCAGAATGTGGGCGATTTTCTCCGTTCTGAGGAGATTGAGGGTATTTTGGGTAACAGCGATTTTGTGTATCTGTTAAATCAGAATGCCAAAGATCAGGCAATCCTCGCTGATAAGCTGGGACTTTCTGATAAGCAGCTTTCCTATGTCACCAACTCTGAGCCGGGAAGTGGTCTGATACTGTTTGATAACGTGGTAATTCCCTTCGTGGATAAATACCCGACAGACACCAAGACCTACAGAATTATGAATACGAAGCCGGAGGAATCGGTGCAGAAGGAGGACGCAGTATAAATGGCGGAAAAGAGACAGAAGAAGCAGGCAGTAAAGGCATTTGAAAAAGAGACATTTTCCAAAGATAAGGAAGTGACTGGAGTAAAACATATAGAACACAGGCAGGACAACACCTTTTCTGTGGAAAACCAGTTTAGTGCCAGCGAGAAGCCTGTGAGCAACCTGTCAAGGGATGCGAACCATGGCAGTCGTACAAGAAATGCAACTTCTGGTCATAGCGTCCAGAAGTCGGAAGCCGAAGCGGAAAAGTCATTCTTAAAGGAAAACAGCTTCATGCAGGACGAACAGACTGATTATGAGACTTCTTCTGACAGCACGATAGAAAACAAGGTTCATGTCAGGGATACCTTCCAACGGTCTGAGGAAAAAGGAAAATATCACAAAGGGCGTGTGCAGAGAGAACACGCACACAGAGAGCGTGCGAAGTCAGAAAATACAAAGCAGTCCGATTATGGAGATTTCCAGACAAAGGATGCCACATTTTCGCAGGGGCAGGAGGAAGAATTTACCGACAAAAAAGTACAGAAGGCTTTTGATAAGTCGGAAAAGAGTCGTCAGAAGTTGCAGAAAGCAAAGGACAAGATGCCGAAAAAGCGGCAGTATGAGATGAAACGTGTCTTTGATGAACAGAACGGAAAAGCAAAATATATCGTTGTTCCGGTGGATGTGGAGAAGCCATTTAAGCAGGATGGTCTGGGAAAGACTGCGGTTCATAAGCTGCAAACGGAAAATATGTATTTTGTGCATCGTAAGATTGCAGAAACAGAAAAGGACAATTCTGCGGTTGAGGGCGCACACAAGACGGAACAGCGTGCCGAGGACATTTATCACTATATGAAGTATCACCGCAAGAGCAAGGCACAGAGAAAGCGTGACCGCCTAGAGCGATTGCAGAAAAAGCAGGTCACAGCAGATATGAAGCTGGAGTATGAGAAATTCATTAGTGAAAATCCACATCTAAAGGGCAACAGTCCAAAGAAACAGTTACAAAGGCAGCTACAGAAACAGCGCATCAAGCGTGAGTATGCCAAGGCAAGGCGGGCAGGAGCAGAAGCCAAGACTGCAAAGGAAACATTTACAAAGACAGCCAATGCCGCAACCGGGATTGCAAAGAAGTTACAGGAGATTGCCACAAAAAATAAAACACTGATTATCACAGTGGGTATTTTTGCTCTTCTGCTTATTATGATCATGTCGGCATTATCAAGCTGCGGTTCCATGTTTACCGGAACTGTGACAACAACGATGGCAAGCACATATCTTAGCCTTCCGGCAGAGATTGATGCAGCAGATTTATCTTTTACAGAAAAGGAAATGGAGCTGCAAAACAAGATTGACCGGATTGAAACTGATTACCCGGGATATGATGAATACGATTATAACCTTGGTGCAATCGGGCATGATCCATATACACTGATCAGTTATCTTTCCGCAGTCCATACGGAATTTACTGCCGCAGAAATGGAGAGTGAAATTCAGGAATTATTTGATGCCATGTATTCCCTTACTACTGAGGAAGTGGAGGAGACACGGACAAGGACAGTCACAAAGACCGGAACCAGAACAGTTACAAATGCAGATGGAAGCATCAGTACCGAGGAATACGAGTATGAGGAGGAAGAAGAATATATCGTAACAATCCTTCGAGTCACTTTAACGGTCACACCTCTTGAGAGCATTATTGCCGGACGCATGGATACGGAACAGGCAGAAATCTTTGCCGCCTACACGGAGACAAAAGGCGGGTTACAGGTATTTGGAACACCCGTGGATTACTACTGGTACTACTATATCAGCAGTTATTATGGATACCGGAAGAATCCGAACACCGGAGCAGAGGAGCTTCACAGGGGCGTGGACATTGCAGTGCCGACAGGTACAGTTGTCTATGCCGCGCATGACGGAACGGGTATGGAAGCGGCTTACGATTCCTATTATGGGAATTATGTGGTGATTACGGACAGTAAGGGATATACCACAAAATATGCCCACATGGACAGCTTAAATGTGTCCGCAGGACAGAGTGTCAAAAAGGGTGACGATATAGGCAAAAGCGGAAATACAGGAAGCAGTACCGGAGGCCACCTTCATATCGAATGTCTGTATAACGGGGAGTATTATAACCCGTTATTTTATTTTGAGGCAGGAGAGCAGACCATTTATGGGGAAACACCGGGCGGCACCGGAGGAGGAACCGGCAATGTGATACCACCGGAGTCCTATGACGATGCAACGGTGCAGACGCTTATGCGGGAAGCAAACAGGTATCTGGGAATGCCATATACTTTTGGCGGCACAGCTCCGGCAAGTTTTGACTGTTCCGGTTTTGTATGCTGGGTATTTTCAAACAGCGGCGTACATAACCTGCCAAGAACCACAGCACAGGGCATTTATGACCAGTGTACTTCGGTATCCGCATCGGAAGCAAAGGCAGGAGATCTCATATTTTTTACAAAAACTTATAATGCAGGGCGAACCGTCACGCATGTTGGTATTTATTGTGGAAACGGTACGATGGTGCATTGTGGTGATCCAATCCAGTATACCTCAATCAATACCTCTTACTGGCAGAGCCATTTTTATGGTTTTGGAAGATTAAATTAGCGAAGGGAGGAAGATCAGTTGTCAGTAGAAAGAATCAATGCACAGCTTAAAAAGGTCAGAGAACAGATAGCACAGCTACAGGCAAAGGAAAAAGACCTTGCAGAGCAGAAACAGATGGCGGAGGATGCCGAAGCCATGAAGATCATACGGAAATATAAAATCTCATCCGAGCGATTGCAGATGCTTAATAAGCTCAGTGAGGATGAAGTCAGAAATTTATTACAGAAACGGGAACAGGAAAAGGAGGATTCGACCAATGAAAATGAAGAAGTTATCCGTTAAGGCACTAATGTCCCTGATACTGTCGGCAATACTTTTTTGTATGCCGATTGGGGCATTTTTTGCAAACAGGGCAAATACTGTGGAGGTTCATGCGGAGGATACAGCAGAGCAGAAAACAGAAAGTGCGGCAGAGGAAAGCAGTGCAGAAAGCACAGCGTCCGGTAATGATAACAAGGACAGTTCCGGTAGTGGAGAAAATCACACAGAGCAGTCCACAGAGAATACAACGGAAAATTCCACAGAAGGCACAACCGAGGAAACACAGCCTTCCGCAAAATGCACCTGCAAGGAAAAATGCAGTCAGTATGCGGTGGATGAGGATTGTGAGGTGTGTGCAAAGGATTATAAGGAATGTGCTTATATCAATCCGAGCGTAAAAATTACAATCAATACACCTTCTGGGTGGCATAACGATACCACGAAAGTAACAGTCAAGGTGGAGGATACTATTGCATCCGGCAATTTTACCATTCGGACAGTAAAGGCAAAAGTCGGACAGAATGGAAGCTGGACAGATATTACCGAGGATATGTACATAGAGATTTCCGAGAACAGCACCATTTATGTGCAGGTCACAGACCAGAAGGGCAAGACCTACGAGAAAAACCGTTATATCAAGTGTTTTGATTTTACCAAGCCTACCTTAAATGCGGCAGTCAGCGACGGTCTTTTGAGCATTCAGGCACATGATACGGATTCCGGTATCAAGGCAATCTATGTCAATGGCTATGAGTTTACAGAGCATACGAATGGAGCCTTGAATATCCGTCTGCAACAGTTCGATGCAGGGTATCAGTATTTCACGATTTCTGCCATGGATAATGCAGGAAATACCTCTGAAATCTATAAAACAGCCAATCCGTATTACACCGATCCGGAGAATAAGGACAGCAATGAAAAAGATCCGGCACAGCAGCTCCCAGTGGATGCGTCGGCAACCAAACCTAGCTCTGCAACCGCACAGGTCACAGAACATACAAAAACGGATGTGAATGGAAATACAGTTTCCCAGACAGGCAGTGGAACAAATTCAAGCAGTTCCGCAACAGCAAAGCAATCTCCAAGTACGGGAGATACTTCTAAGGATGCAGACCAGAGCAGTGACAGTCAGACTTCTGAAAAAGGCAAGGAATTTTACACAATCCAGACTGCATCAGAAAAGGTATTTTATCTTGTGATTGATCGTGATGGGGAAGATGAAAAGGTGTATTTCCTTACAGAAGTCAGTGAAAACGACCTGCTGAATACCACAACGGATAACAGCGAGACACTTCCGAAAAATTCAGCGGCATTGGAATCTGCAATCCCTACCAAAGACAGCGCATTATCAAACAATAATGCTGATACCACAGGAGAGAAAACACAGGGAGCAGAAAGTGTTGAGGACAGCACCGAAGATAGCACGGAAGATACAAGTGAGCCGAAAGAGGATACCGCAAAGGCAGATGGTTCCGGCTTTACATATATTTTAATGGGCATTGCTGCGGTAGCTGTGATCGGAGTGGTATATGTTGTGAAATCCAAGAAGAAAAAGGAAAACTTCATTGATGAGGATGAAGATGAGGACGAGCTTGACGAGGACTACGATTATGAGGACGAGGAAGAAACCGAGCAGGATTCCGACGAAGCATTCATAAATGGTGGTGATGATACAGAATCAGTAGACACAGACGAGAATGACAATGAAGATAACAACAACGAGAATAACGAAGAAGATGGGGAGGAATAGAGATGGAGCTTGTAATTGCAGAGAAGCCGAGTGTGGCACAGAGCATTGCGGCGGTTCTTGGTGCCACACAGCGTAAGGACGGATATTTGGAAGGCAATGAGTATCTGGTATCATGGTGTGTGGGACATCTGGTAGAACTGGCACAGCCGGAAAGCTATGAGGAAGCATGGAAGAAATGGAGCTATGAGAGCCTTCCGATCATTCCGCAGGAATGGCAGCATGAAGTGAAAAGTGATACAAAAGCACAGTATCAGATTTTGAAAAAGCTCATGCATGATGACAGGGTAGATGCCGTTGTATGTGCTACCGATGCTGGAAGGGAGGGTGAGCTGATCTTTCGCCTGACCTACAACATGGCAGGGTGCAGAAAACCGATGAAGCGGTTATGGATTTCTTCCATGGAGGAAAGTGCTATCCGTGACGGCTTCCATAATCTTCGCCCAGGCAGCGACTATGATAACTTGTATCATTCAGCATTATGCAGGCAGGAAGCAGACTGGCTTGTGGGTATCAATGGGACAAGACTTTTTACGGTATTATATGGCGGTAAGGCATTGAAGGTTGGCAGAGTGCAGACACCGACACTTGCCATGCTGGTGGATCGTGAAAGTAAAATCATGAATTTCAAGAAAGAAGCCTATTATATGGCTCACATCATGGGAAATGGTCTGGATGCGGTATCAGAGCATATCAGTGATAAAACGGAAGCAGAGAGGATTGCAGGAGCCTGTGAAAACGGACAGGCTCTTGTCACTTCCGTGGTAAAGGAAGAAAAGTGGGTAGCACCGCCGAAGCTCTATGACCTTACAACACTCCAAAGGGATGCAAACCGTCTGTTTGGTTTTACTGCCAAGCAGACATTGGAATATACGCAGAGCCTTTATGAGAAAAAGTTAGTAACTTATCCAAGAACAGACAGCCAGTATCTTTCCGATGACATGGAAGGTACTGCAAAAAATGTGATCGAAGCGATTTTCAATTCTCTGTTATTTGAGCAGAATATCATGTTCAATCCAGATATTAAAAGAATTTTGAACAGCAAGAAAGTGACGGACCACCACGCAATCATTCCTACCATGGAGATCATCAAGCAGGACTTAAAGGCAATCCCGGAGAGCGAAATGAAGATACTTTCCCTTTGTGCAAACCGTCTGCTGTGTGCGACCGGGGAGAAGCACATTTATAATTCCACAAAGGCAGTGATTACCTGCAACAATACTGTATTTAAGGTATCCGGCAAGGAAGTGTGGAAAAATGGATGGAAGGAATTTGAGGATTTCTTCAAAAATTCCTATAAAACCGCAGAGGATAAATCGGATGCAGAGGAAGAAAAGAAGCTGCCGGAGCTTCGTGAGGGCATGACGATTGCAGTGGAGCAGACAAGAGTTTCCGAGCATTTCACACAGCCACCGAAACATTACACCGAGGACAGCTTACTGTCTGCCATGGAGCGAGCCGGAGCAGAAGATATGGGTGACGAAGTGGAGAGAAAAGGACTTGGCACACCTGCCACCAGAGCTGACATTATTGAAAAACTGGTAAAAGACGGATTCGTAAAGCGTGAGAAAAAGCAGATGATTCCGACAGAGGACGGAATGAAGCTGATCACGATACTTCCGGATGTAGTAAAATCTCCGAAACTGACTGCTGACTGGGAAAATGAGCTTACACTTGTATCCAAAGGAGAAGTTGCTGCAGAGCAGTTTATGTCTGGTATTGAAGCAATGGTAACTGATCTTGTAAAGACCTATCACAGCGTTAGTGATGAGCAGAAAGCCATGTTTGGCACAGGCAAGGGTGAACAGGAAGTGCTAGGCAAATGCCCGAAGTGCGGTGCCGATGTAGTCAAGGGAAAATTCGGAGCGTACTGTACCGGGAAGTGCGGTATGAATGTCGGCAAGGCACTTGGGGTAACACTTTCCGATACACAGGTCAAGAGCCTGCTTCAAGGGAAAAAGATACTTGTAAAAGGATTAAAAGGCAAGAAAGGCAGCTATGATGCTTATTTGATTCCGGAGAGCATAGAGGAGTTTTCCTATACGAAGGATGGAAAAGAAATCAAGGGATTCCAGTATAAGTTTAAGATGGAATTTTCTCAAAAGGCAGGAAAGCAAGGGTAGGAATGTAGCTGTGATTGTGGTATAGTGGGGAAAGTATCGGAATTTGTAAAGTTAAGGAGAAATACTTAATGTGGTTAGACAGAAATGAACTTGTATCACTTGATTTGAAGTTGACATCGGACTATGGTGATATCATACCAAAAATACAAATAGGTTATGATCTATTTAATCTTATTGAACATAATACCAGTATAGATACAGAAACTAAAATCAATTTAAAAGAGAAAGCAGTAATATGTCATCAGAAAATCAAAATGATGTTGTTTGCAGAAAAATGTGCTATTGAAAATTTAAATGAATTTGAAGTCTCACAGAACATGGAAATGCCTTGCCTTTTTGGAGATGATGAAACAACATTGCTTTATCATACTGAAAGTACAATCCTTTTTGCAAGAAATGCATTAGATGTAGTAGCTACTATTTTTCATTGTATAGCTTTTCATGAAAGAAATGATAGTTTCAATAAATTCACAAAGAAAATATTGAAGGATGAAAATGATAAATTTATTTATTTAAAATCATATCTTTGTGAAATAGATAAACTTGATACACATGCTTTTCGTTTACTCTGTGGTAGCGAGAGAGGAAGATCATTAAGAGATCAAATCGTACATCAAACTAATATTAAACTTGAGTATGATGAGTATAAAGAAGGTAGCAATAAAGAGAAGTTATTCATAGTGTTATATAAGGGTGAAATTGTGATTTGTTATAGAGAATTTATGAGGAACTTTGTTATGGAAGTTGTAGAAATGATTTCATCTATTTCACAAAAATTCATTCTCGACGAATTAGAAAATCAACTATAATGGGAAATGTAATAGACAATTCTCTATTTGTGGATGTCGAGAAATTTAATTTAGCGGTACGACAGTATACCACATACAATTTAATAACAACACAGCGTTAGAGCGTATGGGAAAACTGTACGCTCTCTTTTTTTATCAAAAATGGAGGGAAATCACATGGAAGAAACAAATGTAACAATGACTACAGAGGAAATGCAGGGTGAACCTGCAGCAAAGGAAAATGAGACAAAGGCGGAGAAGTTTATCCGTATTGGCGAGTACCGCATGAATAAGGCGGTTGATGCTATTGGCAGACTGGAGAATCTTGCAAATCGAGGTTCCTACGAATATACACAGGAACAGGTAGATGTGATGTTTCAGGCGTTAGAGGGGAGGGTTGCGGAAGTTAAGGCAAGGTTTACGCCTAAGAAAGCGGCTGAGAGTAAGACTTTCAGCTTTGGTACAACAGAATAGGAATGTAACGGGAAATAAAGGAAAGGCAGTCATGTAGTGTATGTGGCTGCCTTTTTGTCGTATCTATGACAGGAAGGAGAACTGTGTGAGAAAATATGATTTTATATCGGCTCTGGCAAAAGAGACAGCAGCCGAGGTTGTCAAAAATCGTGAGGAATGGATGAAATACCTTACTACAGCGGCGAGATTATACAAGTATCCGTTCCGGGAACAGCTTTTAATCTATGCACAAAGACCGGACGCAACAGCGTGTGCTTCCATAGAGTTGTGGAATGAGCGTATGCACTGCTGGGTAAACAAAGGGGCAAAGGGTATCGCACTTTTGGACGAGGATGATGCACATGGAAAGCGTCTGAAATATGTATTTGATGTTTCAGATGTCCATGCGGCAAGGAGAATCGGACGGTATCCGGAACTCTGGGAATTACATGAGGAACATAAGGAAGATGTAATTAAGCGTCTGGAGCAGACTTATGGTGCTACCGATGATAAGAAGCTGTTTGAAGAAAGACTTATGGAGATAGCTGAGAGGATTGCGGCAGATTATTATGAGGAATTGTTGCCGGATTTGCAGTACATGATCGAGGGCAGTTTTTTAGAAGGACTGGACGAGCAGAATGTCGGTATCCGCTTGAGGGAGACATTATCGGACAGCATTTCCTTTACACTTTTATCTGCCTGTGGTGCAGATATGCAGGAGTATGGTTCGGAATTTTCTTTCGATTTTATCCATGAATTTAATTCCATGGATACCCTAGCAGTACTTGGAGATGCAGCCAATGAGCTTGCAAAACCGGTACTTTTAGAGATTGGAAGAACCATAAGGGCATATAACAGAAGCTACGAAAAGGAACAAACAGAAAATTTAACGCAGAAAGGACTTGCAAATACTTCTGAAATAGACTACAATGCGTTAAAGCGTGAAAGCGAGAGCGGACATGAGGAATATATTGACAACAATCAAAACAGCGTAGAAAGGGGCAATAGCGATGAATCTGACATACGAAAAGAACGGGGATTATCTGATTCCGACATTACAGGCGGACATTCAGCCGGAGGGAACGGTAACGAAGTACGGAATGATGAGGGAGACTTATCTGAAGGAGAACCACAGGGGCGTGTACTCAGCGTTTCTTCTGAAAGGAACATTGAAAGAACACCTGCTGACGATCCAGAAGCAGGCAGAGGAGAGAATGGAGAAGCTGACGAGCCAGATGGCGGCAACCGAGGGAGTGACCGAACAACTCAAGGAAGCCGATCAGATGCTCTGGGTAGCGAAGATGAACAGCATTCGGAACCGAGCAGAGGAAGTGGTTCTGGGAGAACTGGTTTACAGTCTGTAACAGACACCGATGATCTTCTCCGGGGAGAAGCACCGGAACCCACCTTTACACAACTCAGCCTGTTTCCTTCTTTTGAGGAGCAGGTCGGAACAGTCGCAGCAGCGGAAGCAAGTATGAAATATACCATGCCCGCTGCTTTTTCTTTGCCACAGAATGAGCTTGAAACCATTCTTCGCAGTGGCGGAGGAAAACAGCACAGCAGAAAGCGTATCTTTGCAAAGTACACAGAGGGCAGAAATGCCGAGCAGATGGTGGATTTTCTGAAAAATGAGTACGGACAGACCGGAAAAGGTTTTGAAATCAATGGAAATCCCGTATCAGTGTGGTTCGATGAGCATGGTATGAGTGTCGGCTATGGAACACAGGCAAGGGAAACGCCGATTGTCACGATGGATTGGGAAGATGTGGAGAGCCATATCCGTTCTATGATCGAAAATGGTACTTATATGAGTGCCAGTGAAGCATTTCTTGTGGATACACAGGAGCGGAACCGTGTTGCCAACCAGATCTATTTCTTTCTGCGGGATGGCATGGATGAAATGCCGGAGGAGCTTGGATTAAAAGCCGGAAACTATCCGGAGAGTGAAGCAAAACTCATGGAACTTCTTTCTACCCATGAGGGCAGGGAGCAGCTTAAAAATATTTTGGAAGATGCGGCGGAACGTCTTGCATCGGGTGAAGCCGAATTAAAATGGCGGCATGTGAAATCACCGGAATATCTGTTATCGGAGATAGCAGACCTTGACAGAGAAAGGCTGGAATTTCCATTGCCAGATACTGTGGAAGTAGCACAGGAAGATTTTATTACACAGGATGAGATTGACTATGCACTAGGCAGGGGAAGCGGCTATGAGCATGGAGCTTTCCGCATCTATGAGTATTTCATGGAAGGACATGACCAGAAGGAAGCGGTAGCCTTTCTGAAAAAAGAATATGGCATTGGTGGTGGTTCCGGCGGACTGCCGGGTAATGATGATTCCCATAATGAACATGATGGAAAAGGTATCCGTCTGGAGAAAGGCAGTTATGGCAATCCGTATGCAAAAGTGCTTCTGAACTGGAATGTTGTAGAGAAAAGGCTTCGTGAGCTGATCAAAGAGGACAAATACTTATCTCCACAGGGAAAGGAAAACTATAAGGCTTACAAGGAAGAACAGGCAGAAAAAGCAAGACAGCGTGAGCTTTCTCGTCTGGAGCATGGACAGCGGTTAGAGTGTAAGAAAGACATTGATGCACTGATTGCTGAGAAATTCAATGGTTTTGTTCTTCCGAGGAATACCGCAGATGAGATCATAGATAAATATGGCATTGACTGTGTGGAATTTGTTCTTGCAAATACGGTTACGCATTTTGATTATGATGGTCGTTTTTCACGGAACAATAAGGACTGGGCAAAGGACATTGTTGCGGAAAATGAGTGGGAGAACAACGATCTGATTCTAAGCTCACATCCGGCAGTGCTGGACGGATTTACCAATCAGGCGAGAAGATATATCAATGTGATTCGGGAAAAAGAAAAGGAAGCACAGCAAAAGATCACGATTGATGGATATGAGTGTGTTCTGGTTGATGAGTGGGGCAGTGAAAAAGAGAAATATCTGCTTGGAAATGACATTGAGGACAGCAGTTTTTATTATGCACAGGTCAATGGGAAATCCTTTGAATACGACCATAAGCCGGAGCGTGGCGAGGTAGAAGATGATTATATCAATGCTTTGGCAGAGGAAGATATTGACAGGCACGAAGCAGAAGTGTTTTCACGCTTTGATGGGACGGATGGTATCGCTGAGCCGGATGAAACTGAGCCACAACAAGAATTTTCACAAGAGGAATCGCAGAAATTATTCTGGCATGTGGTACATGATGCTGATGATGAATATGGGAATCCGACACAGTGGAGTGCCACCTTATCAGAGGGAGTATTCCTTTGGATTGATAAGGAAGTGGACGGATATGCTATTTATGATACGGCAGACACCACCCGTCCGGCATTGGAGACATTTTCGACTTTGCAGGAAGCAATGGACTGGGGCAATGAGCTTGCAGAAAGTGGCAGGAAAGCAGAAGCGGAGTTTCCTGATGAAAAGGAACAGAATGTTGTTACAGAACAGACTGAAGATGAACTGGACAGTATAGATACGCAGTTTGCCCGTGAGCGTCTGGAGAATGGAGAAGCAGACCGAAAGACAGAGGAAATGCTGTCACAGGTGCTTACCGGAGAATGGGAGCCGCTTACACCTTCGGCAGAGGAGAATAAGACTGTACAGGAAATAAATGTGGCTGCACCGGATAAAAGTAACGCTGTCAATTTCCATATCAGCGATGCCGGATTGGGCGAAGGTTCTCCAAAAGAAAAATTCCAGAGAAATGTTGCGGCAATTAAGTTGTTGGAGCAGATTGAGGGCGAAAACCGTTATGCTACACCGGAAGAACAGCAGATTTTATCCCAGTATGTCGGCTGGGGTGGTCTTGCCGATGCGTTTGACGAGAGCAAATCAAACTGGTCAGCAGAATATCACCAGTTAAAGGAACTGTTATCGCCGGAGGAGTACCGCATGGCAAGGGAGAGTACCTTGAATGCCCATTATACAAGTCCGGTTATTATCCGCCAGATGTATGAAACATTGGAGAAAATGGGATTTTCCAAAGGAAATGTACTGGAGCCTTCCATGGGTATCGGCAACTTTTTCGGTATGATGCCGGATTCCATGAAAGAGAGCAGGCTTTACGGAGTGGAGCTTGACAGCATTACCGGACGCATTGCAAAGCAGCTTTATCCGCAGGCAGATGTGCAGATCAAAGGCTTTGAAAAGACCGATTATCCGAATGATTTCTTTGATGTTGCAATCGGAAATGTGCCTTTTGGTCAGTATAAGGTGGCAGATAAGCAGTATGATAAAAACAATTTCCTGATACACGATTATTTCTTTGCAAAGACGTTGGATAAAGTGCGTCCCGGTGGTGTGGTTGCTTTTATCACAAGCAAGGGAACCATGGACAAGGCAAGTCCGGAGGTCAGAAGATACCTTGCACAAAGAGCTGATCTGCTAGGTGCAGTCCGACTTCCGAACACCGCATTTAAGGCAAATGCAGGAACCGAGGTCACTTCGGATATTTTATTTTTCCAGAAGCGTGACCGCATGGTAGAGCGTGAGCCGGACTGGGTACATCTGGGAGAGGATGCAGATGGCATTGCAATGAACGCTTACTTTGCACAGCATCCGGAGCAGATCGTAGGAAAGATGGAAATGGTATCCGGTCCTTATGGCGTGGAAAGCACCTGCAGGGCAGATGACAGCAGACCTTTTGCGGAGCAGTTAGCAAAAGCACTTGAAAATATTACAGGACAGATTGATACGATTGATCTGGATGAGGAGCTTGCGGATGACATGAGCAGGCAGAGTATTCCGGCTGATCCGTCCGTCAAGAATTTCAGCTATACCGTAGTTGAAAATGAGGTATATTACCGTGAAAACTCGGTTATGAAGCCTGTGGAAGTATCAGACACCGCAAAAGAGCGTATCAAGGGAATGGTGGCAATCCGTAACTGTACGCAGGAGCTGATTGATATGCAGCTTGAGGAATATTCCGATGCGGCAATCAAGGGAAAACAGGCGGAATTAAACACATTATACGATTCTTTCTCGAAAAAATATGGTCTGATCAATTCGCAGACGAATAAGAGAGCCTTTAATCAGGACAGCAGTTATTGCCTGTTGTGTTCTTTGGAAAAACTTGATGATGAGGGCAATTTCAAGGGCAAAGCGGATATGTTCACGAAGCGTACCATTAAAAGGGCAGAGGTGGTCACAAGTGTGGATACTGCAAGTGAAGCATTGGCAGTATCTTTAGCAGAGAAAGCTAAAATCGACCTTGATTATATGGCAGAGCTGACTGAAAAGGACAAGGATACGCTGATTGAGGAGCTTCGTGGTGTTATTTTTCAGAACCCGCTTACCGATGTCTGGGAGACAGCAGACCAGTATCTCAGCGGAAATGTGCGTGAGAAACTTGCCATTGCAGCAACCTATGCAGAAAATCATCCGGAATATGCTCCAAATGTGCAGGCTCTTACGCAGGTACAGCCGAGGGAGCTGGACGCATCGGAGATTGAGGTGCGTATTGGTGCCACATGGATTGATCCAAAATATATCAATGATTTCATGCGTGATACGTTCCAGACACCGGAGCATTTATTCCGCAGAGATACGATTGGGGTGCAGTTTTCGGGTGTGACCGGAGAGTGGAACATTAAAGGGAAAAACGCTGATTTTGGAAATACGCTTGTCAACATGACCTATGGTACAAGCCGGGTAAATGCCTATAAGATACTGGAAGATTCCTTAAATCTGAAAGACACAAGAGTTTATGATACCATTGAGGAAGATGGAAAGGAAAAAAGAGTTCTTAATAAAAAGGAAACCATGATTGCAAGCCAGAAGCAGGAAGCGATAAGGGAAGCATTTAAGGACTGGGTATTCCGTGATCCGGAGCGCAGGCAGACACTTGTGGCAAAATATAATGAGCTTTTCAATTCCACCAGACCAAGAGAATATGACGGTTCACATCTGAAATTTCCGGGTATGACACCGGATATTGAATTAAAGCCGCATCAGAAAAATGCGGTTGCCCATGTGCTGTATGGGGATAATACCCTGCTTGCACACTGCGTTGGTGCCGGAAAGACCTTTGAAATGACAGCGGCGGCAATGGAAAGCAAGCGTCTGGGACTATGCCAAAAGTCATTATTCGTGGTGCCGAACCACCTGACTGAACAATGGGCAAGTGATTTCTTACGGTTATATCCAGGAGCAAATATCCTTGCGGCAACGAAAAAGGATTTTGAACCCGCCAACCGTAAGAAATTTTGTTCCCGTATTGCAACAGGTGATTATGATGCCGTTATTATCGGGCATAGTCAGTTTGAAAAAATCCCGTTATCACAGGAAAGACAGGCAGCCACAATCGAAAAACAGATTGATGAGATTGAGCTTGCTATTGATCAGGCAAAAAGAGACAACGGGGAGCGTTATACCATTAAGCAGATGGAAAAATCGAGGAAAGCATTGCAGGTGCGGCTTGACAAGTTAAATGACCAGAGCCGTAAGGATAATGTCGTGACTTTTGAGCAGTTGGGTGTAGACCGGCTGTTTGTGGATGAGAGCCACAATTACAAGAACCTGTTCCTTTATACGAAAATGAGGAATGTGGCAGGTATCGCACAGACAGAAGCACAGAAGTCATCTGATATGTTTGCCAAGTGCCAGTATCTTGATGAAATCACGGGCGGCAAGGGTGTAACTTTTGCGACCGGAACGCCAATTTCCAACAGCATGACGGAGCTTTACACGAATATGCGTTATCTTCAGTATGGAACGCTCCAAAAGCTGGGACTGGGACATTTTGACGCATGGGCGGCTTCTTTTGGAGAAACACAGACAGCCATAGAGCTTGCACCGGAAGGAACCGGATACCGGGCAAAGACAAGATTTGCGAAGTTTTTCAATCTGCCGGAGCTGATTGCACTTTTCAAGGAGAGTGCGGACATTCAGACACCGGATATGTTAAAACTTCCTGTGCCGGAAGCAGAATATGAAAATGTGGTTCTAAAGCCGAGTGAGTTCCAGAAAGACATGGTAGCGTCACTTGCGGAACGTGCCGAAGCAGTCCGGGACAGGCAGGTACAGCCTTACGAGGACAACATGTTAAAGATTACCAATGACGGAAGAAAGCTGGCACTTGACCAGAGGCTGCTCAATGATATGCTTCCAGATGAGGAAAATTCCAAAGCGTCAACCTGTGTGGAGAAAGCCTATAAGATATGGGAAAATACCAAAGAGCAGAAGTCAGCACAGTTGATTTTCTGTGATTTATCGACACCGAAGGGCGATGGCACTTTCAATGTGTATGAGGATATAAAAAATAAGCTCATGGAAAAAGGAGTGCCGGAGAATGAGATAGCATTTATCCATGATGCCAATACAGAACTCAGAAAAGCGGAGCTGTTTGCAAAAGTAAGAAGCGGACAGGTTCGTTTTTTATTAGGTTCCACCGCCAAAATGGGAGCCGGTACGAATGTGCAGGACAGACTGATTGCATTGCATCATTTGGATGTGCCTTGGAGACCTTCTGACATTGAACAGCAGGAGGGAAGAATCTTACGACAGGGCAACCAGAATGATAAGGTCAAGATATTTCGTTATGTTACGGAAGGTACATTTGACAGTTACTCGTGGCAGCTCATTGAGAATAAGCAGAAATTCATCGGACAGATTATGACCAGTAAATCTCCGGTACGAAGCTGTGAGGATGTGGATGAAGCGGCACTTTCCTATGCGGAGGTCAAGGCACTTGCCACAGGCAATCCCTACATAAAAGAAAAAATGGATCTCGATATTCAGGTATCAAAGCTGAAACTGATGAAGGCAAACCATACCAGTCAGAAGTACAGGCTGGAGGATAACATCACACAACATTATCCGCATCAGATCGCCATTTTCAAGGAGCGTATCGAAGGCTTTACCGCTGATATGAATAAATATGCGAAAAATAAGCCGGAGGATAAGGAGCAGTTCTTTATGCAGGTGGGTGGAAAATCATACACCGACAAAAAGGAAGCTGGAACTGCAATCATAGCCATGTGTAAGGAGATTAAAGGCATCAATGCCAGTGCGGATGTAGGTGAATATCTTGGATTTAAGCTGAATGTAACCTTTGATTCTTTTAACAATAAATTTGTGATGAATGTCAAAGGAGCCATGAGCCACCCGATGGAAGTCGGCTCTGATCCGCTTGGAAATATCACAAGAATCAACAATGTACTGGAAGCCATGCCTTCACAGCTTGAGGAAGCACAGATGAAGCTATCCAATGTGAAACATCAGCTTGAAACAGCAAAAGCAGAGGTAGACAAGCCATTTCCACAGGAAGCAGAACTTGCCGAGAAACTGGAGCGTCTGGCAGAGCTTAATTCTTTACTCAACATGGATGAAAAGGGCGATGATGCGATTGGCATGGATGACGAAGCCACGGAACCGGAAAAACCACAGGAAGATGTGAAAAAAGTGGATAACCGGGAGGAAGTGGTTGCGGATATGCCAATCAAGCAGAGCAATTTGGAAAAAGCAGCACCAGAAGGAGAACGCAGACTTGCAGACCGACCTGCAGAACGGACTTCATTGCAAGAAAAACTCGCAGCAATGAAGGCAAGGGTGTCCGGGACACCTGCAGGAAGGGATGCAGTGGATAAGGCAAAGGGGAAAGATCAGATTTTATAAAAAAAGTTTTATTCCCAACTTTATTCCCAACCTGTCAGCACTATTCGGGTTGGGAATAAAAGCAGGATTATTAAAAATGTTATAGCAGTTGATGTAAAGGCAGTCAGTGGTGGCTGCCTTTTATCGTACAAAATGGAGGTCATTTATGGCAGAAAATAATACGGAAAAAAAGATATTCTGAAAAAAGGAGATGATCTGAAAAATCGTATCTCTGCTTTATCGCAGAAAATAATCGATGTTTCTTTTTCATGATTACACTGAAAAACAGCGTGTGCAGGAGCTTACGGATAAACTGGAGCAGGGATTGCAGGATTTATTCAACAGTGACAGTTACTGCAATTATCTTAGAACGATGTCAAAATTTCATAATTACAGTTTTAACAACACGCTCTTAATTGCGATGCAAAAGCCTGACGCTACGTTAGTGGCCGGATACAAGGCTTGGCAGAAGAATTTTGAGCGTCATGTAAATAAAGGGGAAAAGGCAATCCGTATCCTTGCACCTGCACCCTATAAAATCAAAGAGGAACGGGATAAGATTGATCCGGTTACACAAGAGTTGTTGCTTGATAAGGACGGAAATCCGCAGAAAGAGGAAGTCGAGATAACAATTCCGGCATTCCGGGCAGTATCCGTTTTTGATGTGGCACAGACAGACGGAAAGCCGATACCGGAACTTGCGGCAAAGGAGCTTCTTTCAGATGTGGAAGGGTATCAGGATATGATTCGTGCAGTAGAAGCCATTTCACCAGTACCGATTGAACTGGAGGAGATAGCCGGAGATTCCAAAGGCTATTATGATAGGGAAGCAAAGCGGATTGCGGTACAGGAAAACATGAGCGAGAGCCAGACCTTAAAGACAATGATCCATGAGGTGGTTCACTCCAAGCTGCATAGCAAGGAAGTGGAGCAGGATGAGCAGATGAAAAAAGACCGCAATACCAAAGAAGTGGAAGCTGAGAGCATAGCTTATACAGTATGTCAGCATTTTGGTATAGATACCTCTGATTATTCTTTTGGGTATATTGCAGGTTGGAGCAGCGGAAGAGATACCAAAGAACTTAGATCTTCCATGGATACGATACGCAGGACAGCTTCGGAGTTGATTACCGGGATAGAGGAACAATTACAGGAATTACAAAGGAACAGGGAAGTATCACAGGAACAGACAAAGGAAAGTATTCTCCTCATACAGAATACTGACCTTTCAGAGTTCAGTCTGCTTGATGTATATGGCATGGACAGACCAGAACTGATGCAGGCATTGTCAGAAATGACAGACGATGACAAGTTGAGCATACAGGCATATTTGGAAAGCAGGGGTGCATGGACAACGGAAATCGGCAATCAGGATTCCAGAGAGTACGGAGAGTATCATCTGGATGTGCGTTATAACACGGATACAGATGAGCTGATTGATATGAAGGAGAGAAAGGCGGTCTATGATAAGGCAATGGAGCCGATCAATGCCGATGATGTGGTTGTTAAGTTCGCTTCCATTTTTGAAAGCGAATGGGAGGTTTTGAAAATCACAAATATGTTAAGGGATGATGTCGGAAAAATGCTTAAAGATATGGCTTCTCTTGATGAAAAAGAATGGGATGGCAATTACCTTTCATATATGGAAAAACAGGGAGCGGAAATCACATTACTTGCGTCCAGTAGTAAGGAATTAAATGGAAATATGACGGACTTTTGGGATTATGAATACGATTTTGATGCAGGTCTGACGGATGCGGAGGAATTGTCTGTCATGCAACAGGCAGAGCATATCATTAACCGGTTGGAGCATGGACAGCCTGCCTTTTCCGATGATGAAAGAAATCTGATTGTGAATTATGCGTATAAGCTGGGGGATATGGAGAAAACAAGGGAGCTTGCAGAACATATCTATGCACAGGAAGTGGATGGAAATCAGGATGTTGCATTAGCAATGATAGATGCACAAGCAGAAATCGACGCACTTCCGGATAGCATGGTCGGAATATCTGAAATGCAGGAGTATGGCTATACATGGATTGAAATGCTTCCACTAACACAGGAAAGGGCATTGGAACTATTTGACCATGACTTGCCTGTGTATCTTTTGCATACGGATGGTTCCGAGAGTACTGTAGCTGATAGAAAACAGATTTTAGAGCATGATGGAATGTGCGGAATAGAAAAAGGGGACTGGCAGAATGAACGGAAACTTCTCATGATGCAGGAAGAACTTACAGAGAGTAATTCCAACAGGGAAGCACTACTTTTATATGGAAATACCGATAAATACGGTATTTACCAGTTAAAGGATAATCCCGAACTGGACAAGTTCCGCTTTGAGGGAACGGAAAGCCTGAAGCGTATGGGAATAACCAAAGACAATTTTGATGCGGTATTGCCGGAAAATTATAAACTGGTGTATTTGGGCGAATTGTCAGAATTGCAGGGACGGACGCAATCGGAAACACTGGAAGCAATCTATAAAAAGCTTAATATTGACCATCCGGCAGACTACAAGGCACATTCACTGTCGGTCAGCGATATTGTGGTATTACATGAGAACGGGGAAAACAGCGCACACTTTGTAGATTCTTTTGGATTTACAGAACTGCCGAAGTTCATGCTGACACTGGAGGGCAAGGAAAATGAGATAGAGACGGAGCTTGCGGTTCATATCGCAGACCGTTATATCCTGATGCATGAATGTGATGAGGGATACGATTACTCCATTCTGAATGAGCAGTATCATTTACTGGATGGCGGTGTCTACGATAACCCGGATATTACGATTCAGCGTGCAATGGATATGGTGATTGCGGATTTGAAAGAACCGAGGTTTTCAGCGGTCACAGAGCAGTATTATCGTGATGAATTTTTGCAGGGCGAGGTGTATGCAGGTTCCGAAGCAGAGATTGTTGATTTTGAGGAACTTTCGGAGAAAGCCGAGGAAGTGGAACAGACAGATTTGGAAGCAAAGCAGGCAGAATTCAGAGAGAACAATCCGGATGTGGTTGCAGATTTCCGGGCAAAGACAGAAGAATTGTTTCATAGTCTGGACGGACAGAGTGCGGACGATATAGAAAAAACAGTGTATGCTTATGTGCAGTCGCAGATTGATGAATACGGTCTGGATGCGAAAATCGTGGATGTAGTGGTAGTCGGGAGCCGATGCAGAGGTATTGAGCAGGAAAATTCGGATTTGGATGTGGTTGTGGAATACACAGGCTCCACCAGAGAAGATGACCTTTTTAATATGCTCCATGAGGACAGCATTTATATTGCAGGCATACAGGTAGATATTAACCCGATTACAGAGAGCAGAACCGGAACATTGGAGACTTATCTGCCAGAAGTGGAAACCTATCTGCAGGAGAAGGCACAGCAGGAACAGGTCAATACACAGCTTGTAACACAAGGGCGGGAACAGGAACCGACAGAGCAGACGGAACTGGCAAATGAACCTGTTATTGAGCCGGAGACCGTCCATGTGACATTTACAGTGGCAGAATGTGGCGAATTTCACAATATTGGAGAATATCATGAGGGGATAGAAACGATTGAGGAAGCCATTCAGATTTATCAAGCCATTGATCCGTCCCGGATGAACGGTATCCATTCGCTTGGTGTGAATATGCACATCGAGGGAACAGAAGAATGGGAAGATGAGCAGGCGGACATTTTGAGTGGAAAATGTATTGATGTTGATTTCCTGAATTACACACCGGAGCTTCGGGACACTCCGAAAGTGCAGTATGCACTAAAGAAATTGATTGCAGCCTTTCCGGAGAAAGAGGTCAATGACCGGGAAACAAAAGAGCAGAAAATACAGGCACTTGCGGCAGAACTTGATCAGCTATCTTATGAGATTGATACATATGGATATAGAGATTCGGTATCAGACAGAGAATCACAGATACAAATGATTGCTGATGATATAAGAACTGGAAATGTGAAACCTCTAAGTATTTTCTTACAGGCATCTATTGACGAGGGGATAGACGAGGACAGTGAGAGACAGGCAAAGGAACTGCTTGTGAAATTGGCAGAGTACAAGCCGCTTGCTAAGATTGAGGAACTGGAGGAGCAGAATTATAACATGATTGATGACAGGCTTAATAATGGGGTGGAGAAATTCAATCGTGAGGAAGAAAAGAAAGAACAGCAGGAAAAGCCGGAAGCACGTTCTTCCTTAAAGGAGAGATTGGCAGCCAAGCAGAAGGAAGCGGCACAGGGAAACAATAAGGATACGAAGGAACTGGAAAAATCAAAAAATTCACATAGGGAGATGTAGGATGATGAATAAATTCACAGTAGAAGAAATCAATTTCATGTGTGTTTTTGAGACACAGAACAGAATGAAGATGATGGAAGAAATCAGACGGGTAATGCCGCACATAAAGGACAGCGATATGGAAGATATTGCCGGGCAGGTATTAGAAAAATTAGAAGGCATGAATGATAAAGAATTTGCAGAATTAGTGTTAGAAGCGGCAGAATAAAAAGATGGTAGTCATTAGGAAATATCCTTTTGGCTACCATCTTTTTTGTTGAAAATTAAAGAGGAGCCGGATTACTCCGACTCCTCCAAGTATGTGTCCGCAAACACATACCCCAATTGCTATCTATAATATACTATATACAAGTGAAATATGCAAGCATTATATGGCATTTTTCAAGATGCCCAGCCGAGAAAACAAATCGGGATGAATGGTAATAGCTGAAACATTCGGGTTTACGGATGCTTCGTATTCTCGTGTGATCTTTTCAAATTCTCGAATAAATGATTTAATCTCAGTTTTAGAAACTTTCAGTAATTTCAAGTAATAACAAATGAGAATAATATAGTCACCAATAGTTTTGAAATTTATGTAAGGCATTCCCATTTCTAAAATCAGACACTGTTTCATTGGTCTGGATGGATCCATTTTTTTGAAACGGGTATCGTATACTACATCATTATGGGCAATAGCATTTCTCAGATCCTTTAAGGCATATACATATTTATAAAGCAATTCCCGATAGGTATCACTGGATAGATTTATGCCGATTGAACGGGATACTTTTTCACGCATATCAATAGTCAGACAGGAAAGTAGATAACCAAAATCGCCCATAGTAAGAATTTCGAAAATTGCCCAAATTGGAACCTCATTATAGTTGACATTATTATAAAAATGGGTGATTTTAGGGTTTTCTTTGCGGTATGCAGCGGCTATGGCATTTTGTATGGAACCTTGGAGATTCAGTTTGTTATTTTGGTATTTCTTTTTTATATCTTCGCGAGTTCCAGCCGGAGCATTTTTGTAACTGCTGATTGCTTTATCATACATATCATAGACACTGCTTGAATCTATTTCTGTCATAATTGTGTTTAATGCAATATTTTTAAGGGCAGTTTCAATAAACATCATTTTTCCATATAAAAGAGACTTTAGTTTTGTGTCATATTGTATGGTTGCGTTGATCTCATTGTATGAGGTAAATGGAAGGCGGTTTGAGGATGATACAAAAAAGCGGTATCCCTTATAACCATGAAAATATCCTGTATTGATCAGTTGCTGCTTTTGAGAAGTCCCTGAGATGGAAATTCCGTTATTTCTAAGATGCCGCATTAAGGCATCAGTTGATTTATAGTCTGTTTTCGCCATAGTATCTCCTAAGTGTTTGTGGTAATAAATTAAGTATAATACATGGTGTCATTATTAACAAGCTACAAGATAGGATTATTCTTTTTCTTAAATTGTTCCTGCACCGGATCGGTTTGTGCCCGTCCGAGATACCGGTCAAGATTTTCCTGTTTCCGCTTCAAATCCCGCACCTCTTTTTCACAGCTCTTGTAAGTAGCGGTCAGTTCTTTTTTCTGCGTTTCCAATGCCTGATATTCGGCTCGCAGCTTATCCACATTCAATCCTTTTAGCTTGATGCCTGCCTGTTCAAGCACCCGTCTTGCACCGCCATATAGGATGATCTGGCTCTCGTATCTGCGAAAATAAGCGTCCGGGTTCTTGGCTTTCTTGTAGGCGATATGATAGGAGCGGTTGTCTTTGTACTGCTCGGCATATTTGATGATTTCAGCAAGGTCTTTCATGCGATGTTCCAGTTCCACAACGCTCTGTTTGGCGGACTTGCCCGCTTCGGTTTTTACAGTAATCTTATGCTCCAAATCGGAGAGAGAACCAGCTTCATTATAGCTTTGTGCGGCGATTTTCAGATTCTCGATTGCCGCCCACTGTTGCAGTCCGGGACTGTTCTGGAATTTCTCGTCCGAGGTGTCAATGAGCCTGCGGGTGGAGTAATCCTTTTTCGGGATAACTGCCTTTCGTTCCCGCTTCTTTTCAATGCGTTCCCGGATACGTTCCTTTGTGTATTCTTTCCCTAAAGACCTAGCACTGCCACGCACAAAACGCTCCTTGTCCAGAGGTCGGAAAGAGATATATTTCGCAGCATCTTCTCCAAAAGTTTCCCCTTTGATTTCGTAACCTTTTGCCCGCATCAGAAGCAGAAATTCTTCGTAAGTGGAAGCTGATTTGATACAGAAATTGATGTCCCGCCTGAGCTGTGTTTTCCAGGTTGAACCATTCTGATCAGACTGCCATTCCTTGTATTTTTTGCCACGTTCACCACCGGGAATGATGACAGAAAGATTGTGTTCTTTGCACAGTTTATCACTCAGGTGGCGGATGCGGTGGTAAGTCTGTGTGCAGTCATGGTATTTATTGTATTCGATGTTATCAGCCGCACAGAAGATGATATGGTTGTGTATATGCCCCTTATCAATATGCGTGGTGACAACATACGAATATTTCCCCTCTAAAACCTTGTCTGCAAGCTCTTTTCCGATGCGGTGTGCTTCCTCATAACCGACCTCGCCCGGAGCAAAAGCCTGTATGAGATGATAGGCTTTGTTGGGACTGTTTTCCCTGCAATGGTCAAGCGTATATTTAAAGTCAATCGCCGCAGTTTCGGGCGCACACGCATAAGACGAAACATAGATTTGTTCATCGGTTTTGTCTGGGTTACAGATATATTCTATGGCTTTATCAACGGTTGCTTTGATAGCATGGATTTTTGTGTATGCCATACCTCATTCATCAACTCCTTTACTTCGTCTATGTCCTCCTGATAAATGTTTCCGGTGCTGTTTACCCTCTTTGCGATCTGGTTTAAACTGGAGCTGATACGTCCCAGTTCTGTATTGTAATTTCGCAGATAACTGTAATCGACATCATACACATATCCATATAAGATCAGCTTGCGCAGGAAAGCAGACATACTCTTCATGCCGGATGCTTTGAACTTGGTGTTGAGGATGTACTGCTCATCATCGCTGAGATAAAATTGCACCGGATTGGTGCGGTTTCGCTTTGCCATTTCTGCCACTTCCTTTCTTACTTTTGGGTACAAAAAAACTGCTGTAAAATGTTCGATTTTTACAACAGTTCGTTTCAGGTTTTATTCAGTTTTGGGTGTAATTACCCACAGCAGATTGTAGCAAAAGTGGCAGGAAAGGTCAAGGTATTCCACAGGAAAATCAAAGAAAAAATAAAAGAGGGTTAGGGATACTTCCCTATGGAAATTCACACGCATATACGATAGGAAAGTGTGGGGAATTTCGCCTGTGTCATGACACAGGCAGTGCTTGCTAAGGTTGTTTTTTACCACTCCCAAAGGGTGTGGCGGATAGTAAATGTGGATAGTAAAGTAATAATATCAATATGACGATATAGAAAATGCGGGGAAGCATTGTATTTCAAAGAGTTTGAGATGTGTGTTTTCCGATCTTTTGAAAGAAATATTTGAATATTGAAACAGTGGGGTGGTGCAAGACTCTGCTGAATAATAGGCTTTTGCTAAAAGGTATCACTTTTGCGAAAATGTGTGATACCTTCTGGCAGGAGCCTTTTTATATAAAGATAACTTGACTTATAAATCTTACTGATGTAATATTTACACAAGTGCAGTGGGTTTCAAAAATATTTTTTTGATGTGAAATCTTACACATGTAATAAATAAAAAGGAAGGATGAAGAGTAGAACAGAACAAAAGGAAAATTTTTTTGTTCCAAAATCTTACGAATGTAATATTTTGAAAGCGAGTAATGAACATTGAAAATAGAATATGACCATTTCGACTATCGTCTCAATGGTCATACTCGTTAAATGGCATTTCATGCAAGCATGAATGCCGCTTGACTCGTTATTTGCCATATCAGCAAAGCAAAATGAATGGAGGTCAATATGAAGAAAGGAAAAAGCAGACATAAAAGAAAGAAAAGCAGGCTCCTATGGATTGCGATTGCTGTTATAGGAATGGCTGCGATTACTGTTGCGGTATGTGTGGCAGAAATGTTCAAAAAGGAGGATGTGTGGAAAACACCAGAAGAACTTCTGGTTGAATACATGAATCACATCCCGGCACAGGAGTATGAGCAAATGTATAAGATGCTCCATATTGAGGCATCTGGCAATGTCAGTCAGGAGGATTTCATAAAACGCAATTCAGCTATTTACGAAGGTATTGAAATCCAGAATATGGCGGTCGAGATTATCGCATATGACGAAGAGCAACTGACCGTAACTTATCAGACATCTTTTGATACGGTTGCAGGAGAAATCAGCTTTGAGAATGAAGCATTTTTTCTGGAGGGCGAAGACGGGTATAAGTTGGTTTGGGATAATTCACTGATCTTTCCGAATTTAGCTTCTACTGATAAGGTAAGAGTTTTAACGACACAGGCAAACCGGGGAGAAATTCTAGATAGGAATGGACGAGTGCTTGCTGGAAAAGGAACTGCATCTTCGGTTGGAATCGTTCCGGGAAAATTGGAGAACAGGGAGGAAGCAATCGCCAAGATTGCAGAATTACTGGAAACCACGCCGGAAGTGATAGAGAAGAAATTGTCAGCACAGTGGGTAAAAGATGATTCTTTTGTTCCAATAAAAACGATTCCGAGAGTGGAAGAAATCGAACTGCTAAAAGTAGAACCGGACGAAGATGTATTGAAGGAGAAAGAAAGGCACGAAAGTTTGCTGGCAATTCCCGGAGTAATGATATCTGACGTTGAAGTTCGTGAGTATCCTTTAGGTGAAGCGGCTGCACATTTGGTAGGGTATGTACAAAGCGTTACTGCAGAGGATTTAGAAGAACATGCAGGAGAGGGATATACAGCTAACAGTGTGATTGGCAGAAGCGGAATGGAAGGTCTGTTTGAAAAGGAACTGAAAGGGCAAAACGGCTGCAGGATATACATTGTGAATTCGGAAGGCAAAGAGAAAGAAGAACTTGCTTGTATTTTAGTGCAGCACGGTCAGGACATTAAGCTGACGATAGATGCCAGTTTGCAGATTGCCTTATATGAGCAGTTTCAGGAAGACAAGAGCTGCTCTGTAGCCATGAATCCATATACCGGAGAAGTACTGGCTTTGGTCAGTACACCATCTTATGACAATAATGATTTTATCATGGGATTGTCCAGTGAGCAGTGGACAGCATTGAATGATGACGAGGATAAGCCTATGTATAATCGGTTCCGGCAAGTCTGGTGTCCCGGTTCGACATTCAAGCCAGTTACGGCTGCGGTCGGTTTGGAATCAGGAGCAATTGATCCAAATGAAGATTATGGTAATGTAGGATTAAGCTGGCAAAAAGATGCATCGTGGGGGTCTTATTATGTAACTACCCTTCATGCATATGAACCAGTTATTTTAGAGAACGCTTTGATTTATTCCGATAATATTTATTTTGCAAAGGCAGCATTAAAAATTGGTTATGAGGAAATGGAAAGTTCCCTGACACAGCTTGGCTTTAATGCGGAGCTGCCATTTGAGATTAAAATGGCAAAGTCGCAGTATTCCAATTCAGAAAGTATTGAAACAGAAATACAGTTGGCAGACAGCGGTTACGGTCAGGGACAGGTTTTAGTGAATCCATTACATTTGGCATGTATCTATTCTGCTTTCTGTAATGAGGGGAACATCATAAAACCTTATCTGGTCTATCAGAACGAGGTATCTGCAGAGTATTGGATATCAGGAGCGTTTTCCAGTGAAACCGCAAGTCGGGTATTGGAGGGAACGAAAAAGGTTGTAAACGATTCTCATGGAACAGGGTACGCAGCCCATCGGGATGACATAGTTCTGGCAGGGAAAACGGGTACAGCAGAAATCAAGGCATCAAAAGATGATACTTCCGGTACTGAATTAGGTTGGTTTGCGGTTTTTACAGCAGAAGAAACGGTGGAACGTCCTATATTGATTATCAGTATGGTGGAAGATGTAAAAGGAAGAGGAGGCAGCGGATATGTTGTTAAAAAAGACAGCTTGGTTTTGGAAGAGTGGTTTAGCCGCAATTAGTTTCATGTTGATAGTAAGTGTTTCGGGGTGTAGTGATACACCCCAAGAGGAAACAGCGGTTGTTGAAACGATAAGTGAGGTGCAGTTACCGGGACAAAAGGATGAAGAAGAAACCGAAAAGATGATTGAATGTTGTTTGGAACTTTATGAAAAGGCAGCAGAGGAAAATAAAATAGCTGATCTGGAAATGATTCGCAGCATTGTAAATCGGTTTGGAGAAAATGGGTATCCGGCTGTTGACAGCAGAAATCAGATTGATATGACTGAGGCAGAGCAGGTAGAGTGGTTCTGTGAAATGGTGGATACGCAGGAAGAGGCTGAAATAACAATTATTGAGGTCAGTTACTTGGGCGGATTTGTAAAATACGATTTGGAAACAAAAGACGGAAATGTGGATGTGGTCAGAAGCTATTATAAGTACGAAAACGGAAACATGAAACGAGAGGTGACAGGAAGTTATCAGGCGGAGTATTGGAATTATACAGAAGATGGTTATCTTATGTTTTCAGGAGTTTGGTTTTCGGAAGAATTATATGTACTGACATTGAGCGGAGCGGAGGAGCATACCGCATTACGGGTACAGCCTTTGGATGAAACATACAGAGAGTTGAGTCGGAAGTATCTTCTTCCAATCGGCTTTGAACAGAATAATATGTTCATTGTAGATTGGAGCGAGGATGATTTTGGAGAATTGAATTTCTACGATATGTTTGACCTGCTCTATCCAAAAGTTTATGGGACAAATATTCCTTATGTTGCAGATGACAATTTTGGAGTTGGCGCTGTTTATCAAATACCTAAGGATGATTTTGAGCGTGTTATCCTGCCCTATTTCGATATTGATAGTGAAACATTGCAATCCAAAACCATCTATAATGCAGAGGATAAAACATATGAATATAAACCGAGAGGATTTGAGGAAGT
>OGJU01000738.1_pt1 | contig 29426 bp, 40 predicted proteins | sample 1572251 | NCBI WGS metagenome assembly OGJU01 (sample SAMEA2582144, study PRJEB24529) | metagenome | biome: Human gut stool | place: China | collected 2011
AGGGCCAGACAGGAAAAATCCTGTCTGGCCCTGTCCGGTACTTTCCGCGCCTTTCCCCGTGTGGGTCGGCGTGTGAGTCTTGAAGAAACGACAAAAATTAAGTGCCTTGAAAAGTTGCAAATCATGAAAGAAAATCACCGGAATCAAAAGATCCCGGTGATTTTTGGTGGAGACTACTGGACTCGAAAAGGGAGAATCATGTTTTGCGCATTTCAATAATGCTCTGTAAGTGCTGATATTACTACGTTTTCTTTGAGTTATGTTTTGCGTTGTTCATCCTCTGGCCGTTGTGTTTCGCCAAAATAACGACCAAACAACGACCAAATTTCACGCCTGCTTCTTGCCAAACTTGACCGGCAGCGCATCGGCCAGGGCGTCACAGGCGCGGGCCTGGGCGGTCTCAAAGGTGTGGGCGTAGATGTTCAGGGTGGTGGAGGTCTGAGAGTGGCCCAGAGCGGCGGAGACTGCCCGCACGTCCTCCCCGTTGTAGATCAGCAGCGAGGCGTTCAGGTGTCGGAACTGGTGGATACCGTAAAACGGCAGCTTCTTTTCTTTGCAAAAGGAACGGAGCCACTTGTAGGGCTGATCCAGACTCATGGGGGAGCCGTCGGCCCTGGTGAACAGGCGGCCGCACTCCTTCCACTGATCGCCCAGGGCAAGGCGCTGTCGGGCCTGTTCCACACGCAGTTTCTTCACAAGGTCGAAGATCCACGCCGGGAGCTTCAGCGTGCGGCGGCTCTTGACCGTCTTGGTGGGCGTTGTCACCGTGCCGGCTGCCGGGGTGTAAATCGACGCCCTCCGGACTGATACTGTGTGCTGGTCGAAATCAAAATCCTGAAACTCGAAGCCGCACAGCTCTTCGCGCCGGAAGCCGCCAAACAGGGCCAGCGCGAAAAATACCTGCCACCGCAGAGGGGCGTCTACAAGCGCGTCCAGGAACGCCTGAGCCTCTTCCATGGTGTAGCACTGCTTCTCCTTTCCGGTATCCAGAGGCGGCAGCGTGACGGCTCTGCAGGGGTTATACTGGAGCATCCCCATCTTGATAGCGTAGGCGAACACGGCGGAGATCATGGAAAGGAAGTTTTTGACGCTCTTGGGAGAAAGTCCCTTTCCGTCCTTCGTCTGGTTGGCCCCCGGCTCGCTCAGACTGTTGATGAACTTCTGGATCTGACGCGGCGTGATTTTGTCCATATAGAGGTGCCCAAGGGCTGCATAGATCCGCTCCGACATATAGGCATAGCTGGCCTGCGTGCGCTTGCCCAGGCTCTTTTCCACATACTCGCTCATCCACTGGCGGGCGAAGGTCTCAAATTTGATGTGGCCGTCCGTCAGCGAGGAGCCGCGGCACTCTTCATCAAAGAGAACCATCTGCCGGTTCAGCTCCTTCTCAATCTGCCGCTCCGTCATTCCTGGCGCCGGCGTCCAGGTCTTAGACTTCATCACCTGCTTGCCCTCCGGGGTATAGCCCACAGAGGCCCGGATACGGTATGAGCTGCCGCGCTTTGTGTAGGTTGCCATAGTATAAAATCTCCTTTCGATTTGACACCATGGCCCCGATTCTGTATAATAAAAGGGCGCAATGGTGCCTTGGTTTGGTGACTTGGGTATTTTGTGCATCGCCTCTCCCGGTGTTGGTAGCGCCGGGGGAGGTTCTTTTATACCCTGCGGATGGCCTTTAATCGCCCTCTGCGGGGTTTTTCTCTTTCTGGTAGTCTGGATTGCCTGCAATGATTTCAACAGATTCCACGGCCTTCTGCTGGCCTGCTGGGTTGAGAGATCCAAAGGCGGTAATAAGTTTGACTTCCATATCAGAACCGGTATATCCGTCCTGTTTCCAGAGTTCATCTATTACGTGGTTTTGCCATTCTTCCATTTTGGAACCATCGTCAAACCCCGCATCGTACGCCAAAACAGCATCTTTGCCGAGCCCTTTCCAAAAAGCATCTGGAGAAACCTGCAAATAAGAGACAATTTTCATCAGGACTTCAAGTGTCATCCCGCTTTTTCGCGACATCATTGATTGAAAAGTTGAAGGCGGCAAGCCTATAGCCTGCGCTAATTTTCGGCGGCTCAAATGACGTTCTTCCAAAATGCTATCAATCGAATCATAGGTGTCCAAAAGTAGCCCTCCCCTCTTACTGAATAAACCGTATCACAAAATAAACGAAATTTCAATCACACACTTGACAATAAACGAAAAACGGTTTAATATGGTGACATAAACGAAATTTCGTTTATTTGAAATGCTTGTTTTGGAGGTGAATAACAAGTGAAAATCAGCGCATTGAAAATTGAAACGATACTTGCAGAGAAGAGCATGACCAAGGCAGCGTTTGCGGATCGCTGTGGTATTTCACGGCAGAACGTCAGCACTCTTATCCGGCGCGGGACCTGTGAACCCAGAACAGCGGGCAAACTGGCGGCAGGGCTGGGCGTTGAGGTTGGAGACATCATCGAAAAGGAGGTATAAGATCATGTATTTGATCGTAACCACTGCCGGAGCAATTCAGCTTACCTGCTGGCTATTCGCTCTGGTAGACAGAATCGAAAGGAGGCCGAGAAGATGCCGAGAATGAGAACGGCAACCGGCGCGTTGGAAATCATCAAGCAGCAGGATCCGGATACCGCCGTGACGCTGCACTATATCCGGCAGCTCATCAGCTCCGGGAAGGTTCCATTTGTCCCGGTTGGCAGAAAGAAGCTCATCAATGTTGATGAACTCTTAGCTTACCTCGAAAGGAAGGAAGAAATCGCATGAAAACCAATATATCGATTGAGGCCAGACGCTTCCCCGTGACACTCAGAGATGAGCGCACCGGTGAGATCATCCAGAGCAGTATTATTCTGGACAAGCAGCGCCTGCAGGCCGCCCAGCTGGTGGGCCAGAGCAGCAAGGAACTGATCCACCGGTTTTACAACCGTCAGGGCTTCCGGGTGCTGGAGATCAGTATGCCGGAGCGGCGCAGTTTAAATCTCAGTCTGGAAGATCTGTGGGATCTGAGCGATGGCCTGGGCAGGCTAGAGGGCGCCGATACATGACCTTACATGATATTCTTTCGCGGCTTGATGTCAAAAGCGGAAATAATGGGCGGTATATGGCCCGCTGCCCCTGCCACAATGACCAGCAGGCCAGCTTGTCGGTTGGCGTTGGGGACGATGGCCGTGTGCTGCTGCACTGTTTTGCCGGATGCGATACGACAGACATCATGCAAAGCATGGGGCTGACAATGCGGGATCTGTTTGTTGAATTGAAGCCCGGTGATGTGTTCCCGGTCTATGACAGGCCCACAGACAAGGCCGCCGCTCGCTTTGAAGCGGAGTACATATACCCAGGCGGCATATTCAAAAAAGTTAAGATGCGCAAGCCAGACGGTGGGAAGTTCAACTACTGGATGCACCGCGAGGGCAGCCAATGGGTGAAGGGCAGGAACGGCATGGAACCCGGCCTGTATGTCACAGAAAGCACGCTCCCCGATGATGTGTATATTGTCGAAGGGGAGAAAGACGTAGATACCATGAAAGTCCTTGGAGCCGCTGCCGTGTCCCTTCCAGACGGTGCAAAAAGCAAGTGGCAACCGGAGTATGGCAAAGCCTTGGAGAAACGCCGAATCGTCATTATTCAAGACAATGATGCACCTGGTAAGGCATTTGCCCAGCGTGTGGCCGGAGATCTGTACGGAATCGCCCAGGCGGTAAAAGTGCTGGATTTGTCCGAGGTATGGCCGGAGATTCCGGCGCATGGGGATGTATCGGATATGGTTGCCGCCTTCGGCGCGGATAAGGCAGCGGCGAAGCTGATTGAACTGGAACAAAAGACGCAGCTGTGGACACCCCACACGGAGAAAAGTGCAGGCTTTAAGTTGGTCAAGGCTTCCGAAATTCCCTATGAGCCTCCGAGATGGGCCATAGCGCCCTACTTCCAGAGGGGCAAGGGCACCATGATTCAAGGGGACAATGGCAGCGGAAAAACGGCCTTTATGTGTGCGATTACGGCGCACATGACCACCGGAAGGGCGTTGCTAGGAATTCCCATCGATGCGCCGGGGGATGTGTTGCTTTTATCTGTAGAAGATGATTTGCCCGTCCTGCGTGGCCGAATCGAGGCTAACGGGGGCGATCTGGACAAGTGTCACTTCATCACCAATGCAGCAGGCCTGACTTTCAATAGCCCGGAGATAGAGGCAGCTATCAAGCAGGTAAATGCAAAGATGGTCATCTTTGACCCGTTCCAAGCGTTCCTTGGGGCCGGAGTTGATATGTTCCGCTCTAACGAGACCCGCCCGGAACTGGCAAAACTGTTCGAGATGTGCGAGCGCAATGACTGCGCCTGCGCAATCATTGCACACATTGGAAAAGCCGGTGGAGACCGTTCACCAGTCAACAGAGCTTTGGGTAGCGTAGACATTCCGGCTGCCATGCGCAGCATTCTACAGCTTATCAGAAATCCAAATGACGAAGATGAATGTGTGATGGTCCATGTTAAGTGCTCCAATGCGCCGAAGGGCCAGAGTATCGCCTATACCATCGGAGACCGTGGCGGCGTTCACTGGAAGGGATTTAGCCCGATGGCCATTGAAGATCTGGCCTGCATCCAGAAGCGCAAAGAAAAGGGCATACCGTATGAGCGGGAGCCGCTTGTACAGGTGTTCAACCAGCTTGTAACAGATAAGCCCGGTGGCGGTTTCTGGAGTTATGAGGATGTGAAGAGCATCGGCGCAAAGCTGCTTGGTTTCCCTCCGTTCTATTCCGTAGCAGACCTGAAGCAGAAATTGAATAGCTCCTTTTGCCGGGAGCTGCAAGAAAAAGATGGTCTGATCGTAACGTGTGGCCATAGATCCCACGGTGAGCGTGGCATACGAATCGAGCAGTATCAAGTCCCGGATGGATACCAGACAAAAATCACCAACGAATGAGCCTCGCGCGCGTATACAAAAAAAGATATGTATTTTGTCCCTTACTGTCACCCAATGTCACCCTACGTCCCTTACTGACATTGACGAGGGGGACGATAGGTGACGAAGTGGACGCAAATTTCACTATACGCGCGCGAGGACTGCTTGAAAGGAGATCAACATGAACAACACCATGAACGCCGCCGAAGTGATGCTTGACACGCTTTCGGCGGTCATGGGGGACTACGCTCCCCGAAAGAGACGCCTGCTACTGGACTTCAAGGACGACCACGGGCAGGACCGCAACATGGACGCCATTGTATGGCACAATCCGAAAACTACGGATGAAACGGTCGTGCGGATGCTCAAAGAGCAGCTGTGCAGCGATGGCGGCAGGCTCTCCGCCATTTCCGAAGTGCTGGAGGATGGTACTGGGTATTGCCTCTACTGCGCTCCGGGCTTCCTGGAGGAAACAATGATGGAGCATGGCTATCCCGTTCCGGCGGATATGAAGGCCGCTATGGAGAAGTCCGGCTTTCATCCTATCAACTGGGAGGAACTTGTAAATGGAAAATAAATATTGCCCGCTGCTGTCTGCCGAGGAAGGAGACAGCCTTGTGGAATGCAAAGAAGAATTGTGCGCATGGTATGTGCCGCCTGTCCGCCACGGGGATGAGGGGCGCTGTGCTGTTCAGGCGTTGGGTGCTCTGCCGGAGCTGGTGAAAGGGGTAAGTGGGCTATGAGTTACTACCGTACCTGTCCCAGCTGTGGGGCCGCTCTGGATCCGGGTGAGCGGTGCGACTGCCAGAGCCGAACTGAGAGTGAAGCGAGAAAAGGCAAAGAGAAAGCCGCCCAGGGCGCTACCAACACCCAGGACGGCAAGGTGGAAACGGGATTGACGGCCCATATTTCCACCTCCAGTTTATCAGATAACAGGGAGGAAAATCAAGTATGGAAAAGATAAATACCATTTTTGAAGCGGCTTCCGCTATGGAGAGCACGCACAGCGCATTATGCGAGATATATGATGCGCTGGACGTCTTTGATGATTCTGTGGAGCGTGAATTGCGCGCACCCGGAGGAGAGATCGAAGACTGGGCGGCTATTAACTTCGCAAGAAGATATCACTTCTTCCAGAGTACATTCCGCATTGCCTGCCGCGATCTGGCGCGCGTTATTGACGAGCTGAAGGACAGCGTGGATTTAACGTATGAAGCCGCTGCAAAGGAGAAGAAAGCATGACTATTCCTGAAATTGAGCGTGCGGAGGCAGGCATAGAGGTCAAGGCTGCCGCTGTGTCCAATCTTTTGCCGCCTGTACATCGGCAGGCGTTTGAATTGCCCCTTGATGGTGTTCTGGTAATGGCAGCTACGAAGATCAGAAGCAGGCTGCTTATAACTGGATGTGTGCTAATTACGCCCTTACTGCGGCGGTGATTTACGCAACTATGAACCTCTCTGATGAAGTATACGCCGACACATGTGATTTAGGGTGTGGGGTTGGCAAACTGGAAAAGGGAGCCGACTAAATGATACCTATCCCCCGAAGAGGCGGACTTCTCCGGGGGACACCTGAAGGAAAGGGGGATGAACGCTGCCGGGGTAATTGAAAAATTTGCTGACATGGTTACGCGCATGAAAAAAATTAAAAGGTAGAAAGGATTTTGAAAAATGAGTCTGATTGCAGATGTTAGACGGATTACGGCTGAATACATGGGGAAGATCTCCGCTCAGCAGCGGCTCCTGAAGGAGCATGAAAAGAGCCGCGAGAATTTCAGCGAGGCCCGATTCGCTGAGATTGAGAGACAGTTGGGACTGGACATGGAAGCAATCAAGGATGAGTGTGAGAGAAAGGTCCGGGAGCGTGTGGAGCGGTATAAGGCTGCTATTTCCACTGCCGATGCGCTGAACGGCTCCGACCTGACCGATGACGCCAAATTGCTGAATGGAGACTACCCTCTGACCGTCAATGATTTGGATGCTATGATAGATCGTTCCGCTGGCAACCGTACTATGGAGAAGCTGATCCATGACTATGCGAGAGAGCACGGCATGAGCCTAAGCCGCACTTTCTACTCTGCGGAGCAGAAATCGGAGGCCGCTGACGGCCTTGTCAGCTACGCCCGGAGCTGCTGCCAGCGACCGGAGTACTTCGATATGATGGGCAGTGATGAGTATTTCGAGGAAGCACTTTCTGAGGCTATCAAGGGCGAGTGATACTGTGGCTTAGTTTCGAATAACGGTAAATCGAACAGAGAGCGAACAACGAGCGAAGTCCGGAGAAAGTGAGGTGATTTCCACGGCCAACAATCAGAACCTGCGGCCATTCAATACGCTGCCGCCGGAGGAGCGACGGGAACTTGCCAGAAAGGGCGGTATCGCCAGCGGGGAAAGGCGTAGATATTTGGCGGATCTTCGACTCGCCATGATAGAAAATATAGCCGGCCGAGACCTTGCGATAGAGACCAGAGCCGAATATCAGCGAGCAATCCGTCGATATGTGGCCGAAGAGTTGAGAAAGTCATCTAAAAAGGGGAAAAACAACAGTTCATGATATCGGATTTTGACCCGATTTTGACGTCTAAAAATCCGATATGCCGGAAAAGACAGGAACCATTGAAAAGGCTGCGTTTGGGGTTTGGCACGGTCGCAGTTTTTCACCTTAGCTATAAAGCCCTACGGTAAAAAAGTGTTCCGGCTTCTGCTGGATCTGCAACTTTTTTAGGGTGAAGACACCCAACAGATGACCATGCATTTTAGCCACGGATCTGCTGCTGATATCTCATCTGTTGTCTGTTGGGCCTTCCCATTGCCGCACAAGGCTTTCAGCTATCAGACCCGGCGCACGGTCTGTCTACTATGTACACCCAACAGACGGGTGCCGAAATGGTGTCTTTCGCCGGTCACGGCGGAAGCACTATTTCGGCGCTGTGAAGGCAACCAAAGGAGCTGAAATATGAACTATGACAAGGCGCATATAAGATCCGAATACGAAGCCGTAAAGTGCACGGTGGACTTGACCATACGGCAGAGGGAACTCCTTGAGGCGTGGCTATATGCAGGCCAGACCATGGGGCAGCTTGCGCTCCGGTATGGCATCAACCGCTCAACAGTCTCGCGCGCCATCAACCGGGCAGTCGAGAAAATTGAGCAGTTTTTTAAGCCTGAGTTTTCCCTTTAATTTTCCCTTTAGAATTTGCTCTCAAATTCCACAGACTTCCATGCTATTCACCAAAGTCCTGTAATTTCAACGGCCACAGGTGCGTAACACTATGAAATTCCGTGTCAGAAAAATGCAATCTGCAACCGTTTTTGGTAGCTCAATTTTGGCTCGCCTTTTATAAACAACGACCAAGCAACGACCAAAACACCGAAAAAAGCGAAAGCAAAAAAGCCCGCTGTCCATTGTGTTCCAAAGGATAGCGGGTTTTCTGCGTGTGGTGGAGACTACTGGACTCGAACCAGTAGATACCTTTTATTATAGCAGAAAAGTTATTCGATAGCCAATAAAATATACGTTTTCATGAACTTCTGGCAAACATTTTTTGGTGTATCCAAAGGTCAAGTGTGTACTTTTGCGTGTACCTCAATCATTGATTTTCGGGCTTTTCGGATGCCAGGTAAAACCATCCTTCAGCACAATATAAACCAGCCTGGTCCCTTGTCAGACCACCCGAAACGTGATATAATCTATCGTGTGACTAGAACGGCGACTGTATCAGTTTCGACTGGTCTATGCGTCAAACACAGGAGAGTGGCATCCGACGACTGGTACTCGTTGGATGTCGCTCTTTTTCTCGTAAAAAAATCGCCCCACAGCGCAGTGCTGCAGGGCGATTCTCGTTTTGGCTTTAGGCCGGGTCCGGATAACCGGGCCGGACGCCGCAGGTGATGAGAGACACATCCCGGCGCCGCTTCATTACCGCGCCGCCATTGGCATCGTTGCCGTTGCCGGTGTTGCCCTCAATAGTGAGGATCGTGTTTCCTACAACACCCACCACAATGCCCACGTGCTCCGTTTTCTTCCGACGGCCGGAAAAGTCGAAAAACACGATGTCCCCCGGCTTATAGCCGCTGGTCACCACCTGCGCTGGAGCTGCCGTCCGGTAACGCTGGACGAAGGCGGAGCAGCTGGCTGTTTTGTAGAGGCTGAAACCGGCCTCCCGGAACACCCACCAGACAAAGGCCATGCACCAGGCATACGCCCCGCCGCTGACCTCGCGGCCGTAGTAGGCGGTGTTGTACTTGACCTTATTGGAACCCGAGGGCATCTCCACCACGCCCAGCTGCCATTCCGCGATCTGAAGCACGGCGGCCCTGGTCTTTGCCTTCAGGGCGGTCATTACTCGGCCTCCACCAGAGCGGTACCCTGTACCCGGAAGGTCTTTCCGGCGATCATGCACAGGGCGTACATCTCGCCGCAGTCGCAGTCCACCAGATGACCGTCCTTGACCAGAACCTTATCCAGGGAACCGGTGCCGGTATCCAGCAGGCCATAGCCGTTGGCGGTAGCGGCGGTGTCAGCCTTGGCCGCTGCGGTCTCTTCGGCAGTCAGCTCATGCTTGCCGGGCTCCAGGTGGATATCAGCACCCATCTCTGCCAGAGCGGTGTTGGTGTCCTCCAGAGTGGCCTCACCCACGGTGTACTTGTTGATGATGTCAGTGATCTTGCTCATAATGTAAGTCTCCTTTTTTATTTTTTAGGCCGCATCCGCAGCCGGGGTTACTCTAAACTTCCTCGTGATGTTCGTCGCCCACGATCTTGTCACCGGCGGCATCCACGGCGGACTTGCCGGCGGCCAGGATCTTCGGCAGCCATTCCGGGGCCGGCGCGCCCATGTGGACGGCGTGCTCCGCCAGACTGCCCAGTTCCCCAATGACGTACCATACGATCACCAATGGCCCGATCAGTACTGTATACGTAAATGGTAGCGCGATACCGGGCAGGTTTCTCATCATCATGCCAATAAGCCAGTCTGCCACCAGCGCCACGCATACAATGACGATCATACCGCCCTTGTGCCAGGCTCCCTCCCGGAGCTTGGCGCTGGACCAGCGGCCCTCCTTGCTGGCCACAGCGGAGCCTACCAACCAATCGGCCAACATCAGGCCCACCCAGATAATCACCAGCCAGCCAAACCAGCCCCAGAAGGCCGTCAGCGCGGCGATCACGCCGGTGATAACGGTTTTGATGTGCAGTGCAGAGTTATTTTCCATCGCTGTTCTCCTTTCCAACCGCCGCTCTGACCTCGTCAGCTTCCGCCGGCTTCAATTTGGGATAGTCCTTCAAGACTTCCTCTAGGTCTTCTCCACTGCCGACCCTGCGTTTTACAACACGGACCAGCAATTTCAGTTGCATCGTCACGCCTCGTCACCTCCTCCGTAGAGCGCAATTGCCATCATGGCCTCCATTTCTTCACGCCAGACTTCCGGCGATGGATGCGCTTCCCGGTACGCCGCCCGCAGTGTCTCTGAGCAGTCCGGCTTAGAGGATAGCTCGTAACCTTCCGCCAGCGGAGAATAAGTACAATGGTCAGAAGGCTCTCCGTCTAGATCTGGTGATCCTTCTCCCTCAACAGAGTTATCCGTATAGGATGTTACATTTTTAATCGTCAGAACCGGGGTAGTTGTTCCGATCTTATAGAGATAAAGATCCATTTCGGTTTCCCTTTCTTATGATATCCGACTTGCTTTCGTGCAGGTCAAGTGCGGGTGCCGTTGATGATTTTGCGGATCTGCCGCTCGCTGAGGCGGAACTGAGCCGCAAGCGCCCGGTAGTTGCCGCCGGTGAAGTGGGCACGGATGTCCCGGTCCCGGGCGTTGCGCTCTAAGGATTCCCGTTTGGGGATGTACAGGTTTTGTCCGCCGCACAGCAGCGTCAGCCGGGTGAATGCCTCAAGACCGATGGCCTCGGCAATGTCCCGGTATTCCTCGGGAATGTCGCTCATGGGGACGGGACGGACGGTGTCCAAATAAGGGATAGTCATAGATGGCCCCCTTTACAAAGCCGCTTTAGTTTCTACTCGCGTGGGAGGGATATTCGGGTAATCCTCGCCGGTGATGGTCTTGTAGTCAACAGCCGTAATCATTCCAATGCGCACCGCATGCCACAGTTCATTTTTGGCATCCAGTTTCTTATTCGAATCAGATATTTTGCTGTAACCGGTTTTGAACTCATCAAAGGATTTTCGTTCAATCGTATGAGACTTCCCACAAAATGTAACGACATAGCCACTCGCTCCACCAGGGGCGCACGGTCCGCCTGCCGCATAGGTTCCCGCAGGCACTGCAGATAAAGGGCTTTCGTATATAGTCAGTTCATCCGAAAGAATGATATGGATTGTTACGCCATCTTCAACGCAATCCCCCTCTGTATGCTTTATCTGGCCGTCTTTACAATAACTGATCGTAACAGGGCCGCCGAAAGGGAGCGTAAGGGTGGCATACGCATCTTTGCCCACCGTGTTAGAAACTGCGGTATAGCTTCCACTCTGATGCACCACCTCGATACTATAGCCTGCAGGGGCATGGACGAGCAGTGTTGCCTGTCGAGATTTCGCTTTTGCCGCCTCGCCCTCCAGGATATCCATATTGGCATTGAAATCATTGACGTTATAGAAATCGTTCTGGGACGGTTTTTTTAGTTTCAAGATATCAGTTGTTTCCATGTGGACGCACCTCGTTTCTCAAGAAATAATGAGTATAGGCGGCGAGCTGTGCATGCGTAAAAGCAGCCAGCGTTTGGTGCTGGTTATACATCAGGGACAGATCCAGCACCAGATTTTCCGGCACGATCCGATTCAGCAGCGTTTCTACGTCGTCATAATTCTGTTTGACCTTCAGCATCACACGTACGGTAAGAGTAAAGGTGCTGCCAACCATGGCTACGGTATGGCCGTACATCTCTTTCAGGACTACCAGCGCCGGCGGGGACAGATAAAATCGGTTGTCAACCAGAACTGTCAGCGGGGATAGTTTTTTGACTTCACCGAAAAGGAATCGAGCCGGGACATTTGCTGCCTCGGTCTGCTTTACGATTTTTTTCAACTCCTCCAGCATCAGACCACCTTCACTTTCAATGACATGGTCTCCTCAACGATGTCTTGCGTCACCTCTTCCACAAGAAATGTGCGACGGACATCGATGCCCGGGAGATCCGCGAAGATAACCTGACCCGCCCGAAGGCCGGGGATGGCCAAGGCTGAAAGCGTCAGACTCTGTTCCGGCCTGTTCCGCAGTTCCAGCATCTTCATGGCCCGGTCCTTGATCTGAGCGGCATTCAAGCTGTCATCCACAGATTCGTGATATTGCAAAATTCCCCAAAGGGCCATGTTATTGCTGTCCTGGGCGATATAAACGTCCCGTTTCCCGGTGGTTTCGTTATCTCGAACAAGCTTTACCTTGTTGTAGGTCTCGCCGTCGATGCTCCTCACATACTCGAATCCGGTTGCAAGGCTGTTCTCGCCGATCACAGGCACTTCCTTCGGGACAATGACCTCTGAGAGCCGCAGGGCGCCGAAGTCATCCCACAGGTAGAACATCCTCCCGGCGTGGATCAGCGTGCGGTCAAGCGCCTCCAAAATGACGTCAAATAAAGATTTGATGTCGAATACCATGGACGGAATGACATACCCGGTATTGGGGATTTGACCGGTCTTCAGCTTATAGTCCTCAGCAATGAGCTGGAGTACCTGATCCGCGCGTTTTCCGCTGAAGACATAAGTGTCCTTATTCTTCAGGTATCGCATCTGGTCATAAGCGAGGATATCAACAAACTCATCTTCCGTTCTGGAGATTTTGAAAACATATCCATAGAACAGGCCTTTTCCGCCGTCAAGCATCGTGACGATCCCGCCCTCCGCCCAAGCAACATCCGAGGAAGAAAGAACGCTCAGTTCCAGCTTTGCGGGGGAGCCGCGGCGTTTTGTCGTCCACTTGGCCGATTTGATCATCGTTGTGATGTCGAAGGCATCCCCAGTCTGGTTGTTCTGATACTGAAAAGTCATGGGATGGTAAACACCTGCCCCGGGTAGATTTTATTGGGGTTCGCTCCGATGGTTCCCTTGTTCGCAGAGTAGATGTCCGTCCACTTGGAGCCGGATCCGTACAGCCGCTTGGATATTGCCCACAGGCTGTCTCCCCGCACGACCGTGTAGGTTTTGGGTACCACTGGCGTCGCTCCACCCCTCTCCTTGGGGGTCTCTGCAGCAGCGGTCTTTGTTCCGCTATCAGAAAGGATCAGCCGCCGTGGGGAATAGTCCTTCCACTCACTGAGCTTGATGGAATAATAGATGTCGCCAACAGCTCCAAAGCGCTCATCATAGGAGAAATCCTCCACGCCCATCTGCGTGTTGATGTCGAGGTCGGATCCAGAGAGTGTGAATTGAACCGGCTCACAGCTGTCTCTTGCGCTTTGGATAGCCCGCACGGCCTCCACCGGGGTAATGATACTCCCGGTCACATACGGAGCGCTGGAGGCGGGGAAGAAGCTGTCCCAGGACACAGACCGCAGTCCCTTCAAACGGAGCAGCAGCACCTCACCGATGCCAAGCACGGTCGCGGTTTTGTTCTTCCCCGGGGAGGAAACTTTCAGTTTCTCGGGAAGGATCGGGAGCTGAAGCATCCCGCCGCTCTGGAACGTCAACGTGATGGCATAGTTCCTCATGCGAGAACCACCTCCGCGCTCTCTGCGATCTCCTCTTTGAGAACCTGCTCGATCTTCTGAATGACGCCGTTCACATCGACCTTTTCGGAAATGCTTGCGCTCATGGAGACGGTGGGTGTTAGTGTCACGAAATTTTGGATATAGCGCATTTCTGCGACATCCCGGAAGAACTGCAGATCTTCATCGGCAATATGGACTTCATCGGCGATCTTCCCAGTGTTGGCTGCGATATCGCTGACGCCGCCGGCGATGTCACCCAGTCCCGCATAATCGCTTCCGCTAAACATCCCAGACACCTTGTCCGCCAGGCCTTCGCCAAAGCGGTACCCGGCGCCGGCGGCCTTGGAGTAGTCAATGTAGTCCATCTTCTTGACGTACTCAACCCAGCCGGACTTATCCTTGACCTTCTGCTGGGCGCTTTCGAGTTTTGCGTAGAAGCTGTCCAGCCCGCTGGTGATGTCCACCGTGACGCCGGGGATCTTATTGATGAGGGTCTCAATGCCGCTGGCCATTTTCGAGATATAGCCAAGCACCGTCAGAGCCATATCATAGAAAAGCACCTTGACCGCGGCCACCGGGTCATTGAACAGATTCCCGATGAAGTTGGCAAACATAGCAAATCCGTTCTGGAGGGGGATAATCGTATTGTTCAGAACATGTGCGCCGAGAACGGCAAAGGCGCCCATGAGGATCCCGGTTGCAGAAACGCCGGATCCTGTGAACTTATTGAAGGCAGCCACTCCGGCATACAGGGCGGCCACCAGGACAGCGAGCATCATTACCACCCAGGTAACGGGGCTGGCCAGCAAAGCGGAATTGTAGGTGAACTGGGCGGCGGACGCTGCTGCCGTACTCCCGGTCAGAACGCCGTATCCGATGGTCAGGAAGTTCACCAGGCCGTTATAGATACCCATGGCGGCCGACGCAATCTGTGTCCAATGCGCGGCAACCTGGAACACCAGAAAGGCGGTTCCAAGTCCCAAAACAACCGGCCCAATCACGGAGATGTTGTTTGCCACCCAGTTAATTGCAGACAGCAGCGGGTTCAAAGCACGGATGGCGATATTGGACGCCATTGTCCAGACCTGCCCCCATTTCATGGGCATTTTGGCAAACCGCTCCTCCACCTCGTCCGCAGTACTGAACAGAGCCGCCTTGATGACATCTGCAGTGAGCAGTCCTTCAGAGGACCAGTCTTTCATAGCCCCTTCGGCGCCCTGCACATTACGCATATAGTCTTCAATGGCTTTCGCCAGCAGCGGGGCGTTCTCGATGATGCTCCGGTACTCGTCGCCCTGGAGACGCCCGGAAGCCATGGCCTGTGTCAGCTGGTACATGGCCGAAGATTGCTCCTGCGTGGACGCGCCGCCGATGGTGAAGTTCTTGTTCATCAGCTCCGTGAAAGCAATCATCTCATCATTGCTGTTGAACGCATCGCCCGCCAGCAGGCCAAGCTTGGAGATCGTTGCCGCGGTATCGGTATAGGACGCCCTGGCCCGCATGGCAGAGGCATAGATCTTCTTATTCAATTCATCCACCGACCCGCCATCGTCAACGATCAGTTCAAGCCGAGCCTTATTCCCGGCAAGCGTATCGGATAGGCCTACCAGCTTCGAAAGGCTGAAAGCAGCGCCGGCGGCGCCGATATAGCCCTTGATGCGCTGCCAGACATCGCCAATCATACTGGCCTGCCGTTCGGCATCCTGCTGCCGGCGGCTGAAATCATTGACATTATCAGCAGCGTTCTGCACAGACCTGGAAGCCCGGTCAAAGTATTCCGCCGTGTTTCGCCCGGCGGCATTCGTGGCGGTATCTGCCGCTCTGGCAGCCCGTTCAACTCGGGCATACCTGTCCGCGATCCGTTCCAGACGGCGGCTGGCGGCGTCCCGGACAGTGATTTGGCTGGAGACCGACACACCGGTCACCTCCTCTTCAGCTTTTCTTCCCGCTCCTTTTCCCGCTTTATCTGCAGGTCAATGGAGGCATAAATGAAAGCACGTTCTCTGGACGGGAGCGCCATCAATTCCCCGGGAAGGATGTTCAGTCTCTGGAGGGCAAAGTGGGCATAGTTCGCCTCGCCATTGCCCCCCTCTATCAGTTTTTTGCTTCTTCCTTCTGCTCGTTGATGTCATCGGAGAACCCGTTGATATCCTGAATCGCCATGAGCAGGTCAAGAAACTGACCGGGCTTCAGAAGGACGTCAATCAAGCTCTCGGCGCCGCGTACGCCGTGATGCGCCTGCAGCTCCGCATCCTTGAAGTTCGGATCCAGGCAGCAGGTGGCGATCAGGCGGCAGTTGTAGAGGTCATTGTTGGTCTCCACTTCCTTCTGATGCGTCTTCTTGTTGAAGGTAGTCGTCTGGCAGCTCTTACGGATCTCTTTGTTCTGCGCCTCGGTAATGCTCCTGATGATAAACGGCTCCGGGAAACCGGAAATATTGACAGTGGTCTGAACTTCCTTGCCGGCACCGTCGCTCATCAGAAAATCCATCAGCTTACTCAATGAAAAACATCTCCTTTACAGCAAGGGCGCCCCGCAGCGGAGCGCCCTCATGAAATCAGATCTTGTTGAACGCGGACAGGATCTCGAAGTCCTCGAAGGTGAAATCCACATCCTCCTGCAGGGGATCGTCAGAGTCACCGTCCAGCATGGCCAGAACAGTGGAGTCCAGGTTCACATCGGACAGGAGAATGGTCTGCGTGCCCGCGGAAGAAGCGGGATCAGAGTTCTCAATGACCATATCGAAGTATGCGTCCACGCCGGTGCGCTTCCACTCCGCCAGTTGCTCCCGGAACATGGGAGAAAGGTAGTAGATAGTCATGGAGCCGGTACCCTCGGCGCCGGTGGTCTTGTGACCGACCATGCGCTTTCCGATGGCCTTGACCTGGCCCTTGGACTTCTCCACCTTGGCGTTGATGGAGCGGGCATAGAACATTTCCTCGTTATTGCCGTTGAGCTTCGCGTATGCCCGGCCTTCCTTGCCGGACAGGGTATCCATGGAAGAAATCTCTTTCATTGGTTATCGTTCCTCCCCTCAGTTAACCGTGACCTTCATATAAAGCTTCTCCATGCTGTCATTGGGCTGGAGAGCACAGAAGACCGCCACATCCCGCTTTCCGTTGCCCTGCTGGACGGTCACATCATCCGGCAGGAAGTTGCTGATGGCATCGATGCCTTCATACTGCTTGCCCAGGCTTACCAGATCCGCCTTGAACAGGCTTCTCCCGGTTTCGCTGTTCGTTTCAACGCCAAGATACTGCTGGCCGAAGATACGGGCGGTGTCACTGGCCCAGCCATCCAGGACACGGATGACGCGGTTGGAAGTCCAGTCCTCGGACACGCCACTACCGAAAGTCGTGCGGGAGTTGATATCGGACAGCACGCGAGCCTTGCCCTTTTCGGCATAGAAGACGAACTCGCCAGCCTTCAAAGCCGCCTCGTACTGTCCCTTGGTATACTTGATATCCACATCCACCGCATCATCGTAGGTGGTGTTCGTCAGGGATTCGTTCACTTCCGCGCTGGCGGAAGCGCCGGTCACCCACGCAACAGCCTTGTCGCCGGTGATCACGGTACCGTCGGACAGCTTGACGCCGTTCTTCACACTGATGATGCCGATGCTGTCAGCGCTGGTATGCTGATACAGGACACCGGTGATGTACTTGCCCTCATCATCACGCAGCCGCTTGACAAAGGCGGTCACCAGAGACTTCACGCTGTCATCGGTGCCGGGATAGCCCAGAACATTGAAGTCCTCGACCTCCAGGGCATTCATCCACGCCGTGTATGCGCTGCCGTTGACGGTGCCATTGGTGCCGCCGGTCAGGCTGGCGGCCGCGGCGGCGGTCAGCGTAGCAGGAGTGCTGAAAGTCACATAATCATTGGCCTTCAGGCTGGCCGCGCCGCCGGACTTCGCAACCGTCTGGCGATCCATCTCGGTACCGTCCAGATAGGTCACCACATCCACATTGGCGGAGTTGTCGGCATTGGCCAGCACAGCCGCCTTCAGGGCATTGCCACGAGTACCGCCGTAGCGAGCGGTCACGCTCAGGCCACCGACCGTCACAGCAGCCTTTGCGCCGCCGGAGTTCACGCGGTAGATCAGCAGGGTCTTGGCACGTTTCAGAGCCTCACGAACCAGCAGGAGCTCAGAGGCGGTGGGATCATATCCCAGATCCTTCAGGGCCAGCTGGTTGAAATCACCGGCGGCCAGAGAATAGATCTGATTCTCAGGCCCCCAGGGGAGTTCCAGGGGCAGAGCGGCGATGCCGCGTGCGCCCATGGAAACGGTATTGCCGGAGGCGCGGAACTGATAGTACGCGCCGGGCAGGATTTTGTTCTGCACCGTAAAGGTGCCGCCACCAACAGGCATTTACTTCACCTGTCCTTTCAGAAATTTATTGACGAGACGCCTGGTCTCGTCTTTTGTGTATAGCTTGCCGTCTTCCAGCAGAGCGTTCACGAGGTCTGCCTGCTCCCGGAAGTCCTGGCACGCTGCCAGCTGCTTTTTTTCAAATGCGGGGGCCTCAGCTGCGGCAGCCCCTTTCTTCGTCGCCATTACTGCACGACCTCCTCAGTTTTCAGAGTTTCCATCGGCTCAGAAGCGGGGGCCGCCTCTACAAAGCGCAGGTCAATATCGAACAGGAACTGATAGTACCTGCCATCCGAGTCATTCCGTGCGCTCTGGTTGCTAAGATGCACCTGTCGGCCGCTTACATCCAGCATCCTGAAATGGTCGAACATGCTATCCGCCCACTCCAGATACTCCAATGTGTCCTTGCTGCGGAGGAAGTAGAGCACCTGCACGCCGACAGTGCGGCGCTGCTGACGATCCAGCCCGCGGGTCTGCTCAACGTCCTCCATGGCCACATAGAAAGCGCCGTCCGCATTCTGCGGGATCTCATCAGCATAGACCTTTCTTGATGGCCAGACGGCTTTCAGAGAGCCTGCAACAGCCTGGACAATATCATTCAGCGTCACCGGTGCCGTCCCCCTTTCCATTGATCCTCTGATTCAGAATGGCATTGAACTTTCTGTTCAACCTCGCATCCTGTGTCTGCTTTGTGCGCCGAATGGCTCGTCGCAGGGTGAAATGCCCATTGACGAAACCATTATAGGGGCCGACATACATACCGCCTGGGAATCCAGGCTGGTACACAAAGGTATGCCCCGCCCAGTACCCCGGGACGAAGTGCGAGCGGAAGCCGTACTCCAGATGCTTCGCATATCTGGAGCTGACCACCGGCCTGCGGCGTGGTGAACTGCTGGCCCTCCAATGGACGGACTTGGATGTGGAGAGCAAAATGCTTTCCGTCACGAAACAGGTGAACCGCATCAACGGCGAACTGGTGGTAAGCCCGCCGAAAACGAGAAATTCCATCCGCACTTTAGCCATTCCCCAGCACGCAGTGGATCTGCTGATTGACGAACACAAAAAGCACCCTCACAATCCATATCTGTTCCCGTCGCCAAAAACCGGAACCATGTATGACCCGGACGCCTTCCGCCGAACCCATGGCAAAATCCTGAAGGCCATCGGCGCGGAGCACATTCGGTTTCACGATCTGCGTCACACCTTCGCCACGCTGTCGCTGAAAAGCGGAGTAGACGTAAAGACACTGTCCGGTGCGCTGGGCCACTACTCAGCGGGATTCACCCTGAACACCTACACCCACGCCACGGCCCAGATGAAACAAGATGCTGCCGACGCCATCGGCGGTGTCATCAGCCAGCAGATGCGCTGAAAAAACAGGGCCAGACAGGAAAATTCCTGTCTGGCCCTGTCCGGTACTTTCCGCACCTTTCCCCGTGTGGGTCAGCGTGTGAGTCTTGAAGAAACGCCAAAAATTAAGCGCCATAAAAAGTTGCAGATTATAGAAGAAAATCACCGGAATCAAGCGATTCCGGTGATTTTTGGTGGAGACTACTGGACTCGAACCAGTGGCCTCATGCGTGTGAAGATTCGATAGGGATGCCTTCTGCCGAATTTTGGGAGAATAAAGCGGGTTTGCCGCATGATTTCCTCACCCGCAGATACGCTTTTCTCCGTTGTTTCCGCCCCGATTTTTCTGTTCGTGGGTCATAGTGTGGGTCAAAACGCAAGCCTCGTTTTCTGTCCGCGTCGGATAAGGCACTTTCATATCTTAATAACATTGCTCATAGAGGGAGCATATCACATGGGCCTGCCCGAAAGAGAATTTCTGTTTAGTTGATGCCGTTGGCAGCCATGAAGTCAGCCTCGTAAGCGGTGACATACTCAGTAGCAGCAGCGGTATCCTTATACTCGTCGATCAGCTGGTTCTTCTCCAGATAGTCGGTGTGCCATGTGCTGGAAGCAGAGACCTTACCCAGAGCGTCAGACCAGAAAGCCACAGCCGCGTCGCTCATGGAGGCGGGAGCGGCAACACCGCGCCACACGGGAACTTCCACGTTGTTGTAATCACCGATCTCGGACAGGGTGGGAGCATCGGCCAGATTGCCGGTGTAACGCTCGGTGGACAGAGCCAGAACAGCGTGCAGGTCGCCGGACTCCACATACTGGGAGGCGGCGGCGGGCTTGGAGATGACGAAGTCCAGGTTGCCGCCCAGAGCAGCGGTGATGGCGTCGGAGGTAGAGTCATAGGTGATGTAGCCCATCTGCTGCTCAGTCAGACCGACCTCAGCCAGCAGCTTCTGATAGGTGGTGATGTCATCGCCCTTGGAACCGCCGATCACCACGAAGGTGCCGTTCTTGGCAGCCTCGATAGCGGCAGCAAAGTCGTTCTGATCGCCGCCGGCCTTGGCATAGTCAGTCTTGGCGTCAGAAGCGGGGCAGGAGAACATCAGCTGCTTGTCAACAGCCATGATAGCCAGGATGCGGAAGTTGGAAGAACGGTTCTTGGTGTTCTGGACCATGGGCATCAGGTCGCCGGAGTTGAAGGTCAGCAGGGTGTAGTCAGCGTCGCCAGCCTTCATGGTGGCAACCTTGTTGCGGCCGACTTCGCCGGAGCCGTCGGTCTCGTTGGAGATCACGATGGTCTGGCCGTTGACCAGATCCTCGTTCTTCATGATGTCAGCGATCTGGCGGGAGAAGATGTCGGAGCCGCCGCCTGCGGAAGAGGTGCAGATCCAGGTAACGTTCTTGGAGGGGACAAAGCCGGTGGCCTCGGCATCGCTGGAGTTGCTGCCGGTGGAGGGCTGCTCGGTCTTGCTGCCGCAGGCAACCAGAGACAGGGTCATGAGCAGAGCGAGAGACAGAGCCATGAGTTTTTTCATAATGTGTTTCTCCTTCTTTTCAAATATATTTCCATTTTTTGGAAAACTAGGGAATGGGAGGATCATGCCTGGGCTTTACCGGCCTTCATTTTCCGGAGGATGCTCTTGACTACGGGAGTCAGGATCAGCACCAGGAAGACAGCCAGCAACACCAGCTTCAGGGTGGAATCCACGAAAATGTTCAGGCTGCCCTGAGAAGCGATGAATGCCTTACGCATATTTTTCTCCAGCATGGGCGCCAGCACGAAGGCCAGCAGCATAGGAGCGGTGGGGAAGCCGTTTTTATCCAGCAGATAGCCCACGATGCCGGAGATGAACATAATGATCACACCGTACATGGAGTTGCTGGTGGAATAAGCGCCCACAATGCACACGCAGGTGATGATGGGAATCATATACTTGACAGGCACGCTGAGGATCTTGATGAGGAAGGGGATCACCAGAATGGACACCAGCAGTGTGAACACATTGGCTACATACATGGAGGAGATCAGGCCCCAGCAGAACTCAGGATTGGAATCAAACAGCAAAGGGCCGGGATTCAGACCCCACATCATCAGACCGCCCAGCAGCACGGCACCGGTGCCGGAGCCGGGGATGCCCAGAGCCAGCAGAGGAGCAAAGGCGCCTGCGGCAGCGGCGTTGTTGGCAGCTTCGGAAGCGGCAATGCCCTCGATAGCGCCGGTACCCATAGGCTCCTCACTCTTGAACTTCTTCTGCATGGCGTAACCCACCATGGAACCGGTGGTCGCACCGGAGCCGGGCAGAACGCCCACGAAGGTGCCCATTACGCCGGAACGGAGGATAGGAGGCAGGATGCGCTTAATATCATGACCGGTCGGCATGGAAGAGCGAATGGAGAGCTTGGTCTTGCTGTCCTCGTTGTGACGTTTGGCATCGTCAGCTTCCCGCTCATTGATGAGCTTGATGACCTGAGCGAAGCCCACACAGCCGATGATGAAGGGGGTGAAGGGGACGCCGCCCAGCAGATACATATTGCCGAACTCAAAGCGGGGCGCACCGGACAGGGTGTCCATACCGATGGAGGCCACCAGAATACCCAGCATGGTGATGACAATGCCCTTGATGGGATTCTCACCGATGAGCCAGCTGATAGAGGTCATGGCGATCAGCAGGATCAGCGTCATTTCCGCGTAGCCGAACTTCAGGCCCAGAGAGGCCAGGCCGGAGGCGGTGATGGTCAGGATCAGGATACCGATGGTGCCGCCGATGAAGCTTGCCAGGTTAGCAGCCATCAGAGCCTGACCGGGACGGCCCTTTTTCGCCATGGGATAGCCGTCCAGAGCGGTGGTGATGGCCGGGGAGTCACCGGGGATGTTCAGCAGAATGGCACTGAAAGAACCGCCGTACATGTTGGAATAGTACAGAGCGCCCAGCATGATGATCGCGGTGGTGGGGTTGAACTTATAGGTCAGGGGCAGCAGCAGTGCGCAGCCCGCCAGAGAGCCGATACCGGGCATAGCGCCCACGACCAGACCCAGGACAGCGCCCAGCAGACAGGCACCGATGTTCTCAGGCGCCAGAGCCACCTGGAAGCCGGAGAGCAGAGAAACGAAATTTTGCAGCATAGCTTTTCTACCTCCTTACAGACCCAGCAGGGAACCCAGCAGACCAACAGGGAAGCGGATCTGCAGCCAAGTGGTGAATACGCCCAGAATGATGGCGGCCATGATGATCTCGATGGTGATGATCGCTTTCCAGGGAGCGTGCTCTACCAGCTTGAGCCAGAGCAGGATATAAATGAGGCAGCTGGGCACCAGACCGATGAGAGAAGTGCACAGAATGATGGCAGCGGCACCCAGCATCACCAGCAGCTCATTGCGGTTGTAGCTGACGTCTGCGCTGTCCTTATCCTTGACGATCTGAAAGAAGCAGGCAACGCTGGCGGCCAACAGCACCACGGCGATGATGATGGGGAAAAAGCCGGGGGTAGGCTGTGCCTTCCAGAAGCCGTAATCCTTCAGGCCTACGACGATGAATACCAGAGATACGATAGCGGTGGCCAGGGGAATGATAGCCCGCAGGTTCAAGCCTTTCTTTTTATTCTCCAAAATAAATCCCTCTTTCTTTGTTTTGCAGATCAAAAATCAGCCGTTGGCCTTTGTGCGCTTAGCAAGAGCCATCTGAGCGGTGGTGCGGACGGCCCGCTCGAAGGAGTCGGTGGTAACGCTGGCCTTGCCTACCTTGTCGAAGGCAGTGCCGTGGGCGCAGGTGGCGATGGGATAGGGCTGGCCGCCAGCCACGGTGATGCAGCGCTGGAAGCCCACCAGCTTCAGAGCGATCTGACCCTGATCGTGATACATGGTGACCACCACATCAAAGTCGCCCTTCAGAGCGCTGATGAACAGGGTATCGGCGGAGTAAGGACCAGTGACGTTCCAACCGGTTTCCTTGACCACCTTCTCGATGGTGGGCTGGATCACATCCACTTCTTCGCGGCCGCACAGACCGAACTCACCGCAGTGAGGGTTCAGAGCAGCCACGGCGATGCGGGGCTTGTGGCCCAGGCTCTCACCGGTGATCTCGCCCAGCTCGATGGCCTCACGCAGGCTGCTCTCGGTGATCATGCCGCTGACCTCGCTGATGGGCACATGGCTCGTGGTGCGGACGGTCATCAGATCGTCCATCATGTTGACCTCGCAGAAGGGGGTCTTGAGGTCAAAGGCATGGGCAAAATAAGTGTGCTCACTCTCATAGTGCATACCGGCCATCTTCATAGCGCCCTTGTGGAGGGGGCCAAAGACGATGCCCTCGATCTTACCGGCCTTGCAGAGTTCAATGGCAGTATCCAGCTGCTTGAGATCGCCGGCGCCGCAGTAGGCGTTGGCTTCGCCATAGACCACCTGATCGGGATCCTGATCTTTCAGATCCAGAACGGGATAGCCCTTGGACCAGTCGCACTGGCTCAGGTCATCGATGACGTAATGGGGCACGTCACCACCCACGACCTTCAGGCCGTGCTCAAACATCCGCAGGTCGCCGATGATCACGGGACGGCAGTAATCAGCGTAATAGTCCTTCACAGCCAGCATGGCCACCAGCTCCGGGCCAACGCCGGCGGAGTTGCCCAGCAGAATACCGAGAATGGGCTTTTCACTCATATAAAATACCTCCATAGCTTTCCAGTTTTGCAGGACAGGTATAACCTGCAAGTAAAATTCACAAAAATAACAAGCAAAAACCGTGCCACTTCGACAAGAAGGTGAAATTTTTGTCAATATAGTGAAAAAACTAAATTGCCATTTAAACGTTCTGCACAAAGAATAGGACCTAAAAATCACGTTTAAGCAGGAAAAGCGCTCAATGAATGAAACGGAGAGAAACGTATGAAACACATTGTTTCATAACGTTTCGCGTGAAAAAGAAATCGGATATCCGAACCCCGGAGGGATTAGTTGAGTCAGCAAGAAAATTCCCGGCCTCATCGTGGGGCCGGGAATGGGAGATCAGGTTTGCTGTTCTTTCTGCTGCTCAATCCGTTTGGTCATGCGCCAGAGGGTGGTACGGCTGACGCCCAGCTCCTTGGCCAGATCCTTTTTCCGAATGACCTGCGGCAGCATCACCGGAAGGGGCTCTGACGGAGATGCCGGCTGTCCGGCAGGCTCCAGCGGCAGTTCCCGAAAAATATGGAGGTTCATTAAGGTGGATTGATCAATGGTGCGGGAAGAACTCATCACTACGATGCGCTCGCAGATGTTCCGCAGTTCCCGGACATTGCCGGGCCAGCGGTACTGCTTCAGCAGTTCCTGAGCTTCCGGGGTTAGTTCAGGCGGCGTGGTGCCCTGCTCGGCGGCGATGATCCGCATCTGGTGCTCGATCAGAGGAAGGATGTCCTCCGGCCGCTCCCGCAGAGGCGGAATATGGATCTCAAGGGTATTGAGGCGGTAGAGCAGGTCGCTGCGGAATTTTCCCTGCTGAATCTGCTGCTGAATGTTGACATTGGTGGCGGAAATGACCCGCACATCAATAGGGATCACATTGGTGCTGCCGACCCGGCGTACCTCCTTTTCCTGAAGGACACGCAGCAGCTTGGCCTGAAGGGCTACTGGAATTTCACCGATCTCGTCTAAGAAAATGGTACCGTGGTGAGCCTGCTCAAAAAGGCCGGTCTTACCTTCGCGGGATGCGCCGGAGAAAGCTCCTGCCTCATAGCCGAAGAGTTCGCTTTCCAGCAGATTTTCCGGCAAAGTTGCGCAGTTCACCGCAACAAAGGGCTGTTCGGCCCGGGCGCTGGCGGCGTGGATACTGTGGGCGAAGAGCTCCTTACCGGTGCCTGTCTCGCCGGTGAGCAGTACATTAGAATTGACCCGGCTGAACTTTTTGGCCATGTCCACCTTGCTGCACATCCGCTCGCTGACGGCGATGATGTCCCGGAAGGTGTATTTGGAGGTCAGCCCCCGCCGTACCAGACCCTTCCGGATATGCTGTTCCTCTTGCAGAATCCGGGAGGCGGAGGAGGTGGTGATCAGGGTACCGATGGCAGAGGTCTCGCCGCTGATGAGCCGGTATTTCACCATATAGCGCTGGCCGTTGATGTTGATCACTTCCTCGTCGCCATCCTTGCAGGGAGAGGTCCGGCTGCCGATATAGGAGAGATCCGGCCGGATGTCTGTGATGGGGGTGCCTCGCCATTGCGACAGGAAGGCCAGACCGTACAATCGATAGGCCTGGTCATTGGCCTCCAGAAGCTTTCCGGCTTCATCCAAAGCAAGAACGGCGTCCTCGCTGCTGTTGAGGATGGTGCGGATAATATGGCTCTTTGTGCGCTCTAAGTTCATGCTGTGAGCAACCTTGATGGCTTCCAGAGTGGCCTGCCGGACAGTTTCCATCCGCATATGGATATAGGTGCAGGGGATGTTCCGCTCCCTGCAAAGGTTGGATACTGTGCCGCCGCTGACGATGGCGTCCGTACCATCCCGCAGGCAGGCATTCACTGCGTCTCTGGCGCTTTCCTCGTCCTGTACATCGTACAACGAAATGCGGGCGTCGCTGAGTTCTTCCAATTCCGGCAGCAGGTCCTGAAGCCGGTCCCGGCCCAGACAAAGGCCAATGTGATGAGGATGGTAGGTGTTCCGGCACTGAAACAGAGCCTCAACCAGATCCATGCCGTCAAACCGCAGCCGGGTGATGTGTTTTTCCGGATAGATATTGCAGATCTTGTTATAGGTAATGCCTCGGGCTACGATCACATCGTAGTTATCCAGCTGATACAGGATCTCCGGCGTACCAAACCGGTGCACCACATTGATGCTGATCTCATCATTTTCCCATTCCGCAGCCTGCTGCTGGACAGGCTTCAGCATATCTGGCGATGGTACAAACACAATGATGCGAACCACCTATGATCCTCCTTTACTCAGCGGACAGGGCCTACCTATCCGATTACTCTTTCAAAAGTTATATTGCATTATACATAATAGTGTATCGTTCGCTATAAATCAAGTGGATTTGAGACCCATCAAAGACACATGACAAGAAAACCGATGCAGCCCCGAAAGGGACCGCATCGGCTTTGAGGATCGATATGTGCGGATCAGTTTACTTGCGCAGCAGGGGAGAGAGGGGCTTGTAGATCAGGAAGCAGAGGACTACGTCCAGCATTCCCTTGAAGAAGGTGAAGGGCATATTGAAGATGGTCAGGCACTTGATAAGGCTGTCAGAGGAGGGGAGAATATAGTGCTATACTGCTCATAGCGCTTTTGCAGACATTCAGCAACGGACGGTTCCAGAGGAATCGTCCGATCCTGCAAAAGCAAATTCTGTGTCTCAAAATCCACCTGATCCCAAGTGAGCTCGTTCAACTCCTTCCGGCTCAGGCCCTCCAGCCACGCCAGACGAAGGATGATCCCCTCCGGGCTATCCGAATATCGATCCAGGATGCGCCGCATGGCCGCTTCATCCGGCCGTTTGGTTTCGTCCGATACCATAAAAATACCTCCCACCGCGCCGACGCGGATAGAGGCGGGAGGGAGTGTTGCGGTCATACCTGCACCCATCGTCAGCTTCAGAATTTTCTGAAATGGGTCGGCCGCGCCTGCAAACGGAATCGGTATTCCGTATAAAGTATGAGGGTGCAAAAACGCCCTTAATTTTCAATCTTCACATGAAAAAAACAGCCACTTTTCTCTTTCGTGGAGAAAATGGCTGCCTAATTGAAGCCGCTGGAGAAATTGATCTCCACGGCTTACTTTTTGCGCCCAAATTTCAGGATTTCAGTGAAATCCCTTGTGTTCCGCCCCGGAACAGGATAGAATAATCAAGTGAAATGGGCTTGTTTGATTAGATTTTCCAGATATGCACAACGGAATACCGATTCCGTTCAGAGCACCAGCCTTAGACGTTCCAACTGTTGTCGATGCTCTTGGCCAGTGGTAAGCAGATAAATACGTGTGGTCTCGATGCTTGAATGACCCAAAATGTCCGCCAATTTTACAATATCCTTGTAAATTCGGTAGTAAACCGTGGCAAACAGGTGTCGCAGATTGTGGGGAAATACCTTCGAGGAATCCACGCCTGCCGCCTTGCAAACACGCTTCATCTCCGCCCAGATCTGACAGCGACTCATAGGTTTTCCGCTTCCGGTGAGAAAGATCTCGCCGGAGGTGATTTTTTGCTTTCTGGCGTATTTCAGCAGCTTTTTACACAGCTTTCCCGGCAGCAGAATCGTGCGAATTTTACCCTTCAACGAGATGGTGGCGCTGCCTGCCCGGACAGCCTCCACCGTGATGTACCGCACCTCGCCCACCCGGATGCCCGTGGCGCAGATGGTCTCCATGACGAGGGCGATCCGCTCCCGGCCCAAGCCGAGTGCGGCGGCGATCAGCTTCTCGTAGTCTGCTCGATCCAGCTCCCGCCCGGTCTCCCGGAACAGACGGCGCTGGATCTTCAAATAGTGTGTGCGGCAGTCTGTCCAGCCGAGAAAATTGAACAGGTAGTTCAGGGCTGCCAGAGATGCGTTGACGGTAGACGGCGAATAGTTTTCTTCTCTCTGAAGGTGCTTCTTCCAGGCCATAACGGTGTCCTTCGTGACAGGCCGACCATCCAGATAACAGAAAAATTCGCGGACGCTCCGCAGATATTTTTCCACCGTGGCCTGAGACCGCCCTGCCTGGAAAAGCGCCGTGGAAAACGCGAGGATCTGTTCGTTTGTAAGGCAATGTCCGTTCATGATGACTCTCCTTGAAATCAAGCGTGATGGCTCTCATTTTACCGCCCGAAGCGGCTCCCACACAAGCGCCAAACGGCTGGTCGTTCGGTTGTTGCGTGTGATAGTAACTCTGCCGGAACGCTTGGTCAAGTCTTTCCATCCCTCCAAATCATACTGAACGAATAGCGGCATCAGAACTGCGCAACCCAGCGGGGCCGCAACGCCTCGGGACAGCGACACGCATAAGCGCATCGCTGTCCCGCAGGCTTTCTGCGTTCTTCGGGAGCGCCCCCGACCAAGCCCCCAAAGCGGCAAAGTTTGCCGTTCTGACACCCGGCCGTCCAGCGTTTCAGTAGCACGCAAAGCGCGCCGAGGGTAGTGATAGCGTCCCTATCCGAAACGCCCCCTGTTTCGCCGTGTGTGCCACTGTGTGCGATTCTTTGAGCAGAGCCGAGTGTTGTGTACCCGCTTTCGGGAGTGAAAGCGAACGTGGGCCATTTGTGCGAGAAGTTAAAAAGCGAGATGGAAAGCGGTTGGGGGATAAAATTTATGGCGGCAGCTTTGCCAGATTTTCTCCCCCTGCTGATATAGTGGGGGTTCACAGAGAACCGGGAAATGTATGTATATAAAAGCGTGGCGAAATCAAGGGTTACAAATGCTCACCACGGATCACGCAGCCCAGCGGGACTGCGACGCCTCGGAACAGCGACGCGCATAAAAGCGCATCGCTGTTCCGCAGGCTTTCTGCGTTCTTCGGGCGCACACCAGACCAAGACCCAAAAGCGGCAAAGTTTGCCGTTCTGACACCCGGGCCGGGGATGTTTGTGAACATGCGGAACGCTCCGAGGGTAGTGATACCACCCCCATCCGAAATGCCACTTGTTTCGGCGTGTGAGCCGTTGTGTGCGATCTTTCTTCGAGAGCCGGGTGTGTACCCATTTTTACCCATGAAAGCGAAAATGAGCCGCTTGTGGGAGAAGTTGAAAGATGCGATGAAAAGCGGTTGGGGAATAAAATTTATAGCGGCAGCTTTGCCGGATTTTTCTCGTCTGTTGGTGTTGTGGGTTCACAGAGGACCGGGAAATGTATGTATATAAAAGCACGGCGGAATCGAGTGGTATAACAGAGCAATTTTCGCTGGCAGCACAAAGTCGCATTGTGGCCGGGGGGAGGGAAGGCCCCTGTTTCGCCGTGTGAGCCGTTGTGTGCGATCTTTCTCCGTGTACCCGTTTTCGTCTGCGAAAGCAAACGTGAGCCATTTGTGCGAAAAGTTGAAAAATGCGCTAAAAAGCGATTTGGAACAGCGTTGTGACGGTAACTTTTGGGCAATATTTGCGGGAATGGTTTTGGGCGAAAAACCGAACTTTACAGGAAAGTTTTTCGAGCAGTGTGGGCCGTTCGAAAATATAACAAGATAAAGAGAGGTGCCCCTAATTGGGCACCTCTCAG
>OGJU01000808.1_pt1 | contig 27087 bp, 23 predicted proteins | sample 1572251 | NCBI WGS metagenome assembly OGJU01 (sample SAMEA2582144, study PRJEB24529) | metagenome | biome: Human gut stool | place: China | collected 2011
CGCATCGTTACCCCCAGTAAACCCAAGCTCACCATTGCTATATCCTAGCATATGAACGTTTATTTTATCGTATTTAGATAAACGGTATTCCCCAATATCTGTACGAGCCAAGGAGAATACGCTGTCTTTTGGATCAATGTACTCGCCGTTTTCTAGTACCATCGTCAACTTTTGTTCCTTTGTAGGATGTTTTGTTTTGAAAGTAACGATCTCTCTACCTTTAATATGGCTATCAACGACAGATACGTCTTGTACCTCTTGGTTATAAGAAGTAGAAACGCCACCCATATACTCAACACCAGCTGCATTTGCCATAGCTACATTACAAGCCAAGCAAGCGCCTACCAATGCCATTAATAACTTACGTTTGTTCATGTTTATCTCCTTAGTATTACCTTTTCTTCAATCTTAACTTCACTAAAACTGAATCACTTAGCTGCTTCTCATAAGCGTTAAAATTAATCACTCGTTGAAGCCCGAAGTAAATGAAAGCGTATACTAACATACTAATAATCAGAATATAAATGGATTTGTTTAAATCAATATAAGGAATAATATATAAGCCCGCTGCTGTTACTACAATAGTAACGAGGGACAAGCGGAAAATTTCTTTCCAGAAATGAATGATATTCAGCTTCATCGTCCGTTGGTAGTACACATTCATGATGAGGCCATTCCCAAGCACCATGGAAAGACCAGTAGCCGCCACCACAGGCGATACCGTCCGCATCAATCCAGAAGTATGCAAGCACTACGTTTAAGGTACAAACGAGAACATACACGACAGCGCGCACATGATATACATTGCGAGCCTGCATGATAGCAAGACCTACATTCTGAATCAAGTCGATAGTAAAAGGCACAATGATGAGCAAGGTAATGATATATACCAAGTCAAAACCATCGCCAACCCAGTAATGAAGGAAGCTATGTCCAAATACGATAAATCCACTGAGGATTAAGGACAATAAGTAAAACTGTAATCGCCCTATCTTGAGGAATAAGCTTTGGAACTCTTCGTCGCTGCATCTGTTCGTAACCATAGCTGTAATCTTCGGTAACAATGTACCAGAAACGGCGAGAGCAATATTCATATAGTTAATATAAATCTGGCTCGCAATGGCGTAAATCGCAACGGATTCAGCACCCATTTTCATGCCTAGTAAAAGCTGGTTACTTTGCCAAAATACTTGGTCCACGATGGCTACTACGAACATGCTAAGAGACAGATTGCGCATGGCGAGGATGATTTCATTATCCCAGCCGTGGTACACCAATCGAGTACCTAGTTTGTTGTGGCAGTAAAGTACTTTCACAATCACCAGCACCACATTGAAGATGGTTTGTACTAACACAACGCTCAACGCCGATGGATAGATCATGATCATACCGATAATCGCAAAGGGTTGTAGCAAGATTTGTAGTAAACTAACGGAACGATGGAATATGAAGCGCTCTTCGGAAATGATGATCGCATCAAAGACCTTAGATGCGAAGAGCACCAATAGGTTCAGCAAGAGCAATAAGAAAATATGTTGAGCACTACCAATCATAGATGGTTCTAAGGTAGCCCCAAAGATATATGGAATACAGAAATAGAATATGAGACCTATGAGACTAAGGAGTATCCCAATACCTACGTAGAGGATAAGAGACATCGTCAACAGCTTATCTATTTTCTCTTGGTCTTGTAAGGTCTTATATTTTACTAAAAATCGGGTAATCGTTGCGGACAACCCGAAGTCTAGTACGTTGAAATAAGCGATGATAGAGCCGAGCAATCGGTATAAACCGAACTCAGCAACGCCGATAAAAGACAGTAGAATCGGTACATAAGCTAAGTTGACGATCGTATTGCCTAGCAAGAGTGCATAGGACAACAAGGTGCCAACCTTTCTCTGTTTGGAAAAATTCTGAGACATAGAGTTTCTCCTATTCTACCGATCAAACATCTTGAAGTTAAATTGGTACTCAATATTCATACTCGATGGATATGGGTTACGCCAATTTGAATAGTAATCTTGTGGAATTCCAGACATCATATTTAAGAAGGTGTACATATAAAATAACAATATGATGTAGCCCCATTTAAAGTTGTAGATTTTATCTTTCACTTGCAATAGGAAGTTGGAATTCAAGTATTGGATCGTATACGGCATGATGAGAATAATAAAATACTCAAAATATTTTGTTAAACGCGTAATCGGCAAGGAGAAAGAGAACAAGAAGTGTCCTAAAATCCCTAAGAACCAAAGATTTAACAAACCTTTATACTGTGGCTTCAGTTCCATAATCGCAATGCGAGCAATGGAGAACAAGCCAAATTGTACAAACATGTATAAGCCTGTCATCTTGACGGAGTCTACATCGGAGAGGTAGTTTAAATAACGACCATCTACTTGTAGGATCCCAAAGAGAGCGGATAGGAACGCTAGTACAACATTTAACTTAAATACGATAAACGTCAAAATAAATACGATTGCGTACTTGTACCAAGAGAATACTCTAGTAGGCACAAAGTATAGTACGGCAGCTACGACAGCACTATAATGCATAGATGCAGCAAGGGCTACTACTAATAAATATTTCCACAAACTACGTTCTAAACAGTAACGATATCCCCAGAAAATGAGAACCATGCTGAGGCCTTGTCGAATACCATTTAAGGAGAAGAAATATTGTAAGCAGTAGTATAATGCGACGATTAAAATCTGAACTTCTGTATCTTTTGTGTAATACCTAATACCGCTCCATAAGAGCAACATAATTGGCAACTCATAGGCGATGAACATCATCTGATAAGAGAAGTGGAATTGATGTAAAAATTCAACTAACAACAAAAACGTTGGTTCCGGATAGAGGTCATCGATTTTAACCGTATCAAATAGCACTATATACCAGTCATAGTCAGTGCCAATTTCATATCTAAATAAGCCAAAGAAAGTTAATACCACCATCACGAGCATAGGCATAAACTTTTTATATTGTGGCGGAAGCAATCGTTCCGCCACAATGGAGGCTAGTATAAATATGGCCAGACCAATCCAAAATGCCATAGGATCACCTAGTCTTTCGTGCCACTCATACGTCTAGTGTATTGAACGTAAATAAATGCGCCTGCAATCACTAAGTATAATAAGCCGCCTGCAACCATTACATATAGTTTACGTGGCCAAGAATGTTTCAATGGTAATGTAGGCTCGCTGATAACACGCATATCCATACCATCAATGTTTTCTTTAATTTTTAATTCTTCTAAGCTCTTAGTTAACAAGTTGTATGTATCGGCAGATACTTTTGCATTACGTTGTAATTCTAAGAACTTGACGGATTTTTGAGATAATTGATTAGATTGTTCTACGTTTTGTTTAGCTAATGTATCAAGTTGAGCAAGAGCCGCTTGTGCTGCTTCGATGTTATTCTTAGCAACTACGCGTTTTTGTAACAAGTCCATTTGTACTGGGCTAATTGTTACGTTTTCAGAAGCGATGGATTTCGCTACTGTTTTAGCTAATTCGCCTTCTAAGTAAGCGATATTTTCTTTAACTTTTGCAACTTCTGGGTAGTCATCAGTAAATTTAAATTGTAATTTTGCTAATTTTTCGTTTTCGCTGAACAATTCTTTACGGATAGATTGAATTTCAGAATTATCAGCCATTTGAGAGTCTACTAATTTTTGGTTTTGGCTGTCGATTTGAGCCTCAATGGAGCCTAATACTGCGTTATTTGTGTTGATTTTTACAGTTTCTTCTGCTTTTGCTTTTTCATAACCAGAAGTACGTTCTAACAAGATTTTTTCTTGTTCTGTTGGAGAGAATACGCCATTTTCTTGTTTGTATTTTTCAAGAATCGCTATATCTGCATCCATTTTTTGTTTCGCAGCTTCGTTTTTCTTTTCCAAGATTTTTACTAATGTAGAGTCTTGTGCAGAACTTACATCAGCAATAGCATTTTTCAAAGACTCTACTACATCACCAGCAATGCGTTGTGCATTTTCAGGAGAATCTGCAGTAATAGTAAAGGACAAGATAGAAGTACCACGAGGATTATCTACTTGCATATATTTTTTAACAAAATCATCAGCATCAAAGTTTTCATTTTCTGCATCTTCATTGCCTAATTTTTTGATAACAGGGTTGATAACCTTGTCACTCTTAAGTACGGACATATAGTCGAGTACAGAGTCACCACTGGAAATACCTGCTAGTGTTAATAATGCAGTGTTTTGTGCCAACGCACCAAAGGCACCAGCTTTTGGTTTTACTTGGATCATTACACTAGATTGATACTGCTTTGGCAGCAAGAATGCTAATAAAAGGAATATTACAAAGATGCCTCCCATTAAAACAAGGAGTAATTTCTTATACTCTTTAATAATATCCTTTATAAGCTGATAGGAAATAACTTTCGGTCCCATACTAATCCTTTCTTTGATAATACTTGAACAATCTAATTCTGCCTATTTTTATATCGGTAATAGACTACTACCGCCCAGTAGAGCTTCATTTGCAACAAGCGCACGATTAGTTGCTTCTTCTTGCCTAAACTCGGATCTATTACTAAAGGATGTAATGTAGCCAATCGCTTCACACGATTATAATACGACGATGCACTAGAGTCACCTTGCAATGCGGTATACTTATTGAGCAAACCGATAACTTGGTGAATGTAAATCGTATTGTAACTATTTGGGCAATACTCCTTTAAAAATGCATATTCTATATCCATCTTAAACACATCATCAGAAAAGGTTTTTTCTGTATATAAGGTGCTCAATGATATTTTTGTATCATAGTGAAAGTATTGATATAGACTTCTTTCTTCAATTTTATAAGATGTAACAAATCTATAATAGGAGAAATTAAAAACTTGGTCCTCTGCAACAGATAAATTCTCATCAAATCGTAAATGATGCTCGTCGATTATGGCTTTTCGATAGAGCTTCGCTACAGGACCGCGAATCCAATCGATAAGATCGTAGTACTCTTCGGCTAAGACGCCTTTTTTAGGTGCCTTGTGGATCCGCAAATCGGTTTTATAAGTCTTGCCAGTTCCATCTACATACACATCTTCGATAGAACCGATGACGAGATCCGCATCACCACTAGACTCAATAAAGGATTCCACATAGTTTTGAGAAATCACATCGTCACAATCAACGAAAATAATAAACTCTCCCCGTGCTTCCTCGATGCCTCTATTGCGAGCCGTGCTAACGCCTCCATTTTCTTTATGGATGACGCGTATTTTTTCGCTCTTTTGTGAAAGCTCATCACATAGCCCCGATGAGCCATCAGAGCTACCATCATCAATCAAAAGTAGCTCAAATTGTTGATAACTTTGGTCCAATATAGATTGAACACAAGCTTCTAAGTGAGCCTTTGCATTATAGACAGGAATGATGATACTTACGAGCGGTTGTTCCATGGTATTCATCATTTGTTTTTCCAATACACATTAAAATTATGATGGCTTACGCGACGATCCTCAGGAGGTGGCGTCATGTAGTCGCCAAAGGTATTTTCTAAATACTCGATATAACCTTGCGGTGCGTAGAACTCAGTGTCCTCGAAGGGCAATTTCACATAACCGTCGATGGACGTTTTTTTCAAGCTTTCAAAATCCCAGTTCCAAACATAGACAGTCAAGCCAACAATATCGGATTCGCTAATGCGATATTTTGCAGCAATAGAGTTTACAAGAGAGAATACCTTTTGTGTATTAAAACCAGCACATACTGTAATAAATGCATATTTAATAAAGGTTCTGATTTTATTCTTTAACTCTACATTGTCCTCTTTAGAGTCCGCAAAATGTTTACTTGGCGTATAGGTAAAAGCAGAAGCATTACCGATAACACCTAATGTTTTTTGAGTGAACAACAGCAACCGTTCTTTCCAAGAACAAGATGGAATGCCATCTACAGGGAAGATATCAATAAAAGCATGGTATTCTCTATATTTTTCTTTCAATGTATGCTCGTACAGAATTGTTTCTGTGTCACCAACGCGGCCAAAGGACATATGCCAGTTTGGATTATTCTCCAAGGAGTCCGCATGATAACGAGGATTAGAGCCATTGTATAGTTTGAAGAACCGCTCGTAGTCCTCTCTCGGCATAGCTATATCTATATCATCATCCCAAGGAATGAAACCTTTATGACGGATGGCGCCTAGCAAGGTACCGCCGCATAAAAAGTACTTAATATCGTGCTCCTCACAGAACTTAGCTACGTCTTTTAAAATATTGAGCTCTACTTCTTTCAGTTCTTCTATGGTTAATTCTTTTACGATTAAATCTTTCATTACATCATTCCATTTTCTTTAAGATATTGATTGTATAAAGAAATAAACTGACTATTTTCCTTAGAATCATTAGACATTGGCGTAATCATGATGGTGTTGTGGAACAAGCAGTAATGTGTAGGCAATTTATCTGCTGCCTCTGTAAACACATTAAGTAGTGCCACTCTAATATCTACCAAAGAAGTATCTATCTCTTTTAAAGCATCCATAATGGATACGACGGATCCGCCAGTATCTACAGAATCGTCCACAATTAAGATTTTTTGTGCTTTACGCACTTGTTCAACAACGGCGTCATTAGGGAAGGAAATTTGGCGCTCTTTAATTTTGTTATGAACACCAGAGTTTACCTCCATTTTGCGAAGCATAAGCTTCACGGATTTAGGCAATATCTTTAATAGCGGTGCTACAGCAGTCTTTAAACCGCTCGCTTGGCGCTCTGCGTAAACAGGTACGATAGGCACCCCAAGTCGATCACCTAAATGTTTGCCGATTAAGTAACCACCCTTAGCGATAAAGATGATTAAATCCGGCTCATACGTTTCTTTAACAAGATCGGCTAGTTCATAGCTTCTTTTTTGTAAGTCGTTTAACGACAATTCGATACAATCCATAAAAATCTCCCCGTTGGATAAACGATAACATCCGGTCTAGAATGGTGAATTTATGGGCTATTGGAATGCAAGGTGAACTAGTGAAAGTAGCGCTTTCTATGGCAGCAATAAAGGTTTCTGGCGTTTCTGGAGCTATATCAGTTTCCATATAGTCCTTGCCGATTTCAATCCATGTGTGGATATCGCCGCCAATAACCTTGCGCAAATTATATTTTTCCGCTATTTCATTTTGTTTTATATCATAGTCGGTGCTAATATTACGACCATTGTGAACCTCGATACAGTCAATTTGAGACTGTAATTTTTCAATGTATGGTTCTTTCAAAACGGTTTTATATCGCTTCTCATCATAAGGGTGTGGAACGTAGACAATACCGCCTTGTCGCTTGATTTCAGCGACCGTTTCCTCCGGTGACATACCGCTATTTATATGTTCGTTAATATACAAACCTATAATTTCCCCAGCCGTAGTCATAACCTCTTCCCCTAAGATGACATGAAGCTTATTCCCTTTTCGTTCACAATACTCTTTAAAGGCCAATGCCCCTTTTAAATTGTTATGCTCTGTAATGGTAATATGCGTAATCCCTTTGTTGAGGCAAAGCATATGAAGCAACCAAAACGGCAACATACTATCATGTGAATATTTAGTGTGAGCATGACAAACTAATTTCATAGAATTCAAGCTCCTTTTACTTAATTATGTTAGCTATAAAATCAGCTACTATCGGACAAGCTTGTCCTTTTTCATATGTACCTAAACGCTCTTGATGAGCATGTAGTCTTTCTAAGTATTTTTCTTTATCGTACTCTTTGATGAGCAAGCCTAGTGCTTCATTAGTCAATGCAAATGGATATGGCCACTCCTCAAGTGGTGTACAGTAATTCGTAACAGACTCATACTCCACCTTATCAGGCGTATAGAGGAAACAAGGTCGTTCTAAGAGACCAAAGTCCCATACGGAGCTAGAGTAGTCCGTAACGAGCACGTCTGCTACGAGTAATACCTCTTGCATATCATCATGACTAGATACATTGATTACGTAATCAGGGATATTACTATCATTTTCCAAATAGTAATGACCGCGATACAAGATTTTCCACTCCCCGCCAAACTTATCCTCCAAGTTCTGTTTCAACGCAGGGAAATCGATATCGTACGTACTGCTACCTTGGAACTCGCGGTACGTAGGCGCATATAATACATAGTTGTCCTCTGGATCTAATTTCATTATTGAAAGTATATCCAAACGCTTAGCATCCATAGTTGCACTATCTACGAAGAATATATCATCTCGTGGCAAGCCAGAGTCGATAAATTGTTCTTCTTTTGCATCAAAGGCTTGCGCCGCATAGTACGTAAAGAGCTTACAAGAGGATAGGAAGTAGTTAAATTTATGTGTCATATGGTAACGCACGCGCCCCATCCAGTTCCAATCTAACAACATGCCCCATTTCTTATAAGCACCGCCCCCATGCCACGTATTGATATACACTTGATTACCAGTAGTCGGCAAAAAGGCTTCTAATAGGTCATTGAAAATGATGACCTTAGAGGACAAATAATAGTAAAAGTACTGTAATGAGCCTTGTTTTACAGTGATAATGCCTTGTCGGCGTAACTCATCATAAGGCTCAGGATTATTGAACGACCATACGATTTCGTACGTATCATCGTTCTTCATGTACTCACTAATATATTTAGGGCTACAAGTGTAGCCTCGACCTTCGTAAGCTCTAAAGAGAATGCGGTTCTTCTTTACAGGAATAAAGAAGGCAATCCCTCGAAAGACAGTTCTTGCCGCTACTTGGGCGCATAAGCCACCAAAGTTAATAGCTAGATAGACTGCTTTCACCTTGCGAAGTTTATTCTTTAGCTCTCGTAGATTCATGGTTGTACTACTTATCTAGTTCCAATAAATGTTCTACAAATAGTTTCATATATTTAACATCCCCAGTAGTTACGCGGATATAGCCTTTAAGGATGTCATAACCAGATGTTTTGATAGAAATCTTTTTCTCTGTAAGCAAGCGCTCAGCCACTGTTTCAGCGTCTGTTTTAGCCTTAATTGTCACATAGTTACCACCTTGGAATACGTATTCGTAGCCTGCCTGATCTAACTCAGCCATGAGATACTCACGACCTTCTAACTCCGTAGCGATAAGCTTTTGCGTAAGCTCTTTATTGTTGATAAGCTCGTTAGCAAACAACAAGGCAATAGAGTTTGTATCAAAAGTCGGTCTCGCATTGTTAATCATCTTTACGATTTTAGCGGAAGATACGGCATAGCCGATACGACACGCAGCAATGGAGAATAATTTAGAGAACGTACGCGTTACGATAATGTGATCGTATTCTTTCAACAATGGCATCTGTGTACCTTCGTAGAAGTAATGGTACGCTTCATCGATGATCAAGAGAGAACCAGTAGCCTTTGTTTTTTCTGCTACGAGGCGGAACTCTTCATCAGTGTAAGGACGACCTACTGGGTTGTTAGGATTCAACATGGACACGATGCTTGTGTTTTCATCGATACACTCTAGCAAACGATTCAAGTCGATATCAAAATCCTTCGTTACATCTACCTTTTTATGGTTTAAACCGTACATATTCGCATATACACCGTACATTTCAAAGGTTGGGAATACGCTAACAAAGTTAGAACCTGGTTTGCCAAAAGCTTCAAAGATATATTTTAAAGCCATTTCAGAACCATCTGTAATTGCGATATTATCTACGGATACACCGTGGAATGTAGCCAAAGAATTGATGAGAGGATCTTTATCGGGATACGTAGAGAAGAACTCTGGCGTCATTTTACTTTTAACAGATTCAACCACCTCTAGTGGCAAGCCACCAGGGTTTTCATTCATATCTAAGCGCAAAATACCTTCCCGGTTACCACCTGGGTATTTGCGTTCCAATTGTTCAATTAATGGATTAATGTACATAGTGCCATCTCCTGCTATCTATTAATGTAATGGGATTTCTCATGTAGAAAAATATATTTATTGAGTGAATATGTAGCACCATAGTTACGTTAAAAATCGTTCTTATAAGCTACTTCTTGTAAGTTACTTAGAATACAACTTTATTGGCTACGTTAAATTGATTGATCATCTTCGTAATCGCTCTAATTTCCTCAATTGTTAAGAGGATGGAGTTTTTCTTATTCAAGATGCACTGAATAAACTCAGCGATTTCATAGCGCAAGCCTTCGCCATCGAATTTGTAGAAATACTTGCGGTTCATATTAAGATCTTCAAAGCGAACTTCAAAGTATTCTGTTTTCCACCATGGCGCAGGAACGTAGATATAGCCTTTATCACCGGAGATAATCATGTCCCCTTCGCTCTTACCGCTGATAGCTACATTGGAGGTAGCCACTGCATGTTCATAAGAAACTAGAATCTTAGTGAACATATCAAGACCCTTATCGTCGTTGCGACTAAAGAATTGAATGTCTTTATAATCTAGGCCTAAGAACTTAACAAAAGCTAAGAATGGATAGGATGCTAATGCGTTTACACTGCCCCCATCAACTAAACGAATTTGTTCCGCCAATTGTTTTCCTAAAATTTGAGTAAAGTTGGCATCTACGCTTAAGATATTGCCGATGATCCCGCTCTTAGCCAAGGCAATCAATTTACCAAAGGCTGGCGTATACGCTGTTTTCAAACCTTCCATGAAGATGCAACCATTAGCATCTGCCAAATCTGTAATCTCTTGACGTTGCTCATCTGGAATTGATATTTTGGCTCCACTACGATGTATACCGCATCAACAGCATTGTAGAACTCTTCTTGATCTTTGTAGACCTTGAGCTCATAGTCCTCTACGAGTTGGTCTAAATTATGAGGCTCATTTTCGACGTAAACAGCACCAGTATCCATACCAGATACATATTTAGACTCTTCCAAGAAGCGCGCCGTTACTTGTTCAACACCGTGACAGCCTAATTTAATAGTATTTGTATTTCTAATTTCTGTACTAGAAATACCTTTCGTTCTATCTAAGTAAATCACTTCGCAGTATTCATTGAGATAGTCAAAGTGGCCCTTCCAGTCAGAACCTACTGTAAAGATATCAACGTCGTATTTCTTGATATCATCGATTTTTTGACCGAAATATTCTTCGATAATAATTTCGTCAGCAAAACCTGTTTCTTCAACATTCTTAATGCGAGTCATCAAGGAGTCACGAACATTTAACTTGCCTCTATTTTTATCAAAGTCACCTGATGTAACCCCAACGATCAAGTAATCCCCTAATGCTTTTGCATTTTTTAAGAGATTATAATGGCCTTCATGAAATAAATCATAAGTACCGTATGTAATAACCTTTTTCATGTTTGCACCTATATATTAATACGCACCTTTACCCTTAAGAACTGCTAACACAGTTTTCACTAGATACACAATATCAATCCATACGGACCAGTTGTGTACATACCAAGAGTCCATAAGAACTCGTTCTTCATAGGTCGTATCACTACGACCACTTACTTGCCATACGCCAGTAATCCCTGGTGGTACGAGGTAGAAGTCGTTAATATATTCGCCATATTTTTCAACTTCTGCACGCACGATAGGTCTTGGCCCTACAAGGCTCATATCGCCAATCAATACGTTCCACAATTGTGGCAATTCATCAAGACTTGTTTTACGAAGGAATTTACCGATTTTTGTTACACGAGGATCATCTTTTAATTTGAAATCACGTTCCCATTCTTCACGAGCTGCAGGATTTTCTTTCAAATAGATTTCCAACGCCTCTTGTGCATTAGGTACCATGGAACGGAATTTATAACAAGGGAATTCCTTACCCCCTTGGCCTACACGTTTATGACCAAATACGATAGGACCTGGAGAGTCTAAGTAAATTAAGATAGCTACGATAGCTATTACAGGCAAAATCAAAATGCCACCAACTACTGTAGCTGTAATATCAAAGATTCGTTTAAAGAGACGATTGCGTCGTTGAGCTAGGTTGTTTTTAACCTCTAAAATCAAGGTTTGTTCATTCATTAAGCCACGGGCTTGAATATTAGCTGCAGGAATACCGAACAACTCAGGTACAAAGGTTACCTTTTCTACGAGGATTTGCAACTTGTTAATCAAGGTTACCAATTTATGAGGTTCCAAACCTGGCGCACATACGAGAACATTTGGAATATTATATTTCTTGATTACCGCTTCTGCATCGCTAAACTTGCCAAGACATTCATATTTATTAGCCAACACAGCGGATTTAGGATTATCATCTACAAAGCCTACGATGTTGTACATCGCAAGCGGCATGTTGCTGAAATGAATATCTACGAGCTCTGCTGTTTTACCGGCCCCTACAAGCAATACAGGAATGGCTAAGACATTCAATTTGATAAGCGTGCGAGCTAAGATATAACGGAATAAAATACTGTAGCATCATATAAACACATAAGATAAAATCACGAACAAGCGGGATACATTATTTAAAATATGACCTGCGTACATTAAAACGATAGACAATACGATACCAATAGTAATACTGCGGAAGATGATTTTTACCTTTTCCCAGTAGGCTGTATCGATTTTATAACCATGGTTCAAGAAGAGAACTGTTATAAAAACAAGAGGTGTTATAATATAGCCATACCAGTGATCGATATGCAATACCATGTCACTTTCACTAAATGGTAAAAGCAACCGCAAATTATAGGCGGATACTATACCGCAAATAACAGAAATGTAATCGACAATTACCATTAATGTTTTAACGATGACATTAGAATTAACGTATGTATTTTTCATATATACCCCCTCATAACTAATAAACTAGTTATTTTAAATTGATACTAACTTCCCATTTTTAATACATCAAATATGTATCATATGGATTCATTACAAGAGGTTACAATTAATGAAAAAAACAATTAGCACAGTAATCATTCTCTTGATTATTGCTTTTATTTGGAGTAATTCGTATCAAGCTAAGTCTGACTCCGTTCAGCTCAGCATGTTATTTACTACAAATATACAACCCCTATTAATCAAACTTGGATTCCATCCAAATGTAAAAGTTATGGATACCTATGTGCGTAAACTAGCTCATCTTACAGAGTTTATGGCTCTCGGTGCAGTTATTTACTACACATTCAATCAAGTTTTCAAAACACATATAGCAAAAAAAAGTATCCTACTGGCAATCTGCATCGCTTCATTAGATGAAGTCATTCAGATTTATACACCAGGTAGGACAGCAACTGTTGCCGATGTTTTGCTTGATACAACGGGCTCTATGATTGGTATTCTGATCATGAAGGGCCTTCTCAAACTATTTCACTAAGCTGCCTATCCTAGAACTAATCTCCCTATTCTAAAATAATATGCTTATTTATTTCTCAATGTTAAACACACTTATATCTGTCAGCTTTAATTCACGATAAATTTTATTATTTATACTTATAAAAAAAAGGTCATTTTCTCAACACAACATCAAGAAAACAACCTTCTTCCTTTATATAATGATAATAAACTCTCTTAATTACATTATATTAATTTTACCATATTCTCATGTAGTTTTCATATAAACTATTTATAAAATGTTACATTTTTTACCCATCAAATAGCTTATATATTGGCAGCTCTAATAATACAGGTCAATACTCTAAATTCTGTATTATTAATGCTCTAACCAACCACGGAATTTATGAGATGTACCGTCGTTGGAATCTAAATTCTCTAAGTACACATAAGAGTTTTCCATGTCTACTTTAATACCTAAAGATTTCTTCTTAGATTTTGCCATATTAATAGCAAGACCTAATACGTTTACAGTCTTAAAGAAATATTCTGTAGCAGTTAACTCTTCTAAATCATGATTTGCATCTGCGATCATACGCAATTTATAGTATTTAGAATCACCATACATTTTAAAAGTAAAGATGGCTTGTTTAGATGCTGCATCAAAATCAATTTTATACTTTTCAATAGCCCCTTCTAATGTAGTGTGAGCGCTATTAGTAGTAGTGTCTACCACTAGATTCATGATCAAATCCATTGGATTGTTCATCATCATAAATGTAGTACTCATATCTTCTCCCTCAATATTTATCAAATCCGAATTATACTAACCCCAAACATTAGTATTTGATATTTAATAATTTCGATATTGATAGTATACATGATAGTTCTAAAATTTCTACACTAAAGTTATAAAATTTTCATTAATTCCTCATCTTTAATAAAATATTCCTGTAAAAAAGACTAATGCTTCAAATGATCACATTCGAGCATTAGTCTTTTATTTTTATACTATTTAAAACTAATCAATATAAAATTTAAGTAGAAGTCATACTTATCGCCAATAGGCATCTATGTTATGGCCAACTTGCTGTTCCTTTGGTGGTAATTGCATATAATCACCATAGCTATTTTTTAGCATTTCATCATAGGCTTTAATAATAGGAAATTTATGTCCTTCAAAGTCCGTTAGTATATAATCATGAAACCATTCATATTTATAAATAGATAGATTAATATCTTTTTTCTTTTGATAATCTTGAATCATTGAAACTAGTGGTGTTAACTCCCTATTATATCGATTTTTACGATCCATTAATTTATTAACCATCATATCTAACGACGGTAATGGCAAATTATATGTTCTTACAAACTGATTCCACTTTTTAAAATGTCGTTGAAAATGCTGAATCCACTTCCAGTAAAAACGAATATCCAAAAATAATTTTTTCTGTTCACTTCTTTCAATAGGAATATGATCTAATACAAAAATATCAATAAAAATACCATATTCAATTACTTTCCCTTTAGAGAAATATTCATATAAAGCCGTATCTGTATCAAAAAATTTAGCTACATATACGATGAAATAATTTTCCTCATCTAGTTCAGACCATAATTTATAATGCTCCTTATGACTTTCAATATAGTTTTTCCAAGCAGCTTCAAATTTATTATATTCAGACCTCAACATGAGAATATCAATATCATCATCCCAAGGAATAAATCCTTTATGTCGTATAGCACCTAACGCTGTGCCATAGGCAAGAGTATATTTAATATCATGTTTTTCACAAAACTCATCAAAGCGAATTAGTGTTTTTAATAGTACAGACTTTATTTCACTACTACACATCTTTTTCATAAAATAAAAACCCCTTATCACCCCTTAAAATATTTTACCCCTAAATTATTTTAAGTATGGCTTTAGATTTTCTTGAACTTGTACCATATATTCATCAAGTAATTCATAGCGTTTTCTGTATTGACTACGTTTTTGTGATTTAATTTCTTCGATTGGTTTACGATATTCTTCTAGTGGAATTTTGTAAAAGCGTATATCAGAACATACCTTTCCACCAGATTCTTCCCATATAGAATCTAATTCAGATACTTTTGATTTATTCCCTCTAATCAAATGATTATTAGCATAAAAACCTACATCACTAATTGCATAAAGACTCTTTACATTAGTCAGTATTGCTAATTGTCTACATAGGAAAACAATAAAGTTTTTTGGTCGATATCCATACATGCTCTTAGTTAAATATTTAGCATTATCTAAACCATCTTTATAACCCTGAATAGTTCCTATAATTAAACTATCTTCATCATGTAACCCTTTTGCATATCGAATATTAGCATGATAAATACCTTGAGAACCTAATTGTAACAATATTGTCATCAATCCTTCTTTACGTTGTCCTGGTTCAAAGTATAATCTGGCATTGATATCTAATGACTCATCTGAGAATAATAATATGCCCCTATTTTTATCATGATAATCAAAATTTTGTTCATCTACATAAATAGATTGAATAGCTTCAGATGTAAATACATTGGCTAAGTAATCAAAATGCTCACATATATCTTTAAGTCGGCCTCCAGTCGTTCCTTCTTTATTTAAGAAATTTCTACTCATTAATTCATATAAACCAAGTTGTCGTTTTAATAAAGTTGGATCCGCAGAATATGAATCAAAATAGCTTTCAAATAACTCCATTTCTTTTTTATGACGCAATACACGTGTTGTATGTAATACATCACGACGAAACTCACGCCATGAATGAGTGCCATAAATTTGCTTACCAATCTTCCAATGCTTTTTAATATATGTAAACATAGCTACTCCCTTATACGTCTAAAATTTCTTTTACCAAACGTTCTTGACTATACGCTAAATTTGCAGCTTTCAAGCCCTCCTGGAAAACTTCAGGTCTATTAGCCATAGTATCTATAAATGCCTCTAGCCCATATATAATTGTTTCACGAGATGTTAAATCCAAGGTCATTCCTATACTATATTGAGCTAATACTTCTGGATTAATTTCTTTAGATACTAATACAGGCTTATTAAAACCAATGGCTGTAAATAAAATAGCGCTGCATTGATAACGATAGCGTTCAGCTCCATATGGCAATAAAAGAGCATCTACATTGATTAATTGTTCATCCCATTCTTTACCAATTAAATTTTTATGTAGAAACTGTATATTCGTATATTTACTATAGTCCTTAATCATCGATTCAAATAAGTCAGAATCTTCTTTTGTTACCGTTGCACCTTGAACCAATAAATTAACAGGGACATTAAATTTTGCCTGAATAAATGCATCTAAGAATTGATTTAGTTGTTTTTCTTTTCTAAACTGACCAAAGAATCCTATTGTTAGTGGTTTACTTTCCTTAGACTGCTCTACACCGTCTTTAGGTTCGTATACAGGTGGTACTACAGCCGAAATATTAGGCTTTTTACCATCTTTATATTCTTCTCTAAAAGTAAGTACTTTTAAATGCACATTTTTATACGGTTCACAACGTTTAGCTTGAAGTTCAAAACGTTCTCTTTCATGATCAATAATGCCATGAAATAATAAAATAACAGGAACTGGAGAATCTTTAAGAGCAGTTTTATATAAAGTCCTTGCAAATCTAAAACTCGCAGTAGGTATGATTAATGCATCGCATTTACCTTCTAAAATTTTTTGATATGCAGAGTTAAACCAAGCTTTTCTCCTTTTTTCTCGTAAAATAGAGGCCCACAATCGTTTTAAACGACCTAATCCTGCGTAAGAAATAGCTTCTCCACCATCGAGGTATTCTATATCGGCACCATAATCAAACTTAAAAGGGAAATTAGGTGGTACAAAAAATACAGGATCATGACCTTGTTTTTTTAATTCGTTTACTAAAATTCTATCAAATTCTACTTCATGCCCTGCTGGCATAACGATACTCTCTAATATTGCTACTCGCATATTATTACTCCAATATTTCTTGTAAGTTTAATATTTATAGTTTCCCATTAGACTTCAGTAAATAATATAATCTTACATACTTTGTCATAGTATAAAAATAATGATTCACTGATAATATAAATCCTAATTTACCGTCTAAAAATCCTCTATCAATGAAATACACTTTAATAAAAGCCCATGTAGGACGCAATATAATATCCTTTACAAAGGAACAGCTTTTACCATTATCGCGATATTTTTCAGCAGCCAATTTTGTATAGTTATTAAACTTATTGAAATATTGATGCCAATTATCGTACGTATAATGGTACATCGGATGTTGTAATTTTTCTGTTGGATATGGCGTAATAATCGCAGGATGTACATAACCCTCTACATAACTACCCTCTTTAGGCATAAGGCGAAGTACATAGTCTGGACGCAATACACCATGAGTAGCCTTATTATAATGGAATTTATTACGACGTTGAATCCAATAGGCTTTATTTGGTTCATTTACAACAATAGCTTGTATTTCTTTAGCTAGTGGCTCAGAAATGCGCTCATCCGCATCAAGGAATAAAATCCAATCAAATTTAGCTTGCTCAATACCAAAAGTTTGTTGCGCACCCCAGTCGCCATTCATAGCATGTTGCACAACACGGGCACCCATTTCTTCTGCAATTTTTACCGTATCATCGGTACTAAAATCATCAATTACGAGTACTTCATCGGCAAATTGTACCGTTTCGATACAATCATGAATATTATGTTCTTCATTTCTCGCTAAAATTATTACAGATACAGTTGCCATAGTTTCACCTTTCATTTATGAACGTACTTGTTTAGATAAATATAAATGACCAAAATTAATTTTATTTACTATTCCCCTCTTAAAATAATTAATCAGTACTTATCTTTGTTATTAGTTAAGAAATTTGTATCAAAACGAATAGCATCATCTACAGTATCAAACTCTAATATACTAGTCTTATCAAATTCTTTTATTTCTAATTTTAGTCTATCTAGATGTTTCATATATAGATATTCCCAAACATGATGATTATATTCATCTATACCTTCTACATCTAGAATAACTTGTCTAAAGTTCTCACTAAATTGTCGATCAAAATAGACAAATCCTAACATAATATGTCCACTAGGTGCTCCTATTGTTACATCATTTATATAGCCCTGTTCATCAGTTGTAACAATCCACTCATCAGTATTATTTTCTACATAGATGGTCGAGTAAAAACCGCGATACTCATAAGCGTTGAACAAGTTTTCTGGGTAGTAATTATCTACAGAGCAAATATAGGTGTTATCTAATTGATCTAATACTAATCGTAAAGATGATACATTATCTTGCGTATCATAGTGATCATTCACAACAATTTTCACATTATATTTATCTTCCAAATAGAAGAACATCTCTTTTTTATAACCCACCACAAGGGTAATATCAGTTATACCAACAGCCTGTAATTGTTTGATTTGTCGCTCTACAAGAACTTCACCTTTAATAATACTAAGCCCTTTTGGACAATAATCACTAATAGGCTTAAAGCGCTTAGATTTACCAGCTGCCAATATAATCGCATTGGTTACTTTATGTTGTTCAATGTAATTATACTGCTTATGAGTTACATACTCATTAAATTCATTTCTCGAAATCATATGCTGAAATTAACCCACTTACTACTATACAAAATCCTATCAACATTTGGCTTATAGTCAATTCCATACCAAATAATAGATAGGAGAAAATCGCCGAAAAGGCAGTATAACTAATATTTAATGCCATCGCTCTACTAACACCAATGTTCGCTAACGCTCGATAATAACAATAATAGGATGTAGATCCAAATATTGCAGCCATTCCTACATAAGAAAGACTAGAATTAATATCTATACTTTCACCATATGAGAAGAAAACAAAATATAAAGCCAGCACTGCACCATAGGTAATCATAGATAAATTTTGTCTAATACAGATGGCGCTTAAATTTGATATTTCTCCTGATTTCATACCATAAGAGCATAAAACAGCTTCACTACCCCAAGCACAAGCACACAGTAAAGCAAAAATTATGCCCATTACACTTCTGTTTGCATGGTCTTCATCAATAAAACCTAGTGCAATAATAAAAGCAATGGCTATAAATAAGGCAACGACTTGATAGGGCTTTCTCTTTTCTTTCAAAAATATATAAGCAAAGAAAAGGCCTACTGCTGGATAAATAGAACTAATAATAGCAGTAATCGATGGTCCAATGTAATTAATGGCCAAGATAAAAGAACACATACCTACTGGTCCACCTAAGAGGGATCCAAGCCAAATATATTTTGACTTTGCTTTTTTTATATCTTTAATGACAACTTTCAGTCGCCCCGTTATAAGAATAGATATATTAATCAGTAATGCGCTCACCATATCATGGATGAATGTTATAAATATGGGAAATAATAAGGGGACCATAAAATATATGGAATACATGGAAAAATAATATCCCATAAAACTAGTATCAGCACCCCAAAAGATACCTGAAAGAAGAGCATTAAGCATAGCTATCTACCAACTCACGAAATTCTGATATATTTCGTGCCTCATTAAATACAATTTGATAGAAAGTTTTTGCATAATTGTATTGTTGCTGAGCATAAGAACTATTCAATAATTCTTTATCTTGTTTTGCTTCGCACCAATTACTCCATAATAGACCAACCATAGCAATATAGGAGTAAATCTTATACCTCTTTAACGGTGTTACTTGATTCTCAAAATATATGTCGATAATTCGATCTATCTCTTGTCGGTCAAACAAGGAGTAGACAATAAACATGGCCAAATCTAAGTCTGGATCTTGCATAGCAGCATATTCAAAATCTATGAGATATACATCTTGATTTTCTGTAACTAAAAAATTGTCACATACCGCATCAATATGGCATAAAGTCCAATCCTTTACCAAGTTTTCTATGATAGGCTCTAAAGACTCTATATTCTTTTTTGTTTCCTTATAGTCCTCATATTTACTATCATTTGGCATTAATGATTCATAATAATTGATATGCTCAAATACATCAAAATAATGCTCTACTCGATATGATTGACTGTGAAAATCTTTCAATCGCTTTAAACATGCATTAATTTCGTTCCAATCCTTTGGATTAACAGTGTGAGAGTTTTCTATAAATTTTGAAATTTTATAGCCTTTGTCTCTATCAATATACACTACAGGTTCTACAAATTCTTCATCCTTTATGGCTTGATATACTTCAAACTCTTGATGTCTATTGATTATTTTTTCTGTATTAGCCCCTGGAACCCTAATGATATATCGTTCATTATTAATACTAAAAATAAATGAATCATTTGTCATACCTTGTTTCAAAGGTGTTAACTCAATATCATTATTTTTTATATTAAAAACAGACTGAATAATATCCCTAATATTCAATGTATACTACTCCCTATTTTATACATATAAAAATCCTTATTTAATAGTATCCCCGTGCTTAATACGCCATGCCGCAAGTTCGCGCATGTTTTTAATCATATCCTCATAGGATTGAGGCATAGTCGCACTTTGTTCTAGGACTTTTCCGTTTTTATCAAGATATAATCTATGGTTAAAAACAAATTCCTCTTGTGTAAACAAGCTTGGTACCATGGCTTCATAGGTTTGACCAGTTCGGCCCACTAGTTCTGCCAAGGTTGGAATGATTTGAATGCTCATGCCAAAAGCGTTTGGAGCGAGCCAGTCTTTATGAATACCGCGACCGTAGAAGATAATAGGAATCGTAGACGCCACATTAGGACCTACTTCACGAGCAAAGTTAAACCGTTCGCTATGGTCACCAGTGATGACGAAGAGAGCAGATGGATCTGCTTTTTCTTCCCTAGCGATATATTCGCCCATCACGTGATCTGCATACCGAATATGGCCCATTTCGTTCAATTGCTTTTCATCATCGGAAATGGAATCAGGTACATGACCTTTTACCTCGGTCGCATCAAAACCTTCCTTGGCTACATTGATGCTATATGGCGGATGATTGGAGGTCGTCATGATAACATTGAGGATTTTTTCCCCTCTATGTTGATCCATGTACGCAGAAATCGCTTTAAACAAGTCTTTATCGCCTACGCCCCAAGCATTACCATCTTCGCTTATCATTTCGGAGGCATCGTGGAATTCATCGAAGCCTTGGGATAGAGCAAAGTTCTTAACATTTTGCCATGTACTAAAGCCACCGTACCAGAATACAGTTTTGTAGCCTAGTTTTTTCATAACAGAACCAATGCCTAAACCGTACGGTTGTTTGAAGCTTTCACCTTCGTAGTTAGGATATAGACCTGTATCAGGCATACCAGTGAGTAAACCATTGATAGCTGGCATCGTCCCCGTACCTTGAGCGAGGGCTAGCTGAGTGCTCATCGCTTGAGGACTAGCGGCGTATTTACGACCTTGCTCAACGAGGTACGCACCGGGCTCGTTATATTCAGAGAGGAATGGCCACAAGCCATAAGATTCACCGAGCACGATATTAATAGACTGTGGTTGCTCCGCTAGGCGCTGAGTCGTAATAGTTCTCGTGAAAGAACCGTCAAAATTAGTGCCATTAAACTTACCGCCAACAGCAGTGATTTTTTCGTTTAACTCTTGAGGTGTTAAGTTAATAACCTCGAGCTCAGCCGTCCGTTTCGCAATGCTTTTAACACGATACAAGGCCTGCACATCATCGAGGATATTTTCATTCAACAAATTAGAACTGAGGCGCGCCGCACTTTCCCAGTTAATGGAATTCGTATAACTAAAAGCACCGCCAAATCTAAAGAATAGACCTAGTACGACAATACCGATGGTAAGTCCAACACCCGTCATCCACTGCGTTTTCTTTGTCTTAGGATACCAAGTAGGACAGCTAACTTGTTCACTAGCACTCAGTTGATCACTAACATTAAGTTGATCACTACCACTCAAGTCGTTACCAACATAGTCGCTATATTTCTTTGTGCCCCATGCCAAGAATTTAACGAGGAAATAACAAAGAGCTGCACTCAATACTACGGCTCCAACGATGTACATCAAAGCGTTATATTCGTTAATCGCCGTATTTACAATGGCGCTGATATCATCGTTTTTACCATTGATGAGCATCGCATTGTAGGAGGAATTAAATATTTTGTAGAACGGAATGCGGCCTAAGAATAGGAAGGTCAACAGTACAGTCGCTATGGAATAGAGGACTTGTTTAATACGCAAAGATGGCCATTTTGGTACAAAGGTATGCACCAACGTGCCCCCTAAAAAGCCTAGTAAACACAAAGAACCGACGGTCTTGAGACTCAATCTAAAGCCTAGCCACAAGGACGTCAGGATATTCTCCATCGTCACAGAAGCTAGTTGTGATTGAAATACTGCAAGAAACACGATTCTAAATGCAGTCAACAAAGCAGAGAAAAAGATAAACACCTTAATCTCTGTTCGTATGCCTTCAAATAATCGTTGCCATCGGTTCATCATTAACCCCTACTGTTCTTTATATAACGTAACTACTCTATACTACCTAACTGTAATTATGTTGGATATTTCTTACATTTAGGTCCCTTACATCGTTTGCATTTACCGCATCCACGGTCGATAGTCCCAGCACCTGCCGCTTTCTTAGCACTAGTACTCTCCTTGGCCCCCTGTTTAGAGGCCTTACTATTCCATACGGAAACTATCGTTTCTGCTTTTTTTCAGATGTATCCTTTTCGGACTTTTTATCCTTTTTCTTGTCTTTCTTCTTATCTTTTTTCTTGAAAGTATCCCCTAAAAATACTGTTTTTAACTTATCGTTCAAGACTTTAAGCTTCTTTTCAGCCTTATCTTTCTTTTTCTTTAACTTTTCTTCGTCCTTAGCCTGTTTTTCTTCCTTGGCCTTCTTATGTTTTTTCTCTTTTTTATCTTCCTTGGACTTTTTATCCTCTTTAGATTTTTTATCTTCTTTAGATTTTTTATCTTCTTTAGATTTCTTATCTTCTTTAGATTTCTTATCTTCTTTAGATTTTTTATCTTCTTTAGATTTTTTTTCGTCCTTAGATTTATTTAGGTCAGAGCCGTTGATCCGCGCCCATTCATCGTCAACGCGTTTCAATTGCTTTTTAAGAATCTTTTCTAGTTTCTTATTTGCTTTATTAGACTCTAAACCAGCTTTACCAAATAACAATGCATTTACCGCTGTATAAGGATCGATAGATGATATATCATCTTCCTCTAATTTCTTATCTTTATTAGAATTTTTATCTTTCTTCTTAGATGCTAAAATTGCTTCCAAATCATCATTATCAAAAGGATTTTCCTCATCTAAATGAAGAACTTCTAAGCTTTCAACCCCTTCTAGTGAATTTACATCAAGGCGCTCTATAGTAGCCTCATCAAATGCTACGCTTTCCTTAACGGAGCTTTCACCAGAACCTGTGAAAAGGCCGCCCATAGATTCTAATTCGTTCAATTTAATATAGTTCATGCCCACTGTGGAATCATGTTGCCCCGGCACATCGAACAATTGCACCTGTTCCATAGCGTACACATCGTCGTTATGACTAGCGCCCTTGCCAAGATAGGACGTATCGGACAAAATGATGTCTTCCTTATTGTCGCCTAGCACATCGCCAAACAAATCTTGCTCAAGAGATTCGTAGGTATGCAACAAGGAGATCCGTTTTTGAATCTCTTCAATTTGGTTCCACAAATCAACGAGAGTAGATGTATAGTATACCCGTTCCTTTACCTCTAAATAGGCTTGGTAAACGATAGCCAATTCGGACTCATTAAGGCCCTCTTCGGCGCCGATTTCTTCAATCATTTGTTGAATTTGTTGATCTCGGTCGTAACGTTTCATTAAGGCCTTACGAACGCGTTCAATCAATGCTGTATCGATGAGTTCCATGCGTACCTCCAGTCTTCAATACACTCAGCCCTATCCGCTAAACTAGCGCATACGAATCAATGTATAGAATTATAAAAAAAGAATTGATTTTATAATCTCTAATATATTATTATAGCAGAATTTATAGGCTTTTTCCTTAATAATATAGGTGAAAGTGCCACAAAATTAGAATAAAAATTAAAAGGAAAACCTCGATTCAAACAAATCCTTAGTACTGTAAATTAGCACTATTAAAGATTATTCAACTCGAGGTTTAGTTATTTAAAATAAATTAACCGAATACACGAGAATTCGTTCCTTTGCATCCTTTTCTTCAAAGAGATCGCTGCAATCGATAGGTTCTTCCTGCTCAAGTCGCACATGGTTATTTAAGAAGTTTTCTACCTCTTCGTTTACGTAGTAGAAAAAGAGCTTGATCTCCCGAGGATGATGGTATAAGGAATCAAAAATATTTCCTAAGACGCGCTTAATCGTATGGAGCGCAAAGGGATTAAAGAAAAAGAATCGATCGGCCTTGTCTGGCAATTCATAGAGCGCCGCATCACCGTGCACAAAACTCACTCGATTGCGCGCAGCTGGGCTTTCACCATTGAGTAAAGCCTTTTCATATAATCGTTCATCGTATTCTATGCCGATGGAGTGACAGCCCGTTTGGTAAGCCATAAAAATGCTAACACGGCCTTTACCACTGCCATAATCGATGAGGGTATGTTTCTTGCGAATATGACCGCTGTTCGCCAACCGCTCTAGGACGCAATAATCAGTGGGCTCGTACGGATGATGCTCCGCATCAGACCGACTATCGTCGCGACCTGCTGTCTTTATTTGTAAAACCTGTTCCCATTCCTGTTCACTTGTCATATTTAGTTCCTATTAATATAATTATCTAACTTATATAAGCCATACTATTGGTAATGACTAGTTATATCTAATATTTTATATGTATCTACTATTATTTACAAATAATAGTAAATTGTGTAATATAGTAATAGATAAAGGAAATAAATATTTTGTAAGCATTTTAATGCATGCAAAACAAAAGAGGAGGGTGGCAGCCCTCCTCTTTTTGTGCTAGTTACCGGCCTAATATCTATCTAGCCACTTGCAAATATAATAACTTATTATACTTGCTATGATAGATACTGTGAAGGAAATAAATATTTCTAGCATTTTAATACACCCCCTTCCTGTTACCAGTCTGGGGCGGTAACACCTATAGTATATACCAAAAGTACCCTTATATGCAGGGTACTGTTCTTGTATACAAACATTTATTACTGCTAATATGGTATACTAAAGAGTAATATTTCAATATTCTCATGTGCAGAATGATATGTTATCAAAAAGGAGTGTCTACCTACATGGACAGTGATCTGACCTTAGATTTTATAATTATCATCGTATTAATCATTGCCAACGGCTTGTTCTCTATGACAGAGTTAGCCATCGTGAATGCGAAAAAACGTAAACTCGAAGAGTTAGCAGAAGCAGGCAACGAGCGTGCTAAAAAAGCCTTTGAATTGGCTGAGAATCCAAACGAGATGTTCTCTACTATTCAAATCGGTATTACCCTCGTCGGCGTTTTAACTGGTTTGTACTCTGGTGCGACCTTCTCTGGCCCTCTAGAGGAAATATTAGTAGCTAATATTCCTAGCATTGAGCCATATGCAGCTTCTTTGAGTTCTTTCCTCATCGTTGCAGTTATCACCTATTTATCCCTCGTTATTGGCGAACTCGTGCCGAAACGTTTAGCTTTAAATAGTCCTGAAAGCATCGCCGTAGTAGTAGCAAAACCAATTTATTGGTTGTCTGTAGCCTTAAAACCAATCGTTAGCTTCCTCGGCGTTTCCACAGAATTCCTGTTAAAATTACTAGGCGTTACTGTGAAAGAAGAGGCTCCCGTTACAGAGTCTGAAATCAACAAGATGCTCACCGAAGGCGTTGCTATGGGTGCTTACGAAGAAGAGGAACCAATTCTCGTAGAAAATATCTTCCACCTTGCAGATATGAACGCTGGCGACGTGATGACGCCGCGTACGCAACTGAAATGGATCGACCTTAACGGCACTGAAGACGAAATCATGGATGTCCTCAAAAATGCCAACCATTATCGCATTCCTGTTGGTACCGATTCCTTGGACGAACTCAATGGTCTCGTTACCGTATCTGACGTATTAGTTCAAATTATGTCTCGTCCTAGTGAAAGTTCCATTCAAGATGTTATCAAGTCTTGTCTCAAGAAACCTGTTCTAGTTCCAGAATCCATTCCGCTTATGAAGTTATTGAACGTACTTCGTACGGAAGGTGTTCACGAGTCCATTATCCTCGATGAGTACGGCGGCTTCACAGGTCTCGTAACCTTGCATGACATCATGGAAGAAATCGTGGGTCTTATGCCTTCTGGTGAAGACGAAATCAAAGAAGAAGAAAATAAAATCATCGAACGCGATGGTGCATGGCTCGTAGACGGCCTACTCGACGTAGATGAATTTAAAGAATTCTTCCACATCGATAAAGAATTGCCAGGCGAAGAAGATGACTTGTACAAAACTATGGGTGGCCTTTTAAATCTCCTCTTCGGTCGCATTCCAAAAGAACTAGACAAAGCAAAATGGGATGGCTATACCTTTGAAGTCATCGACATGGATAACACCCGTATCGATAAAATCCTTGTGACCTATGAAGAACCTGTGGTAGAACAAGAAGAAGAAAAAAACTAATATCTACTAGCTTACTATTAACGATTAAGCCTTAGTAATTAAGGGTAATTAAGCGTAAGTAAACCTTAATGCTTAAGGATAAAAAATAACAAGCAGTATATATAAGCTTATAAACATGTACAACAAGAGTGAGTTCTCTAAGGAGGACTCACTTTTTTATATAAATAAGCATATAATTCTCGGCTTATAGGACAAAAAGTGTGTGTAAAAACCCTTATAACACTAGATATTTACTAGTGTTATAAGGGTTTAATCTTTTTCT
>OGJU01000827.1_pt1 | contig 26384 bp, 26 predicted proteins | sample 1572251 | NCBI WGS metagenome assembly OGJU01 (sample SAMEA2582144, study PRJEB24529) | metagenome | biome: Human gut stool | place: China | collected 2011
TGGCCCAGGCCGAGCGCATCAAACAGGAAGGTCTGGCCCAGGCGGAGATCACCGCCAAGCAGGGCGAGGCCCAGGCGGAGGCGGTCCGTCAGATGGGCTTGGCGGAGGCAGAAGCCCTGGAGAAAAAGGCGGAAGCGCTGGCCAAGATGAACGATGCCGGTAAGCTCCAGATGGTCATTGAGAAGCTGCCGGAGATCGCCGCGGCGGTGGCGGAACCCATGAGCAAGATCGGCAACATCACCATCATCGGCGGCGGCTCCGGGGAGAGCGGCGAGAGCGCTGGCGCAGCGGATGTGGCACGCTATACGGTGGGCGCCCTGAAGGCGGTCAACGAGGCGCTGAAGGATACCATCGGCTTTGATATGACCGAGGTCATGCGGGCCAATACCTTCGAGGCGAAGACCACCAGCAAGGTCCATCTGGAGGTGGACAATAAGACCAAGAAGGAAGAGGAGCATGGCACGGCCGGGGAGAAGAGCGAAACATAAAATAGACATCCCAATTGAGAAGGCCCTTTACGTCTTTGGAAATCAGAGGCGCGCCGCCTGCCGGGGCGAGCGCCCAAAACAAACTATGAAACCTGTGAAACCGGCTCCGCCTTTTAGGCGGAGCCGGTTTCACAGAGAGAAAGAGAAAAAAGAGAGGAGGAAGTGGAATGATATATAGAAACACATGACTGTGTTGCTGCTTGTCTGCCCCACAGCGGGAGGCAGTAGTTGATGCCGGAGCTTTGCTGTGAGTATAGGATAGCACACCGGGGAGGGAAAAGGTTGGATGAAGTTTGAATAACATTTAAAGAATGTGTGAACGGAGAGGAGTACGGCGGCAAAATGGAGCGGAGTTACGCCTTTGAGGCGGTCATTCAAAAGGTGGATGGGATCGATGGGGCTTACGTGGAGATCCCCTTTGATGTAAAAGCCGAATTTGGGAGAGGGCGCGTACCCGTCCGCGCCACTTTTGACGGAGTTGCCTATGAGGGAAGCTTGGTCCGCATGGGGACGCCGGGCCATATCCTCGGCGTGCGGAAAGAGATCCGCCGCCGGATCGGAAAGGGGCCGGGCGATCGGGTATATGTAACGCTGGTCCCGCGACAGGACAGGTGAAAACAAGCAAAAACCGCCCCGACCGCAACAGCGGTCGGGGCGGTTCTCTTATGGAAGCGGCATTTCCTCCGGAGCGGCGTCCTCCTCGGGAAGCGCCGGCTCCCGGTGGAGCTTGGTCGCGACACAGCGGTTGATGGGAGTGCCCAGGCTGTGAAATTTCTCTTCATAGTCGGTCATTACGCCTCGTATCCCCCCGCCATGGAGGTCTCGCGTCACCTCTGAAAGAGCGTAATCCGCCCTGGGAAACTGGAAGAGGGACCACTCAAAGAGACCGCTGTTGTCGGTTTTGAAGTGGATCTCGCCGCCGTCACGGAGGACATGGCGGTAGAGCTCCAGAAAACCGGGATGGGTGAGGCGACGTTTGGCGTGACGGTTGGTAGGCCAGGGGTCGCAGAAGTTGATGTAGATCCGCTCCACTTCGTCGGGAGAGAAGTAGTCACGCAGACGGGCCACGTCGGCGTCGATAAAAAAGACGTTTGCAAGCCCCACCGCCTTGGCGCGCTCCATGGCGATGACCATTGCGTCGGGGACGCGCTCTACGGCCACAAAGAGGACGTCCGGCTCAGCCGCCGCCGTCTCGCAGGTGAAGCGGCCCTTGCCGCAGCCCAGTTCCAGCCGCAGCGCGCAGTTTGGAGACAGCTTTTCCCGCCAGCGGCCCCGCCAGGCCTCCGGGTCTGTAATCAGGTATTCCGCGCACCGCTCCATCCGGGGGATGAGATTGGGCTTTTTCCGCATACGCATGGGGCGTATTCCTCCCTTGCCGTCAGATATCCAGCGGATAGTTTACCACAACTTTGCACAGAAGTCGAATGTTTTTCTTGCGGGGAGGGCGGACAGGGCTTAGAATAGAATCATACTATATTTCGAGGTCGGGAGGAATCAATGTGAAGTATGAAATCGTGGGTGAGCCTATGCCCGTGGTGATCTGCGACCTGAACGCCGGCGAGTCCATGATCACGGAGAAGGGCTCCATGGTGTGGATGTCCCCCAACATGGAGATGAGCACCAACGCGGGCGGCGGGATTGGAAAGGCCTTCGGCCGCATGTTCTCCGGCGAATCCATGTTCCAAAATAGTTATACGGCCCAGAAGGGGCCCGGTATGATCGCCTTTGCCTCCAGTTTCCCCGGCTCCATCAAGGCGGTGGAGATCACCCCGGAGCGTCCGGTCGTGGTTCAGAAGTCCGGGTTCCTGGCCTCTGAGCAAGGGGTGGAGCTGTCCATTTTCTTTCAGAAAAAGGGCGGGGCCGGATTCTTTGGCGGGGAAGGCTTCATTATGCAGAAGCTGTCAGGCCGAGGCATGGCCTTCCTGGAGATCGACGGCTACGCCGTGGAGTATGAGCTCGCCGCCGGTCAGAAGATGGTGGTGGACACCGGCAATTTGGCCATGGTGGATGCGACCTGCTCCATCGATATCCAGACGGTGAAGGGCGTGAAAAACGTCCTGTTCGGCGGGGAGGGCCTCTTCAATACCGTGGTCACCGGCCCGGGGAAAATCATCCTCCAGACCATGCCGGTAAGCGGCGTGGCCGCAGCCCTGGCGCCCTTCTTCCCCAGCGGCAGCTAAAAAACGACGCCCCGGAGAGCTTTGCTCGCCGGGGCGTCGTTTTTGTGGGGGTGTCACTGGAATACGACCACACGATACATCAAAAAGAAATGGGCGATACTGCCCAGAAGGATAAAAACGTGGAAGATTTCGTGGCAGCCAAAACGGGGATTGCTCCGTCCGGGCCACTTGACCGCATAGAGCACGCCGCCCACCGTGTAGAGTACGCCGCCCAGAATGAGCCAGAACATCCCTGCCTGGGGCATGGTGCGCACCAGCGCGGGCAGCATAAAGACCGCCATCCAGCCCATAAAGATGTAGATGCCTGATGTGATCCAACGGGGGGCATTGATCCACAGCAGAGCCATCACCGTGCCGGCCAGGGCCACCCCCCACACAGCGGCCAGCATGACGAGTCCGCCTTCCTGGGGCAGAACGATGAGGCAGATGGGAGTATAGGATCCGGCGATGAGGAAGTAGATGGAGATGTGGTCGTACTTCCGCAGGGCAATGCGCCCTTTGACGCCGGTATTCAGGCAGTGATACAGCGTACTGGCGGTGTACAGGCCCACCATGCTGGCTCCATAGAGGAGAAAGGCGGCCAGATACAGGGGACCTTTCCCCAGCGAAACCGTCCGCAGGAGCAGCAGGACCGTTCCCAGCACACCCAGCACTGCGCCGAGTCCGTGGGTGATGGCAGACCAGGGCCGCAGGCCGTCATAGGGAGTTCTCCCCTTCTCCCCCCGGACCCTGCGGTGAGGGCGGCTGAAAGGATAGTTGTTGTATTCGATGCGCTCATCCATGTAAATCACCTGGGTATAGTATACCACAGCATATGATGAAATATCAATATATAAATAATGAAAAATAGTATTTAAAATTATATTACAAAAATTTCCTCCTGCCGCATACATGATCGGGGTATGGGACGGGCGTGGCAGGACATAAGTATCTGGTGAAGGATAGGGGGGTGCCTATGGAGGGATATACGAGCACGGGGATGGTATTTGCGGCCCAGGAGCCTTATCCGCCGGTTCAGGCGGAGCGGCCCAACCATCGATATGCGGAGGCCATGCTGGACAATGTGGGGGGAAGCAATTCCGAGATGTCCGCGGTGGGGCTGTATTTTTATGGACATCTGGCTGCGCTGGAAGTGCCGGAGGCGGCGGAGATCTTTCACCGGATCAGCCTGGTAGAGATGCACCACCTGGAGATTTTTGCGACCCTGGCACGGCAGATGGGCGAGGACCCCAGGCTGTGGGGCGTCCAGCAGGGGCGAAAGCGGTGGTGGACGCCGGGATACCTCCAATATCAGCGGCGGCTGGGACCGATGATCCGCATCGCCGTCAGGGAGGAAAAGGCCTCCATCCGAAAGTATCGGGCCCAGGCCCGGTGGATTGGAGACCGCAATATTGTGGAAAACCTGCGCCGGATCATTCAGGATGAGGAGCAGCATCTCGTGGTGTTGGGACAGCTCTACGAGACCTGTGTAGGCACGGAGGAGGCCGCAGTTAGGTCCGGTCCTCGCCATGGCGGTACGTGAGTCCGCGATACCACAGCAGGGCGTCGGTGGTCCGGTCACGGCGCAGGACATAAACGGTAAAGACTGCGTCCAAGCCCAGGAAAAGAGCCGTGGGAAGGGTGAGCCAGCCGGGGATGGAGGAGACGATCTCAGCCACAAGGGGCTGGACCCCGTAAACCAGCAAAAGGCCCAGCCCGCACCAGAAAAGGGAGAAGAGAAGGCACACCCGCCCATGGATCTGAAAGGGGAGATGGGAGTAGTCCCAGAAGGACACATGCAGAAATGTTTCGTAAAGGAGGCTCATCAGATATTCAGCGGTGGTGGCCGCAAAGGCGGACCACAGAGCCAGCAGGACGATATGGCGAGACAGAAGCGGGGCGGGGGCCAGAATAAGAAGGGCGCCCAGGCCGTAGACCGGGCAGAGCGGAAGAAAATAGAAACATTTTCGGTCCCGCTTGGGGTTGTGGGTGACGCGGGCAAAGGCCACTTCCAGCAAAAAGCCCAGAAAGCTGTAGAACATAAAATACCAGAACCAATCCCTCAACACTGCCGCCTGCCTTTCCAGTTTGTTTTCCTTAGCATGGGCAAGGCGGGAAAAAACATGCGGGTCATTTTCTGGCAAAACGACGGGAAAAAGAAGCTTGTTATGCCTTGTCGAACGCTCCCCAATATGATAGAATAGAAAAAATTCTAAAGGGGAAGATTGAGGTATGCGGCATCTCATCGACTTTGGAGATCTGTCTAGAGCGGAGTGGGACTCTCTGTATCACCGGTGCAGTGAGATCATGGACCACCCCGCTGATTTTTTGGACGCCTGCAAGGGCAGGGTGATGGCCAGTCTCTTCTATGAGCCCTCCACCCGCACCAACTTTTCCTTTCAGACCGCCATGCTGCGGGTGGGCGGTACGGTATTTGGCTTTGCCGATCCCCGCTCTTCTTCGGTGGCGAAGGGAGAGACGCTGAAGGACACCGTCAAGATGGTCTCCGGCTACGCGGATGTGGTCGTGATGCGCAACCCTCTGGAGGGGGCGGCCAAGGCGGCGTCCCTCTACTCCAATGTGCCCGTGATCAATGCCGGTGACGGCGGCCATATGCATCCCACGCAGACCACGGCGGACCTGACCACCATCACCCGCCTCCGGGGCGGGGTGGACGGGCTGTCGGTGGGACTGTGCGGCGACCTGAAAAATGGCCGCACGGTGCACTCCCTCATCAAGGCCATGGCCAAATTCCAGGGTGTAAAATTCTTTCTTATTTCCCCCCGGGAGCTGGCAGTGCCGGAATATATGCGGGCATTCATGCGGGAAAACGGGATGTGGTTCACGGAAGTCACCGGATTGGAGTCCGTCATCCCGTCCCTGGATGTGCTGTATATGACCCGTATCCAGCGGGAGAGGTTTGTGGACCCCCTGGAGTACGAGCGGAACAAGGGTGTCTATATCCTCACCCGGAGGAAACTGGAGCGGGCCCGCAGGGATCTGCTGGTGATGCACCCGCTGCCCCGGGTGGATGAGATCTCCATCGATGTGGACGACGATCCCCGGGCGGTCTATTTTGAGCAGGCCCGATATGGTATGTTTGCCCGGATGGCGCTGCTCACCGACCTGGCAAACCAGCCCCGCATGGACCCGGGCGCGGTGGAAATCGGTACTGTGCCCGTGTGCCGGAATCCCCGCTGTGTGACGCAGGCGGAGCACTATCTGCCCCCGCTGGTCAAGCAGAACGGCGGCCTGACCTGCTGTGCTTACTGCGATGCGGCGCTGGAGTGAAAAAATAGAAAAAAGGAATTGACAAAAGTACGGTTCCTATGCTATTATATTTTGGCTGACATTCGAGGATGGACAGCGCCCGTGCGGGTGTAGTTCAATGGTAGAATCCCAGCCTTCCAAGCTGGTCGCGTGGGTTCGATTCCCATCACCCGCTCCATACGCGCCAGTAGCTCAGGTGGATAGAGCAACTGCCTTCTAAGCAGTGGGCCGGGGGTTCGAGTCCCTTCTGGCGTACCAGAAACACCCCCGGTCTCTCTTAGAGACTCGGCGTGTCGTTTTCCGCAGGTCTTCCATATGGTGGATGTAGTTCAGTTGGTAGAGCATCGGATTGTGGTTCCGAGTGTCGTGGGTTCGAGTCCCATCATCCACCCCATATGACCTCAAGGCGAGAGGGCCGGAGCGTCCGCTCCGGCTTTTCGCTTTCGACTTTGCGATCATGGGGTGTAGCCAAGCGGTAAGGCACGGGACTTTGACTCCCGCATTCGCTGGTTCGAGTCCAGCCATCCCAGCCAGAAACAGCGCCGAGAAGGCTTTTAAAAAGTCTTTTGGCGAATCAATATGATGTGACTCAGTAGCTCAGTTGGCAGAGCAATTGCCTTTTAAGCAATGGGTCCGGGGTTCGAATCCCCGCTGGGTCACCAAAGTAGACAAAACCTGCGTATAACTATCGTTATACGCAGGTTTTGTCTTTTGTTGTATAAATCATATAAAAATCAATCCTGATTATTGGGCGTAATTACATATCGATGAGAAAAGCAAGCAGATTTGAGGAACTAGATGACTTCTCAAACCTGCTTTTATTGATATTTAAGAAAGTGAGGCAGCTTATGAAACTTCCGTATGGCTATGTTTTGATTGATGGAGAAATCACAGTGCAAGAAGAAAAGGCGGATGTGGTCCGCAGCATCTTCGGTGCTTATCTCGCCGGAGCCAGCCTGGGCAAGATCGTGGATCTGCTCGCTCAAAGAGAGATAGTCTCTCCGACGGGAAAAGCCAAGTGGACAAGAGCGGCTGTGGATAAGCTTCTGGCAAACAAAAAGTATATCCCCGTGGTTGGGATTGAGGTATACATGGACGCTCAGTTTGAGAGGGCTCGGCGCTGTAACATAGACTACGAAAAAGCTGGGCATTCTAGAAAGACAATTAGATATCAGACCCCTCCCTTTGTAGCCTGATGAGACTATACATAGCCCGTCCTTCCTGCTATACTGGTCAAAAGGAGGGTGAGGCATGAACGAGAATGAACTTCACGAACGGTACATACGCCTGGCGTTTCAATACGAATCCGCCATCGATGCCCTTCTGGCCAGAGGCTTGGTCGATGAGGAAGCGGCCGACGCAGCCAAAGAGAGATTCTACGATACGCTGAATGAGGAAAAGCTGCGGACCACTCAAAAGGTCAGGGACTATCACGAGACCATCAGCCTGTATATGAGAATGCTTGCCCACGATGGAATGGTCTCGCTGACAGAACTGGCACGGCAGTATTCTGATGAATCTCCGGGATATGTGATCCAAAGCTGGATGCGCAGCCGGAATACATTGGAGTTTCTCCGCCAGTGGGAACTGGAGCAGAATGCGGAGTTCGATGACCAGGTCTGCGCGGAACTGATCCGTCAAGGGCATACCACTTCGCTGACCATTACGCCGACTTTGTGGGTCCGAAGGACTCATGCTGTGGGACTCCATGTTAAACAGGGCAAAGGTGGAGGCGTGCGCGCTTACCCGGAAATTGCAGCGGATTTCCGGCTGTGGCTCGATCCGAAGGAGCGGTTGGAAATCATCAGTAAAAAACTATACTAATATAAATATATCTGTACAGTTCAAAGGAGTACACTCAAGAAAAAATTCAGTATTTGTAACTCGGAAGACCTAAATGGCCCCACCCAATTTGAACAGGTTCAGACTAGGTTGAGAGATTTTTACGAGCTGTGTTATCAGAGCTTTGTAAACGGGAGAAAATCAGGGTACAAAACGTGTAAATAGCGGAGTTTGAACCTTGCCAGCACGGTGCAGGATCATACGACTATCCTGTGTTATTTGACGGAGGCAGAAGGAGTTCCTCTTCAGCTGATCCTCTCGGCTTGGTCTACAGACTCAGTTCCAGGCCACAAATAGGGATTGTTTTTCACAGAATAAACAGATATAATTTTCATATACAAATTCCGACTGTTTCTTCAAGAATTTCTTTTTATCATTTTGAAGTGGAGTGCTATATGTCTCTTCGAGCTGATCAGCGTGATTATAAAAACGCCTTCAAGAAGCATTATCATGCATATTCCAACTGGCAGGGCACCGGCAGCAACCTGAGCCGACGGCTCATTTTGGCATACTGCGTGGAATGCGGACTGAAATATGAAGTCATGAAGCAGGAGTGCTTGATTCAAACGACAGATGCACAGGGTGAAGTTAAAACAGCACTTGGCCAGCATGATTTGCGCAAATTATTGAAATGCTTAAAGAAAGCAGGAATGTATAAATTTCCGGCCATAAAAACGAGATGTGGGGATTCAGTTCACCCAGAAGAATACCACCAAATGTGCAGATATTGCATTCCACCAGATGAGCAATACATATCCGCTGTCTCGAAATTTGATCATACACTCGAGGAAATTGCCCAATGGATCGGGGAGGGTATATAGCATGAAGTTCTATACTTGGAAGGATGTCGAACGGTATTTTTTGCTGCATCGCGCCTCTTGGGAGAGCGCGATTGCCGCCGTTGATGTATACCCCACGGATATTACGGTATATGCAAAGCCGGATGCCTGTGATCAAGTGGAAGAAATCCTCCGGGCCATGTTTCGATCCAATTATGATGTTTCAGAGCACAAAATCAAGTTGGATATTGGAGATCGGGAACTCCCCGTGGAGATTCAAGAGGATGATGGGGGTTCCAAAGGAGGAAAAATATTACCGCTATTTTCCAATGTCCTGTATCAGTCGTCATCTTATCCGGAGCAGACGCCGGTAAATCTGTCTCATCCAGTCATTGCCTTTCACTCCTATAAGGGTGGCGTTGGGCGGACGCTGTCTCTGCTGGCATTTGCCAAGGCGTGGTCAGATGTGATGGAAAATCGGAGCCCTAACCGCTTGTTGATTGTAGATGCGGATATTGAGGCCCCCGGTATGACCTGGCTCCAGCAAGACACGATGAAGGATACGTTCAGTTACCTGGATCTGCTGACCCTGATTCAGGACAACAGGGATATAGACGAAATCGTCAATCTGGCTTGCTCCAAACTAAAACGCTCCACGATCACCATCGAAACCACCTCCAGAAAGATCGAGCATATCTTCCTCCCCACCTATCGCTATGAGGAACAGCTGGTTGATTTGTACGCCACTCCGGAGAGCATCGCAAACAGCAAGGGTAAAGAATATATGCTTGCTGAAGTCCTCTCAAGGATCTGTGTGCAGATGGGTCTATGCGCCGCTCTGGTGGATCTCCGTGCCGGAATCAGTGAATATTCGTCTACACTTCTGTTGGATCCCAGGGTAAAAAAATATTTTGTTAGCTCCACCTCTACCCAGTCAATCAAAGGAACCCAATTCCTGTTGAGGTACCTGCTCAAGGGTCTCAACATTACGGCGGACGCTGTGTTGCCTGAAATTTTTCTGAATATGATCCCGGACACACTGTCCAGGGAGGAAAAAAATGATATCTTTGCAGAACTATTTCAGTGCTATGAAACGGAGGAAGAAGTCAACGAGCTCCCTCGGTTCACCAGCAACGTGGTCACGGAGCTGCCCTTTGCCAGCGAGTTGATTCATCTGACCTCCTTACAGCAGATTTTCCAGAGCCTGACCGGGCGAGGGCTCTACCTGAAGCTGAAGGAGCTGATTCAGCAGAATTATAAAGATGCGGAGCAGTCAGTAACTTCGGTCATCACGAAGGAGAGTCGTGAGGAAACACTGACCAAAATCAATCGGATGGCCAGCGCACAACTAACAGCCGAAAGCAATGCGGATTTCGATATTCTGATGACCACCTCGCTGAAATACCTCTCCCGGACGTACAACGACGTGATCCCCACAACTGTGGTGATGGGCGCAAAGGGGTCGGGAAAGACTTTCCTGTATCGAAAAATGTGCGATGCCATGGAGTGGACTGCCTTTTGCAAAAGCATTGGGGAGCCGATTGATACCTCTGCCACCGGGCTCTTTTTACCAGTAATTGCTTCCAGAAATATAGGTCAGCTCACAAAAATATTGCAGAAATGTATAGATAACGTAAATGAAAAAATCTCCGGGTGTAAGGTTGGAAAAGGGATTTTTTCAGATAATTCTATTAAAATTGAGCGAGAAAAGAACCAGATCACAGATTGGCTATCTTTTTGGGAGCACCTGCTCGCCAGCTCCGTTGATCCGCAGTTCACTACTTTGCAAGAGGTCAACCAGGTGCTGGAAGTAAAGAACCAGAAAATTATTTTTCTTATTGACGGTCTGGAGGATATCCTGACCCATATTTCCATGGATGAAAATGAGCAATCCGCAATCAGGGCCCTGTGCCAAGACGTCGTTGCACAGATGATTGCAAAATATCCCCATCTTGGTATCATTGTCTTTATACGGCGGGATATGGCGCTTTCCGCCGTTGACGTAAACTTCAAGCAATTTCACCAAGCCAATGGACAGGCAGAGTTGAAGTGGTCTTCTAATGAAGCACTGCGACTGGTGGTATGGTTGGTATCCAAAGCAGATCCTAAATTTTATGAGGATATACACGAAATCGACCAGGCATCGCAAAACGTAATCGAGGATGCACTCGAAAAATTGTGGGGGAAAAAACTCGGAAAGACATCGTCAAACGAGGCGTATTCTTCCAGATGGATTTTGGCGGCGCTGTCAGATTTTAACGGACAACTACAAGCAAGAGACATCATTCGATTTTTGAAGTATGCATCTGAGCCTCCTACTAAAAAAACCAATTATGAAGATCGTATTATGATGCCACCTGAAATCAGAACGGCGGTTTCCACGTGCTCCACAGAAAAGGTAGAAGAAGTGGAACAAGAATATACGACGCTCAAACCGATCCTGGAAAAACTGAAGAAGCTGCCGCTAGAACACAAAGTGCTGCCGCTGTTGCCTGAATATGCGGGCTTGAGTAGCGAAGACGAACTGTATATGATTCGGGAGGGATACCTGAAGCGAGACGGAGACAAATTCTACTTGCCCGAGATCATCCGTCATGCATTGGGATTCAAGTATGAGAAAGGCGCTCGCCCGAAGGTCTTGGCTCTTACGTTAAAATCATGATGCATCCCATCGTTCACGCAGAAGATAATTTGCGCCTGAAATCTATACAGCGCAAGAACATCTGGGGCCTCTATTCCTTCAACCTCTACTTGCACAATGTTGGGCTGCATAGTCCCTGAATTCATCTCTTTGCGCCTGCATCTTTTTTGTCAACACATGACATAAAAATACCCACACCGAAAGGGTGTGGGTATTTTTATGGATATCGTAAGAGATTAAAATGCTCGGGCGAAATGAATCCGAACTGCGCAATTCTCGCTGCGCTCGAATATACGGCGCAAACGCGCCGCCGGCCAGAAGGCCGGTTTGGCCGATAAAAGAGCCTTTTTACCGCATTGGGGCAATTCATCGCAAGCGGTATACCGCTTGCGATGAGCTTTTTATCCCAGAGTCATCGTTCATTCACTCCGCCGCTCCACCTTTTCAGATCACAACCGTTTCGCTGAGGTGTGATTTGGTTTTGGTTGGGATCTGCGGCATCTATAGTGTTGCGATGTTCCAAACCCAAAGCACCTGCTTTGAACCGCCCCAGAATGTACAGACGGCACAAAAAGGCTCCCAAACAGAAACGGGGCGGTCCGGCTTGTCCATAGACTGCGGCCGTCGAGAATATCAGACACCAGACTGGGGGAGAACTGACATTATGCAGACATCGACAGACTTAAAGGAGCTGCTCGCCAGGATCGACCGGAAAGGATATCCGGCCTATAAGGACACAAAGGGGACCTACCAGTTTCCTGGGTATGTGCTCTCTATCGACCATGTCCAGGGAGACCCCTTTGCCGCGCCCTCCAAGCTGAGCATCCATGTGAGCGGGCAGACCGCCGCCTTTCCACGGACACTGTACCGGATGCCCTGCCAGCGTATTGCGCTTCAGGACGAGCTGACCCGCCGGTTTGGGCGGCAGGCGGAGCAGGTGTCCTTCCAGGCCAAGGGTTCGGGGCACAGCGGCCTAGTCTCGGTGAGCCGCTGCGGCCAGGAGGTGCTGGAGCGCACCGCATGCCGCCTGGACCCCAGGAGCGGCGACCTTCTGCTGCGCCTTGAGGTGGGCTTCCCGGCCAATGGGCGGACCATCAACGCCCGGGAGTTGGAGAAGATATTGTTCGATCTCCTGCCAAGGTGTGTGCAGAACGCGCTGCTTTACCGGAACCTGGATGCCAAGCGGCTACAGACTGTGGCCGATCTGGCGGAGGACCAGCACTATATCCGTGAGGCGCTTCCCGGATTGGGCCTGTGCGCTTTTGTGGCGGACGGGAGCATCCTGCCCAGGGCTTCGGGGGTTTCCGCCCGGCCCATGAGGGAGGGTGTGGTGTTCCAGTCTCCCAAGGAGCTGGCCGTGACCCTGGAGCTACCCCACAGGGGCAAGCTCACCGGCATGGGGATCAGGAAGGGCGTCACCCTTATCGTGGGCGGCGGCTATCATGGCAAGTCCACTCTGCTGAAGGCACTGGAGCTCGGGGTGTACAACCACATTGCCGGGGACGGTCGGGAGTATGTCATCACGGAAGACGGCGCCATGAAGATCCGCGCCGAGGACGGAAGGAGCGTCCAGCGGACGGATATCTCCATGTTCATCAACCATCTGCCCAACGGCAAAGACACCACCCGGTTTGTGACTGAGGACGCCAGCGGCAGCACGTCCCAGGCGGCCAATGTGGTCGAGAGCGTGGAGGCGGGGGCCTCCCTACTCCTGATCGACGAGGATACCAGCGCCACCAACTTCATGATCCGGGACGAACTGATGCAGCGGGTCATCCACCGGGATATGGAGCCCATCACGCCGTTTATCGAGCGGACCCGGGAATTGTATGACGCCCACGGTATTTCCACAGTAATTGTGGCCGGGAGCTCCGGCGCGTATTTCCACATCGCCGACCACATCATACAAATGGACCGGTATGTGCCCCGGGACATCACCGCCCTTGCAAAGCGGGAAGCCGAGGCATTCCCCATAAACAGCGCGCTGCCGGAGCCGGCGGGGGCGCTGAACCTTGACCGGCGCCCCAAGGCTTCGCCGGAATTCCAGAGCGGGGACCGGATCAAACTCAAGACCATGGGCCGGGATGGGGTATCCCTCAACCGGGAGACCATCGATCTGCGGTATGTGGAGCAGCTGATCGACAGCGAGCAGACAGCCGCCCTGGGCTACTGCATGCTCTATGCGCAGAAGCACCTGCTGGACGGCAGGCGGACGCTGCGGCAGGTGGTGGACGCGCTGGATGAGCTGATGGAGCGGGACACCTTGGCGGCCCTCTGTGAGAGCCGATCCGGCGTCGCGTTCCTGGCGCGGCCGAGAAAGCAGGAGATTTTTGCCTGTCTGAACCGCTACAGGGGCCTGAAAATGTGAACAGCCGACGGAGTCCCGAGGAGAGCCGGCAATATGGATGCTGAAACGCTCCCGGGCTGCGATCCCACCGCAGCCCGGGAGCGTTTTGCCCTTCTGCCGCCGGGAAGCGGCAGGTTAGAGGAGCCCCAAGGGTGGAGCCATGACGGCCTCCGCCTCGCTGAGCCGGTAATACTGGATATACTGTGTCCGGACCATCTGGAAAGAGCTGCGGTAGTAGTCGGCCATCTCCAGGGAAAAGGTCTCCATATCCTCCGCCAGCAGAGCGTCGAAGGCGGCACGGCTTTTGTGGTTTACCCGCCGGACCCTCTCGGAACGGGACTCATGCAGAAGGGTGCAGTAGCCCCAGCGCACCAAGTGCTCTGTCTCAAGGAAAATTGCCCGCAAGGGCTCTGGGTCCAGATGCCTGCCGATGCACTCTACCAGGAGGATCAGCGGGATGGCGTCGGGGCGCTTGAACTGGGCCGCCAAGGCCGCTTTCTCCTCCGCGGTGAAACGCGGAGCGGCCAGCCGTGCGGCAGGGCCGGCCAGCAGGGCCATGAATTGCAGTCCGTAGAGATACCGCATCGCGTCCCGCTTTCGGGTGGGATTCCGCACGGCGCGGCAGACGGTCTCGATGGAACACCTCTGGGCGATGCTGCCCTTCACATTGAGGGTGCGGCAGTAGCCAAGCCGCCGCAGTTCGACCAGTGCCTTGCGCACCGTGGTCAGGGAGACGCCGTAGGCTTTGGCGAGTTCAGCCTCATGGGGAAGATACTGTTCCAACGGATAGACGCCGGTGTTGATCTTGGCAATAAGATCCTGTGCGATCTGGATATAGATCGGATCGTACCCATATAGTCCTCCCCACTGAAAGGGCTCCGCCGGTGGGAGCACTACGCCCCGGTACTCCGCTTCCAGCAGATTGAGAGACATCCGAACGGCGTCGGCAGTGCGCAGATAACTGGCAGTCAGCCAGTTGTATTTTTCCTGGATGTTCCGGTTTTCCAGGGCCGTAAAAAAATCCCCATGCCAATCCATTTGCGCGCGGAGAGGGGAATCGTCACACGTAAAGAAAAACGGCAGGTGGCTGTATCGGTTAAAGCGGGCATAGACTTCAGAAAACAACGGATTTCCGCACGCTTGAAGCAGTTCCCGGCACAGCCGGGACAGCAGGCCCCACTCACGGGGCTTCATGCCCCGGTGCATGGCCCGCTTCGTCTGTTCATAACACGGGGCAAGAGACGCATATCACATGTCTGGGAGGCAAAGGATGACAGCAGCGGCATGACGATTGCAAAGGCATCATACAGCTCCGCCAGCTGTCCCCTGTGGGACAGCACTGCAAGGGCGGCGGGCATGCCGCCCTCCCAGCAGACCTGCGGCGGCTTTCTGTTCCTGGAGGCGATGTAGCCCTCTTCCCGCAGCCTGACCGTCACCTCTTTTGCGGTGCGAAAACCGATCTGGTATTCCTGCCGCAGGCGCTGGATGGACGGAAAATCGCCGCCGGAGGGGAACTGCCCGGTCACGATTCGCCCTTTTAAATCCTGATAGACCCGGGAGAACAAGGTCACATACTGCTCCATACTATCATGTTCCTTCCTTAGGCTTGCTCCCATGATAGCAGGCAACAAAAATTTCTGCAATACTATATACATATGGTCGAAGTTAGCGTATTGTCAGAAAACGAGTTTTTTTGTATACTAAACCAAAATTGAACGTATTTCTGTAGAAAGAGCAGCAATAACAGAGACCAAAGGCCCTTTCTCGGGAGCGGCCCTTGTGCGCTGCTTTCCTTTTTGCGGGGAACCGGGCGAGAGCGCGCAAAGGAGAGTGCGGCCAGATGGAACAGGCCATCGGGAATGCCCCATACGTCGCCCCGCAGACGCTGCTGATCGTGGATGACGACGCGATCAACCGCGGCATCCTGGACAATATTTTCTCTGCCTATTACATGGACGGCCTGGAGACCTTGCAGCATCTCAAACGTTTGGACCTTCTGGACGAGGTGCCGGTGTTCCTCATCACGGTCGAGAGCAGCGACGCCTTGATGGAGTCCGGGGACCGTGTCCGACGCATTCACGACATCACCCAACATATGCTGGAGCACACCGACTGGGGAGAGGGACTGACCCAGGAGAGCATGGAACAGATGGACACCTTTTTCCCGGTGGAGGAAGCACTCGCCGGGATGGACGCTTGGAAAAAGGAACAACTCGCCGCTGCGGGCATCAACGTGGCCGGTGTGCTGAAACGGTTTGCGGGAAATGAGGCGCCTTTGGAGCGGATGCTGCAGAGGTTTACCGGGGATGCCGATTACGCGCAGCTCATGGAGGCGGCAGGAGGCCCATATGCTGAAGGGGCTGACCGGAAACCTATTGATGACGGCGCTGTGTCCGCTGTTCACCCGCCAGGTGGAGTGGGGACCCGGACGAGGCTTATGCCATGCTGCCGGAGATCACACGGGCCTATGAGCGGATAGTAGGAGCTATCGGCGCGATCGGCAGATAAAACACAGCGCTGTAGGGGCCGGCGGAGGTGCGGACGCCGGAGGGCGGGGATGGACGCCCGTTTCTCCAAGTCCCTCGACGTTGAAAAACGGCGCAATCTGATGCGGCACGTTCTGCCGCAATGCCGTACCGGAGGAAGGGCATCATTCTGTTTCCGCCGCCGGAGCGGGACGGTGCGGACAAAGGAAGGGGAAGGGGCATGAATAAGAAGATCATTCGGTTTTTATGGGTCAGTTTTATCGGTCTTCTGGCCCTGTGCATCGGCGTGTTTTCGGCGATTACCAGCTTTATGGTCAGGCAGAACAACGCGGCCCTGAACCGGGTGGTGTATCCCAATTTGGAGGCTCTCGTCACCCCGATTCAGCGCCATTTTGAGACAATGGTGGATATGCGCCTGATTCAGGTGGGGGGGATCGTCCAGGCAATACCACCGGAGAGCGTGACCACCCTGGATCAGACGACCAGAGAGCGGTTCGAGAGAGCGGCCGCGTACCGGGGCTTTATCCACTTGGCGCTCTACAGCATCGAGGGAGAGGCCGAGGTCCTCTATGGCGAGGATGTGACGGTGGAGGACAAGGAGATTTTCCTGGCCGACATGAACAACGGCGACAAGCTGGTGACCCTGGGGACCACGGCCGGCGGAGAGACGATGCTGCTCTATGGTATCTCCGTGGGCTATCCCAACGATGTGGGCTACCCCATGTCCGGCGGACAGAGGTGTACCGCCCTGGTGGTGGGCCTTCCCATCGACCAGATCAACAACGCCCTTTCCCTGGGGGTGGACAGCACCCTGATCTTCACCCATATCATCCGGTCCGACGGTACCTTTGTGGTAGAGAATGCGGACATCGCATCCGATAACTGCTACGACTGGATCAGGGAAAACGGTCGGAACTACGGCCTGGAGGACATCGACGACACGATGGCGGAGCTGCGGCAGGCCGTAGAGGCCCGCACAGAGTTCAGCATGGTGGTGTCCATCGGCGGCGAGGCGGGCCACGTCTATTGCGTGCCCCTGCCCAATACGGAGTGGACCATGGTCACGGTCATGCCCCGCGGCGTTCTGGACGAGGCGCTGGCTACCCTGGGCAATCAGCGCGTGTGGACTGCCCTGGCCGGGTGCAGTATTATCATGCTGGCAATGCTGGCGATCTTTCTGGTCTATTTCCGCTTCTCCCGGCAGCAGATGGCGGAGCTGGACAAGACAAAGCAGAAGGCGGAGCACGCCAACCGGGCCAAGAGCGAATTCCTGTCCAATATGAGCCACGACATCCGCACCCCCATGAATGCCATTGTGGGCATGACGGCCATCGCCACCAAAAATATCGATAAACCGGACCAGGTGAAGGACTGCCTGCGGAAGATCACGCTCTCCAGCCGGCATTTGCTGGGCCTCATCAACGATGTGCTGGACATGTCCAAGATCGAAAGCGGCAAGCTGACGCTGGACATGGAGCTCATCTCCCTGCGGGAGGTCATGGACGGCATCGTCAGTATAGTACAGCCCCAAATCAGCGCGAAAAAGCAGGTATTTGACATCTTCATCCAGGACATCCGGGAGGAGCGAGTCTACTGTGACGGCGTGCGCCTCAACCAGGTCCTGATCAACCTGCTCTCCAATGCGCTGAAATTCACGCCTGCCGGCGGCCAAATTCATGTGACGCTGAGCCAAGAGCCCTCTCCAAAAGGGGAGGGATACATCCGCACCCACTTCTTGGTCGAGGACACCGGCATCGGCATGTCCCCAGAATTCCAGAGCCGGATTTTTGAGTCTTTTGTGCGGGAGGACAACAAACGGGTCCACAAGATCGAGGGCAGCGGTTTGGGCATGGCCATCACCAAGTACATCGTAGACGCCATGGACGGCACCATCGAGGTGCAGAGCGAGCTGAACAAGGGCAGCCAGTTCCATGTGACGCTGGATCTGGAGCGATTCGAAGAGCGGGAGGAGGAGATGCTCCTGCCCGCCTGGGACATCCTGGTGGTGGACGACGACGAGCGGCTCTGCATCAGCGCCGCCGACGCACTGCAAGAGATCGGACTGCGGGCAGACTGGACGCTGGACGGCTCCTCTGCCATTGAGATGGCGGAGCGCCGCCATGCGGAGGCGCGGGATTACCACATCGTGCTCCTGGACTGGCAGATGCCCGGTATGGACGGCATCGAGACTGCACGAAGGATGCGGGAGAAGATTGGGGAAGACGTTCCCATCCTGATCATCTCCGCCTATGATTGGGGCAGCATCGAGGCGGAGGCCCGGGCTGCAGGGGTCAGCGGCTTTCTCTCCAAGCCGCTGTTCAAGTCCACGCTGTACTATGGGCTCAGCCGCTTCAAGGAAGGGGCGGAGGCCAAGAACGAGGCCGATCAGGAGGCCGGGGCGGACTATACCGGCAGGCGGCTTCTGGTAGCGGAGGACAATGAACTGAATTGGGAAATCGCCCGTGAGCTGCTTGCCCCCTATGGATTTGAGCTGACCTGGGCGGAAAACGGTCGAATCTGCCTGGAGAAGTTCCAGGCGTCCGAGCCGGGCTGGTATGACGCGGTGCTAATGGACCTGCGGATGCCGATGATGGATGGCTATGAGGCCACGAGGGCCATCCGCGCTTGTGACCGCCCGGACGCGGACATACCCATCATCGCCATGACGGCGGATGCCTTTTCCGAGGACATCCAGCGCTGCATCCAGTGCGGCATGAACGCCCACGCGGCCAAGCCCCTGGATATGCGGGAGTTGCTGCGCACGCTGCAGGGGCTGATGTCCCCGACGGCCAATGGCCCGGGATAGTGAGCGGCCCCTGTCCGATAAGCGGAAGGGTGACGTGAGAAGCATGAAGAGAGTCAAAACGACAATAATTTTGGGGCTCAGAACCGGTTTTATGGCCTGATGCTTCTGGTGTTTTTGCTCCTGGCAATCGCCAATCTGGATATCCTGCAAAACAAGCGGCTGGAAAACGCCCAGCAGGTGGGCCGCACCCTGGCCCGCAGCTATGCGGTCGAAGAAGGGCGCAGCGTCTCCATTCTCGCGGTCACCGCCAACGCCTTTGCCGAGGACATCGCAGCCACCACGGAAGTCGGGATGAACGCCCACATCTCCAAGCCCATTGCTTTTGGCATCCTCTACCAGAACCTGGTGGAACAGATGCGCCGAAAGGGCCTTGAAGAAGGCAGATCCGATGTTGGAACGGCTTGAGCTGGGCGGCGTCCAAACACAAACTGGGGGAGAGACCGGCAGGGCCAATGGCATGGGGCGTGCCCAGCCGTGAATTTTGGCGGAGAGACGGTGCAAGGCGGGCGTATCTCATCGATGAGATACGCCCGCCTTGCGTGACGGTTTGGCGCGGCTGCCGGTCATGCCTTCGGCGGCATAACGGTGGCCATTCCCTGGATGACGATTTCATCCCGCTGATTGGTACAGACCGTGTCAAATTTGACGATGTTCTTTTCCGGTATGATCTCACGGACCGTGCAGGTCGCCGTGACGGTGTCTCCAATATGGACGGGCCTGGTAAACTTCAATTCCTGGCCGAGGTAGATGGTCCCGGGGCCGGGCAGCTTCATGCCCAGGACTGCCGAAATGAAGCCGGCGCCCAGGATACCGTGGGCGATCCGGCCGCCGAAGGGGGTCTGGCTGGCCGAGACCTCATTGGTGTGGGCGGGGTTTAAGTCTCCGGTAATGCCGGCAAAGAGATAGACATCCGTCTCGGTGACGGTTTTGGTTGTGCTGGCGCAGTTGCCCAGCGTTATTTCCTGGATCGTCATGAAGCAGACCTCCTGATATTTCAATAGGGTGTTCTCTCTGTTTTACAGGGCAAAGGCGTCGGGCCGGTCTAATGGACAAGACCCATGCGCTCCTCCCGGAAGATACGCGCGTCCATTGTCTTGACGTCTTTTAGAATGGGGGTAAAGTCCATCTGGCTGAGAATATCCCTCTGGATGTCGATTCCGGGGGCCACCTCCTTCAGCTCCACACCGTCGGCGGTCAGCTCAAAAACGGCCCGTTCGGTGACATAGAGGACGGGCTGTCCGTGCCTGACGGCATAGGCTCCGGCAAAAGTGACCTGTTCGACCCGATCGATCAGTTTTTTGACCTTGCCCTCCTGTTGGATGACCAGACGGCCCTCCCCTACCGCGATCTTTAGCCCGCCGGCGGTAAAAGTCCCGCAGTAGACGACTTTCTTGGCGTTCTGCGTGATGTTGATAAACCCGCCGCAGCCCGCGATCTTGGGCCCAAACTTGCTGACATTGATGTTTCCGCTCCTGTCCATTTGGGCCAGGCCCAGAAAGGCCACGTCCAGACCGCCGCCGTCATAAAAGTCGAACTGCGTGGGCTGCTCCAGGATACAATCCACATTGGTAGACGCGCCGAAATCCTTCCCCCCGGCGGGGACGCCTCCGATGCCGCCCACTTCGGTGGTAAGGACCATGCCCTCCATGCCCTCCTCAGCGGCCACAGCGGCCACACCTTCCGGCATGCCGATCCCCAGGTTTGTAACGGCATGGGGGACCAGCTCCATGGCGGCCCGTCGGGCGATGATCTTACGTTCGCCCATGGGGAGGGGGGCCAGGGCATCCAGGGGTATGCGGACCTCTCCCGAGAAGGCGGGGTCGTAACGGGTCCCGAAGGTCTGCATGTGATTTTCAGGACTTCCCACCACCAGCGCGTCCACATAGATTCCGGGTATGCGGACCAGCCGGGCGTCCAGGCAGCCGTGAGAGACCACCTTTTCCACCTGAACGATGACTTTGCCGCCGGAATTGTGGGCGGCCTGGGCCTGGGCAAGCGCCTCGGCATAGGCGCCCTCTTTTTCAAAGGTGCAGTTGCCGTGACAATCGGCATAGGTTGCGCGAATCACCGCGATGTGGATCGGGAAGGAAGGGTAAAACAGCTTCTGCTCACCCTGAAGTTCAATGAGCTTGACCAGATCGCCCGCGTCCCGGGCCGCCTGGTTGATCTTTCCCCCCTCCAGGCGGGGGTCCACGAAGGTGTCCAGGCCGACATGCGTTATGACGCCGGGACGTTTCGCCGCGATTTCGCGGAATAGTTCGGAAATGACGCCCTGGGGCAGGTTGTATGCGGCCAGCTTATTTTCCGCGGCCAATCTGCCCAGCTTGGGCGCCAAGCCCCAGTGCCCGCCGATCACGGTTTTGCACAGGCCCGCCACCGCCAGATGGTTCAGACCGCGGTCGGCGCTGTCACCCTGGCCCGAGGCGTAAACGACCGTCAGATCCCTCGGGTGTCCCTGCCGCGCGGCCTCCTCCAGCGCCGTCATGATCTCCTCCGGATGCATTAGCCCATTGGCAAACCCGCCGAAGGTAACGGTCGCGCCATCGTAGAAGTAGGCTGCGATTGCTTCTTTTGCCGTCATAACTTTTGCCATGATTCCGCTTCCTTTCTGTCTCGAGGGCCGCGCGTCTCCCGCCGGGGCCGTGCGCGCCGTGTCGTGAAAAATAGTTTGAAATGGGGAAGATGGAAAGAGGGCCGGCGGCCATATTGATGGGCGCTGACCCTTTCCACTTATGTCGGCTTCACCGCCGCGTTGATCGAATCAGATCAGCCCAACGATTGCCATACCGGCAGCGACCAGCGCCAGAACGATTGGGGTAATTACGGTCATGACCATAACATAGGGATAAGACTCCTTGGTGGTGACGCCGCAAACCTGGGCCTCCATCACGAAGGTGGGGCAGTGGGGCAGAGTGTCCATTCCCATGGCCGCCATGCCCACGACCTTATAGAGCGCCTGGGCGTTGACCGTGCCCAGAGCCATAAACTGGTCAGCCATGGTGCTGCAGAAGATTTGGGTGCCGCTGAGAGAAGCGCCGGTGATGCCGGAGAACACATTGGTGACGATAACGGCGGAGATGTAGGGGTTCATTTTGTCGGCCATCAGCATGGCAAACTTCATGAAATACTCAAACCCGGGACAAATTTTGACCACAGCGGCAAAGCCCATCAGAGCGGCGGTCAGAAGCAGGGGATTGATGCTGGAGAGCCACCCGTTGACAAAGTCCTGTACGATATGTCCCTTCAGATATTTGTAATTTGTGAGAATCAGAACAATGATACCGGCCCCCATGGCAGTACAAATGCTGTCGGAAGCGCTCATGGCGTTGGCGAGGGCCAGCTTCAAAACGACAATGACCACGTAAGGCAGAATGGCCATGTGGATGGGGGGCAGCTCCTTGCCGCCGGTGCTGCCCGCGATCAGCTCGGCATCACTTTCCGAGGCGACGAACCCGATGCCGCGGGCACGCAGGGAATTGGCAGCCCAGGTGTAAGTTTTCAGGATAGTTGAGAAATGTAGGCCGGTCAAAGGGTTTGATGTGAAATATCCCGAAAAAACACGGGAACTGGCCTAAAATCAAGGTATTCAAGCGGTAGAAGTGTAAAAAATCAAGCAAGAAATTGTAGTCCTGTGAAAATGGGATTGCAATTTCTTTTTTTGTTTTTTACCCCAACCAGGCCACCAGGGAGGCGGTCAGGCGGCGGGGTTTTAAGAGGCCCTTTTAAGGGCGTTTAAGCGGACAGGGCGGCAGGCACGGCGAGAGGGCGAAAAGCACGGCGCGGCGGGGGCTTGCGGGGTTTTAAGAACACAAAAAAGACCTTTTAAGCGGGGCGCGCACCGAGCGGCTTCTCCCCTGCTTGAAAGGTCTTTTTCTTTGTTGAAAGGCCCGGACAGCCCGGACAAAATGTGTCCGCGCTCCAAATTGGTGTCCGCACCCCGGAAATAGGGGCTTTGCGGGCACTCGGCCCTGAAAATGTCCGGGCCAGAATGTCCGGGCTAAAAGGGCCGGACAAGCGGTTTTTAAGAGGCTCTTAAAAGGCGGCGTTTAAGAGGGCACGGCAACACCGAAAGTATAACGGAATTTGTGATTTTCTGACAAAAGCCTTACATGAATAGACCTATCCGATACATTACAAAGGTAAAGATGTCAGCAGTGCCCATGCCTTATCCAGTCTTTTGGCCGCATCAGAATAGTTTCTCTCATCATTATCACGGGCAAACACAAGTAGAGCGGCCTGCAACACACGAACTTCATTTTGATAGTCTTTTTCTTTTCGATAGATGATGGGCAGCCGAAGATACGGGAGAGGATAATGCGCCAATTCGCTTACAAAGCCTTCGTAAATCGCAATAGCTTTTTTTATGTTTGTTTTTTCAAATTGTTGTGCCTTAGTTAGTAACTTCCAATCAGCTTCAGTCTTTTTTTCTTCCGCTATTTTTTGATCCAGCTCATGTTTCCATTCATCGGCACTCATTATCTTCATGCTATTTCTCCCTTTTGTACTGCTCCAACTGTGTCAGCTCGGCGGCCCGCTTCGCCAACTCAGTGCGTCCTTGCGGATTCAATGCGAAGGCGGCCTGGAAGATCTGCGCGAACTGCTCCCCATCCAGATCAGCGGGGCCGTCATCGTGGAGCAGCTGGATGGTCACAGTTTCCATCACCCCGGACAGGATGGAAACGGCCAGCATCTGCCGCTCCTGGGAGCTGCAGTCAAAGTCCAGCTTGAAAGTCTGGAACAGACCCACCAGACCATCCAAGCGATCCTGAATTACGGCACTGTTTTGAAGGAATGTTTCACGGTCTATCTCACACCGGAGATATTCCCCACTTACTTTAAAAAAGCGCTCCAGAGCAGCCATCGCTTTTGAGTTCGGCTCCCGCAGGCCGTTTTCATAGTTGCGAACTGCCGCCATGCTTACACCGATTCGCTGTGCCAGCTGTTCCTGAGTTAACCCAGCAGCTTTTCTCAGCTCTTGGATACGCTGTCCCATCGCACTTTTTTTATTCATACAAGTACACCTTCTCTCTGAAAAACAAGCATAGCAGAAATATATACAAATGTAAACAGAGAAACGAGAAAAACGCTTGACATATACAAATGGAAACATTATAATGGGTGCATAACATATACAAACGGAAACAAAAGGAGGGGCGATAATGCTACTCAGGGTAAATGCGGCGGAACTCCAGCGTCAGAGAGAAAAGCGAAACATGACACCTTATCGGCTGGCGGTAGAAGCGGGACTTCCGGTAAATGCAATTTACCGCCTGGAGGATGGATCGACCAAGATGACCAGCCACCTCCGTGCCAGAGAAATTGCAAAGGCATTACATTGTAAAACAGAAGAGATATTCACTGAAGCGAAAGGGGAAGCAGTATGAAGATCACGGCGATGGGACAGCAGAACGGCTGGATGTCCGGTACCATTGAGGGCGGCTACGAATGGGAAGCCAAGGTATATAGAGAGCCGTCCGAGTTCGGGATCAATGGGGGCCGAGTCAGCAAGCTGTACATCTGGCCAGCGGGCCAGGGCCGGGCACCCGCGCTGGTGAGCTACGACCGGGGGTGGGATCAGGAGCCGGAGACCCCGGAGGTTAAAGCGGTTTTTGAAGCGCTTTTGAACTACCTGGAGAACACATAAGCCAATGAGCCGAAACCGCCCGGCAAGGGCGGTCTGCAGGGGATAACCTCCCTGCACTGACGATGGCAGGTTATGAAAGGCAGGTGAAGGGAATGGCGGTCACATTGAGTTCGCAGGAAGTGGCGGCGCTGACGGGTAAAACCGAGCGCACGATCCGCCGCTGGGCCGAAAATGGGAAAATCCCCGCCGAAAGGACTTTGAACAAGTTCAATTCCCCGGAATACTTTTTCAGCCTGAACGATCTGACCCCTGACCTGCAGGAGAAGTATTACAGCCAGCTCCGCGCCAGCCTGCCGGAGGCCAGCCTGCCGGAGGCCAGCCTGCCGGAAAAGGCAAAACCGAAGGCGGCCAAGCCGCTGGACACCTATTCCGCTGATGAGCAGGAGGAGATCGCCTTCTGGCTCCGGCTGGTGAAGCGGTGGCAGGACTACCGGAACAAGCCGGGGGCCAACAAGACAGAGGTGGACGCGCGCTTCGTGCAGTGGTGCAAGCTGGAATACCCGGAGCGGGCCATATCCGTGGATACCCTATACCGCCGCTGGAACGCAATGCGGGCCAACGACCTGGACGGCCTGATCGACAAGCGGGGCAAGTGGAAGAAGGGCCGGAGCAGCATACCGGATCCCATGTGGCAGGCATTCCTGTACTTCTTCCTGGATGAGCGGCAGCACCCCCTGAAAAAGTGCTATGAGTACACTAAGCTGGAGATGCAAACGAGCTTCCCGGAGCTGGTGGGGGATATGCCGAGCTACACGACCTTCTACCGCAGGGCGCAGGCCGACATCCCGGAGCCGCTGAAGGTGCTGGGCCGTGAGGGTGAGAAAGCCTTCCGCGACCGCTGCGCCCCGTATATCCGGCGTGTCTACGACGATATGCGGAGCAACGAGTGGTGGATCGCCGACAACCACACCTTCGACATCATCACCGAGGGCGAGAACGGCCAGCGCCACCGCCTGTATCTGACGGCCTTCTTTGATGCCCGGTCGGGCATCTTCACCGGATGCTTTGTCACCAACGCCCCCAGCAGCCAGTCAACCCTGATCGCGCTGCGGCGCGGCATTCTGAAATACGGCATCCCGGAGAACATCTATGTGGACAATGGCCGCGAGTTCCTGACCTACGATGTGGGCGGCCTGGGCCACCGGAAGAAGAAGCCGAAGGACGGCCAGGAGCGGTTTGAGCCGCCCCCGGTATTCGAGCGGCTGGGCATCCACATGACAAACGCCATTGTGCGGAACGCAAAGGCAAAGATCATCGAGCGGCGCTTCCGGGATGTGAAAGACCACCTCTCCCGCCTGTTCGACACCTTCACCGGAGGCAATGTGCTGGAGAAGCCGGAGAGCCTGAAGTTCATTCTGAAGGACGGCAGGATCCCGCTGGACTCCACCCTGGTGGAAACGGTGGAGGAGCTGCTGGACTGGTATTTCAACCAGCAACCCTACGGCGGCGCGGTGGCCAAAGACCACGGCAAGCCCCGCCAGCAGGTCTACAACGAAAACCTGCACACCAAGCGGGTGGCCAGCGCCGAGGACTTAAACCTGATGCTGATGCGGAGCAGCCGCGCGCAGAAGGTCACACGCCGGGGCGTACACCTGGACATCGCGGGCCAGCGCATCGACTACTGGAACGACGATCTGGTGTTCAACTACCTGGGCCAGCAGGTCTATTACCGCTACGACCCGGACGATCTGAGCGAGGTGCGGGTGTACGACCTGCAAGACCGCTTCATTATGAGCGTCCCCGCCGACAACACGGCGGTGCTGACCTACGGGGCCAGCAAGGAGGAGGTCAAGGAGGCCATGGCCAAGGTGCGGCGCATGGAGCGCATCACCAAGGAGGCCAAGAAGGTCAGCACCTTCCCAGCCTTCGGGCGGCACACGGCGCTGGAGCTGGTCATGGAGGCCACCCACGAGAGCAAGGTC
>OGJU01000831.1_pt1 | contig 26196 bp, 19 predicted proteins | sample 1572251 | NCBI WGS metagenome assembly OGJU01 (sample SAMEA2582144, study PRJEB24529) | metagenome | biome: Human gut stool | place: China | collected 2011
TTTTCTCATATATGCTGTCGTCCGTACGTTAAGAATGCGTGCTAAACAACAATATAGAATATATTTATATGGAAACAAACTTTTAATAAATATGAAACAGAATTTTAATAAATGGTACTAATTTACTATGTTATCCTATGTACTTTTTTGTGTGATATTGCTAAGATTAGCAAGTAAGACATCATATGTTAAAGCATATTGCACAAACATGTGCATGAGGAGGTAAAACATGGAAGCTAACATTAGCAAGGGTGCCCGCAAAGGATGGGCATGGATACTTGCAGCATTGATGGTTGTAAGTGTCATTATTCCAACTACAATATCTACCGCAAAGGCAGAGGTTGGAATAGTACAGTTCAATGGAACAGCGCAGGGCTGGCTTGAATCAGCTTACGCTGAGTGGTCTATTGACAAGGAAGCCGATGGATATACAGCATATATCAAAAAGGCTTCACAGTCAGATTCAGCATATGCAAGAATCGACAATGAACTTATAAGAAGGTACAAGAGTTACTACAGGGTAGATGCCATGGGTCTTTCGGCAGGAGACTATGTTATCAGGGTAGTACCAGTAAAGAATGGAAAAGAAGTAACAGCTAAGGCTAAGGTTACAGATGTTCTTAAGGTAAGCTCATATGACAGATCAGGCTTTGCATTTTCTTCTGAATCAAGATACAAGACAGGTTCAGGAGCATATAACGAAGATGGAACACTTAAGAGTGATTCAATCGTTCTTTATGTAACTAATGATAATGCTAAAACTGTAACAGCAGGCATTATGGAAGGAAAGGGCGAGAAGGAGTACACAGGACTCCAGACAATTATTGATGCATATACAAAGAGTGCCAGTAAGGGTGTAGAAACAAGGGCACTTGATGTAAGAGTAATAGGATGTCTTACAGATTCGGGTATGGATAAGTTTTCAAGCTCATCTGAGGGTGTGCAGATAAAAGGAGCAAGTGCTTATTCTAATATTAACATGACTTTTGAAGGAGTTGGCGAGGACGCAAGCATAAGCGGCTTCGGTTTCCTTTTAAGAAATGCAGGTAATGTAGAAATGAGAAACCTCTCAATACTTAACTTTATGGATGATGGTATCTCACTAGATACAGCTAACTGCAACGTATGGATACATAACGTAGACCTTTACTATGGCAAGGTTGGTGGGGATGCTGACCAGGCTAAAGGTGATGGATCTATAGATATAAAGGGTGATTCACAGTATATAACAGTTTCATATGTACATTTCTATGATTCAGGTAAATGTTCATTGTGTGGTATGAAGAGCGAGAGTGGTCCTAACTACATTACTTATCATCATAACTGGTTTGATCATTCAGACTCAAGACATGCCAGAGTAAGAACTATGTCAGTACATATGTATAACAATTATTATGATGGTAACGCAAAGTATGGTGTAGGTTCAACTATGGGTTCTTCTGTATATGTAGAGAACAACTACTTCAGAAACTGCAAGTATCCTATGCTTTCATCTAATCAGGGTTCTGATGCTTTAGGTGAAGGCACATTCTCAGGTGAGAACGGCGGCATCATAAAAGCTTATGGCAATGAAATAGTTGGAGCAACAGGTATCATATATGCTAATGCAGCATCAGTTACAGGTGAAGCTGCCAATGCAGCAACATTTGATGCATATCTGGCTGCTTCTGCAGGTGAAAAGGTACCATCATCATACAAGACAGTAGCTGGTGGCACAACATACGATAACTTTGATACAACTAAGGATCTTGGAGTAAAGGCAGGAAGCCTTGTAGCAGCAAAGGATGTTCCAGCACTTGTTACATCTTCTAAGGGAGCAGGAAGCCTTGGCGGTGGTGTTATTGACTGGAAGTTCAGTGATGAAGACGACACAGCTTATGTTGTAGATAAGGATTTAAAAGCAGCTGTTACGAATTATAAAAACACAGAGCTTGTGGCTGTTGGTGGAACTAATGCCAACATAGTAACTCCAGAGCCTTCTACAGATGAAACAACAAAGGCAACAGAAGAGGAAACTAAGACTACAGAAAAGGCTACTACATCTAAGGCAACAGAAAAAGAAACTAAGACTACAGAGAAGGCTACTACATCTAAAGCTACAGAAGCAACAAAGGCAACTGAGAAGGAAACTACAGGTGCAGGTTCAGATACTAAAAACAGTTATGATAAGACAAGTCTCTCATATTCAGGTGCATATACAGATTTAAGTACAAAGAAAGATTCAGATTTTAAGAATGCAAAGTATGTTTCGTCAGCATCTGATATTCTTACAGCTATAAGCAGTGCTAAGGCAGGAGATGTTATCATAGTTAAGGCTGGAACTTACAAGTTTACAGAAACGATAGTTATTAATAATGCCATGAATGGAAAAAGCGGCGCTTATATAGTTGTAAAAGCAGCTGATGGTGCAGAGGTTAAGTTTGATTTCTCAGCACAGACACTTGATGGCGCAAACAGAGGTGTTGTTGTAGATGGAGATTACTGGTATTTTGAGGGAATCAACTTCTATGGAGCTGGTGATAACGGCGTGCTACTTGCTGGTAACAACAACATATTTGAAAAATGTGTATTCGAAGCAAACAGAGATTCAGGACTTCAGATATCAAGATATGACACAACAGCAGCAACTAAAGATTTATGGCCATCAAACAACCTTATAATCAACTGTACAGCATTTGATAACTGTGATTATCCAGACCAGGGTGGTACAGGTGAAAATGCAGATGGTTTTGCAGCAAAGCTTACATGCGGCGAAGGCAATGTATTTGATGGATGTATATCATATTGCAACTCTGATGATGGATGGGATCTTTTCGCTAAGTCAGCTACAGGTCCTATCGGTGTGATAACTATAAGAAACTGTGTTTCATTCGGCAATGGAACATTATCTAACGGAGTTCATTATGCTAACGGAGATATGAATGGCTTTAAGCTCGGTGGTTCAGGTGTAGGTACACCTCATGTTGTACTTAACTGTCTCTCGTTTAACAATGGGGCAACAGGATTCACTGACAACAACAATCCATCAGGTCTTACAATCATGAATGCCACAGCATGGGGCAATGGTAAGTCAGCAAAGAAGGGCAACTTCTTATGCTACAGAGCATCAAATAAGGCAGTGTACGTAGGTCTTGTTTCAGCAAATGCTATAGACTCAGATAAATTTACAGGTAATATGAGTGATTCTATATACTATAATACAGGTAAGTATTACAGATTATCAGGATTATTACCAACACCAGTTGTTAGTGGTGACAAGAAGGGTACAGTAGTTGATAATCCATCTAAAGTATCAGGAATGTTTAAAAATGCTGTTGATTTTATCAATCTTAATGGTAATGTAGACAAGCAGTTAAGAAATTCTGATGGAACTATTAATATGAAGGGACTTTACGAAACTCAGGGAAGTTATTCAACACTTGGAGCACATTTTGGTGTAGCTAATCAGGTTATAAGTGTTACAGGCAAGACATCTGGTGAAGTAAAGCCAACAGAGAAAACAACAAAAGCAACAGAAAAAACAACAGAAACAACAAAGGCAACAGAAAAAACAACAGAAACAACGAAGGCAACAGAGAAAACAACAGAAGCAACAAAGGCAACAGAAAAAACAACAGAAGCAACTAAAGCTACAGAATCAAAGACAGATTCGACTGTAAGCGGTACCAAGCTTGTTCTAAATGCTAATGATGTAAATACAGGAAAGTTAAAATCAACACTTACTGTTGACGGCTTTAAGATTGTTGCCGGAAGCAAAGCAACAGTTACAGTAGATAAGAGCAGCAAGGAATATAAAGGAATAGACTTTACAAGAAGAATCAAGCTTTCTGGTAAAGGCAGTACAAGTGGAAGAGCTATTGCGTTTAAAACAGCTGGAGAAGCTAAGGTGAAGGTATATGCAACAAGCTCAAGCACAGATGAATCAAGACTTATTAAGATAGTTGATAAGAATGGAAAGGATATTACATCTACATCAAAGATTCCAGGAAATTCACTTAAGTCAGTTTCATTCAGAGTGCCAGTTGCAGGTGAATATTATCTTATATCCGAGAATGGCGGAGTTAATATTTACTATGTTGAAGTATCTAATGGAGTTGCATACTAAGTAAGCGTTAAAAAATCTTATCATGTAGGTTAAGAAAGACTTTTTGTCTTATGACGTTTACATCATATCAGTTATAAAATATAAGCGGATGTTTGTTATTCAGACATCCGCTTTTTTGGTAAAATAATAGTATGAACAATAGGTAAAAAATAAAATAGGATATGAATAACAGTATTGAAAATAATAGTATGAAATAATAGGTTGATAAAGCAGCAGATTGCAAATATAATAAATATGAATAAGATATTTTTGGTGTAAGAAATATAAGTATATGGCCAAGTATATTCAGAAATGTATCCATAAGTATAACTAGAAATATATTTTATAGAAAAGAGGAAAGAGAACATCATGAAGATAAAGACCGTTGCTATATTAGGAGCAGGAGCTGTAGGTTCATATGTTATATGGGGACTTGCAGGCTTAAAGGATGTAAGGCTGGGGCTAATAGCACAGGGAGAACGTCAAGAAAGGCTGAGAAAAGAAGGTTGTCTTATAAACGATGAAGTATACAGACCAGAGGTGTGGACACCCGAAGAAGCGCATAATACAGGCGTTGACCTTTTGATAGTTTCGTTAAAGTATGGAGCTTTAAAAGGAGCACTTGACAACATTGCTACAGCTATTGGAGAAAACACTATAGTTATGAGTCTTATGAATGGTGTTGACAGTGAAGATATCATTGCAGACAGGATAGGCATGTCACATATTGTATATTCACTTATAAAGGTTGCCTCTCATAGAGATGGCAGGGGATATTACTTTAATCCTGATACAACAATAGGAATTATTTTTGGGGAAACAGCAGATAAGGTATCTGCATCAGACAAAATATCAGAAGAGACACTTGTGAGTGACAGGATAAAGTTGATAGATGAGCTTTTTGCAGCCAGCAGGCTTAACTACAGAGTGACAGAGCATATAAAAGAAGAAATGTGGAGTAAGTTCAGACTTAATGTAAGTAATAATCTTCCACAGGCAGTACTTGGTGCAGGTGTCGGATGTTACAGGGATAGTGAACATATGAAGGCTATAAGCGATGGTTTAAGACATGAGCTTGAAACAATAGCTAAGGCAAAAGGAATAGATTTAAGTGTTATTGATAATTCATCGTCACGTGGAAGTGCAGTGCCGCCAACAGCAAGATACTCTACACTTCAGGATATAGATGCTAAAAGACATACCGAGATAGATATGTTTTCCGGTGCACTTATGCGTATGGGAGAAGAATTTGGAATACCAACGCCTTATAACGAATACACTTATCATATTATTAAGGCGATAGAAGAAAAGAATGATGGTAGGTTTGATTACGATAAGGGAAATGAAGAATTGACATATGCAAGGTGAAATTTGAAAAGAGTTACTACTGATTGAAAAAATAGGAACACAAAAAGTACCTTATTCTTGTTGGTACAAGCTATGGATTTGATGCCAAGCTTGCAGAAATAAAAGGTATGTTTAAAATATGCGGTATTAATCCTGGTGAGTTTATCTTAGATGATAAGCCTCTTGCTGAAAAGGGAGCAGCAGTTAAAGAAACAGTAGTTATAAATTCAGTTGCAAGAAAAGTTGATGTTGATAAAGAAATCTTGCCACCAAATAAGCTGAATTATTTTAAAGCGAAGAAAGAACATATAGTTGATGGAATATCTTATTACGTAAGTACAAGATATAACAGAGAGCAGGGAATAGCACAACTTGAAAAGATGCTTGTTTTATGTGAGGGTAGTGTGAATGCGTTTGTTATTACTGCTAAACTAGAAAAGGCTACTCATAATTAATATAATTAAAAATAATTTTTTGATTTTTAAAACTAAGGAGAGGGTATGAAAATTTTGATTTTCATGCACAGAAATGGAGATTAATATGAAGCGAAATAAATACAAAGATTATCTATGGTATACGGCACTTGCAGTATTTATTATATGTGTGATTGAAGGTATATTTTTCTACCATAATGTAGATAATCCGTTTCTTAAAGTAACATTAAACATACAGAATGCAATTAAAGCGTATAAGATAGATCCGGATATAAAGCAGAAAGAAGCTATTGCGTATATGCAGGCAACAGGTGGTGGCATATTAAGTGGAATAATAACATATGTGTATTGTATTGCTGTTATTGTTGCGCCATTCTGTACAATAGGTGCATTAGCCGTTCTTATCAGAAAACCAGCCAGCTATGTCAGAGGACTGTTTAGCCAGAGAAATAAAAAGCGCGTATTGGTTATTGGTGAAGGAAAATATAAGTTTCCTCTTATAGATGCATTGACTAAAGATTGTCGTGTTACAGTGGTTGAAAGCACTATACTTTCAGATGATAAGAAGCTTAAATATATAAATAAAGGTGTAAAGTTTGTGCAGAAGTATCAGGATATGCATATTGAAAGTGTAATAAAAATGCTTGATATATGTAAATTCAGTGATGTTTTTCTGTGTGATGATAATTCAATAGAAAATATTGAATGTTTAAATGCATTTACAAAGAGCTTTGAAAAAAATATAAATGCATCTGAAAATAAAGAGTATCTGCAGATTCATCTGTGCTGCAATGACAATTCAATGGCAGAACTGATAAGACAGTATTATGATAAAATAGATACAAGAACTTTTGATCTTGACATAGTAGATGTTAATAAAATGGCTGTCAATAAAATGTATAAAGAACATCCTGTATATACAGCTAATAAGGGTGATGATTATGATGTTCATATAGGAATCATTGGATTTGGTGAATTTGGCCAGAGTGCATTAATACAAGGACTTAATATGTCGGTTTTATCAGCAGAGTCTACTATATGTATAGATGTATTTGATAAGGATATGGAATCAATAATAGGAAGTTTCATGAAGAATTTTTCAGTTGATGTCCTGAAGGGATTGAAGTTCATAAAAGAAGATATATATGAAGGTAAAAGTATTGAATATTATGAATTGAAATTTCCATTTGATACAATACCAGATCAATTTGGTATAGATGGAAAGGTATGTTTAAGATTTTTTAATACGGATGCAAGGACATTACAGTTTAACAGTATTTTTAAAAGATGTAATGACGCCAAATTATTTACATATCTTATTGTGGCAATGAGTGATACACATTCAATGTCTAATACACTTATTGAATTGAAGCAGCTGTTATACAATAAGGGTGATAGCTGTATTAATATTCCTATAGTTGTCAGGGCTAAGGAAAACAATGATTTTGCTAATATTTATGGTGAGAAGAATCTATTTACAATAAACAAGAATAAAGATATTTTTTCATATGCTTCTATAACTAATCGTGATATTGTAAATGATGCAAAGATATTTAATCATAGATACAATATGTTATATGAAATAATAAGCAGATATAAAGCAGATAAAAATATTGTTGTGGATGATAAGTTTATGTTATCTGAAGATATAGAGGAACGTCTTAAGAAAGATTCAATAGAGCTTAATGAGAATAAGAAAATATCAGAAGAAATAGATGAGGTATGGCATAATAAGGGCATATTTGACAGGGAATCAAGTATAGCACAATCATTGCATCAGGATATTAAAAAATGGATTATTTATGAAAAACATGCATATTCTCTTACAGATAACCGAGAAGAGCTTGAAAGAATTGAACATAGAAGATGGAATATTTTCATGATAACACATGGCTTTAAATATGAGAAAGCTGAAAGAAAAGATATGTATGCTAAAACACATCCATGTATTTCAAAATGGGAGGTTTTGAAGGTAGAAAAGCCAGATACATTAGAGTATGACTTTACACCATATTACATATTAAAAGCAGACAGATGATTTAGATGAAGTCATACATTCGTAATATACGGACGACAGCATATATGAGGAAAGCAGGTGCGCATACATCAACGATGCCAGAAGCTCCAATTTACGCGAGCAACGAGCCAAAGTCATATTCTTGATATGACCTTGGCGACTGCCGCGGTAGCCATAATAAACACGCTCTGCGAGTTTATTATGGCTGGATATTTCTAAGACTTTTCATATAGGTAACGGCAGTTGTCGCTACCGTTCGATACGGGACATCCATGTCCCATATCTCACTTCCACAGACATCCGTGTCTGTGGATAGCTATGAAGTAACGGAAAAGTCTAAGAACTATCACAATTGGACTTCAAGTGCATCTTATGATGTATGCGCACCTGCTTTCCTCATATATGCTGTCTGACTTTGATTTAATTTACGAAAAATGAATGTTATGCTAAATAACTATTTTTTAGTTCGCATTTACAGAGACGTAGAGTGCTGGTTTGTTAAAAATATGTGTTAAACAACTATGATGATGATTTGTGACCCAGATTGTGGATTTTGCAAATAGGGTCACATATTCCTTGCAAATCAAGCGACAAAATATGACTCAGATTAGCTTTTTCTAATATAGAGTCACTTTTCATCACTTCAATATGGGATAATATAGTGGGATTGAGTATATCGTACTCAATCCCACCTGCTTTTCTCACATATACTGTCTGGCATTGAACATAGTATGCAGGACTACCTGTATCTTATATTTGTCGTCCGTCTGTCACCAACTAAAATTCAATCAAACTATTGTTTGCAATTGTTATTGTACATTATTGTTATTTGGTGTATTATTGCCATTTATATTTCTGTTATCGTTCATATTTTTTCCGCCATTCATGTTACCTCCACGGCCACCACCATTAAAACTGCCAGGATTGTTGCCAAAGCCGCTGGCATTGGATGCACCCATGGTTCCTGCAGATTGTGTCCAGTTTGTTAATGAGGAACCATCGCAGTAAAGAGTGTATTCAGTGTTTGTTGTAAGAGCAGATGTGCATATCCAGCCATTTGAGTAACTGTTGTTTAATGTAAAGCTTATTATTTCATTACCGCTGGAATCTTTTACTGAGTAGCTTCCTGCGTTAAAGGATACAGAGCTGAATACGTAAGCATTAACTGAATTTACAGGAGTTTCACATATACCGCCTAAAGCTATACATGTTCCACCAGTTATAGTAATATTTCCATCAACATCAATAGAACCAGATACCTGACCTGATGAACTGTCGCCTTTTACAAGAACCATACCGCCAGACTGTGTGTAGCTGCCGTTAGAATCTATACCATCTGTATCGCCAGAACCGGTTGTTACATCAACGTATCCACCAGTTATATTAATAAGAGGAGTAGATGTGCCATCTCCGGTACATGCATTAATGCCATCATCAGCTGCATATACAAAGCTTTGTCCACCACTGATGTTGATTGTTATAGCCTCAAGACCCTCGTAGGATGTTAAAACATTTATATATCCATCAGTTATATTAAGCTCTTTATCTGCATGTATTCCATCATCACCTGTAGAGATTGTGATAGTTCCACCTGATATAGATATTATACCCTTGCCATCTTCGCCGGTTTCAAGAACACCAGAATCTGAGTTGGCATGAATACCATCATCAGTTGAACTTATGTTAATGGCTGCACCAGATATATTTATCTCGCTCTCGGCTTTGATTCCTTTTGTAGAGTAAGACTTTTTAGATGAATTTCCTGAGCTGTTATTGCCAGGCATACCATTAGCAGCTCTGTTTCTACCGCCGAAGTTACCTTTCATGTCAGGATTATTGTCTGAATTGCTGCTACTATTATTCATATCAGGAGGATTGCCCATGTTACCATTGTTCTGAGTATTGTTCATATCAGGAGGATTGCCCATGTTACCATTGTTCTGAGCATTATTCATATCGGGTGGAGTTCCCACGCGGCTGTTATTCTGGTTGTCTGTATTGGCAGTTGTTATGTATGTCATCATAGTTGCATTGGATGATGATTTAGATGATGAACCTTGATTCTGATTTGATGAACCTGGGTTGCTGGCTGATGAACCTGGGTTGCTGGCTGATGAATCTGGGGTGCTGATTGAAGAACCAGAGCTGCTGGCTGAAGAACCGGAGTTGTCGGCAGCCACGGCTTCACTATAATCAGAATAAGTATCTGTATATATATTCAGATTTCCATCACCTGAAACATCTACACCATATGCAGCATCTATGCCGTCACAGGCAGCATATATATCAATATTTCCACCAGATATTATTACATTTCCTTTCTGTTTTCCTTTGGTTGAAAGACTGCTGTTTGATGTTTTGATGCCATCGCCTTTTCTGGATATAGCTATTATTTCACCAGATTCTATAGCTACCTCATCGTTTCCTTTTATAGCATTATTTACAGCATTAACCTTGATGGTAACATTTTTAATAGAAATGTCATCTTTGCTCTGGATACCATTGTTATAGTTGCCAGTTACTGATAATGCCCCTTTTCCAACCAATTTAAGGTCGCATGCTGCATAGATGGCAGCATTACCATTTTCACTGGAAGAATTGTCTGAATTGTCGTCAGCTTCAGCTCTTGCATCAACTATACAGTTATAAGTGTTTTCCTCAGATTTGATTTTTACATTATCAGCATTTTTAATATAAATAGGTGAACCGTTAGAACATGTGATGGATGTACCATTCAATACAATGGTGATTTCGGCATTATCGTCAGCATTAACTACAATCTGTCCTTCTGATAAGAGTCCTGTAACGGTATATTCGCCAGCCTGTGTTATGGTATATACGGAATCATTCTGTGTTATTGTAGAACCATCAGTTGATGTAATGCTGAATTCTCCCGTTATTTCAGTTTTGTAGTTATCGGTATCATCTGCGTGAGTTACATTGGTATCCTGGGCAGTAATGCTGGAAGTTACAGTGGTATCAGTATTTTTGTTGTTGGTTGTATAGTTTTGTGAACCACAGCCTGATGTCATGAGACACATGGCAAGAATAACTGCGGCTACGCATGATTTGTTTACTTTTTTTAAGTTAATCATATATATTCATCCTTTCATTCATCCTTTCATTCATTATTTCATTCATTATTTCTTTAGTTGATATAGAGATTGTTACTTTTGCTCCTTACATCTTATCTATAGTGTAGGTGGGAATAGTGAAGAAAATATGATGAGAATGAGGATATTTTGTGTCCAGGAGAATGACAAAAGAAAAAGCCGAGGCAGGTTTTTTATTCCTGTATCGGCTTTATTGGCTTTATTGGTGTTATGGAGTGTTTATCAGCGCTTTGATGTCTTCTTCTGGTGTGGTGATAGGTGCTATGCCATATTTTTCCACAAGAAGGTTCAGAATATTAGGAGACAAAAACGCAGGTAGAGAAGGACCAAGACGGATGTTTTTGATACCAAGGTGCAGAAGCGTCAACAAAATGCAGACTGCCTTCTGTTCGTACCATGAAAGAACGAAGGAGAGTGGAAGCTCATTTACAGTACATCCAAATGCATCCGCAAGTGCCAGAGCAACCTGAATCGCCCCATAAGCATCGTTACACTGCCCCATATCCATCAGTCGTGGCAGACCATTGATTTCTCCAAGATTAAGATCATTGAAACGGAATTTGACACATGCCAGGGTTAGGATGATACTGTCAGAAGGAGTTTGTTTAACAAAATCTGTGTAATAGTTTCGACCTGGTTTAGCACCATCACATCCGGCAACCAGGAAGAAATGGCTGATTGCACCTGATTTTACAGCATCTACTATAGTATTTGCATGTGACAGTATAGCTGAATGACCGAATCCGGTTGTCACCTTGGTACCTCCATTGATACCTTTTAATGTCTGATTTTCTTTATAGCCACCAAGTTCAAGTGCTTTTTTGATAACTGGCGTAAAATCTTTTTTCTCATCAATATGAACAGCGCCAGGGAAAGCAACCACCTCTGTTGTAAATACTCTGTCAGCATAACTGCTTTTTGGCGGCATCAGACAGTTGGTAGTGTAAAGAATCGGAGCTGGAAGATGATCAAACTCTTTCTGCTGATTCTGCCATGCAGTTCCAAAATTTCCTTTTAAGTGTGGAAATTTTTTCAAGAGTGGATAGGCATGGGCAGGGAGCATTTCACCATGAGTATATATGTTGATTCCTTTTCCTTCTGTCTGTTCAAGTAAAAGCTGCAGGTCTTTAAGATCATGACCTGTCACGACAATAAAAGGACCTTTTTCGATGGTAAGTGTAACATCAGTGGGCTCTGGCATTCCATAGCTGTTTGTATTTGCTTTATCAAGAAGTGCCATACACCTAAGGTTGATCTCGCCTACTTTAAGTACCGTAGGAAGCAGTGTTTCTATACTTTCTTCGTAACCAATCTTAAATAATGCTTCGCAGAAGAATCGGTTTACTTCATCATCTTCATAATTCAGAACATTTGCATGGTAAGCATAGGCGGCCATTCCACGAATACCAAAAAGAATAAGAGATTTTAAAGAGCGGATATCTTTATCGGCATTCCACATCTGCTGCATGTCGTATTCGCCTGTTTTACCACATGGTGACTGACATTTGCTGCAGTCAGGGACCAGTCGTTCTTTCTCAGCTCTGACTTTTTGTATCATATTTTCGATTGCTGCATTATCAAAACTTACATTTGTAACTGTTGTAAACAGACCTTCAATTATGACTTGTACGGTCCTTTTAGAAATAGCTGATGCACTGTCTACAGCTCTTGCAAGACCAATCAATGCACCTGTCAGCTCATCCTGTAATTTGGCTGTATCTGCATTTTTTCCACAGACACCTGCATTTCCTGTACAGCCAGTACATCCGGCTGTCTGTTCACACTGAAAACAAAACATTTTTTTATTCATTCCAGTAATCTCCTTATTAATCAATAATTTTTCCATCAATACTTATTGTTACAACCTGCCATGGTATGAATTTTCCACTATTTTGAAGTGCATTTTTTACTGCCATCTCCAGACCACCACAGCATGGAACTTCCATTCTTACGATTGTCACACTTTGAATGTTGTTATTCTGAATAATAGCAGCCAGTTTTTCACTATAATCAACCTGGTCTAATTTCGGACAACCTATTAGTGTTACCTTATTCTGAATAAAATCCTGATGAAATCCAGCATAAGCGTAAGCAGTACAATCGGCGGCTATCAGAAGTTTTGCACCATTAAAATATGGTGCACTGATAGGTGCAAGTTTGATCTGTACCGGCCAGTTCTCAAGTTGTGATACCGAATCTGCCCCTGAAAATGGTTTTGCGGTCTCAGGCGTTTTTGTTCGCTGTATCTGCATGATTTTAGATCCTGGACAGCCGGTGTGAGGTGACATTGCATGGTTTTGAGCAGCTATTTTACTCTGTGCTTCTTTTACAGCATCTTCATCATATGCAGGTGCTTCTCTTTCCTCGAATGAAATAGCTCCTGTAGGACATTCTGGGAGACAATCCCCCAATCCGTCACAAAAATGTTCTCTTACCAGCTCGGCCTTTCCGTCTATAATATCAATGGCTCCTTCGTGGCAGGCAGTTGCACATGCACCACATCCGTTACATTTTTCTTTATCAATACGTATAATTTTTCTTATCATTTTACCCTCCATTAATAGAATTTTATTTTTGTTTCTGTTAGAATCATATTATAATAAATACAACTTGTATGTTTGATTTCCAACAGGAGGTGAGATTTTGAAAAAATATTTACCTATTTTAAAAAACAGTCCTTTTTTTAAAGGTCTTACTGATAATGAGATATTATCTGTATTGCACTGTGTAGAGGCAGTAACAGTTTCTAAAGAGAAGGATTCTTATATTTTCAGAGCAGCAGATTCTACACAGGTAATGGGATTAGTATTGTCAGGTTGTGTTCTTATTATTCAGGAGGATCTCTGGGGACATCGGAATATTGTGTCTAAATGTCATGCTGGTGATTTTTTTGGAGAACCATATGCGGCAAGCCCTGGTGCTGTTCTGAACATCAGTGTGGTAGCAGATGAGGATTGTGAGATTGTTTTTTTAAATATACAGAAGCTTCTGGTTACTTGTCCAACTGCATGTGGGCATCATCAGAAGCTGATTCGCAACCTGGTCAGTGTACTGGCAAATAAGATACTGATTCTGAATGATAAGATTACACATGTTGGCAAGCGGACAACAAGGGAGAAATTATTGTCATACCTGTCAGCAGAATCTATCAGACATTCGTCCTTGTCCTTTGATATTTCTTTTGACAGGCAGCAGCTGGCAGATTATCTTTGCATTGACCGCGCAGCAATGTCTACGGAGATATCAAAGCTGCAAAAAGAAGGGTTTATAAAAACAAATCGTAATCATTTTGAGGTGCTTTGCAATAATAATACAAATGTATTGAGGTAGAAGATGGGTTAAAGCGTAAATCGGAGGTGCTGGGAGTAAGAAGGAAATATAACAAAGAAATATAACAAAGAGCTGCTAATAAATTTCATAGTAACTTTAAAAAGAATCACCATCAAGCTATAATGACAGCATATGTGAAAGAAAAAGGAGAGAATGAGTTTAATAGACAAGAGGCTTTAGCAGCGATGCGTAGAGCTGGAAGGTGACTTTTTAATGGCAAAATATGAGAAAAAATTAGATGATGATATACGTTGCCCACTTGAATATGGATTGGCAATATTTGGTGGAAAATGGAAATCACGCATAATAAGTGTGTTATCTGCAGCCGAAAAGCTTCGATACAGTGAACTTCGAAGAGAAATGTGCAATATTACGGATACAGTACTTGCTGCAACATTAAAAGACCTGATAGAAGTTGGGATTGTTGAAAGAAAATCCTATGATGAAATCCCACCAAGTGTAGAGTATATGTTGACACAAAAAGGAAAATCTGTTGTGCCTATTTTGCAGAATGTTTGCCAATGGTCAGGTGTTTTTTATAAAGATGATGTTGAAAATGAAATGCTGCAATGCCAGAGATGTGATCATAACAGATAGGGGGAAATAGATTATGCTTATATATACAGAAGAAAAATTATGTACTTGTTCATCCTGATTATCAGGGAAAAGGAATTGCTGGGAAAATGCTTGCGTATATAAAGGAAAAATATAAAAACTTTATGTATATAGAAGTAATGCCGGAAGATAAAAATAATGTGCCATTTTACACGAAACATGTCTTTTCTGTCATGGAAAATGGAGCAGCTGTTCAAATTTGCAACTATAGTAATCAGCAGTAACGAGGTTGAAACATGAAAAATGTTAATGATTTATATCTGCAATGAAGGATGAGAACATTTGATGATATGCTTTCTAAGCAGCTAAAAGATGATGAATTCAGAAAAGAATATGAAGCTATTCAGCTTGAGATGGATGTCATAAGAGCTATCGTGGATGCCCGTACTTCTCAGAATATGACTCAGAAGGATCTTACATAACGTACTGGTATTAATCAGGCAGATATCAGCAAGCTTGAGAATGGAACACGAAATCCTTCTTTTAATTTGCTTAAAAGATTAGCGGATGGTATGGGGATGGCTCTTAAGATTGAGTTTGTAACTAAACAGAAAGCGTGATTATATGACCTCACTGGATTGTTGTCTGGTGAGGTTATTATATTAAGGAGAAAAAACTATGATAAAAGTACTTTTCATCTGCCACGGCAACATACGTGTTTTTGCCTGAAATGCCCATAAAATCAGGACTTTAAGAATTTGATAGGGGAATTTACCCCTGTTTTGCCCCTAAATAGTAATAGGTTTATAGGGCTACCCGATAATAAAAGCTGTGGAAATGATTTGATAGAGATAATATAATAAGATGTATGATATTAAAAGCCATAATTATTGATAGGTAGACTATCAAGATTGTGGCTTTTAGTTTATATGTTTTTTAGTTGAAAGTATTTGCTTTTTGGAATACACTAAAAGCAATAATTCATAGAGAATATATGTACAAATTATATTAAAGTGAATGAAACGTGTATACAGAAAATCAGATATTTTTAACAAGGATAAGGATGAAAAAGAAATGGGGGATAATTATGCCAAAGTTATTAGGAACAGAAGAACTTAAGAATATCTTGAATTTTGAATATAGCAAAAATACAGTGCTTAAAAATTCAAAGATGTATAGAGAATTTAACGTAAAAGCGTTTAATAGTATTTCACGCATAAATCTTCAATATGGAAAGCGAGAGAGAAGAGTATGTCTTTATGAGACACTAAATGGCGAAAAGATATATATTCAGTATCCGGGTAAGGAAAGTGTTGGAAAAAGACAACAGATGCCATATGATTTTAGACCAGAGATAGAAATGAAAGATGGTACTTTTATATCAGATGCTGCTTTTGGAGATATATGGGATATTCTAAGTGAGATTGGAAATGAGCAAAAAAAAGAATTACCGTTTGTTGCATCATTATTCTTAAAATTAGGATACATGCACAATTATAAGCTATATAATGAAAAATATGACTTTTATGATTTAGATATTAGCAGTGGGGATAAGATTGAAAGTGGAGTTATAGAGTTAGAATGGTATGGGCTTGATTTAGCGGAAGATGTTTGGTTCACATTAAATGATCGAATTGGTAATGTTAAGCTTTCTGATAAAGAAGTTTTTTCTTTTGAAGCATTTATAAAATTTGTTGATTTGTTATTCCAAAATGAGGATTGTAAATATTATTACAAGAATGTGGTTGTTAATGGCGAGAAAAAATATGATTTTTCAAATGGTAGAACACAGTCAAGTGCGGCTAATTTATTAATTATTAATCATTTGGAAGAAAATACAAAATTATCTGAATTGCTCAATGCCTTTCAAAAGAGTAGAGGAGTTCCAAGTTTTAAAAAGCAAGACTACACTGTGGTTACAAATGGAATGGTAATTAATATTGACTCTTCTAGATAGGAGGCATTATGGGAGTACAATTTGACAATTTAGAAAAATCAGACCTTGTTATTGATTGTATATACAAAGGTGGAACTATGCCCAATATTTCATCAGAACCATTTCATAAACTTATTCCAGGCTGTGAGAATTCTGGTGGATTTAGAAAGAAACTTCGAGAAGATGGCTCAGGAAAATATGCTTATGTTGTTCTTTATACTTCTATGGAAGAGCTTGAATGGCCAGATTATCTTGATGAGGAAACGGGAATATTTCGTTATTATGGGGATAATAGAGAACCGGGAAGAGAATTAACTGATACAAAGAAAAAAGGAAATAAAATACTTGAGACAGTGTTTGCTCTTCTAAATGAAGGAGTAAGTCTTGAAGATATGCCACCTTTTTTCTTGTTTAAGAAAACCGGTGTGGGACGAGATATCCAATTTTTGGGGTTAGCGGCACCAGGAAATCCAAAGATTTCTCCAGATAGAGATTTAGTTGCATTTTGGCGAACTGTTAAAGAAAAAAGATTTCAAAATTATGAGGCATATTTTACAGTTCTTGATACGGGAGAGAAACCTATATCAAGACGATGGATTGAGTCATTAATATATGACCATGCCAATAGTTTACAATACGCTCCTGAGGCATGGAAGAGGTTTATAAAGCTTGGACGAAATGGTATTACCCCTTTAGCTGCTCCAAGAATGCATAAGATTCCAACACGTTTTGAACAGCTTCCTGCTGGTAGTGATACAGAGGGATTAATTTGTTTGGATGCAATAAGAAATCATTATAAAGATTTCAGTCAGGGTTTTGAGGCATGTGCAACGAATATTGTTGGCAAGATGGATTCAAACTTCGTTGAGTTTTCTTTGACAAGACCTTGGAGAGATGGTGGAAGAGATGCACTGGGATTTTATTCGATTAGTACAGGTGGGAAAATTAATTCTCCACTTAAAATTGATTGTGCACTTGAAGCAAAATGTTATTCTCCTAACAATGGAGTAGGTGTAAAAGAAATGTCAAGATTAATCTCTAGAATCAGGTATAGGCAGTTTGGTATCATGATTACTACAAGTTATGTGGATAAACAGGCTTATCAAGAGGTTGTTGATGATGGACATCCTATTTTGATTGTTACTGCAACTGATATAGCAGGTATTTTGAGAAAAAATGCAATTAATTCATCTAATGTGGATGAATGGTTATTATCAATAGATAGAAGAGATAAAAGATTGCTGGAATATTATAAGCGTATTTCAGAGGTAACAAAATATCCGACATAGGAGGAATCGGTGTGTTTAATGAAAAACTTGGCTATGACCCAGCTAGTGTAGAAAGTATAGAGCAATATGCAGCTAAATTAGAGAATAAGACATTTCTTGATGTTGTTACTGAAAAAGGACAGGGAAACTCAGATACAATAGAAGTATATGCTAATAAGTTGCGTAAAGGTGGACTAGGTAATCTTTTAGAAGAAGTATACTTTGGATATAAGGCTAATTCTAATCAAGAAGCGGATTTTGCAGAAGCAGGAGTAGAATTGAAAGCTACGCCGTATGAAGTAACAAAGAAAGGAGAGCTTCGTGCGGGCGAAAGACTTGTATTGACTATGATTAATTATGATGGACCAATAGAAGTTGATTTTTATAAGTCACATGCATGGGAGAAGATGCGTCTTATTCTTTTGATTTACTATTGGCGAAATAAGCAGCTTAATAATAATTTATTATATAAAATCAGTTTTGTAAGAATGTTTACACCACCGGAAGCAGATTTAGAAATAATTAAAAAAGATTATGCTTATATAGTTAATACTATTAAAGCTGGGCGGGCTCACGAGCTTTCTGAGGGGGATACGATGTACCTTGGCGCTTGCACAAAGGGAGCAACTGCAGAAAAAAGTACGGTACCTCAATTTTACGGAGATAAAACCCCGGCACGTAAAAGAGCATTTTGCTTTAAGAATTCTTATATGACATATGTATTGAATCATTATATAGCAGGAAAGCAGACAGATAACTCTATTCTTAAAGATGCCAAAGTACTTAAAGAAAAAACATTTGAAGAAATTATTGAAGACATTGTTTATAAATATATAGGTATGTCTGATAAAGAACTCTGTGAAAAATTTGGCAGGGAATATAATAATAATAAAGCACAGTGGAACGATTTAGCATTTAAGATATTAGGCACTCAGGATGAACATGCTGATGAATTTGAAAAGGCCAATATTGTAGTAAAGACAATTCGTATTGAAGAAAATAATAATATGAGAGAAAGTATGTCATTTCCGCCATTCAAGTTTTTAGAGCTTATAAAGGAAAATTATGATGATTCAACTCTTCATGATTATTTTGAAGAAACTAGATTTTTCTTTTTTGTATGGAAAAAAGATGGTCCTGTTTATAGGGTGCAGGGCTGTCAACTATGGAATATGTCGCATGAAGATTTAGAGGTTACAGTTCGTAAAGAGTGGGAGCAGTATAAGCATATTATTGAATATGGTGTACAGTTTACAAAACTTATAGATAGAAATGGAAAGATAAGTTTTTCTAATAATCTTCCGAACAAAAGTGAAACAGAAATTATTCATGTGAGACCACATGCAACTAAAGCTGCATATAGATTTAACAATGGAGAAGAATATGGAAATGTTGAGCGCGATGCAAATGAACTGCCTAATGGGGAATTCATGACGACGCAAAGTTTTTGGATTAACAATAGTTATATCATCAAACAATTAAAATGTTTGAAAAAAATTTGAATTATGGGTTGATCAAAAATGCTGCTCTTGATATAATAAAATTACCAACATAAGGAGCTGGAATTAATGGAAAGAACAGTATGTGAATTGTTTGCAGGTGTAGGCGGATTTCGTTGTGGCCTGAATAATATAAATGAGAATGTAGTTTATTCTCCAGAAAATAATGCAAAAGAAAAATGGAAGACCATGTGGTATAACCAATGGGAACCATCTGAAAAGAGTACTCAGTATGCCCATGACTGTTATAAATATCACTTTGGGATTTGTTTAGACAAAAATGGAGAAGATACAACAAATGTGGATATTGAAGCTGTAGATAAAGCTACAATTCCAGATTTTAATCTGCTTGTGGGAGGCTTTCCGTGTCAGGATTATTCTGTAGCTTCATCACTTGCAACATCAAAAGGATTAGAGGGAAAGAAAGGTGTACTTTGGTGGTCAATCAGAGATATTATTGAAGAAAAAAAGCCACCGTTTGTCTTGCTTGAAAATGTAGACCGATTGATAAAGTCGCCAGCTAAGCAGAGAGGAAGAGATTTTGGCATCATTCTTGCTTGTTTCAGAGATGAAGGATATACGGTAGAATGGCGTGTAATCAATGCAGCAGAGTATGGATATCAGCAGAGACGTAGAAGAACTTTTATTTTTGCGTATAAAAACGATACTAAGTATGCAAAACAAATATCAGAAAGTGTTAAGTATTTTGACGATTATATGGATGAGTTACATAGAGATAGTATGTCAAAATTGATTGCAAGGGAAGGCTTCTTTGCAAAAACATTTCCAGTGGATGAATTTGATTCTAAAAAAGTAAAGATAGAAGAGCTGCCAGTGGGAATTGGAGATTTATCAGCACACTTTAGTTTTGGCTTTGAAAATACAGGAGTAATGAAAGATGGAGTTGTTTATACAGTAAAGACATTTTCACAATATGATGGAAAGCAAATTACTCTTGGTGATATTATGGATGATGGGAATGTAGATGAAAAATACTTTATTCCAGAAGAAAAACTCTACTATAATGAATCACATACTACGCATAGTGATGAATCCCATGAAAGATTACCAAAGGAGAGCAGACAGACTTGGCAATATCTAAAGGGAGCTAAGAAGCTTCCTAGGAAGGCAGCCAATGGACATGAGTATATTTTTTCAGAGGGAGCAATTCCGATGATTGATGCTTATGATAAGCCTGCAAGAACAATGTTGACATCGGAAGGTTCATTTAGCAGGACAACTCATATTGTTGAGGATAAGAAGACCCACAGGATTAGACTTCTTACAGCGGAGGAAACAGAGCGTATTCAGGGATTTCCGACAGGACATACAAAGAATTGTATGGTTAATGGACAGGTAGTTGAGATGCCTGTTAATAAGCGTAGATTTATGATGGGGAATGCATTGGTGGTGGATTTAGTTAAACGAATGGAAGAACAGCTTGATAGAATTATAAGGGATGAGTGAGTAACAAATGAAATCAGTAGATAAATATATTGGAGAGATTCTTAAGAATGTTGAAAAATTAAAAAAAAGAGATTCAAAGTGTAATATTGCATTTCGTGGTGAGTCTAAAGACCATGGGAAAACAAAACTGATGCCATCAATTTTTCGCAATTCATCATATGTTGAAAAGGAGAAAAAGTTATTTCAATTACTTAAAGATTATGGAGTGACTGAGGAGAATGCTTCGCAGACAAATGTCTTGATTGAAGCACAACATTATGTAGAAATTAGTAGAGCTTTAGATATCACATTTAGTGTTATTTCAGCACTTTTTTTTGCTTGCAGTTCAGAGAGAAATAAAGAGAAAGATGGAAGGATTTTTGTGTTTGGATTTCCGGAATATGTGTCGCCACATTCAAAATTTATTGATGACTATTATGAAAAAGGAACTGGTTCGTATATACATAATTTTAAAGTCGTTTCACATGCTCAGGAAAATGAGAGAATAATTAATCAGAAGGGTGGATTTATTTTTTTTCAAGGAACTTCATTTGTTCCATTAAATCCTGTGTACTACAAGGAAGTTGTGATAGAGGCTTGTGATAAAGAAAAAATTATGAGAGAACTTGATATCCTTTTTGGCGTAAATGAAGCAACGATATATCCAGACAGAGATAAAGTTGCAAAGAAAATTGTAAAGCCTAAATTTGAAGAGATTAGCCTGATAGAAGATGAATTAAGCATTGAAAATGAAATCCGTAATGCTTTTTCAAGAATAAAATATGAAGCAGTGATTGAACGTTATGAGAAAATTTATGATACAACCCTATTTTTAAGAAAGTTAAGAAAAGAAAAAGCAGACTTGATTGCATATGTATCAGAATTAAAAGAAAATGAGGAAAGAAAAGAAAGATTGATAGAGATTATTAATTCGGAATATTTTATTTTAGGAGGTCGTTAGATATGACTGGTAACGAAACAATTATTGATTTATTAAGCCGAAGATTAGAATGGGAAGAAGAATCTATTACAATAAATCCTCAAACAGGGATAGAAACTATGGATTATTTTGAAGTGAGTGGAATTGATTCAGTAACACAAGAGACTATCAATGGCTTTTTATATGTGGATAACGAAATGGATAATCAGTTTGATTACTCAAAATATAAGAAGGTTACAGCAGGAAACGAAGGGACATTTATTGCCGTTTTTAAGAATTATAATAGGGAAAAAGAAGTTTATGCTGCAACAAAAAATAAAACGAATGATTTTAATACAATGTGGGATACGAAGGTGAGTATTTACCTTGATTCCTCAGAAACAATAAAATTAAGAGTTGATCAAGATGGAATAAATTATTTGGAATATAATAATTTTGAAATGGAAGGTTACATATACAATATAAGTATATTAGAAGTATTGAAAATAATTAAACCTACTGGTGTTAATTTATTTAGGGATAATGTAAGAGTTGGATTGGGGCGAAATGATGTAAGTATAAGATTGCGGAGTAATTTTAAGGATTATATACTATCTGGAATTTTGGAAAATGAGAAAATATGTGAAGAGTATGAATTAGAAGAAACTTTAATTGAGGAAATAATCAAGAGAAGAAAACCAGAATTATTTTGGTATTCACATAATGGGATAACAATATATTCAAAAAAAGATAAATTGTCCCAGAATAATTTACTTAAGAGAAATGCATCTATAGTAGAATTGAATCCGTTAAATATTACAGTTATTAATGGAGCACAAACAATAACCAATTTTTTGCGTACATCAGAGGAAACAAAGAATCTACTTATGCGGACCAATAAGAGTATAGATGAAAATATAGCGACGGAAATTGTTAATGAAGTATTGGAACGTTTGATTGTAAAAACAATTATAATTAATGGCACAGATGAATATGTTAGTGATATATCTCTTGGTTTGAATACTCAGATACCAGTCGGAAATAATGAAAATGTTGTTACAATGAATGAGGTAAATAAAATTAATAAATTATTGAAAACTACAAATCTTAAAATTATTCGTGCAGGGGAATTTACTGACGATTTATGTATGATGCCTCAAAAACTTGTTAAGATGTTTTTTGTTGCAATGGGAGAACCTGGTAAAGCTAGAAACCTAGATACAAAAAAATTGGAGGATTATATTAAGGAAATTGCTAATGAATTGGAAGAAAATATATCTGTAGCGGAATCAATAAAGAAGGCCGTACAAGCTGAAATATGGTGGAGAAGTAATTCAAGTTATAGATTAATGAATTCTGGAAATGTAGAAAATATTATGAAAAACGCATGCTATTATTTTTGCAGTTATTATTTAGATTATTTAAGAATTAATGAAAAAGAAGGTATAATAGAGAACGCATCATTTGAAAAAGTCTTTTTGTCTCTAAGAGAGAAAATAGATGCGATAAACAGTACTAAAGAAAAAGGAAAAGAATTAACAAGTAATGATTTTAAAAATAATGTATTGTATAAAGATATTTTAAAAAAATTAGAGAACGATAAAAACTAACATATGTTTAGTTGCTTGTATATATTCTTAATTATATTTGAATTTATGATTAAAATGATATACCTTATTAAGAGTGATAGATATAATCCCTTAGTCACTAAGGGTGCACTTCTATACCTACCAATATGGCAGGTGATGTGCGCCCTCATTTAATTTCGGGAATTGCGGAACGAATCTCGGCAAGGCTAAGCCTTGCGTAGACAATCCGTTTAAGTTCTAGCTTGCAACAGTAGTTGTAAATAATAGTGTGACGAGAGAAGCTATCACGAGAAAACAGCAGAGAGAATTTTTAATGTTTATTAAAGAGGATAAGCATTTCTATAAATTCTATGATGGAATTTATATCTTGTTTCATACGGGATTGCGTGTATCAGAATTTGTCGGATTAACCATCAATGATATTGAATTTGACAAAGAAAGAATCAAAGTAGATTATCAATTACAGAGAACACGCAATATGAAGTATGAGATATTGACACCTAAGACAGAAAAAGGTGAAAGATATGTTCCAATGCAGAAAGATGTTGCAGATTGTTTTCGTAGAATCCTTCAGAATGGAAAGCATCCAAAGATTGAACCTATGATAGATGGTTACAGGGGCTTTTTATTCTTAGATAAGAATGATATACCTATGGTGGTATTGCATTGGAAGAAATATTTTCAACATATCCGTGAGAAGTATAACAGTATTTACAAAGTACAAATGCCTTGTATTACAGCTCATGTATGCAGACACACCTTCTGCTCTAATATGGCAAAGTTTGGAATGAACCTAAAGACATTACAATATATAATGGGAGATTCGGATATAGGAGTTCCCCTTAATACATATACTCATTTACAGTTTAAGGATGCCTTAGAAGAGATGAAAAAGGTTATGGGCTAAAAGGTTTGAAAATAGCCCGGAATTTAGTCCAAATGAAGGAAAAGTTATGCAAAGTTATTCCAAATCATGCTGGAAATGTGAATAAAAACACTATCACAGAAATATTGTAGAATTATTGTAAGTGCCGAAAATACAGTAAAATCAAGCATTTAGAGAGGTTTTAGATATATGATAAAAATACTTTTCATCGGCCATGGCAGGAGTTTCTCTTTTACCTAAATTTATTTATTCTATGTGGTTTTCCTCGCAACAGGAGAGTGCATTACAACGATTTTACAACTTTTGAAAAGTGTTCCGATATGATTATTAGTCTAGCAAAATTAACAATATTGCAAGGAAGAAGATTAAGTTATGGGAGGAAGATAATATGGGACTAAAGATGAAAAAGGCAAAGTTTAAAGGAGAAGACATAGAGATTTCAGATTTTAAAGAATCTATGAGAGGAAATCTTTATTGCACTTACTGTAATGTACCAATTACGTATGTAGCTGGTCATGTAAGAAAGATGGGGGATAGAGATATCTATGTTAAGCCATATTTTAGATTAGTAGATGAAAAAAGAAATCCACATGAAAGAGGATGTGAGTATATTACATCTAATATTGTTAAAAAAATTTTTGCTGATATTTCAGATGAGGGATTAGCAACATTTCGGAACAATAAGTATATTACAAGACTACATATAATTACAGAAAATTTTGAAAAAGAGAAACAAGGGGTGTTAGCAAAGGAAAGTAAGAACCATCAATTGAATAAATCAGAGAAAAAATATATTAAAAACAATGAACAACCTGCATATTTACAAACAATTAAAAAAATTGTTGAATTGAAAGAAGCATTAGATAATGATAAAGAGCTTATAGATTTAGTAACCTTACAATTTTATAATGAATATAAAAAAAGGTACGATGAGATTAAATGGAAAGATTTTTATGCTGATTATAATTTGAAACAATATGAACACATTTACAGATTAATAGAAAGTAAAAGTGCATTTCATCCAATTTGTTTTTCGGGTGAAATAAAAGAAGTAAAAGGATTGGAAAATAGAGGAATTTACATTATTAAATTTTATTCTATAAAGCAAAGTGCGGGAGAATATTTATCCTTATCAATAACAACAAAGAGCGAAGAGGTATTTGATTATGCAAGTAAGTTAATTGGTAAAAAAGTTGTTATCTATGGATGTAATCATTTTATTGGTAAAACAAATGAATCTGAAAAAAACAATAGAAAAACCATATATAGGAATTTTACTACTCAAATCAATGTGAAGACTCAGATATTTGTATTGGAATGAAATTACGATTCTTGTTATTAACTTTAAGATATGAATATAGAATTTTTCTTATCAGTGATTCAGCTAAAAAGAAAAATCTATATAGATTTTACAACTTTTGGCTGCCAAAACATGAGAATTTATAAGAAGATACAGAAACTACAAGAAAAATGAAAGTTGTAAAAAGCCTTTAAATACAAGGAAATACGACGATTTAAGGAGATATAAGAACATGATTAAAATACTATTCATCTGCCACGGCAGGATTTTCTGTTCAGAATGAAAAGTCTCAAATCGTCTTAAATACTTCTATAAATAGCATTTCTTGTGTTCCATTCTCAATTTTACCAATGATTTACCAATATTTCTGGAGAGTCAGACTTGCAAAACCAGAATGAGGAGATTAAAAATATGAGCAAATTGAAACCAAGAATAACGGAAAACGGAATTGATTATATCCTTGTCGGAGATTA
>OGJU01000835.1_pt1 | contig 26145 bp, 19 predicted proteins | sample 1572251 | NCBI WGS metagenome assembly OGJU01 (sample SAMEA2582144, study PRJEB24529) | metagenome | biome: Human gut stool | place: China | collected 2011
AGGCAATTTTTAATGGATTTTTGCGCGTGACTGTGAAGGTACTGAACAGTTACGTTGTGGGAAGATAAATAGATACGATAGAAACTCTGCCGGATGCGGTCAAATGTACCGGCGGATTTTGGGAAGGAAGAGCTGAAATGGCAGAGAGTAAGAGAGATTACTATGAGGTCTTAGGCGTCCCGAAAGATGCGGACGATGCGACACTCAAAAAAGCATACAGAACCCTGGCCAAAAAGTATCATCCGGATGCAAATCCGGGCGATCAGGCGGCAGCCGATAAATTTAAGGAGGCATCGGAGGCGTACAGCGTACTGAGTGATCCGGAGAAGAGACGTCAGTATGATCAGTTCGGCCATGCGGCTTTTGACGGCGGTGCAGGCGGTGCTGGCGGATTCGGTGGTTTTGATTTCAACGGCGGCGATATGGGAGACATTTTCGGAGATATCTTCGGAGATATTTTTGGCGGCGGACGCAGCCGCGGCGGCAGAAGCAACGGACCGATGCGCGGCGCGGATGTGCGTACCAGTGTGCGGGTTACTTTTGAAGAAGCGATCTTTGGATGTGAAAAAGAGCTGGAGTTAAACTTAAAGGAAACCTGTGAGAAATGTCATGGAACGGGTGCAAAACCGGGAACCCAGCCGCAGACCTGTCCGAAATGTAACGGTAAAGGCAAGATCATGTACACGCAGCAGTCGTTCTTTGGTCAGATTCAGAATGTACAGACCTGTCCGGATTGTAACGGAACCGGAAAGATCATCAAGGATAAATGCCCGGATTGCTACGGAACCGGCTATGTAGCGAAGAGAAAGAAGATCAAAGTGACGATCCCGGCAGGTATCGACAACGGTCAGATGCTGCGTGACCGCGGCAATGGCGAACCGGGTACCAACGGCGGTCCGCGCGGAGATCTGCTGGTAGAAGTAGTGGTATCCCAGCACCCGGTCTTCAAGCGTCAGGATACAACAATCTACTCAACCGTGCCGATCTCCTTCGTGAAAGCAGCACTCGGTGGTCCGATCCGCATCAAGACGGTGGACGGCGAGGTAGAGTATGAGGTCAAACCGGGAACCCAGACAGATACGAGAGTCCGTCTGAAAGGAAAAGGTGTTCCGTCTCTGCGTAACCGCAACGTGCGCGGCGACCATTTCGTGACGCTGGTGGTACAGGTTCCGGAGCGCATGACCGAGGCACAGAAGGAAGCGCTTCGCAAGTTTGACGATGCCATGAACGGAATTGCACCGGAGGGCGAGAAACATAAGAAGAAAGGACTGTTCGGAAAGCTGGAGAAATAGAATACGGACAGGACAAAAATAGAAAAGAGCTGTCGGGCTGACATAAAAATGCGGCGCGGCAGCTCTTTGTTTCTGTTTCATAGAAAATTACGTCCCATTACGCGTTCTGTAACAGAATATAGTTACTGTTCACGCATACGTGCCCAGTAACGGAATTTGCCGTGGCTTCGCATTTAAATACGGCAAATTCCTGCTGCCACCACGTTTTCTTACGGCACTTTCGGTTCCAAAAGTGCCTACCCGTGAACAGAAACGTAACAGAATATACCAGAAAATGACAGAGTTTTGTAAGTTGACTTCCGTTTAAAACTTATATACAATAGGACGATGGAGGACCAGCAACACAGATAGCATGGATTTTTGTCAGAAAAATATGCCAAATGATAAAACCATTACTTGAATGGCAGATCCTTCCGGGAATAGGAACCCGTATTGGATTTTTAAAGGGAGAATAGGACGATGACAGATAGAAACGGGAATTTGAATGAAAATTCACGTTCCGGCAGCCGCGAAGATGGGCGGGAGCCGGTGAGACGAAATACGGCGATGAACAGCCGGGAGATTATGCTGGAAGATGAAGATTATCTGGATGAGCCGGATGAGGGCTATTTGGATGATGATTATTTCGACCGGGATATGGAAGAACGGATCCTGAGGGAAGCAGAGCTGGACATGGAAAACATACACCAGCCAGAGCGTCAGGATCAGAATCGGTGGGAAGAGCCGGAACGCCTGCCGGAGAAAGAGCCGGAGGAGACAGCCAGTCGAAAGCGCAGCCGCGCCCGTGGAAATCAGAGCGCGGGCACAGGGCGGGAGGCAGCCCATGCGGCGCCGCAGCGGGGACAGGATTCCGGAAGGACGGCATCCTGGACGGAAACTACCCCGGAAAAGGCAGCTCTGAAAGCTGAGCATAGAAAAACAACCGGTAAAAAGACGGCCTGGATCGCTGCCTGCACGGCGGGCATTCTGCTCGTGGCAGCCGGAGGTGTCTATGCGGGAATGTCCCAGAAATATAAGACTCGTTTCTTTCCGAATACGCAGATCAACGGTGTTGACGCGTCTGGAAAGACAGCGGCAGAGGTGCAGGAACTGATTGCGGAAGGTGTGAATGGTTACACACTGACGATCACTGAGAGAAATAATCAGACAGAAACCATTGCCGGAACCGATATCAAGCTGCATGCGGAGTTTGACGGCAGTCTGGAAAAGATGGTAGCGGCGCAGAACCCGTTCGCATGGCTGTGGCATGTGAAACAGGAAGAATATACGATCGGAACGATGGTGGCGTATGACGATGCGGCGCTGGAAAGCCAGATCCGGAATTTATCGTGTTTAGACCCGGAGAAAGCGGTAGAACCGGTCAATGCAAAGATTTCTGAGTATGTGTCCGGACAGGGATATTCGATTGAGCCCGAACAGGAAGGAACGGCAGTCGAGGCGGAGAAGCTGACACAGGCGGTAACGGGTGCGATCGAGAATCTGCAGGATCATTTATCGCTGGAGGAAGCAGATGTCTATAAGAAGCCGACGGTATTGAAAAACGATGCATCTCTGGCAGAACAGCTGGATAAGATGAATAAATACGCGAAAATGAGCGTGACATACCAGTTTGGCGATTCAACGGAGACCTTAAATGGAGATCAGATTCATGGGTGGCTGATTGCCAATGCAGACGGAAGTGTTTCGGTAGATTCCTCCAAGGTGTCGGAATACGTGTCTGAGATGGCGAAAGCACACAATACTTCAAACAAAGCGAAAACATTGAAAACATCGTATGGTTCCACGATTCAGGTAAGCGGCGGAACGTATGGCTGGAAGATCAACCAGGCGGCAGAGACGGAAGCGCTGGCAGCGATTATTGCCTCCGGCGAGAGTACGACGCCTGAGCCGGAGTATTCCCAGAAGGCGGCGAGCCATGGGACAAATGACTACGGTGACACTTACGTGGAGATCAACCTGACCGGACAGCACCTTTTCTTCTATAAAGAAGGAAAGCTGGTGGTAGAGTCGGATTTCGTATCTGGAAACCTGGCGAAAGGCTGGGGAACCCCGGCAGGCTCGTATCCGCTGGCATATAAGCAGAAAAATGCGGTCCTGAAGGGTGAGAATTATCGGACGCCGGTTAATTACTGGATGCCGTTCAATAATGGTATCGGTATGCATGATGCGAAGTGGAGAAGCAGTTTTGGCGGTACGATTTACAAGACGGGCGGTTCCCACGGCTGTATCAACCTGCCGCCGAGTGTTGCAAAGACGATCTTTGACAATATTTCGGCAGGAACTCCGGTGATCTGCTACAATCTGCCTGGTACGGAGAAGAGTACGACGAGCGGTACGGCAAAACCGGCGGAGACGAAGCCGGTAGAGACCACGGCGCCAGCAGAAACACCAGCTCCGGCAGAGACGCAGGCGCCAGCACCGGCAGAAACACAGGCACCGGGTCCGGCACCGACCACAGCGCCGACGCAGGCGGAGACGAAGGCGCCGGAGACTGCGGCACCGACCCAGGCAGGACCGGGAGGTCCTTCGGGGGATAATGGTGGAAATATTGCAGTGGGACCAGGAGCATAGGAAGAAACGGGAATAAAAATCGAGAAAAAACCTGCATAAAATGATTTACACCGAAAACATATTGTGTTATACTAAATACGTATGAGTCCGCCGGTGCTCAGTTTTTTGACGACTCCGACATAAACTTAGCATACGGTAAGAATAATTATTTTAAGGAGGAAATCACAATGATTTCAAAGGAAAAGAAAGCAGCTATTATCGAACAGTACGGAAGAAAAGCAGGCGATACAGGTTCACCGGAGGTTCAGATCGCAATTCTGACCGCTAGAATCGCTGAGCTTACAGAGCATTTAAAATCCAATCAGAAGGATCATCATTCCCGCCGCGGACTTCTGAAGATGGTAGGACAGAGACGTGGTCTTCTGGATTACTTAAAGAAATCCGATCTGGAAGGATACCGTGCACTGATCGAGAAGTTAGGCATCAGAAAGTAATTAAGATTAAAACGTATAGGGTGGAGCAATCCACCCTAGTTGTTTATGTAGAAGAAAAGTCCGAGACCGCTGCTGTACCCGTAAAGCAGAAAAACATATTTGCGGGCAGAGCAGTAGTTTCGGTATTACTTTTCACAGAAAGGCACTTTTGGAACCGAAAGCGGCGTATGAGAATGTGAAGGTTCTTCTGCAAAACAAGATGAAAGGAGATATGAGATGTACAAGAGTTTTTCGATGGAACTGGCTGGCAGAACTTTAACAGTGGATGTTGGCCGTGTAGCAGCTCAGGCAAATGGTGCTGCATTTATGCATTATGGAGATACAACCGTATTATCAACCGCGACAGCTTCTGACAAGCCGCGTGACGGTATTGATTTCTTCCCGTTAAGCGTTGAGTTTGAGGAGAAGATGTATTCGGTCGGAAAGATTCCGGGCGGATTTAACAAGAGAGAGGGAAAGGCATCTGAGAACGCAGTTCTGACTGCACGTGTTATCGACCGTCCGATGCGTCCGCTGTTCCCGAAGGATTACCGCAACGATGTTACCTTAAATAACCTCGTATTATCCGTTGACCAGGACTGCAGCCCGGAGTATACCGCGATGTTAGGTTCTGCAATTGCAACCTGCATTTCCGATATCCCGTTTGATGGTCCGTGTGCGACCACCCAGATCGGCATGATCGACGGCGAGTTTATCGTAAACCCGACTAACGCACAGAAGAAAGGATCTGATATGGCTCTGACCGTTGCTTCCACCCGCGAGAAGGTTATCATGATCGAGGCTGGCGCAAAGGAAGTTCCGGAGAACATCATGATCGACGCGATCTTCAAGGCACACGAAGTAAACCAGGAGATCATCAAATTCATCGACACCATCGTAGCAGAGTGCGGCAAGCCGAAACATTCCTACGAGAGCTGTGCAGTTCCGGAAGAGCTGTTTGCAGCGATTCGTGAGCTGGTTCCGCAGGAAGAGATGGAAGAGGCTGTATTTACAGACGAGAAACAGAAGAGAGAAGAGAATATCCGCGCAATCACCGAGCGCCTGGAAGAGGCATTCGCTGATAACGAGGAGTGGCTGGCTGTTCTGGGTGAGGCTGTATATCAGTACCAGAAGAAGACTGTCCGCAAGATGATCCTCAAAGATCACAAGCGTCCGGATGGCCGCGGTATCACCGAGATCCGTCCGCTGGCAGCAGAGATCGACATTCTGCCGCGTGTACACGGTTCCGGTATGTTCACCCGTGGACAGACACAGATTTTAAATATCTGTACACTGGCTCCGCTGTCCGAGGCACAGAAGATCGACGGACTGGATGAGAACGAGACATCCAAGAGATATATGCACCATTACAACTTCCCGTCCTACTCCGTAGGCGAAACCAAACCGTCCAGAGGACCGGGACGCCGTGAGATCGGTCATGGTGCGTTGGCGGAGCGTGCGCTTGTGCCGGTACTTCCGACAGCGGAAGAGTTCCCGTATGCAATCCGTACCGTATCTGAGACGATGGAATCCAATGGTTCTACCTCCCAGGCAAGTATCTGTGCATCCACTCTGTCCCTGATGGCAGCAGGTGTACCGATCAAAGCTCCGGTAGCTGGTATTTCCTGCGGTCTGGTAACAGGCGACACCGATGATGATTACATCGTTCTGACCGATATCCAGGGTCTGGAAGACTTCTTCGGCGATATGGACTTCAAGGTAGGCGGTACTCACAAGGGTATTACTTCCATCCAGATGGATATCAAGATCCACGGTCTGACCCGCCCGATCATCGAGGAGGCAATCGCTAAGACGAGAGAGGCAAGACTCTACATTCTGGATGAAGTTATGGCGCCGGTTATCTCCGAGCCGAGAAAGACCGTCAGCCAGTATGCTCCGAAGATCGTTCAGATCTCCATCGATCCGCAGAAGATCGGCGATGTAGTCGGCAAACAGGGCAAGGTAATCAACAAGATCATCGAGCAGACCGGCGTTAAGATCGATATCGAGGACGATGGCAGCGTAGCTGTATGCGGCACCGATCAGGCAATGATCGACAAGGCAGTTTCCATCATCAAGGGCATCGTGACCGACATCGAGCCGGGTCAGATTCTGACAGGGACCGTTGTCCGTATCATGAATTTTGGTGCATTCGTAGAGCTGGCTCCGAACAAAGATGGTATGGTTCATATTTCCAAGCTTTCGGACAAGCGCGTAGCGAAGGTAGAGGATGTTGTCAACATCGGCGATGAAGTTACTGTAAAGGTAATCGAGGTCGATAAGATGGGTCGTATCAACCTGAGCATGAAACCAGGCGATCTGGCTGAAAATAAATAATAAATAGATTGCAAATGCACACGATGTGCTGCAATCATCCATCATAAAATCAATGTGCCTGCATCACTGCGGCGCAGACCAGATAAAGTAAGGAATGCTGCAAGGCAGAGAAGCGGTTCGCTTCTGCTTTGCGGTGTTCCTTTTTACTTTACAAAGAGGAAAAATATGTTAGAGGTAACAGGGGTAGAAAAACGGTACCGCGGAAGGACGATCCTAAAAAATGTCTCTTTTCGGGCAAATCCAGGGGAATGCATCGGGATTGTCGGCGGAAATGGATGCGGCAAGACGACGCTGCTCTCGATCCTCGCGGGGATCCGCAAGCCGGATCAGGGGAGTATTCGGATTGACGGGCAGGAGGCACTTGGAAGACATCGTCTATTAGAAGAAAAAATCGCCTATGTGCCTCAGGAAAATCCGTTGATCCCGGAGCTGACGGCATTTGATAATTACCGTCTCTGGTTCCGGGGGAAACGGCGGGAGATGGAGCGGGATCTGGAATGCGGCGTCGGTCATGTGCTGGGTGTGGACCGATTTTTGAAAACGCAGGCGGGACGGCTTTCAGGCGGAGAGAAAAAGAGGCTGAGCATCGCGGAGGCACTCTCCGGACGCGCGGATATCCTGATTCTCGATGAACCGGGGGCAGCGCTTGACCTGGAGGCAAAGGAGCAGATCCTGACTTATATCAGGAGCTATGTGAAAGCAGGGGGAACAGTTCTTTTAACGTCCCATGAGATGGGAGAGATAGGGGCGTGTACAACCCTTTATGTATTAAAGGACGGTGTGCTGGTTCCGGCGGAGGCAGGGCTTTCGGCGCGGGAGCTGATACAGAGGTTTTAAGGTTACTGGGCACGTATGCGTGAACAGTAACGTTTTAAGAGTGAGAAAACAGGAGGAGGTACAAGATGGAAGAGGGAAATAATGCAAACAATACAAACAATGCAAACATGTCAAACAATTCAACCCCGCTAAACCCGGCAGAGGCAGCGGCGCAGGCGCTTACGGCCGCATCTGACACAGCGGATGGAACCAGTGCAGGCGGATCCGCTGGTGCTGGCGGCGGAATCGGTGGAAATGCTGGAGGCGGCAGTTACGGTGGCAGAACGGGCGGAAATGGTTCCGGCAGGAAGAAATGGCTCATTCCAGCCGGAGCAGCCGCAGCGGTGGCCGTGATCGGCGGCGGTGTGATGCTCAGCCATCAGGCAGATCCGAAGGACACAGTGATCGATGCGTTCAAGAGTATCACGGCGGAAGGGCAGTTAAATCCGTCTGAGGAGATCTTTGGGACGAAAGAGCTGGAAAAACTTTTACAGAAGGGATCCGCGCAGACGGGGATGGAATTAAGCATGACAGGTATTTCCGATGAATCCCTGAACCAGATGAGCGGTGCGGGCATCGGTCTGGATGTGAAGCGCGATGTGGACAGCGGACGGCAGCTGCTAAATCTTTCCTTGCAGTATGGCGGCGGAGAATTGGCGGACGCACAGCTTTACATGGATGATACACAGATCATGGCGGCGATTCCGGCACTTTCCAGCCGCATGTTTACCCTTGACTATGTCAATGATCTGGAAGGACAGCTCATTAATTCTCCGTATGCGGCGCAGAAGCTCGAAGAGCAGGGGATTGATATTGAGGGGCTGGCAAATTATCTGGGACAGTACAAGGCGGCGCTTTCGGACGAGGAGCCGATGATGGATCTGAAAGCACTCTGGAACCGCTACAAAGAGGGAAGTAAGGCGATTGATGACCTCAAAACGGCTATGACCGTCACTAAGAATGACAAAAAAGAGTTTACGATCGACGGACAGAGCGAGAACTGCCGCGGTTACCATGTGACTTTGCCGAAGGATGCGCTGATTCGCTTTGCAAAGACGACGAGAGAATTTTTCCTGAATGATGAGACACTCAAACAGGATGTGGTGCGCTATCTGGAACTGGCAGGCGACGCAAGCAGCATCTATGCAGCGGACGGGGACGGAGAGAGCGTGGATCCGGAGGAACAGCAGAAGGAACTCTGGGCGCAGGCGGAAGCGGTGCTGGACAATCTGGTAGAGGGAATGGAAAATACCATCGGGGATGTGACGATGGATGTCTATGTGAGAAAAGATGGCAAAATGGCTGGATTTTCCTATGAGACGGATGCAACGGTTGAGGAAGAAAATGTCCGTTTTTACGGCGATGTTTCCTTTGGCGGCGGTTACAACATGCTGTCGAATGTGAATGGGGCGTTAAATATTGAGGATTCGGACGGTCAGATTATCACGGTTTCCCTGGATAAAACAGGCGCTTACGAGGCTGGAAAGAGCTGGAGTGGTCAGGTAATTGCGACCCTGGAAGATGACGAAGAGAAATACCAGTTTATCCTGGATGGCGATTATCAGATCGCGGACGGCAGCTATGAGGTAAAGCTGGATTTGCAGAGTAACGGTGCGTCTCAGGCGTCGCTCACGGCGAATGGCGCGGTCAGTGACCTTTCAAAGGGCGAGAGCGTCCATATCGATATGGATTCCCTGCGTCTGGAAACTACATTGTTAAATGGAAGCAGTTCTTATGTTGAATTTGCCGGTTCCTATTATGTCAACCCGCTGGAGGATGAGATCGCGCAGCCGGACGGCGTTCCATTTGATGTGCTGGCTTCCTCCGAGGAGGATTATAACCAGGTCACAACGGAGATAACAGGCAACCTGTTCGCAATTCTCCTGAAAGTCATGTCATAGGCGGCGGAAAATGCGAACATATATGATATATCTGCTGCTGACCGGAAAGCGCCTGCTCCGCCAGCTGCCGTATTTTCTGGCAGGGCTGGCGGTGATGGTGCTGCTCGTCGGCATGGCGGCGTTTTCGGCATCTAAGGTTTTATATGGGGAAACTTCATTAAAGAAAATCGAGGTGGGCGTGGTGCTTCCGGAGGACGATGCGCTTTCGGAAAAGATAACCAAAATGATTGCCTCTCTGGACAGCGTGGAAAGTCTCTGCGACTTTTCGTATCTGGAACACGATGAAGCGTTCCAAAAGATGAAAAGCGGGGAGCTTCAAGCGGTTTTCGAGGTGCCGTCCGGCATGGCGCGCGGCATTTTGGACGGTACAAACCAGCCAGCCACGATCTGGTTTCCGGATGAGAGCGGGCTGGAAGGCACCGTTTTCAGGGAGCTGGCAGAGTCGGGCAGTTCGATGCTTGGCACTTCGCAGGCGGCGATCTACGCGGCAAATGAATGTTTAAATATCCAGGGAGTGCCGGAACAGATTCCGGTGTCTGAACAGGATTTGAACCGTATCTTTTTAAAATATGCGATGAACCGGGAGGCACTTTTCCGGAAGAAAACGGTCAGCGCGGCGGGGGATGTATCGACGGCGGTCTTTTATGGAATTTCGGGGATTGTATTTTTGATGATTCTTACCGGAATCCCGGCAGCGCCGTTTCTGGCGCCCCAGACGGAGGCGCTGGAACAGGGGCTTCGGCGTATCGGGATCCGGCGGTGGTATCCGCTTTTCTGTAAATGCTTGTGCATGACGCTTCTTCTGATGGCAGTCACAGCGGGCGGCTATGGCTGGGCAGTGCAGAAGGGATATGCGCTGGCGGGGCGGGAAGAACTGGCGGCGTGGGGGCTGACCTGCGCGGCAGTTTCGGCGTGGATTCTGCTGTTTTATGAGGTGTGCAGAAGTTCGGCAGCGGCGATTTTGACGTTGTTTGCGGTCAATGTGGTATTTCTCTTTCTGGCGGGCGGCATCATCCCGTCCGTCTTTCTGCCGGAACTGGTTCAGAAAGTCGGAAATATGACGGTGACGGCGCTCTGGATGGATGGAATCCGCTTTATTGCTTCGGGCGAGGAGACAGGGACGGTTCCGGTGCTGTGGAAACTGGCTGCGGCGGCATTGGCATGCTTTGCACTGGCGCTTGCCGCCGGAAAAAGGAGGGATTGACGGATGCGGAAGCTGGCGTGGTGGTTCTGTATGTTTGGAATGACGCTGCGGCGGGCTCTTTACCGCCCGGTGTTCCTCCTGTTTCTTCTGATCTTTCCATTGGGAATGGGCGCGCTCCATCAGGTGGAAAAACGGGATTCCGGGCGGATCGCGGTGGCGCTCTGCCCGGGAACGGATGCGTGGAATCAGGCGCTTGCAGAAAGACTGGAATCGGAAGAGAGCCGTTCATTTTTCTTTTATCCGTGCGGGACGGAGGAAGAGGCAAAGGAGGCGGTTATGACCGGACGGGCGGAGTGCGCCTACCTGTTTCCAGAGAGATTAAAGGAACGGCTGGACGAGGGGCGTTATACCCGTGCGGTCCGCGTGCTGGTGTCGCCATCCACAGTGGCAGAGAAAATTATATCAGAAAAGATATTTTCTGAACTGTTCGAGGTGTACGGGCGGGAACTGCTGGCGGACTATGGGAAAAATGGAGCGGCATTCCAGACGGTGATGGCGCGCTGCCAGACGACGGAGGCGCGGGAAAAGGCGTGCGGCGTGCTGATGGAACTCTATGAAAAATACCGCAGCAACGGAAGCACCTTTACCTTTGATTATCAGACCTTACAGGGAGGAACGGCACTGCAGACAGGGGCGATGAAGGTGGTCTTTCCGGTGCGCGGGCTGACTGCGGTATTCCTTTTTATCATGGGGCTGGCGGCAGCTGTCATGGCGGAGCCGGGAGCGGTGGCTGCTGCAGACAGCGGAGATCGCGGCGTTTGTCTTTTTAGCATCCATTTCGGCCTATGCGGCGCTTCTGGCGTCGGGAAATGGGGCAGAGCCGCTTTTAGAGGCGGGAAAGCTGCTTTTTTATCTCTTCTTCGTGACCATGTATGCCTTTGGATGCCTGGCAGTCTGCCGGAAACCGGGATTTCTGGCGGCGCTGATTCCGGTGTTTATCCTTGCGAGCCTCCTGCTCTGCCCGATCTTTTTTGACGCTTCAGTCTTTTTGCCGGGAGCCGCGGGTATGCGAAAGCTGCTGCCGCCGTGGTGGTATCTGAGCGGCATTTTCGGTTCCCAAAGTGTCTACCCGTGAACAATTACTTTTTAACAACGTTTTTTTGGATAACTTCGATAAAAAGATTGCTATTTTTTCATTCAATTATTATAATAAAAAGAGACATCCGGTATCGAGCATCAATCTGCCGGATGTTTTCATGCGAGAAAATCAGGAGAGGAGTGAACACAATGGAAAGCCGGAGTCATAAGGCGGAATCAGACGGCAGCTACCCAGAACCGAAGGCAGCGTACACATGCATTTGCAGGAATGACAGCTGCAAACAGCGGATTCCTTGTGTACACTGCCGCATCTGTGGATAAGTTTCCGGCATTCTGCCTGTGTGCAGGAGCAGGAAGGGAGCAGCCTGTCCGATTTCCAAAATGACAATATTTTGGAAGGAGACGGGAATGTTAGAAGAAGAGAAGAAAGAAGAGCTGCTGGCTCTGCTGACCGGGAAGAAGTACCGGGAGCTGAAAAGCCAGCTGGTCGAGATGAATGAGGTGGATATTGCCTCATTTATCGAAGAATTGGATTCAGAAAAGACAGTTGTTGTATTCCGTATGCTGCCGAAAGAGCTGGCATCGGAGGTATTTGCCTGTCTGGAAGTCGAACAGCAGCAGCACATCATTACCAGTATCACGGATAATGAGCTGCGTGCCATCATTGACGACCTGTATGTCGATGATGCGGTCGATATGCTGGAGGAACTGCCGGCGACGATCGTGCGGCGCGTACTTCAGAACTCCAGCCCGGATACGAGAAAACTGATCAACCAGTTCCTCAATTACCCGGAAAACAGCGCCGGAAGCGTCATGACGGCGGAGTACGTGGGACTCAAGAAAAATATGACGGTGGAGCAGGCATTTGATTATATCCGGAAATATGGCGTGGACAAGGAGACGATTTACACCTGCTACGTCATGGATGAAAAACGCCGCTTAGAGGGCGTTGTGACGGTCAAGGATCTTCTGATGAATGATTATGCGGCGCTCATGGGCGATATCATGGATCCGCATGTGATCAAGGCGTATACGACGGAAGACCAGGAAAAGGTTGTGGAGACGTTCAATGAGTACAACCTCTTGAGTTTACCGGTTGTGGACGGCGAAGACCGTCTGGTCGGCATCATCACGGTCGATGATGTCATGGATGTCATGGAGCAGGAGGCGACGGAGGACTTCGAGAAGATGGCGGCGATGCTGCCGAGTGAGAAGCCGTACCTGAAGACGGGCGTGTTCCAGCTCGCGAGAAACCGTATTCCGTGGCTGATGATCCTGATGTTGAGCAGTATGGTGACCGGCGGCATTTTGTTAAAATATGAGAATGCCTTTTCGGTAATTCCGCTTTTGGTTACGTTTATTCCGATGCTGATGGATACGGGCGGAAACTCCGGCAGCCAGGCGAGCACGATGATCATCCGTGGTATGGCGGTCGGCGAGGTAGAACCGGCGGATATTCTGAAAGTTATGTGGAAAGAAATCCGCGTGGGAATGCTCTGTGGACTTTCACTGGCGCTTGTCAATTTCGTGCGCCTGATGATCCAGTATCCGGGGCAGGTACTCATCTGCCTGACGGTAGTTATCAGCCTGTTCTGCACGGTTATCATCGCGAAGACGATCGGATGTGTGCTTCCGATTGCGGCGAAGACGATCCACCTCGACCCGGCGATCATGGCGTCGCCGATGATCACGACGATCGTGGATGCGTGCAGCCTGATGATTTATTTCCAGCTGGCGTGCCATCTGCTGAATATGAAGGCGTGATATAAATTACCTGCCTGCTGGCCCATGTTTTCGTACGGTCAGCGCAGTAAATGCGCAGACTTACGGAACAGTTACTTTATTTTATAATTCCAATATTTTAATTATTTCTAGGAAAGGAAAAACTGTTTGGAACATAAGCTTCCAGACAGCCGTGTGAAAAGTATGACAAAGATCAGAACCAGATACGCACCGAGCCCGACGGGCAAAATGCATGTAGGAAACTTAAGAACTGCATTATACGCATACCTGATTGCAAAACATGAGGGCGGCGATTTTATCCTGCGAATCGAGGATACCGATCAGGAGCGTTTCGTTGAAGGCGCGACCGAGATCATTTACAATACGATGCGCGATACCGGACTGAAACATGACGAAGGTCCGGACATCGGCGGTCCGGTTGGCCCGTATGTACAGAGCGACCGTCAGAAACAGGGCATCTACATGGAATATGCGAAGAAGCTGATCGATAAAGGCGAAGCTTATTACTGTTTCTGCGATCAGGAACGCTTAAACAGCTTAAAGAGAGAAGTAAATGGCGAAGAGATCATGACCTATGATAAGCACTGCCTGCACCTTTCCAAGGAAGAGGTAGAGGCAAACTTAAAGGCAGGAAAGCCGTTTGTCATCCGTCAGAACAACCCGACCGAGGGAAAGACTACCTTCCACGATGAGATTTACGGGGATATTTCCGTAGATAACTCCGAGCTGGACGATATGGTTTTAATCAAATCGGATGGATTCCCGACCTACAACTTCGCAAATGTGGTGGACGATCATTTACAGCAGATCACCCATGTAGTCCGCGGTAACGAGTACCTGTCTTCTTCACCGAAGTACAATCGTCTGTACGACGCATTCGGATGGGAGGTTCCGGTTTATGTGCACTGCCCGACCATCACGAACGAGGAGCACAAGAAGCTGAGCAAGCGAAGCGGTCATTCTTCCTATCAGGATCTCATCGATCAGGGCTTCGTTTCCGAGGCAGTTGTCAACTTCGTTGCCCTGCTTGGCTGGTCACCGGAAAATAATCAGGAGATTTTCTCCTTAGACGAGCTGGTAAAAGAGTTCAACTACAAGAATATCAGCAAATCTCCGGCTGTTTTCGATATGGTAAAACTGAAATGGATGAACGGCGAATACATCAAGGCGATGGATTTTGATAAGTTCTATGAAATGGCAGAGCCGTACATCAAAAAAGTAATCACCAAGGATCTGGATCTGAAGAAGATCGCGGCGATGGTTAAGACGAGAATCGAGATTTTCCCGGATATTGAGGGACACATCGATTTCTTCGAGACACTGCCGGAGTACGATCCGCAGATGTATGTTCACAAGAAGATGAAGACCAATCTGGAGACATCCTTAAAGGTATTAAAAGATGTTCTGCCGATTCTGGAAGCACAGGAAGACTACTCCAACGACGCCCTGTACGCGGCGTTGTCCGAGTATGTATCCAAAGAGGGCGTTAAGACCGGCTTCGTAATGTGGCCGATCCGTACCGCTGTATCCGGCAAGCAGATGACGCCGGCAGGCGCGACCGAGATTATGGAAGTGCTTGGCAAGGAAGAGTCGATCCGCCGTATCAAGAAGGGAATTGAGCTTCTGGAGGCATAGCAGTAGGCTGTCGTAACCGTCGATGTTCGACTTGAAGCAAGTTTGGCTTCGCAGATTAAATCAGTAGGTAGTAAATAAACAACTACTTTTTCATGTATCGTAGATGCATGAAAAGCAGTGAAAAGGTGCGCTTTGTGAGAAATACATTCCAAGGCGCACTTTTCTTACATTTGTACTTGACAGATTTGCTTCAGATGCGCGGCAGAAGTATGTTTTGCACGTCAAAATGCGAATTTCGAAGCAAATATGCCGAGATATTCTTGAATTGTGGAGTAAGGAAACAGGAAATGGCATTCAGTAAAGCACAGACACAGGCAATCATGCATAAAGATGGTCCCATGATGGTTCTGGCGGGACCGGGCTCAGGGAAAACAACGGTGATCACCCATCGGGTCCAGTATCTGACGAAGGAGTACGGAATCGATCCGGGGGATATTCTTGTGATTACCTTTACCCGGGCAGCAGCCGAGGAGATGCGGGAGCGGTATGAAGCATTGACCGGCGGCGGATCCAGAGTCACCTTCGGCACCTTTCATTCGATCTTTTTTAGGATCTTAAAGCTGGCATACCGATATACCGCTGACAATATTGTCCGGGAAGAGCAGCAGATGCAGTTTGTCCGGGAGCTGGCTCAGGCCGGAGGTCTGGAGCCGGAGGATGAAAATGAGTTTGCAGCCTCCATTTTAAGTGAGATAAGCTCTGTTAAGGGAGAGAGGATTGCACTGGAACATTACTATTCCAAAAACTGTCCGGATGCAGTTTTCCGTCAGCTCTATGCAGGCTATGAAGAGAAAATGCGCCGGGCCGGACTCATCGATTTCGATGACATGATGGTGCTGTGTCTGGAACTTTTTACGGAAAGAAAAGATATCCTGTCTGCCTGGCAGAGGAGGTATCGGTACATCCTGATTGATGAGTTTCAGGACATCAACCGGCTTCAATATGAGATCGTGCGGATGTTAGCCAAGCCGGAAGATAATCTTTTTATCGTGGGCGATGATGATCAGTCGATTTACCGGTTTCGTGGGGCCAAACCGGAGATTATGCTGGGGTTTGAGCGGGATTATCCGGGGGCCGGACGGATTCTTCTGGATGTGAATTACCGCAGTACCGAGGAGATCGTGGCACCGGCATTGCGGCTGATCGGAGAAAACCAGAAACGTTTTTCGAAGGCCATCCATACAACGGGACGGCATGGAAAAAATGTGATTACGAAGCTCTGGCAGGATCCGGGGGAAGAAAATCTGGCCATTGCCAGGGAGATACAGCTGTATCTGCAGTCGGGAGTGCGGCCGGGTGATATCGCAGTTTTATACCGGACCAATGCTGGTCCTCGTTTTCTGATGGAAAAGCTGATGGAATACAACCTTCCCTTCCGGACAAGGGATACGGTGCCGAACCTCTATGAACACTGGATTTCGCGAAATATCCTGACCTATATCCGGATCGCCATGGGAAGCCGGGCGCGGGAAGATATTTTGCAGGTCATCAACCGTCCGAAGCGGTATATCAGCCGGGATGCGATGCCGGATGAGACGGTTTCGTTCGAGAAGATGAAGGCATTCTATGCGGAGAAAGACTGGATTGCCGAGCGGATCGAGAGTCTGGAAGGCGATCTGCGGGCGATCGCCCGGATGTCACCTCTGGCAGCCGTCAATTATATCCGCCAGGGCATGGGATACGACGAATATCTGATCGAGTATGCGGCATTCCGGCGGATGCGGCCGGAGGAACTTTTAGAGACTGCCGATGAATTAAAAGAAAGTGCGGCGGGTTTCAAGACCTTTGACGAGTGGTTTGCACACATCGAGGCGTACAAGGAGGAACTGCTCCGGCAGGCGGCGCAGCGGCGGACGGAGACGGATGCGATCACGCTCGCGACGATGCACAGTGCCAAGGGGCTGGAATTTCCCATTGTCTATATTCTCGATGCCAATGAGGGCATCACACCGCACAGCCGCGCGATGCTGGACGAGGATATGGAGGAAGAACGACGTCTGTTCTATGTGGCAATGACGCGTGCAAAGACCAGGCTGCATGTATATGCGGTGCGGGAGAGGTACCATAAAAAGGCGGAAGTATCGCGGTTTGTGTGGGAGTATCTGGGGCGGGAGTCGTAGAGAAGATATCGGGGGGACGCATTTATCATGAAGCATAACGTATGGAAAAAAGAAAATAGATAGGAGATGTTTGTATGCCGATTTTGTTTGCAATTATATTTTTAGCAGTTGTTTTTAAGGGCGTTGGCTTGCTCTTGGGCATGTGTGGAAGACTACTTGGTGCTGTTTTGAGCCTGGCAGGATTTATCCTTTCATTGGCAGTAGGAACGCTGGTGTTTGGATTGTCGGCGGTATTTTCAGTGGTGCTGTTGGGAATTGCTGGAGTGTGGCTGGTGGCGAAACTTTTGCTGTAAACGTCGAATGATACAAGATATAAATGAAAAAGAGTGAAAATGAATCCGTTTTTGTACTATGTGTGGAGAAAAAATTCATACATATGTATAGAAGCGGATTTTTGCGATATTCTGGTGGAAGAGTTTTCGGAGTGGTATGAGGAGGTGAGGAGTTGTGCGGTGCCGAAAGAGTGAAAAGCAACAAATAAAATACACTAGAAATCAATTAAATTGACATTTTTTACAAATGCAGCTTGAAATATTGATATAGCATATGGTAACATTGAATATATAAAATATGAAAATATTGACGGAAGATTGTTGCTTTGATGGTTTTACAAAAATAAAAAGACTCTTTCGAGCCTTTTTATTGCCGCACAATGCGGGCATACAATTTCGGATAATCCTTATTTGCACTCACCATGTAAGTTTGTAAACTTATGGTAACATAAAGGAAAAAAAAGATCAAGGGTATAGAGAGGAAAATAAAGTGCATGAAAGAGAAAATGGAATACTATTTAGGTCTTGACATGGGAACCAATTCAGTCGGATGGGCTGTAACAGATAAAGAATACCGTTTGATGCGGGCGAAGGGAAAAGATTTGTGGGGAGTTCGTTTGTTCGAACGTGCTAATACAGCTGAAGAACGGCGGGCATATAGGATTAACCGAAGAAGACGTCAGCGGGAAGTAGCTAGAATTGGAATTTTAAAAGAATTATTTGCCGATGAAATTGCAAAAGTTGATGCTAATTTTTTTGCACGCCTGGATGACAGTAAATATTATCTTGATGATAGACAGGAAAATAATAAACAGAAGTATGCGATATTTGCTGATAAAGATTACACGGACAAAGAGTATTTTAGCCAATATCCGACAATTTTTCATCTGAGAAAAGAACTGATCATGTCAGATCAGCCTCATGATGTTCGTCTTATTTATCTGGCGCTGTTAAATATGTTTAAACATAGAGGCCATTTTTTAAATAAAACGTTGGGAACCTCGGAATCATCAGAATCATTTTTTGATATGTATCAAAGATTAGCTGTATGTGCGGATGAAGAGGGAATCAAACTTCCAGAAACGGTGGATTTAAAGAAATTAGAACAGATACTTGGAGCACGTGGATGCTCTAGAAAGGCAACATTGGAACATATATCTGAAATAATGGGGATTAATAAAAAGAATAAACCAGTTTATAGCCTCATGCAGATGATATGTGGACTTGATACTAAAATGATAGACCTTTTTGGGCAGAAGATTGATGAAGAACACAAAAAAATCTCTCTTTCATTTCGAACGTCCAATTATGAAGAAATGGCAGAGGAAGTCCGTAATACGATAGGGGATGATGCATTTGAACTTATATTGACAGCAAAAGAAATGCATGATTTTGGCTTGCTGGCGGAGATTATGAAAGGATATTCATATTTGTCAGAAGCGCGGGTGGCTGTCTATGAAGAGCATCGAAAGGATTTGGCTAAACTGAAAGCCGTCTTTAAACAATATGACCATAAGGCATATGATGAAATGTTTCGAATCATGAAGAATGGTACTTATAGTGCCTATGTTGGAAGTGTAAATAGTTTCGGTAAAATAGAGAGAAGGACAGTAAAAACTTCCAGAGAAGAATTGTTAAAAAATATAAAGAAAATTTTAATAGGGTTTCCAGAGGATGATGCCACAGTACAGGAATTTTTGGGTAAGATAGATTCGGATACACTTCTCCAAAAACAATTGACAGCTTCTAATGGAGTGATTCCAAATCAGGTACATGCAAAAGAAATGAAGGTCATTTTGAAAAATGCAGAAAAATACCTTCCATTTTTAAGTGAAAGAGATGAAACAGGATTAAGTGTATCAGAAAAAATAATAGCTCTGTTTACATTTACGATCCCGTACTATGTTGGTCCTCTTGGGCAGCAACATTTAGGAAAGGAATGTGCACATGGCTGGGTAGAGCGAAAAGAAAAAGGTACTGTGTATCCATGGAATTTTGAACAAAAGGTTGATTTAAAGGCAAGTGCAGAACATTTTATAGAAAGAATGGTAAAACATTGCACGTATTTATCTGATGAGCAGGCATTGCCAAAACAATCATTGTTGTATGAAAAATTTCAGGTATTGAATGAATTAAACAATTTAAAAATTCGAGGAGAAAAAATATCGGTAGAATTAAAACAGCAGATATATCGGGATGTCTTTGAACATACTGGGAAAAAAGTATCGATGAAGCAGTTGGAAAACTATCTGAAGTTGAACGGCCTACTTGAAAAAGACGAAAAGGACGCAGTTACAGGAATAGATGGTGGTTTCCATAGTTATTTGTCCTCTTTAGGAAAATTTATAGGAATTTTGGGAGAAGAAGCTCATTATGATAAAAACCAGAATATGATGGAAAAAATTATATTTTGGGGGACAGTATATGGACAGGATAAAAAATTCCTTCGCGAACGGTTAAGTGAAGTTTATGGAGATAGATTGTCAAAAGAGCAGATTCGTCGTATTACTGGTATGAAATTTGAAGGATGGGGACGACTTTCTAAAGAATTCCTTTTACTGGAGGGGGCTTTTAGAGAAGAAGGGGAGATTCGGACATTGATTCGTTCATTATGGGAGACAAATGAAAATTTGAGGGGGCTTTTAAGTGAACGATATACATATAGCGAAGAAGTACGAGAAAAAACGCTTGAGTGTGAGAAGAGCCTTTCTGAATGGACGATTGAAGATTTGGAAGGAATGTATCTGTCAGCACCGGTTAAGCGCATGGTATGGCAGACTTTGTTAATTGTAAAAGAGCTTGAAAAGGTGCTGGGATGTGATCCACGACGTATTTTTGTGGAGATGGCACGCGAAGATGCGGAGAAAGGAAGGAGAACAGAATCACGAAAGCAGAAATTGCAGAATCTTTATAAAGCAATTAAAAAAGAGGAGATAGACTGGAAAAAAGAGATTGATGAAAAAACAGAGCAGGCATTCCGCAGTAAAAAATTATATTTGTATTACCTGCAGAAGGGGCGCTGTATGTATACGGGCGAGTCTATTCGATTTGAAGATTTGATGAATGATAATTTATATGATATCGATCATATTTATCCGAGACATTTTGTGAAGGATGATAGTTTAGAGCAGAATCTGGTGCTGGTAAAGAAGGAAAAAAATGCACATAAAAGTGATGTATTTCCGATTGAGGCGGATATTCAGAAAAAGATGAGTCCGTTCTGGAAAGAACTGAAAGAAAGAGGTTTTATATCAGAAGAAAAGTATATGCGTTTAACGAGGAGGTATGGCTTTTCGGAAGAGGAAAAAGCAGATTTTATCAATCGGCAATTGGTGGAAACAAGACAGGGAACAAAGAGTATTACAGAGATATTAGGACAAGCTTTTCCAAATGTGGATATCATATTTTCAAAAGCGTCGAATGTGTCGGAGTTCAGACATATTTATGGATTGTATAAGGTTCGCAGTATAAATGATTTTCATCATGCACATGACGCATACTTAAATATAGTGGTTGGAAATACGTATCATGTGAAATTTACGAAAAATCCGTTGAATTTTATTCGGGAAGCAGAAAAGAATCCGCAGAATGCAGAAAATAAATACAATATGAACCGGATGTTCGATTGGACAGTAAAAAGAGGAAATGAAACGGCATGGATAGCAAGTTCCGATAAAGAAGCAGGTAGTATTAAAATTGTAAAGGCTATATTGGCAAAAAATACACCATTAGTTACTAAGAGGTGTGCGGAGGCACATGGAGGAATAACCAGGAAAGCAACTATCTGGAACAAACACAAAGCTGCTGGCAGCGGATATATTCCGGTTAAGATGAATGATGCAAGACTTTTGGATGTTACAAAATATGGCGGTTTGACATCTGTATCAGCTTCGGGGTACACTTTGCTGGAATATGATGTAAAAGGTAAAAAAATAAGAAGTCTTGAGGCGATCCCAATTTACTTGGGACGAGTGTCTGAATTGACAAATGAGGCGATTTTGAAATATTTTGAAAAAGTGCTGATAGAGGAAAATAAGGGAAAAGAAATAACAGAACTTCGCATTTGTAAGAAGTTTATTCCGAGAGAGTCGTTAGTGCGATATAATGGGTATTACTATTATCTCGGAGGAAAATCAGTGGAACAGATTGTATTGAAAAATGCGACACAGATGGCATATTCAGAAGAAGAAACATGTTATATAAAAAAGATAGAAAAAGCTATAGAAAAAACATATTATGAAGAAGTGGACAAAAATAAAAATGTGATTTTGACAAAAACTAGAAACAATGCAATGTATGATAAATTTATTATAAAATATCAGAATTCAATTTATCAGAATCAAAGTGGTGCAATGAAAAATTCTATTATTGAAAAAAGAAATGAATTTTTAACATTATCATTGGAAAAGCAGTGTAGAATATTGAAGGCACTAGTAGAATATTTTAGGACAGGAGATATTATTGATTTGAGAGAATTAGGAGGTAGTTCACAGGCAGGAAAAGTGGCTATGAACAAGAAAATTATGGGAGCAAGTGAATTAGTGCTAATAAGTCAATCTCCAACAGGTTTATTCCAACAAGAGATTGATTTACTAAAAATATGAGTTGGCGTACTGTTGTAATATCATCCAATGCCAAGCTGGATTACCAGCTTGGCTACATGGTAGTACGAAAGGATGTTACAACAAAAATTCATTTGGGAGAAATTGGAATGCTGATGGTTGAGTCAACATCTGTATCGATTACAGCAGCGTTATTATCCGAATTGGTAAAGCATAAAATTAAAGTGATATTTTGTGATGAAAAACGGAATCCAATTTCAGAGTTAATTCCTTATTATGGGGCACATAATTCTAGTGCAAAGATAAAGAAGCAGATGAGTTGGACGGACGCAAGGAAAACCACTATATGGACTGAAATTGTATATGAAAAGATACATAAGCAGGCAGAATTTTTACAGGAGTTAAGGCGGAAAGAAAGTGAGCTGCTTTATAGTTATCTGAATGAGATAACATTTGGTGATACAACAAATAGAGAGGGTCATGCTGCAAAAGTATATTTTAATGCTGTTTTCGGAAAAAATTTTACCAGAACGGCAGAAAACAATATCAATGCAGCATTGAATTATGGATATAGTATTATTCTATCCCTGTTTAATCGGGAAATTGTGTCAAATGGGTATTTGACACAATTAGGTTTATTTCATGATAATATGTTTAATCCGTTTAATCTGGCTTCTGACTTAATGGAGCCGTTTCGAATTTTGATTGACCGGAAAGTATATCGAATGAAATTAGACGTATTTGAACATGAACAGAAGATGGAATTAGTGAATATCTGTAATCAGGAAGTTGTTATTAATAAAAAAAGAGAATTAGTTAGCCAAGCGGTTAAAATATATTGCCGCAGTATATTTGATGCATTAGAGGAACAAGATGTTTCTTTGGTTCGGTTTTATACAAATGAGTTATAGGTATATGAGAATTTTAGTGATGTTTGATCTTCCGGTTATTACAGATACAGATCGAAGAGAATATCGGAAATTTCGGAAATTTTTGATTTTAAATGGATTCCTCATGCTTCAGGAATCTGTATACTGTAAAATTGCACAGAATTCAGTGGTTGCAGATGGAATTGTAGAAAATATAAAGAAAAACAAACCACAAGCTGGATTGGTTCAAATGTTGAAAGTGACAGAAAAGCAATATTCCAAAATGGAGTATATCGTAGGTGAATCGAAATCGGAAGTATTAGATAGTGATGAAAGGCTGATAATTTTATGAAGTTAGTTCATGCGCCGTATCAGTTGAAAATTGATTTTCATGAAAATAAAGTACAAGTATTGGTTCTGGAGCGTGCAGAAACATTTGCGGAACTGGTGGGGGAATTGTTTGCTCAGATTTCTGGGGAAGAAGGGCAGTTTCTACTAGCAGATCAAAAGGAAATGGATTTAGATAAGTGTACAGAAATTGTAGTAAATCCATTTTCATTTGAGATAAATAATCGGAAAAATTTAAATAAACTTTATCAGGAAATGCATATGATTTCACAGGAAGAATACTTTCTTTCAAAGAGTATGCTGAATACGGAAACAGTGCGTTATTTGAATGATATTAGTCAAAAGTTGCCGTATGCAATTCAATTTGTAACAGATTTGAACGAGGTGGAATTATTTAAAATATATGATGTTAAATTGGAAGATAAGTTCAGTTCATTGTTGGAAAAATTGACAGAGTATTTGAAAATATTGGCGCTTTTGAGGAATATTAGACTGGTTATATTGGTTAATCTAAGAGATTATTTGAGCAGTACCCAGGTGAAGGAACTATATAAAACAGTATTTTATTATAAAATAAATGTTTTGTTAGTAGAATCTTCACAAAAAGAACGGTTGAACTGTGAAGATTATCATATATTGGATGAGCAGGATTGCCTGATTGAGTTTTAAGTGGTAAAATAGACATGTGGTATTAGAAATATAGGCTTACAGCATATGTCAGTATGTAAAAGTTCGGTGAGAACCGCAAAATTTTTAAATTTGAGGTTTGAGAACCATGTAAGTTTGTAAGGATCTAAAACTTAAAAAACTGCATTAATTCAATCATTGATGTTTGAGAACCATGTAAGTTTGTAAGGATCTAAAACGATAATGCGCGAGCGCTACGGTCTATCAGAGTTTGAGAACCATGTAAGTTTGTAAGGATCTAAAACTTGCTTCTAAACACTTCGCCTGTGCAACCGTTTGAGAACCATGTAAGTTTGTAAGGATCTAAAACTAACTATCGAAGAGATGAAGAAAGAGTTTGTTTGAGAACCATGTAAGTTTGTAAGGATCTAAAACCAACACATCCATATGTCTTTTCCAAGTATTGTTTGAGAACCATGTAAGTTTGTAAGGATCTAAAACGGAAACGCGCATTCTAATCATGTGTATGGTGTTTGAGAACCATGTAAGTTTGTAAGGATCTAAAACAATTATTCTCATGCTAGGTGTTAGAGAAGTGTTTGAGAACCATGTAAGTTTGTAAGGATCTAAAACTAGATGGTAAAGCTCCGTCATCTCATACAGTTTGAGAACCATGTAAGTTTGTAAGGATCTAAAACTTAAGCGCCATATTTTCTGTTTGTCGTGTTTGAGAACCATGTAAGTTTGTAAGGATCTAAAACGCAACACTTCCTACGGTGGCGCTGGTGCGCGTTTGAGAACCATGTAAGTTTGTAAGGATCTAAAACTATCTGCATGGACGACGACACGACCAGTAGGTTTGAGAACCATGTAAGTTTGTAAGGATCTAAAACTCTCAGTCCTCGAATCTGACCTGTAATTCGTTTGAGAACCATGTAAGTTTGTAAGGATCTAAAACGCAGATGAGTGCAAATAATGATTTAGGGCGGTTTGAGAACCATGTAAGTTTGTAAGGATCTAAAACTGAAGAAATCGAACAGTATTGTGGTTGATCGTTTGAGAACCATGTAAGTTTGTAAGGATCTAAAACAGATTGCTCCGGAGGCATCCGTGTTGTAACGTTTGAGAACCATGTAAGTTTGTAAGGATCTAAAACCTTTACGCCGCTGTATAAACGGCTCGTCTTGTTTGAGAACCATGTAAGTTTGTAAGGATCTAAAACATGAAAATATTAAAACAGCATTACTTAAACGTTTGAGAACCATGTAAGTTTGTAAGGATCTAAAACGAGAACTACGGAGAAGGTGGTTTAAATCTTGTTTGAGAACCATGTAAGTTTGTAAGGATCTAAAACTGAAGACAACAAAATGTTCATTCTGGGCTAGTTTGAGAACCATGTAAGTTTGTAAGTCTCTAAAACCCAAAAGACGTCCTCCGGTACCTCTTGCGGTTTGAGAACCATGTAAGTTCGCGAAAATCGAAAGCATTTTTAAGAATATAGTAGAGATTCTAAGTCATAAAAAAGATATGTGCAATGTCCAATCATAGGGCGATTAAATGCCTGAAAAATGATAGTATCATTCTCCTTATGAGGATAAATCCAGGAGGAAAACAATGCCATTAGCCAACCAAAAATCTTATACCATAGAAGATATATACAACCTTCCCGAAGGCGCACGCGCCGAATTAATTGACGGTTCTCTTTATATGATGGCGTCGCCCAGCCGGATGCATCAGGAGATAGTGGGAGAACTTTTTGGGGTTATAAGGGATTATGTCAAGAAGGAAAATGGTTCCTGCAAAACTTATGTGGCGCCGTTTGCTGTCTTTTTAAATCAGGATGATCGAACCTATGTGGAACCGGATATCAGTGTGATATGTGATTCGTCCAAGTTAAATGATAGGGGGTGTCTGGGAGCACCTGATTGGATTATTGAAGTGGTTACACCGGGAAGTCAGCGAATCGATTATATGATTAAGCTGTTTAAATACAGGGCGGCAGGTGTAAAGGAGTATTGGATTGTAGATAAAAGTAAGAACCGAATTATGGTATATAATTTCGAACAGAATGACATGGGTGAATATACGTTTTCCGATATTGTGTCAGCGTGCATTTATGAAAATTTAAAGATTGATTTCTCTGTAATCGATGAGAGTTAACAAGAATAGAACAAATGGTAGATTTTAAAGAATAAGAATGGGCTTGTCACATTAGCAAATATATTTTGCTAAGTGAAAGCCCATTCTTTTTGAAAAGGCGTAAAGTTCTTCTCCCCCTCTGTTTCGCATTTCATATCCGATATATTTACAATTCCCATCCAACTGACTATAATAAAGAATGCCCGTTTGCCTGCAAAGGCGCGGAACCATATCCATCTGCATCAGGGCGATATGACA
>OGJU01000836.1_pt1 | contig 26135 bp, 15 predicted proteins | sample 1572251 | NCBI WGS metagenome assembly OGJU01 (sample SAMEA2582144, study PRJEB24529) | metagenome | biome: Human gut stool | place: China | collected 2011
GGCATCCACATTGGTCAGGATGATATTGGCACGGTTGATCACATTATAGCACATCGACCAGATTTTTGAGGCATTTCCGTCAGCCTGTGTTTTTGAGTTGGAATACTGGTATGCTGTTACCTGATCACCTCCCATATTGGTATGGCTGATCACGTCGGCACCACTCGCATCGACATACATCTGGAATCCGGGAAGACCGGCATACACACGGTCGCCTTTATCAGTATTAAAATACAGCTGCTTATAGGCTGAAGTCAATACTTTTTCCAACTGGGAGACATTCCCCAGTACATCTTCATCGTTTACTTTCACGTAGGAGCTGGTTGTCAGGTCGTCGTTACATCCGGTCAGGGCCGTACCAGCAAAAACCAGGGACAGGAAGGATATATTTATAAATCGTTTCATAAATATCATTTTTTACGTTTACAATGTGATTTGAATACCGACCATATACAGTCTTCTCGAACCCTGAATACCGTTATCGGTTTCAGCATTACCGTTATAACTGTTACCCATTATACCTGTTTCGGGGTCTGTGTAGCGTTTTTTGGCAGGACCGAAAGTCAACAGGTTATTACTGGTTACATAAACACGCAGGTTTTCTACCAGGGCCTTGCGGGTAAGGCTCTTAGGCAGCGTATAGCCTAATGTCAGGTTTCTCAGACGCCAGTAGTGGTTGTCGAATACGAAGTTATCTGCATATTTTACCGTCGCGCCATACTGGTTGTACGACCAACGTGGGATAAGCACATCCGCATCGCCCGGCTGACGCCATCTGTCCTCAACCAACTCCTGTATCACACCGACACCCGGACGGTTCATGATACGTTCTTTATATGTATAGTCCGATATTTTGGAACCATAAGAATAATAGAACATGAACGACAGGTCGATCCCTTTGAACTGGAAGTTATTGGTGATAGCACCGAACACTTTGGGAATCGCGGAGCCACAGTACACAAAATCGTCTGTCGTTACTTCTTCCTGCTTTTCCGTACGTTTCCAACCGCCGTTACCATCGCGGATCAACCAGCCGGGTACTCCGGTTTCCGGATTAACACCGTCGTACTGGGGAGCGATAAATTCATACAGAGACTTGCCTTCCTCCATCTTGTAGGTACAGGCGGTACCAGAATAAGTGTAAGGACCTGTAGGCAAATAAGTCACCTCATTTTTCAGCGTACTCATGTTGGCATCGATATCCCATCTGAAATCTTTCGTTGTAAGGATATTCGCATTCAATGTGATTTCAATCCCGCTATTACGCAGGTCACCGATATTCATATTATACCCGGATGCACTACCAACCTGGGCAGAGAGAGGCAGTTCCTTATAATACAACAAGTCATGGGAAGTACGGGAATAATATTCCACTGTACCGCTAAGTCGGTTGAATACGGAAAAATCTAAACCGATATTCCATTGCTGATTACTTTCCCACTTCAAGTCCGGTGTCGGATAGGTAGATGGTTTTAAACCGGATTTCAGATACAGGTCATCACTTTCATAAGTACCCTGGTATCCGTAAAGGACTTCATCCCCTGCCTTACCATTCGATTCACGCACGATCAGCTTATCATTACCAGTCGTACCGTAACTACCACGCAACGAAAGGTTATCAATCCATTTCAGGTCTTCCATAAAACCTTCTTTCGATATTCGCCATGAACCGCCTGTCGACCAGAATGTACCCCAGCGATGATCGGAGCTGAAACGGGAAGAACCATCCTCACGAAGTGAAGCGGACAAGTAATACTTATTCAAGAAGTTATAATCGACCTTACCAAAGAACGAAAGCAGAGAGTATTTATCACGTCCGCCGGAAACACCGAAGTTCTTGGTGGTATTCGATAATTCATATTTACCCAGTTCCATGATACCTTCACCCCAACCTTGTTCGTAGTGGGAGTCCCAGGTATACCACTCATGTCCGACCAGACCTGAAATCGTATGGTCACCAATCATCCATTCACCAGACAATACATTATTCCAGGTGGTGGAACGTTTATTGAAATTATAACGGCTGGCATAACCACCGTCTGCCAGTATAGAAATACCATAAGGTGCAGTCTGTCCGCTGCCATGTACGGCGGAAGTATATTGCATGGTACGATACCAGTAATCGTCAATATTCAAAGCCGAACGGAATTTCAGGTTGAAAGGAAGAGTAAACTCTGTATTTACCTGGGCAGACAGGATATGCCCCATATTGTTATCGAAACTGTCATCGTTCGGATTATCCCAATAATCACCCGAGTTATTCAGGATATGGGCACCAAAGAAGTTATTGGTATATTTACCGTAACTGTACATCCGTTCCCCTGTTTTTTCAGAAACGACCCAACCGGTATTATCTTCATTACGTAACCAGGGTGAAGACAAAGTCGTCGTAAAGTTAGCCGCACGGCTGGCACCACCGGAAAGGTTCTGGCGATGACGCGAATAAGAAAGGCTACCGGCCACTTTCCACCAATCGAACAACTCTGTACTCAGGTTGGTACGGAAAGAATAACGTTTATAATACTGCCGGTTACCATATCCCTGGTCGTCCAGATAACCGCCGGAGAAGAAATAGGCTGTTTTTCCACCATTGGCCTGACCACTTATATCCACACTATAATCCTGGCGCAGTTTACGGGAGAAGATAGCTTTGTAGACATCCCAATCATCTTCATCCCAGACATATTCCAGATTAGGATTCATGTAAGGATTCCCATTGCCGTCATGCAATACGTAATTTTCATTGATATGTCTGAACGGAGTGACATAAATCAGATTACCATTCGAATCTTTTGTAGCCTTTACCTGTTTGGTCAATGCCTGTGACGAAGCATAATCGCCCGCCTGTTGCATATTCATGCCGTCATAAAGAAGGGCATCATAATACAAGGCATACCAGGTATTTTCCAGCTGCTGGTACGGATCGGCTTTTTTCGGATTCTTGACAGCATTATCCGAAGTACCCCAACCTCCGCGGAAGTTAATACGCGGTTTTTCTGATTTACCCCGCTTGGTTGTAATCATTACGACGCCGTTTGCTGCACGCGAACCGTAAAGCGAAGTGGCCGCCGCATCCTTCAGCACCGTCATCGATTCTATGTCCGTAGGATTGATCTGATTCAGTTTTCCATCGTAAGGCATCCCGTCCACAATATATAACGGATCGGCCTTTCCGGACATGGAAGCAATACCACGGATCTCCACACGGGCATCAGCTCCGGGGTTACCCTGTACATTCACAACATTCACACCGGCACTCATCCCCTGCAATGCTTCCGCAAAGCCGGAGCCCATGATCTTTTCGAGTTTTTCAGCTTTTACAACGGAGGCCGATCCGGTGAAGGTTGATTTCTTAGCCGTTCCATAGGCTACAACAACGACTTCATCCAGGTCCTGTGTCGCATCACTTAATTTTACATTTAAAATAGATTGTCCGTTCCAAGTGATCTCCTGAGTGGCCAGGCCGACAAAGGAAATAACAATAACCGCTCCCCGCCGAACATTATCCAGCGTAAACTTTCCATCGATATCGGTTATCGTACCGATAGTGGTTCCTTTCACTACAACAGAAGCTCCGGCGACAGGTCCCATCTGGTCCTCTACCAGGCCGGTTACCTTATTACCCTGTTGTACTACCATCGTTTCCGGACCTGTAGGATTGGCAGCAATCGCACCTGCCGCACCTAATAATACAGAAATCATTAGTGATCTAATTAGTTTTGAGTTGGTCCACATAGCTAAATTCAAGTCTTTAATTAAATAAAATTAATCACAATAGCATTCATTTCATTAGAGGTTACACTTTTCTAAGATAAAAGTGACTGGCATACATTTCAATAAAATAAAGTTAACTAAAACAAAGATATACTGATCATTACAAACAACATCCTTCTATATTTCCACTCTACAAACTACAGTATCTCCATCAGCAAATATAACTTATCATTATTTAATACAAGCATAATTATGTATATTTATTGCTCTAATAAATATATTTTAACCACCATTTAATTGATTTTTTTATCTAAAATCCACATTCAAACAATGACATACATATTGGGATGAAAAATCAATAACAGTTGCAATCAAAAACATTTTTTAACCATTAACGCATTACATAAACCATAAAAAAACGGCAACCCGAAAAGCCGGATTGCCGTTTTTATATCACAAAATGTTTAACTATTAATGTATCACCATTTATTAGTTGTTTTCAGGACGAAGTTTACGAACAACAGCACCTGCACGCCACATTTCACTTTCGCGAAGAGCAGCCAGTTCTTTTTCCAGACCTTCACGATAGTCAGGCTTGCTGTTTGTGTCGATAGAACGCTGTGCTTCGTTACCGCAGGCAACTTCGCTATACAACTTCTGGAACACCGGTTTTGTAGCATCGTGGAACGGGCCCATCCAGTCCAAAGCACCACGCTGTGCAGTTGTTGAACAGTTTGCATACATCCAGTCCATACCGTTTTCTGCGAACAACGGCATCAATGACTGAGTCAGTTCTTCTACTGTTTCATTGAATGCTTCAGAAGGTTCGTGACCGTTTTCACGCAAAGTTTCGTACTGAGCCAACAGTAATCCCTGGATAGCTCCCATCAAAGTACCACGTTCGCCTGTCAGGTGAGAATAAAGTTCTTTCTTGAATGTTGTTTCAAACAAGTAACCAGAACCAACACCGATACCCAGTGCAATCACGCGATCCCATGCTTTGCCTGTTGCATCCTGGAAGATTGCGTAGCTTGAGTTCAGACCACGACCCTGCAAGAACATACGGCGCAGTGAAGTACCTGAACCTTTCGGAGCAACCAGGATTACGTCTACATCAGCAGGAGGGATGATGTTTGTACGTTCTTTGTAAGTGATGCCGAATCCGTGAGAGAAATACAAAGCCTTACCCGGAGTCAGGTATTTTTTGATGCGCGGCCAAACTTCAATCTGAGCAGCATCTGAAAGCAGATACTGGATGATAGTCGCTTTTTCGCATGCTTCTTCGATATCGAACAGTGTTTCGCCCGGTACCCAACCGTCAGCAACGGCCTTTTCCCAGGTCTTACCACCTTTACGTTGTCCTACAATTACGTTAAAACCGTTGTCGCGCAGGTTCAGGCTCTGGCCAGGACCTTGTACGCCGTAACCTATTACAGCGATTGTTTCGTCTTTCAATACTTCTCTTGCCTTTTCCAACGGAAATTCTTCGCGGGTTACTACGTTTTCGTCAACGCCGCCAAAATTCATTACTGCCATTTTCTTTTTACTATTAAAATGTATATAAAATAATTTGTTTTTCAGATCCAGGTAACGGCAGCGCGGCTGATGGCTTTGCCGTCGTTACAGATTGCCATATTATATTTACCGGGGGATACTTCCTGGTTATGGAGAGTCAGCTCCATCCCATACTTTCCTTCGGACTGATAAGCTATTTCGAAACGGCTTATCTCTTTTTCTCGGAACAGACTGATATCGAACAAGTCGAGCAGGTGTTCCATGTATTTGATACTGTTCAGGTGGCCGTTTACGTCCAGGTCACTGTACTTCACACGGTAAGGTTCGCCGGAAGTGTTGTTTTCCACCGGAGCAATTTTACCCGGTTTTTCAATCGGACAGGGACGGTCGGTGATATAAGCACTCAGGCCCTCCACATCGAGCAAGGTCGGGCGGCGGGTTTCCATATCGATAGCCGCCCAGATAGAGCGGGCAAAGCCAAAGGTCTTGCCTTCGCCGTTCACCAGTTCAAAGCAACGGCTGGTAAACAACTTACCGACCTCATCCACCCAGGTATATAAAGTTACGGATTCAGACATGGCAGGATAAGAAGTCATCTCGATAGCCAGACGGGAAAGAACCCAGGCGGTATGCCTTTCGGTCATATCGTTATATCCGAATCCACGGTCGGCGGCATGGCAAGAAGCAGCATGCAACAAATAAGTTCCGATCATAGGGATTGTAATACGTCCCCGGAAGTCCATCAGATAAGACTCTGTTACGAAATGAAATTCTCCTACTTTGTTCTTCTCCATAATTTACTTTATTTACAAAATGTTTCCTTATTATTCTCAGACATGTTTTTCCTGCAACTTCTTTTCCATTGCAGATAACATGTCGCTCAGACGTTCTACCTTACTCTTCGTTATAGCAACGCGTCCGGAACGGATAAATTGCAGGACACCGATCGTCTCACTCAATTCTTTAAACAAAGCCTGTGTCTCATCATAATGACCACTCTTTTCCAACACCACACAATCCTCATTCATTTCAAGGATACGGGCATTGTACTTACGGATCAGATCCTCAACCGTCCCCATCTTGATAAAGAGTTCGGTACTCAGTTTATAAAGAGCGATTTCCTGGTAAACCAGGTCTTCATCCGTATTATAATAAGCTTTCAGGATATCCACACGCTTGTCGATCTGTTTTACGACCTTGTCGATCGTATCCTCGTCGGCAAAGGTAGTAATTGTAAACTTATGTATTCCCTTTATAGCAGAGGGAGAAACAGAAAGCGTCTCAATGTTCAGTTGCCGGCGCGTAAAGATAACAGTTATCTGATTCAGAAGACCAACAGTGTTTTCCGAAAAGATAATAACGGTATATAATTGTTTTGTATTCATAGTTTCTCCTCCTTACTTATCACCCAAAATCATGTTTGTCACGCTTCCTCCGGCCGGAACCATCGGATATACCATACCACAAGTTTCCACATTGGCAACCAACATATAGGCACCATCGTGATTCAACATTTCAGCAATCGCCTCATCCAAGTCTTCCCGTTTATCTACCGCACGGGAAGCAATACCAAAAGCCTTGGCTATCGCTACAAAATCCGGATTCTTCATGATGGTATTCGAATACCGTTCGTTGAAGAACAGCTCCTGCCACTGGCGTACCATTCCCAGGAAATTGTTGTTAAGAACGATGATCTTTACATTCAGATTTTCCTGCATGATAGTTCCCAACTCCTGGATAGTCATCTGGATACCACCGTCGCCGGTAAAGAAACAGACCGTACGGTCAGGCGCTCCCAGCTTCGCTCCAATGGCGGCGGGAAGGCCAAAGCCCATCGTTCCCAAACCTCCTGAAGTAACTACGCTGCGTGTTTGTTTATATTTGAAATAGCGGACGCCCATCATCTGGTTCTGACCTACATCCGTAACCAGAATCGCATCATTATCGGTTGCTTCGGAAACCTTACGGACTACTTCGCCCATTTTTAGTTGGCCTTCGGTAGGATAGAGTTCTTTTTCTATTACCTTATTATATTCCTCTTTTTCATCCGGTTCGAATTCAGCATTCCATTCCGGACGCTTCCGTTCTTCCAGTAAAGCCGTAATCATCGGAATCGTATGCTTGGCATTTCCCAGCACTTTCACGTCGACCGGCACATTCTTTCCGATCTCCGAATTGTCGATATCCAGGTGGATAATCTTTGCCTGCTTGGCATAAGTCTTCAGGTCGCCGGTTACGCGATCATCGAAACGCATACCGATAGCAATCAGCACGTCACATTCGTTAGTCTTGCGGTTCGGTCCGACATTTCCATGCATCCCCAACATACCTTTATTTAATGGGAAGTCCGAAGGTAATGCAGACAAGCCCAATACGGTAGAACCGGCTGGTATATCGTTTTTCAACAAGAATTCTTTCAGTTCTTCTTCAGCTCCTCCTAGGATAACCCCCTGCCCTACCAGACAGAATGGCTTTTTGGCATTATTTATCAATGAAGCAGCCGCCTCGATACGTTCCTCCCTGATATCCGGTTCAGGCTGGTAACTACGAACATAATCCACTTTCTGATACTCATAATCTACCAAACCCACCTGTGCATCTTTCGCCAAATCCAGTACCACAGGTCCCGGGCGACCGGTCGATGCGATATAGAAAGCACGGGAAACGGCCCAAGCAATTTCTTCCGGTCGGCGTATCTGGTAAGCCCATTTGGTAATCGGTTGTGTGATACCGATCACATCAACTTCCTGGAAAGCATCTGTTCCAAGCAGCAGAGACGGAACCTGGCCGGCAATCACCACCATCGGTGTACTGTCCATCAGCGCATCGGCAATACCAGTGATGGTATTGGTTGCCCCGGGACCCGAAGTAACCACCGTTACTCCCACTTTTCCGGAAACACGGGCATATCCCTGTGCAGCATGTGTTGCACCTTGTTCGTGGCGCACCAGAATATGTTTTAACTGATCTCTGTAATCGTATAAACTATCGTAAATTGGTATCGCCTGCCCACCCGGATAACCGAAGATAGTATCTACTCCTTCAGCGATCAGCGCTTTCAGCAAAGCTTCCGAACCGGTTATCTTTTGTTCCATATTTGTTGTTTTATTGTCTGATGGTAACCTTTCCCCTCTTGAGAGGGGGTAGGGGGTGTGTTAATGCTATCCAATAGAGCTGAACTTTAACACACCCCTTATCCCCTCTCAAGAGGGGAAAGAATACTCTTTGTTACTAATTAATCTTCTACTATTCGTACACCGCCCTTATCGGCCGAAGCAACCATCTTTGCATATGCTTTCAGTGCTTTCGATACCGTACGTTGGCGGAAAGGAGGTGTAAAGGCTTTTGTTCCGCGGGCCTCTTCCGCTTCACGGCGTTTGGCCAGTTCTTCGTCTGTCACCTTTACATGTATGGTTCTTTCGGGAATATTAATTTCGATAATATCGCCGTCTTTCACTAAGCCAATCGCTCCGCCTGCAGCCGCTTCGGGAGAAATATGTCCGATTGACAAACCTGATGTTCCACCGCTGAAGCGTCCGTCTGTGATTAGCGCACATTCTTTACCCAGGTGTTTACTCTTTATATAAGAGGTAGGATACAACATTTCCTGCATACCCGGACCACCCTTAGGACCTTCATAGGTGATAACGACGACATCGCCGGAGACGACTTGATCTTTCAGGATACCTTCACAAGCGGCATCCTGCGAATCGAATACTTTGGCAGGACCGGCAAAACGGAAGATACTTTCGTCTACCCCGGCTGTTTTAACCACACAACCGTCCTGTGCAATATTTCCATACAGAACAGCCAGACCACCGTCTTTCACATAAGCATGTTCCACATCGCGGATACATCCGGTTGCACGGTCGGTATCCAGTTCTTTATAATAACTTTCCTGCGATCCGAGCACCAGATTGAAACGGTGGGCCGGAGCACTTTTATAAATATTGATTGCTTCTTCCGTTACATTTACAGAGGTAATGCAGTATTGGTCGATAGCCTCATTCAAAGTCAGACCATCCGCACGTTTCACGGAACCGTCCACCAGACCGGCTTTTACCAGCTCATTCATAATACCGATGATACCTCCGGCACGGTTCACATCTTCCACGTGATAAGAACAACTCGGAGCCACTTTACAGATAACCGGTGTTTTGCGTGAAAGCATATCGATGTCTTTCATTGTAAAATCGACTTCCGCTTCATGAGCCACGGCCAACAGGTGAAGGACTGTATTCGTCGATCCCCCCATGGCAATATCCAGCGACATAGCATTCAGGAAGGCCTGACGGGTGGCAATACTGCGAGGCAATACGGAATCATCGCCGTCACGATAATATTTAAAGGCATTATCAACAATCATCTTCGCGGCTTTTTTGAACAGGCGGGTACGGTTGGCATGTGTTGCAACAACTGTTCCGTTGCCGGGAAGAGCCAATCCAATCGCTTCGTTCAGACAGTTCATAGAGTTAGCCGTGAACATACCAGAACAGCAACCGCAGGTCGGGCAAGCGGAACGTTCCACCTTTTCTACTTGTTCATCGCTGATAGAATCGTCAGCCGCTTCAATCATGGCGTCGATCAAATCGAGTGCACGTCCGTCCAGATTACCGGCTTCCATCGGACCGCCGGATACAAAGATTGTCGGAATATTCAGACGCATACTGGCCATCAGCATACCCGGAGTAATCTTGTCGCAGTTACTGATACAAACCATTGCATCAGCCTTATGCGCATTCACCATATATTCCACACTGTCAGCAATGATGTCGCGGGAAGGCAGAGAATAAAGCATTCCGTCGTGTCCCATAGCAATACCGTCATCAATAGCGATCGTATTAAATTCTGCGGCAAAGCAACCGAGCTTTTCGATTTCCGCTTTTACCTGCTGTCCGATCTCGTGTAGATGCACATGGCCCGGTACAAACTGGGTAAATGAATTCACAATGGCAATGATCGGTTTACCGAACTGTTCTTCTTTCATGCCGTTGGCACGCCATAATGCACGGGCTCCGGCCATACGTCTGCCTTCTGTGCTATAGGAGCTTCTTAACGGATTCTTCATCATATCTGTTTTTATCTTTTAGTCAATAAAAAAGCCCTTCTCTATATGGAGAAAGGCTTAAGAAATATCTTTTACGACTTCACAACTTCTTACACACCTTTCTCCTTACCTACTAATGACTAGAAGGACCACCACGAGAATAATATGCAATACATTGTTCATCATCTTTTCTTATCGTCTTTATTTTGTTTGACGCTGCAAATGTAGAATAATAATTTGTACGAGCAAAGGATTTAAAAGAAAAATCTTACTTTTTCTTTCATTTATCAAGAAAAGAGGGCGGTTCATCTTGCATTTTAACAGATAACCAACCCTCAATCAATTGAATTCTTATTTCTGAGCCTCCATTCGCTTCATATTCGATAATTTCCGGTCATTCTCCTTTACTGATACGATTGTTCAATTCTTTCAACAAAGCATACGATTTCGGAGAAATCGTTCCATCCTGATAAATCCGGACATTAATCATCGGAAGATTTTTTCGTTTGTTAGATTCTTTCACTACCTGCGTCAATTCGTCAATGGAAAGAACAGGATCACCGATAATGGAATCTTTATAAATGTGCGTCCAGTCACCCGGTTCCAATGTTCCGGAGAAAGTTGCCTGTAAGCCATCCTGAGGGCCACCGTGAAACAATCCGTCCCCATCCAACGGAAGAGAAGGATCGTTAACACCGGCACTGGCCAAAGACAAACCCAGTTCGCCAGCATAATAATCCTGAAAGTCCGTCAGTTTCGGCAATATCCAGGAATTGAAACAAATCGCCAACTCCTTATTTCCACTTTTGGCGGCTTTAGCAATCTTTTCAAACGAAGCGCCGTTAGGATAATAACCGATACCGTCATCCATCCACAAACCGGCCAGACGATTTCCATACCGCTGGCTAATCTCTCCCACTATCTTTTCCACATTTGTAAACAAATCTCCTGCATTATCACGTGTATAATGCTGCTTGTCCCACCATTCTTTATCTCCATGACCGACATGGTAATACAGAATCAGACGAATGCCGTATTTACCCAACGCATCAGATAAATCAGCCACTAAATCTCTCTTTGTGGTACGCCCCGGCAAAATAGAATCGATTGCCTGTATCGGAGCCGGGAAATAATATTCCGCCCACGACGTTGTAAAAAATATCAACTTCCCGCCACATTCGTAAACGGTTCGTGCAAAGCGGTCCACATCAAAGTTATTGACCGCATCCTCATAGGCAAACGGCTCTCCTGACTGAGGCATACTCTTTGAATTCCAGTGGAAGAAAAAGCCATAAGGCAAATCCGCCATCCAGGATGTATTACTGCGAAGTGATGTAGCTTCCGCCCGCAACCGCTCATAAGTCTCCGGCCGGGTGACTTCCAACGAGTACAGATACACATTAAAATCATCCTGCTTACCGGGTTTGCCAATCTTTAAAGATAAAACGGAAGTCCCCTTATTAAAATGTAAAGGACGGGGGAACCGGCAACGCTGCCATCCGGTTGTATTTATCCGGCAAATAACACTGTCCGTTCCATTGGATAATACCAACTCCGTTTCTTCCCCATCTCCCATCCGGTTGACAGAAACGATCATTTCAGCCATGTAGTCTTCACCGTCCGTATTGACTTTCCAGGATATTGACTGCTCGGGAGTTTTCCAGTTCTCCGCCCAGAATGCTTTATAAGGTTCTTCCGGATAAAGTTGTTTCACACCATTATTCAGTTCTCCACGAAAAGGAATCAACCGGTTTATGTTCGCCGAATCCAGGTTTAATGCCGTCAGATCAACCGGATTACTGCAAGCGGCCAGGCACATAACAAACAAAGACAAAAAATAAATAAATTGCTTTTTCATTCGTATTTTACGGATATAGGAAGGGCCAATCCAATAATAACTCAGACCGGCCCTTCATGTATTCTACATTAATTATCTGTAATCCGGATTCTGAGGTATGTTGTTATTCAGAATTTCGGTATCAGGAATCAACCAAGTATTGTTGTAAGCACCGATAGGGACATTCAATCTGCTGCCACGCGCTTTCTGTACCTTATCGAATGTCTGGGTACGTTTCAAATCGTACCAGGCAAAACCCTCTTCATACAATTCATGCTGACGTTCCAGCAGAACGGCTTCACGGAACTGGTCCTGAGAAAGTCCGCTCAAGTCAGGCACGTTTGTCGGGTCGTTCTGGTCGACACGGGCACGTTTACGGATAGCATTGATATATTGATAAGCACCGGCCGGTCCGTTTATCTCATTTTCAGCTTCGGCGGCAATCAGATACATTTCAGCCAAACGAATCAATTGAGTCTGCCAGGTCAAAATATTGGTATTAGATGCTGGCAACTCCTGTTCCAGATACTCTTCATTGATATACTTATTATAATATGTACGCGCGATGACTTTATTTCCTTTCGCATTTACATATTCAGGTTTAATTCCCCATTCTTTACGCATATCACCTTTATCGAAGCTGGCGATAAAAGCATCTGTCGGAAGATACAAGGCTGTCTGGCTGCCAATCGGTGAAGATTCATTATGCATACCGCTATAGCTATCGGGAGCGGAGAACAACTGAGCCCAGATAGTTTCAGCCGTATAACGTTCCGTCTTAAAGACTTTATCGAAGGTAGGCATCAAAGAATACTGACCGCTGTTGATTACTTCAAGCGCTTTCTCTTTGGCTTTCGCATAATTTTCTTTCTGATTCATCGGGAAACCGGCAGAAGTCAGATAGATACGTGCCATAATCGCTTTTACGACCCATTTATTTACACGTCCCATATCCTGCGCTTCTTCCGGTAGTTTTTGTTCCGCATCCAGAATATCGTCAAAAATAAACTGATAGATATCAGCCTGCGGCGTACGGTCTATTGCCACGTCGGCATCACTGGTCACGACTTTATCCCGCAAAGGGACATCTCCAAAGAACTGGACCAATGTAAAATAAGACCAGGCACGCAAACATTTCGCCTCACCGATAATACGATTCTTGGTTTCGGCAGTAAAATCCTTATCTTCTATCGACTCCAATATCATATTCGCATTCTTTATCGTACTGTATGGGCCGGACCAGGCATTTCTAAAGGCATAAAAACCATATCCCGGATTATTTGCCCAGATATCCCCGACCTGTTCAGCCGATTCAGGCTTATCATTATAGTCGGCAAAAACTTCCGTCAGATTCAGATTTTGTCCCTGAGGATATAACCCTTTCAAAGCTCCGTCAAAATCTTCCACCGTTTGATAGAAGGAAGAGGGAGAAATAAATGTTTTCGGGTCTTCTTCCAGCCAATCGGAGCAAGAAGCAGACAGAATAACCGGTACAGCCAGCAATATATTTTTAATCAGTGTTTTCATTCTTTTCATACGTATTAAAATTTAACCTGTAAACCCAAAGTAAATGATTTCGCAGACGGGTAAACCCCTCTGTCCCATCCGTTCACGGCAGAAGACGTCCAGGATGCTTCCGGGTCATAATGAGAATAGCTTGTAATCGTAATCAGATTCTGTCCGCTCAGATAAACCGAGATATTAGGTTTACGGGAACCCGCGAACCATTGAGACGGCAACGTATAAGCCAGTTTGATATCTTTGAATCGCAGATACGAACCGTTTTCCACCCAAACCGAACTCGGGTCACCGAAGGCCAGATAATCCTTGGTCGCAACAGAAGCACGTGCATATTTGGCATTCGGATTTTCAGGAGTCCAATGGTTTTCCCAAACATCTTTGCGGATATTCCATGTGCCACCGATATTAGTGATACTTTTATTAAATTCATTAACGATATCACCACCAACACTACCTATTAACAGGAATGATAACTCGAAGTTATTCCAATTGATAATATTCGTCAGACCGAAAGTAAACTTAGGCTGCGTATTTGCAATAATCGTTTTATCACCTGTTGTAATACCAGCTTTCCCGTCCGTGTCTTTATACCGGTAATCACCTGCTTTCTTGGTTGCTTCGCCATTCAAACGAGCTTCTTCATCCGTCTGATAAATACCTTCTATTTCGTAGCCATACAATTGGAACGGAGCTTTACCGACAAACAGAGGGAACCAGTTTCCGCCACCGATAGGAGCATCTATCCGCTGAATCTTATTTCCATACACATCCGAACCCAAATCTTTCACGATTGATCTATTGGATGTAATATTCAAATTAGTCGTCCAGTTCACTTTTCCTTTCATATTGATTGTATTGATAGATATTTCAAAACCTTTATTATCAATACGTCCTAAGTTTCTCAGCATAGAAGAATATCCGGAAGACGGGGGAAGAGTCGCATTATACAGCAAGTCACGCGTTTGTTTCCAATAATAGTCAAAACCGATATTCAGGCGGTTGGAAAAGAATCCGAAGTCGACACCTATATCCGTTTGTGTAGTTGTTTCCCATTTCAAGTCGTCGTTTGCCATGGAGGACAAACCGAAACCAATATCTTTTCCATCACCGAAAATAGGACCGGAAGTTCCCAGACGGGCGAAAGTCTGATACGGGCTAATAGATTGATTACCGGTCTGTCCGATACTGGCACGCAGTTTCAGATTGCTCAGCCAATCAATATCTTGCATAAAATTCTCTTCCGACAAACGCCAGGCCAATGCGGCGGAAGGGAAGAAAGCGAATTTATGGTTCTTACTGAATTTAGACGAACCGTCATATCGTGCGGTGACAGTCAACAGATATCTTTCCATCAGGTTATAATTGGCACGTCCCAGGAAAGAAGCCATCCGGTAATCGCTGTAACCGGAAGACGGAGTTCCGGGTGTAGAGGCTACTCCCAAATTATTCGTTTCATAGACATCGCGCAGAAATCCTGTACCTGAGCCGCCCAAATCATTATACTGATAGGTCTGGAAAGTAACACCACCCATCAGGTTCAATGCATGATTCTTATTGAACCGCTTGTCGTAGGTCAAAATATTCTCATTAATAATAGTATAATAATTAGATTTTGACTTAGACGCATCACCATCCAATTTACCTCCGGCAGACAAACCAATCGGAATGTACCGGTCGGAACTACCCGCATTGACTTCAGCACCGGCATTCACCCGGAAAGTCAATCCGTCGATAATCTCATAGATAAGCGACATATTCGCCAGTAAGCGGGAATTAACGGTTTTATTCTTATACAATTCGGCCATACCGACAGGGTTTGTTCCTCCCCAGGGAGTTCCCGAGAAATTGGTGTACTTGCCATCGGCATCTCTTATTTCCTGTATCGGAGCCATGACCATTGCCGTATAAGCAATCGCTCCCCAGCCATCCGCATTACTGTTCGCTGTATTCTGAGTTCCGTATGAATAAGCGATACTGGCATTCAACGACAAATTTCTCGCCAGCTTCTGGTCGCCATTGATACGCAATGCAAAACGGTTATAATCAGAACCTTTGATAATACCTTCCTGGTTCATATAGTTCAGAGAGGAGTACAACTTCGTTTTATCCGTACCGCCCGAGACAGACACCTGATGACTATGCGTCAAGGCAGTCTGATAAGCCAGGTCCTGCCAGTCATTGTTCGGCAGCATAGCTGCTTGCTCCGGTGTGATGGCAATACCGTTCCCGTCATTCTGGGAAACTTCATTTACCATTTCTATATAATCATCTTTTCCCAGTAAATCCAGTTTCTTTCTTAAAGAAGAAACACCGACATACCCATTATATTCCAGGACTGTATCGCCGGTACGTCCTCTTTTCGTCGTAATCATAACGACACCGTTCGCACCACGTGAACCGTAGATAGCCGTAGAAGATGCATCTTTCAATACTTCCATCGACAGAATGTCTTCCGGGTTAATATCCGAATTCATCTTTTCTACCGGCATACCGTCAATGACATAAAGCGGTTCGTTACCACCTGCCAGGGAGTTACTTCCACGGACACGAATCATCATCGATTCACCCGGCTGACCAGTTCTGGCATTAACCTGCACACCGGCTATTTGTCCCTGCAACGCACGGTCGGCACTGGTTATACCCACCTGGCTCACGTCCTTCATCTGCACGGAACCGACAGCTCCCGTCAAGTCGCTCTTCTTTACCGTACCATAACCGATAACCACAACCTCATCCAAGGCTTCGGAATCCTCGCGAAGTGAAACATTAACGACATCTCCGCTTCCGACCTTTACTTCCGGGGTGTTGTAACCGATATAAGATATCTGCAACACACCACCTTCCGGGACTTCCAGACTATACCGTCCGTTCATATCCGTAACTGTTCCGTTCGTTGTTCCCTTTACGACTACATTCGCACCAATAACGGGTTCACCGGTTTCATCCTTCACAACTCCTGATATATTTTTCGTTGAAGAAACAGTCCGGGCTTGCTTGTTGATTATAATATGTCCGTTACTGAACGTTATCGAACAACCGGAACCTTCCAGCAACTGTTCCATAACCTCTTTCACATTACTGTTCTTTGGTAACTTTGTCAGGACGCGGGAATCGTTTACTTCCTGCGTGTTATAATCGACAAACAGTTTGGTCTGTTGCTCGATTTGTTTGAAGGCTGTCTTCAGTGTTACATTGCTTCCGGTCAGGCGCACTTGTTGATGTTGCGCATAAGAAAATAAACTGTAATAAACAACAGCCTGGATACACTTTTTCCGTTATTTATACGTATTAGATTAGTTAATTTCATATATTTGTACATTTGAAAATTGAATATTAATAAAACCATGACGATTTACTCGTCAATCCAAAGATGTTCAAGATTCGATTTCGAATTCCGGAAAGAGGGATTTTCGCACTTTCTGTCTTTCCGGTTTTCTTTTGTTCATATTTGTTTACTCCTATATTTTAGTTTATAAATACCACCTTTCCTTTTATTTTATAATGTATACCAATCAGTTGTTGCAGAATGTTCAGCACATCTTCCAGCTTTTCATCCGGCGAGAATTTGACATTATAATATTCTCCCGCAAACTTTTGGGAATTATAATGAATCGTCACATTGAACTTACGTTCCAAAGAGGCCATCAGACGGCTGAAAGATGTATTTTCAAATATCAGATAGCCGTTTCTTTCCATATTATATAAAGAAGCGTCGATAGAATGAACCATCACAGTATGTTCCGAATGCGAATAAACCAACTGTTGGTCAGGCTTTAGCACAGTCGGCTGAATGTCTTCATTCCTAACAGATACCAGTACACTTCCTTCCTCCAATGTTGCCATGGAACAGGAGTCGCCCGGATAAGCCTCCACGGTAAAGACAGTACCCAACGCCTGGACATCAAGGTAAGTCGTCTTCACAACAAAGGGTTGCTCCGGATTCTTACGGACAGAGAAGGATGCTTGCCCGGTCAGGTAAACCGTTCGTGTATCAGTATCGGTAAAATCTTTCGGATAAACCAACAGCGTACCGGCATCTACCCACACCTTCGAACCGTCAGGCAATACCACCTGCTCACTTTCTCCGTAAGGGACGAATACCTGTGCCATTTCCACATGACGGACCGGTTTAAAACGGTCGGTTGCCCAATAGGTCGTTCCGGCAGTCATCATCATCAAGACAATAACGGCCGCATATTTCAACCACTGGCGATAGAATGGCACCGAACGTTCACGAACGGGGAGCACGGAAAGATGCCTTTGCAAAGCCTTCCAATCACTATGGGTAGAATCCGTCACCTCCGGCTGAGATTTCTTCCACAAATCCTGCAACATTTCTTCCTTCTCCGTTTTTGCATCGTCCGCCTTCAACCAACGCCCAAACAAGATACGTCCATATCGGGAAAAGTGCTTTCCGAAGTAGAGCTGCATGAGTTGTTTTATCTTGTTGTTCTCTTCCATAAAATATCCGTCTTTATATGGATGTAGGTTTATGACAACAATACACACAATCAAAAATCAACTTTTTTTGAAAATAGTTTGATTCCGGTACTAACGGGTGCTATCGTTGAATGTGTTTCATAGTAATGAAACAGTTGTTTCTATATGATGGAACACTTGTTTCATTAAGATGAAACACTTTTGGGGAACGGCAGTGCTCAGCCCAAACTGGTAAACAAAAAAAGATAAAGAACCTTACGAAGAATGGACAGGGCAGCAGTCAAATGGTTTTCGACTGTACGTTTACTGATTCCCAAACGGGTGGCGATCTCATCATTCGATAAACCCTGCTCACGACTCATCTTATAAATTAGCTTTCGTTGAGGAGACATTTGTTCGACAGTCCGGTTGATAAGGTTTTGCAATTCACGTGCAAACATCGCTTCCTCTTCCGATTGGGAGATGGAGGCTTCCAGTAAAAACTCATTGGTATACTTTTCTGAAACGGCAAGACGGTCGAAATAATCATAAACGGTGAAGCGCGCCATCTGAAAGAGATAGGAGGAAAAAGAACGGACGTCTCTCAGTTTTTCCCGGTCTTTCCATATGGAAAGAAACAAATCCTGGGATATATCACGACTGATTTCCTTGTCGTGCGTCAGGCCGACAAGGAAATATACCAACCTAGGTTGGTAGTCGAAAAAAAGCTGTTCAAAAGCTTTTATGTTTCCTCTTGCGATCTCCCTCAAGATATGTTGCTCCTCTGGTAATTCCATAACTAGTGCGAAGTAACAAAAAATATCAGAAATAAAATTATTTACTTTGATAAATTCATAGAAAACACGGGAACATAAACTACCTTTGTCTTATCTCGTAAGCATAAATAAAAAACAGGAGTAATTATTATGGAAGTTGCAAAAAGAATCCCTTACGGCATTTCCAATTTTGTGGAAGTGGTGGAGCAGAACCAGTATTATGTGGATAAGACGATGTATTTGCCTATGCTGGAAGAGCAACCCAGTAATTTGTTTTTCATCCGGCCCCGGCGTTTTGGCAAGAGCATCTTTCTGAGTATGCTCCGGGCCTATTATGATATTGCTCAAAAAGAGAAGTTTCAAAAACGTTTCGGCAATTTGTGGATAGGAGAGCATCCCACCCCTTTACAAGGAACATTTCAAGTACTTTATTTGGATTTCTCACGTGCCAGTGGCGGCAGTGGTTCACTATCAGAGAACTTTGACCGGTATTGCAGTATGGTGATGGATATGTTCGGCATGTCTTACGAGTCTTATTATTATCCGGGGTTTGCCAATGAAATGAAAGCATTGCCCGATTTTGTCAGCAAACTGAACTATTTGAATCTTCATGAACCCGAAACCGGGGCGCATCTCTATCTTATTATCGACGAATATGATAACTTCACCAATATAATACTCAATGAGCAAGGTAATGACGTTTACCATGCTCTCACACATGCCAGCGGGTTCTACCGCGAGATTTTCAAGAAATTTAAAGGGATGTTCGAACGTATCTTCATGACCGGCGTCAGTCCTGTTACATTGGATGATCTTACCAGCGGATTTAATATCGGCTGGAACATCAGCACCGAACATCAATTCAATATGATGCTGGGATTCAGCGAAGTAGACGTACGCTCTATGCTCCAGTATTATAAAGATGCAGGACAACTGTCGGATGATGCAGATATAGAGGCAATGATTACGGAGATGAAACCGTGGTATGACAATTATTGTTTTGCAAAAGAAAGCCTGAAAAGTGACCCGAAGATGTTCAATTGCGACATGGTACTCTACTATCTCCGCAATTACATAACCTTGAAAAAATCTCCCGAACAGATGATAGACCCCAATACCCGTACGGATTATAACAAAATGAAGAAACTCATCCAGCTGGACCGTCTGGACGGTGACCGCAAAGGGGTACTGTGTAAAATCACTGATGAAGGACAAATCGTTACTAATCTGGCAATCACTTTTCCTGCAACAGAGATTGCCAATCCGGAAATCTTCCCCAGTCTGCTTTTTTATTATGGTATGCTGACTATTACCGATACCCGCGGGGGGCGTGTGGTATTAAGTATCCCCAACAACAATGTGCGCAAGCAATATTACGAATTCCTGTTAGAGGAATACCAAAATAAACGATATATCAATTTGAACCAGTTGACAGATTTGTTCGATGATATGGCCTACGACGGCCATTGGCGCGAATCTCTGGAATTTATAGCCCATGCCTACAAAGAAAACTCGTCGGTTCGCAGTGCTATTGAAGGCGAACGCAATATCCAGGGATTTTTCACGGCTTATCTCAGTGTAAATGCCTACTATCTGACAGCCCCGGAGATGGAGTTGAACCATGGTTATTGCGACCTGTTCCTGATGCCCGATTTGTTGCGCTATGAAGTGAAACACAGTTATATACTTGAATTGAAATATCTTTCAGCAAAAGATTCCGGGGAAAAAGCTAAAGTTCAGTGGGAAGAAGCTGTTGAACAGATAAAACAATATGCCGCTGCACCAAAGGTACGTCAGTTGATACAGGACACAAAATTACATTGTATCATAATGCAGTTCCGTGGTTGTGAGTTGGAACGCATGGAGGAAGTCTTATAATCCGATCGTGTTCTTTTGTCATTCTGCTTCACCTATCAATTTTTCTGTTTATCTTTGACCCCGATCAAAAGACTAAAACAAAGATAACTGACTGAAGTAAGATAAAAATGAAGCAATACAACTTTGACGAAGTAATTGAACGCCGCGGTACCAATTGCGTGAAATATGATGCAATAAAAGAGCGGTACGGCAACGAGAACCTTATTCCTCTCTGGGTTGCCGATATGGATTTCCGGACTCCGGACTTTATTGTCAATGCAATAAAGAAACGCTGCGAACACGAAATATTCGGTTATACTTTCGGATCAGACTCGTATTATAATAGTATTATAGAATGGGTACATTATAAACAGAACTGGAAGATCAAACGGGAATGGCTCAGCTATATTCCGGGAATTGTCAAAGGCATCGGCTTTGTCATCCAGTGCTTTACCAAACCGGGCGATAAAGTAATCATCCAGCCACCTGTATACCATCCGTTCCGGATTGTTCCGGAAAGCATGAAACGGGAAGTGGTCAACAACCCGCTCAAACTGGTGAACGGCGCCTATGAGATGGATTTCGAACAGCTGGAATCCGTAATAGACGAGCAGTGCAAAGTGTTGATCCTTTGCAATCCCCACAACCCGGGCGGCATCGTATGGAAAAAAGATACACTGGTCAAGCTGGCGGATATCTGTGCAAAACACAATATACTGGTTATTTCAGACGAGATACATGCGGAAATGGCTTATCCGCAGTTTACTCATCATCCGTTTGCCACCGTATCAGAAGCTGCCGCCAATTGCAGTATTACTTTCATGGCTCCGAGCAAGACATTCAATATCGCAGGCATCGTAACCTCCTACTCCATTGTTCCCAATGAAAAGATACGGAAAGAATTTTATGAATTCCTGGAAGCCGGCGAGTTGGGCGACGGGACGATCTTTGCTTATACGGCAACCGAAGCGGCCTATACATATGGTGCCGAATGGTTACAGCAAATGCGGATGTATGTAATGGAAAATGTCTGTTTCGTAGATGAATTCTTCAAGACAAAGCTTCCGAAGATCAAAGTCTATCCGCCACAGGCATCCTTCCTGGTCTGGCTGGATTGCCGCGACCTCAAACTAAGCCAGGAAGAACTGGTTCATTTATTCCAGGATAAAGCCGGTCTGCTGTTGAACGACGGAAGCATGTTCGGACCCGGCGGAGAAGGATATATGCGCCTCAACGTAGGTTGTCCGCGCTCCGTATTGGATACCGCCCTGAATGCTTTGAAGAGAGCGATCGACAAGAAATAAGTATTCAAAAATATGTCGAAAGCCGGTTCTTTCCTGCAACCGCTTTCGACATATTTTTTATCATTTTACCCCTGCCACTTTCACCGGTTCTTCTTTTATATTCAGTTTATGTCCCAGATAATCATAGCGGATAATCATGTCTGATATTTCCCAGGCTTCTTTGGCCTGACGGATATTCTCATCGGGAACACCGGCCGTATCTCCGATAAGATTAAACTGGGGGTCGACATCAAAATCTGGTTTCTGCGGATTAAAGATACTTTCTCCCAATCCTTTCCACCAGTAATCATTCAACCCAAGCAGGTCCAGCAAAGTCGGATAAACATCCACCTGTCCCATGACTTTGCCATAATACATATTAAATGGCGCATTCAGAATGATTAGCGGAACAAACGATTTATCAGCTACAATATCCTTTCCTACCGGATCGTTGCACAGTTCTTTCCTGACTGTTCCCAATGCTTCATGGTCTCCCATGATCACGACTAAAGTATTATCGAAACGCTTGTCCGCTTTGATCTTTGCTACAAATTCACCTATTGCCCGGTCTGTATAATTGGCCATGGTCATATAGTTATTCAAGACCTCCGGGACTTCGGGCGAAAAAGAAACTCTTTTCAATGAATCCGGCAAAATAAAAGGATTATGCCCGGAATAGGTAATACATTGCACCAACGTATTTCCGGATTCATCCCAAACTTCATTCTTCTGTATTTTATCCAGACACTGGCGCAAAAAGGCACGGTCACCCACCTGGTTACGCGAACCGACCGGTTCTTCCTGTATAAAGCAGTTTTTCGAAACCAGACTGTCATATCCCAGAACCGGAGCTATTATACATTGATTCCAGACCATCGGTTTGTCGATAGTCAAGCTATATGCTTTGGCATCCTTATGTTTTTCTTTAAACGCCTTTACAATAGAAGGATAATATGATTCCGGGAATTTGATGCTGTAAGGTCCGGAGTTGATAGGCAAAAGCCCGGAACTCATCAGCAACTGGGCATCGATCGAACGCCCTCCTTTCACCTGCGATAAAACATGAGGGGCATAGATCACCGACGTATCCTTTAATATTTTATTCAGATTCGGCGTAAGCTCCTGGCCTTCCACCGTCTTATCCAACACCCAGCTTTCCAATGATTCGGCCAAGATTATAATACAATTATCCTTTGGATTAAATGGTGATAAAACGGATTTGCAATCCGTTTTCCTGGCTAGCCAGGAATCGATACGGGCCTTTATCTCCGGTGTATAGACTATCTGGTCGCAGGTATAATCATAATAAAGAGAACCGAAAATCGTATACATCGGGATATTACAAGTATGCAAATAGGCATCCTGCAATCTCTCATAAGCAACTTTAAAACCATTCTGGCTCCAAAGACGAACAGCAGGAATCAAAGCCACTAAAACAATCAGAACCAGATAACGTGCAAAAGCAAAACCGCCTTTACACCGTACCGCCTGTTCCGTTTCATGTTTCCGATGAAAATTATCCCACCACAAAACACCCGCAGCCATTGTAGACAAAGGGAAAAACAGATCGACCATCCGCCAGGAATCAAATACACTGCTGGTAAAATCAGACAAATTGTCTATCAGCAAATAGCTATCCAACGGTATGGCAGTAAAGTAAGTCCTGAAATACATCAGGTTCGAAATAAGCAAACCGTCCAGCAGAAAGAAAATCACCAGGGTAGTCTTGACAGCACGAAAGCAAACCAGGGGTAATAACAAAAATAAGGAGACTAATATAGTATCCAGATAAGTTTCAATCTTTGAAAATGGAGTAAATGTAGATAACATGCACCAAAGCAGATTGAACCACATAAACTTCAGAAACAAGACAGCAAAAAATAAACCGATCAACTTCCTGCTTTCCGTTCCGCCCGGAAAGAAAAAGTCTTTTAACTTAGAAAACCGCATCCGCAAACACTACTTTATTAACCTACCGACAAACACTGTAACCATAGAATAAGTACAGGATCTCTCATTTTTATTTCAGCCGACAAAGATAACTATATTCTAGCTTAAAACATTACATATCTTTATTTTTAAAAGAATAACCTGATTAAGTCGGAAATTATACGTAAATTTGTCCTCGTTTTATTTATTACAAATACAATTAAAAATGAAAATTACAGCAAATAAGTTCGTTGCGGTTACATATGACCTGAACGTAGGAGAAGGTGAAGAGCGTGAGTTGATGGAAAAAGCAGTAGCTGAGGCTCCGTTGAAATTCATCTTTGGAACAGGCGCAATGCTCCCGGCTTTCGAAGATGCTTTGAAAGGTCTGGAAGTAGGCGACAAGTTCGACTTCTCTATCGCTCCGGCTGACGCATACGGAGAATATGTGGAAGATCACGTGCTTGATCTGCCAAAAAACATTTTCGAAGTTGAAGGTAAGTTCGACTCTGAAATCATCAAAGAAGGTAACACTGTTCCTATGATGGATTCAAACGGTAACCGTCTGAACGGTTCTGTTCTGGAAGTGAAAGATGACGTTGTCGTTATGGACTTCAACCATCCGTTGGCAGGTGAAACACTTCACTTCAGCGGTGAAGTTATCGACGTTCACGAACCGACAGCAGAAGAAATTGCAGCTTTATCAGCACCGACAGGCGGATGTGGTTGCGGATGCGACGACTGTGGAAGCGATTGCGGTGACCACGATCACAAAGACGGTGGTTGCGGATGCGGTAGCTGTCACTAATAAATAAATGAAGAATGCAGAATGGGGAATGAAGAATGAAACAGATTCTGCATTCCTCATTTTTCATTTTAAGCGATATAATTCTTAATTCTCCACTTGCATTTACTACATATGAATACATTCGGAAATATATATAGATTAACTTCATTCGGAGAGTCACACGGTCCGGGTATCGGAGGTGTTATCGACGGATGCCCGGCTGGTATCGAACTGGATACAGATTTCATCCAAAAAGAATTAAACCGCCGTAAACCGGGACAATCCAAAATTACGACTCCCCGCAAGGAAGACGACGAAGTACAATTCCTTTCCGGGATTTACGAGGGAAAAACGACCGGCACGCCGATCGGTTTCATTATCTGGAACAAGAATCAGCATTCGTCCGATTACGACAATATGAAGACAGTCTACCGTCCTTCGCATGCCGATTATACTTATCAAACAAAATATGGTATCCGTGATCCCCGTGGCGGTGGCCGTTCATCTGCCCGTGAAACAATCGCACGATGTGTAGCCGGAGCAATAGCCAAACTGGCCTTACGCCAGAAAGGTATCCATATCCAGGCTTATACTTCACAGGTAGGTCCCATCAAGCTGGAAGGTTCATATAAAGACTACGACTTGAATCTGACCGAAGAAAGCGCAGTAAGATGTCCCGACCCGGAAAAAGCGGGAGAGATGGAACAGTTAATTGCCGAAGTGAAATCCAAAGGAGACACGATCGGCGGAGTTATTACTTGCGTAGTCAAAGGGACTCCCATCGGTTTGGGTGAACCTGTTTTCGGCAAACTACATGCAGCTTTAGGCCATGCCATGTTGACAATCAATGCCGTCAAAGGATTTGAATATGGTGACGGATTCGAAGCGGCCCTCTATCGTGGTTCCCAGCGTAACGACCGTTTCTTCAATGACAACGGACATATCAATACTCATACAAACAACTCGGGAGGTATCCAGGGAGGTATCTCCAACGGACAAGATATTTATTTCCGTGTCGCTTTTAAATCAGTGGCTACGATCCTGATGGAACAGGAAACCGTCAGCATGGATGGAGAAGACACAATCCTGAAAGCCCGCGGACGCCATGACCCCTGTGTGCTTCCACGTGCCGTTCCCATTGTCGAATCGATGGCAGCAATGACTTTGCTGGATTATTTGTTGATACAGAAGACTAGAGAATAATAATGTGCCAATATTGGCACATTATTCTATTCATGATGATAAGGTTCATTATTCAGGATAGTCATCGCGCGGTAAATCTGTTCAATAAAAATCAGACGGATCATCTGATGCGAAAAAGTCATCTTGCTCAATGAAATCTTTTCCGAAGCGGCTTTATACACCGCTTCACTGAATCCATACGGACCGCCGACCACAAAGACCACCCGTTTCGGTATCGTATGCATCTTCTTTTCTATAGAAGCAGAAA